>Ga0209802_1000807_pt1 | contig 24027 bp, 23 predicted proteins | sample GraSoiAngelo_129_FD_185886 | JGI IMG/M metagenome (GOLD analysis project Ga0209802, IMG submission 185886) | Grasslands soil microbial communities from the Angelo Coastal Reserve, California, USA - 14_0927_12_40cm (SPAdes) (version 2) | ecosystem: Environmental > Terrestrial > Soil > Grasslands ... | reverse complement strand
TTGGTAAGGTCAAGTATGTTGGAGGTCCTTCGGCAGGACTTCATACTTGCCGCGAGAGCGAGTGGGCTCAAGGAGAGAACAGTCGTTTACAAGCATGGCTTGAGAAACGCGCTACTTCCTGTTTCCACTTATGTCGGCCTATACTTCGGGGGTCTACTCACTGGAGCTCCGATTACAGAGACGGTTTTCAACTGGCCCGGAGTAGGCAGGCTCTTTGTTGATGCGATAAACAGGCTTGACTTCCCGGTAATCCAAGGCGTAGTGGTAATAATTACGCTGATGACTCTTGTGGCGAATCTAATCACTGACATATCGTATGCGTATATCGATCCAAGAATTCGCATCGAATAGCTGCGAGGAAGATGACTCAGACGACCACGACCCGGCAGAAGGGTGGTGTTGGACAGTGGGCACTTGCATGGAGACGATTCAAGAAGAATCCTGCTGCAATCGCAGGTCTTATCATCGTGGGGTTCTTTGCCTTTCTAGCTGCATTTGACCGGCTAGTTGCACCATATCCGCCAAACTGTATACCCACGTCTTTCAGCGCCTTCTGCCCGGGACAGTACGCTCCTCTTCAAGCTCCTAGTCTCGCTCATCCCTTCGGAACAGACAGCAATAGCTATGACGTTTATAGTCAGGTGCTTTATGGTTGCAGAGCGGCCTTCTACATCGGTTTCGGAGCCACGGCCGTCGCAATGATCATCTCAGTCTTGGTTGGTCTGCCCGCTGGCTACTTTGGAGGCCGGACCGACAACATTCTCATGAGATCTACAGAGGTCTTTCTTGTTCTTCCCTTCTTCTTAATTCTGCTACTCTTTCTGAAGGTGCTGTACTACTACAGCAATACCGGCGCCGGAGGGTTAGGATTGGAGATCCTAATAATTGGATTATTCTCTTGGCCTGGAAACGCTAGAATCCTTCGATCAGAGGTTTTACGAATAACAAGATTGGAATTTATTGAGGCTTCACGACAGATAGGTGCGTCAGCAAGAAGAATCCTGTTCCGTCACGCCCTTCCGAACGTGCTTCACGTGTTAATCGTCTTGACAACCCTACAGATAGCAGCTTCGGTCCTGATCGAAGCTGGCATAAGTTTCCTAGGGTTCGGGGACCAGACGGTAGCCACGTGGGGCTTGGAGTTTTACTTCGGATTCAACTACATAAGTGATGCCTGGTGGATTGAGACTTTTCCTGGAATATTTCTCACTCTTCTCGTAATGGGATTCAATTTGCTCGGGAATGGACTGAGAGACGCTCTGGACCCTCGATTGAGAGAGTAAGCCGAGATCAGGGAAAATGTCAGAGACACTTCTTTCGGTTGAAGGCCTCATGACCTATTTCTACACATACGCGGGAATAGTGAAGGCTGTCGACGGCGTGAGTCTACACGTCGACAAGGGTGAGACACTCGGACTAGTTGGTGAATCAGGCTCAGGGAAAACCGTCACGGCACAGTCAATATTGAGGATAGTTCCACAACCAGGAAGAATTGTCGGCGGAACAGTGGAATTCGAAGGAAAGAATCTGCTGGCTCTTAGAGAGTCCGCAATGCAGCAGATCAGGGGAAAGGAGATCGCGTACATCACTCAAGACCCTACAACAACTCTTGACCCAGTGTACTCGGTAGGAGATCAACTCATGGAAGTGATGATGAGACATCAGATCCTCACGAAGAAACAGGCCCTTGTCAAGGCAATCGAGCTACTCCGAAGCGTTGGCGTTCCAGACCCTGAAATAAGAATCGGCCAGTATCCTCACCAACTTAGCGGTGGAACCAAGCAGAGAATAGCCATTGCACGAGCACTCTCATGCGAACCAAGCCTAATCTTAGCGGACGAACCTACAACTGCTCTCGACGTGACAATTCAGGCCCAGATTCTTGACCTGCTTAGAGACTTAAAGGAGCAGTTGAACGTGGCAATGATTCTAATCACACATGACATGGGCATCGTCGCAGACATATGCGATAGAGTAACAGTCGTGTATGCAGGGCAAATGTGCGAGACAGGAACAGTCGAACAAGTTTTCCTCAGCCCAAAGCATCCGTATACTGAAGCACTCCTAACATCTGTTCCAAGCGTGGCCATGAGACGTGAGAGGCTTTCTGTCATCCCAGGGAATGTCCCTAACCTGATCGAGCCACCATCGGGCTGCAGGTTCCACCCTAGATGCTCGTATTCTCAAGAGATCTGCGCTGACAAAGAACCCGCGCTTGAGAGAGTATCGGAAGGGCGAATGGTACACTGTCACAGATGGAAGGAGATTGATCTAAAATCGCCGGTCGCGAATTGACTCCAACGGACGTACTGCTTGAAGTCAAAGCCCTAACAAAGCACTTTCCTGTCTATGAGAGAGGTTTGATCTTAAAGCGAAAGATAGGCGACGTGCATGCAGTCGACGGGGTCTCTTTCAGCATCCACATAAACGAAACGCTTGGATTAGTTGGCGAGAGCGGTTGTGGAAAAACCACAATCGCACGTTGCATGCTGTATTTGGAACAGCCAACTTCAGGCGAGATATTCTTCGGGAGGAAAAACATCACGGAAAATTTTCGGAGAGGGAACAAGGCGGAAGTGCTTGCTCTCAGGCGCCAAATGCAGTACATCTTCCAGAATCCGTACGCATCGCTAGATCCTAGGATGACAGTTGCAGACATCATAATGGAACCATTCGAAGTGCATCACCACGTTCCCCGTAATCAGTGGCTTGACAGAATGTACGACCTGCTAAGAATGGTGGGCTTGGAATACTATCACGCGGAGAGATATCCCCACGAGTTCAGTGGAGGACAGAGACAGAGAATCTGCATAGCCCGAGCGCTCGCAGTCGAACCAAAGTTCATTGCGGCAGACGAGCCGGTCGCATCCCTCGATGTGTCGGTAAGGGCCCAGATACTCAACCTCCTGCAGGACCTCCAACAGAAGCTCGGCATAACATACCTCTACATTTCACATGACCTTAGTACAGTAAGACACATTTGTCATAGAGTTGCCGTCATGTATCTTGGGAAGATTGTAGAGATAGCGGAGACTGACGAACTCTTTGACAATCCTCTGCATCCTTACACGGTGGCCCTAATGTCAGCGATTCCAGTGCCTGACCCTAAACGGAAGAGGCACCGGATCATTCTGCCTGGGGAAGTCCCGAGTCCCATCAACCCACCGTCAGGTTGCAGGTTCCACCCTCGCTGTCCTCGACGGATAGACATCTGCTCCAAGGAGGAGCCTCCGCTAATAGAGGTTCGACCGGGACATTGGTTGGCATGCTATAACCCGTGGCCACCAAAACACATCTTTGCCTGAACCCTCCACGTCGTTCTTGATTACGACGCTGGCCCACAACCGGGAAATACGCGTGACAAGAGTTTGAGGACATGTCGCGGGAAATTCTTAGAGGTCCATTTCGACACGGACTCACTTTCATCGCAACACTCGCCTTCGTAGTCAGCTTCTTTGGCTCTAGACTGTTCGCGACACTATTTCCCACGACAGTTGTGATGCAGTATGGTATTGCCTTGATCAGCGTTGCTGGCTGGATGGGTATCGCTTGGAGGAATGAGAGGCTCTACCGGCTCTATGCGGTCCTATACGGACTTGGCGCAGGATTTGTCGGTGACGAGGTCGGTTTGCTATTGACCTTCAACAACTACCAGTCCGAGCTCACTTATCTGTTCTTTATCGCGGCCATTTCTTTCGTCATAATCGCAACCCTCTTCCTCCGATACCGAGCCCAGTTGCAGGAAGAGCTTCTCAAGCTAAGCCTCCGGGAGAGAGTGGCCATGGTAGGCGTATACCTTACAGGGTTCTCCGTATTCTTCTTCTTCCTCTCGTCGGGAGTTAGCCTCTTGGGAATCCCGTTGTCTCTTGCAGGCCTAGGGATTCTCGTCTGGGTCTACGCACGACGGAAGAAGCCGCGGACGGTTCAGCCCGCCCAGTGAGGTTCGAGAGCGGTTTCGGTTCGAAATGTGGATTCATCTATCCGGTGGGTATAAAGCGAGCAACTTGTGAGAATTGAGCAGGAGTCTCGTGCGCTCTGACAGTATGCTGTGCGCTGCGATCCACGCGGTGGCAATCGTCGTCCTAATTGGAATTCTCATTTCCATCCCGTGTTATAATCATACGCTTGGCGATCATGAAAAGGGCGTGAATTCGGCCAACCCGTCTACATCATCGCCAACATTTCTGAACCAATTACCGATCCCCTCCAGTTCGTCGCTGGCACAAGGTGGCAGAGAACTGGAGCATCCGCGTAATGGTTTACTTCCAATTCCCGCGACGCCTCAAGTATCTTCAATTCCTGCCGCGAATTATGATGAACAGCTCGGGACGACCTTTACCCAGAGCTTCGTGAGCATTGCCTACAATGTTACGGCAGTTGCACAATCGGACACTAACGGCTATGGCCCTGCGTACCTCCTGAATGGCCTGGGATCTACTGGATACTGGTACCAAGTCGGAATATCCTATGATTGGCCGTTTACAGCGGGCGGTTACAATCCCGGATTCGGGATGAACTATGAAGTATTTGATTCTCAAGGCGCGTCTGTGTTTCCTTCATCTGGGGGCGGACTGTCCAGCATTCAAGTAAATCCTGGAGATATGGTTCTGTTGAACCTCTACTTCTCGGGCCGAAACGTTGTCATGCTGGCGAAGGACTGGAACACGGGATCGACTGCATCTCAGACGTTCAGTGCGGCGAGAGCAACTTCTTTCCTAGGCCTAACGAACGCTTTCGCCGATCAGAACGGTTTCTTCACGGGATTGATGACGGAATGGTACCATGTGGACCCGTATTACAGTAATGAAGAAGAGTCGACCTTTTCCAATTACAGCTACAGCCTGTCTTCAGCTTGGTTGTGGATGGATGAATTCAACGTTGCCACAAGCCAATTATTATTCTCCAATGCAACTCAGATGCCTCTAGCATTCTCGTCTAGTCCGAGCCAGCTTCAACCTTTCTATTCGCATGGAGCCTACGAGGCCGTTGACGCCTACGAATTTGTGACAGGCTTCCAGCCTCCTCCTGTTCAAGTGTCAAGGCCGATTCTGAGAACGGTTTCAGTCGATGTGGGCCAACTTGCATCGTTCACCTGTAACGCAACAGGGGGCATCTCCCCATTCACTTACTCGTGGACCCTCGGCGACGGTTCTGTCGCCACCGGGCAGAATGTTACTCACTCATTCAGCTCGCCTGGGACTGTCGAGGTCCAATGCAAAGTCATCGACAGTTTGCAGACTACTTCACAAAATGCCACGTCCCTCGTGGTCTTGTCGGACCCTTCGATCAATCTCCTCACGGTTAACCCGACTTCCGTTGACCTAGGACAAACGGTCACTCTCACTGTCGAGGCCACTGGCGGCTCAGCCGATTACTCCTATGAGTGGATGAATCTTCCCCCAGGCTGTAACTCAGGAAACACGGCCTCCATCTCATGTCAGCCAACAACAACAGGAACATTCGAAGTAGCTGTCAACATCACCGACTCGAACGGATTCTCTCTTATGAGTAGTAATCTATCAGTTAACGTGTACCCAGACCCGTCATTGGCCTCTTTCACCGCGTTCCCCAGCAGCCTAGATGAAGCTCAGACGATCGAATTTGCAGCCTCACCATCCGGAGGCGTTGGAGATCTGACACTCGCGTACAACAACCTTCCCACCGGCTGTGAGTCAGCCAACTCCACGAGCCTCGCCTGCAATCCGACTACCAGTGGAACCTATCAGGTGACTTTGACTGTAACCGATTCCAATGGATTCACTATTAGCAGCAGTCCGGTGACCATCACTGTTAATCCTGACCCGACCGCGAACATCATCGCTTCTCCCTCTTCCATCGACCTTGGCCAGACATTTGCAATCACCCTTTTGGTTCACGGAGGTACGGGACCCTTCTCCTATTCTTTCACAATGCTTCCTCCCGGTTGCGGAACCTCAACTTCCCCAGAACTTTCATGTACGCCATCAGCACTCGGGAAGTACACAGTCGAGGGGTTCGTCTCTGACGCGACAGGACAAACTTCGATAGGCTACCTTACTGTGACCGTCAATTCAGTCATTCGAATATCTACGTTCACTACATCTCTGAAAAGCGTCGACTCAGGCGAAGAAGTTACCTTAACCGTCTCAACAACCGGTGGAGCTGGCCCGTTGACTTACTCCTATTCAGATCTGCCTACGGGTTGTTTATCAGCCGATTCCCCCATCCTGCATTGCACGCCTTCAACCAGCGGAACATATCTTGTCAAGGCGACAGTGACTGACCAGGCTGGCAAGAATGCGACTTCCTCGTTGAATATCGCTGTGCTACCAGCAAGAGTCATTGGTCCATCTTTGAATCAAGGGGACCTACTGGTTGAAGGAATAATTACTTCACTTATTGCCATAAGCCTAGTTATTATGGTCCTGTCGAAAAGGCGGAAAGGACCATAGTCCCCAACTCTCAGTATAGAATTTAGATCTTTTCTGAATTGGACCGATGAGGTATCCCTGCATCGTAAATGCTCAATTCTACGGTTCCGGTCCCTTTCCTTGAGGAAGTAGCAGTGAAGGTATTCGAAACGTGCTAGACTGTTACTGTCGCTTCTACAGGCTTGGCCATTTCGAGGGCCTTCTCTCGCGGGACTTCCATCTGATGGATGTCCCTCGCGTGGAGTTGCACGTGCTGGACTAGCTCGTCGTCTGATTGGGTCCGTACCATGAAGCCGCAGTCGCAGTTTACCTGCTTTGCCATTTTTTCTTCCCTTCGCCCTTCGTCGTAGTTCCTAATAAAATGGCTACACTAGCGCGGGGGAGGGTCGACCCCGGTTTGCGGGGTGTCCGGTCTGGAATCGCAGCGTTTTTCAGTTGTCAGGTTCTACTATCAAATCAGAAGCGCTTATCTGAGACGTAGACGGTAATGATCAGGTGAAGGCGTCGAGCCTGGCATAGACGAGAATTGAGGCTCCTTCGTCGAATAGACGTCCTGGCGTTATTGGGTGCTATTGTAGCGCTGTTTCTGGGCCCGGCGAGTGGACCCTGGTGGAGTGTTACTGGAGCTACGACGAGTAAACTTCTAACCGTCCAAGTCTCCCCGTTTTACCTACAGGCTGACGCTGCTGGGCTCTCCCCCAGCACATTCTTCTCCGTTCCTTTAGGATCATTCACTAGCCTGTTGTTGATCTTGAGCATGATCGCTCTAGGCGCTTCGAGCTTTCATCCCGGGGCCTGGTGGAGCAAGCTGGCCGTTTATTTCAGCCTCTGCTCAATGACTGAGCTCTACCTCAGTTTTCTCTTGATGTATCATGGGGCTCTCACCATGCTGCTTGGCGCGTACGGTATCCTGCCACCATACTTTGGCACGAGCCCCCTACTGGCCAATATTGTCGGTCTCGACCTCAACAGCTACCCCAACCCGCTGGTGATCGCGGGCTTTCGCTTAACTTTCTACCTGGGCTTTGTGAGCATCGGACTCATCACCACAAGTCTGATTGTGAACAATATTGTCGGAAATAGAGAGAAGCGCCATCAGCGAGGCGTAGCCGCTGTATTCACAGCTGACTCAGAATGACGCGTTCGGAGTAATTGATCGGAAAATCATTTCTGAGTTTTCGACAGGATATCTCATTTCTCTGTCGGCTGAGATCTTCACTGATTCGATTGAGGGGTTGGTTCCAAGAAGTCGCTTAAGCTGGTGGAGGAATTGAGGGAGATGCCCCTTCAGTTGGGACTAGAGTTGCCTCCGGAATCGCGCTCTTTCGGGCTCTCCGGCCTAGCCAGAGACTGAGACCGATAATCGCTGCAGCCGTTCCACCGACAACGCCGAAAGCGGTCCACGGGGTGGACATCATAGATGAAACTAAAGATGACAAGTCTTGAGGTTGGTTGCCGCGCGGCATTCTCTGGTCAAGTCGAAGGCTCGTGTTAGATAGGTGCAATGATAGAGTAAGCACTAGGCGCATGTCCCTAGTGACCTTGACGTTGGTGTAGGTGGGGCAGTAGCCGTTGGGAGCGCAGGGATTTGACGCGTACACTTGCTGGTTGGATACGCTGTGCATCGTTAGGGTCGTATTCGCGAGACTTCTCAAGAGAAGATCGCTGCCCTTGTCATAGCTCCAGAGGAAGTTGATGTTCGAGGAGGCCGAGGCGGTTGAGCCTGATGCCAATGGGTTTGATGGATTGGGTATGTTGGCATTGAATGTTTGAGAGAACTGGCTGGTGACGAGCCATGCCGAGACTGTTCCCTGGTTTCCTAGGTTCAAGGTCTCGCTACCCGTTACACTCGCCCAGCCGTCATCCACCTGAAGCGCTGCGCCATTGGACAAGGGTCCGTTGACCCACCAAGAAGTGTAGGAAGGATCCGAAGAGGTCGAAGCTAGCATCTGCGACCAGACATTACCGGCGCCAGAGAGAGAGGAACCTGATGAGGCTGCCGATAGCCCTGTCAGCACATGTTCGACTAGGTCGGTTGCTGTGCCTGCAGACTCGACTCTAGTTGACAGGTCAATCGACTGTACAAGCGTTCCTGACTCCGTCACCGGCGTGAACACGAAGACTGAAAGGCTCAGCGAGTGGGATACGAGAAGATTCACCTCGGTACTGCTCAAGCCCTCAACACTCCACCCGATGGTCCCCCCTACGCTGGCTTGAAGGGCGGTAGTTATCGGAGTAGGTGGAGGAGGAAGTGCGGGAGTTACGTTCACGGTTCCTCTCAGAAGTCCGTGAGTCAAGAGCGGTGCGTAATAGGTGTCGTAATAATAGTAAGTTCCTATTTGGTCAAAGACGTGGCTGAAGGTTCCTTTCGGAGATATGGGTCCTGAGTCGAAGGGTAGAAGCCCATTATTGGCAGTAGCGTTCGTGGCGGCAGCGTGAGTTAGATTTCCACTATTGAACCACACTACTGAACCCCCTACGGGCAGTGTCACATTATCAGGGGTGAAGCGGCAGCGAAGAACTGAGAACGGATCATTCCCTACTGTGCCAATGCCGCAGTGGCCGTCATCAGAGATAATGACTGAGACCGTAGGGTTCGAAACTGCTGTTCCCAAGCAGGCGGGGCCCGCGTAGGTAATTGGATCGGAGGTGCAACTCTGGCTGGCTTGCAGCTGTCCTGTGAGCGTGTAGGAGGCTGTGGAACCAACTTTCAGAGCTGGTGCAGCACTAACCGGGGAAACGGCTAGAAGCAAAGCGAGAGCGGCCGCTAGTATCACGTACCTTCTGAACAATTCTGATTCGAATCTACTGGTAATGAACACTGATAAAACAATTGCTCCTAGTCTCTATGAAATACACTCTCGAAAGGGATCCTACTGGCCAAGTCCTTTCTGAGGCAAGAGTAAACTGACAGCGTCGAACACCTTTCAAAAACTTCATCAACTCTTCGTTGAGGACGCACGCGCAATGTGAGTCATTGGATTGAAGATCCCGCGTGCCAGTGAGGAATCGATGAAACTCTTCCGGACTCTCGTCCCAGACGACACTCGCGTCACGGTCAGGCCAATGTTCGGCAACCTTTCAGCTTTCGTTAATGGGAACATGTTCTTCGGGATATTCGGAACCGACCTATTCCTACGATTGTCAATTGAAGATCAGAAAGAACTTCTCAAGAATGAGGGAGCGTCAATGCTTGAGCCGATGAAGGGAAAGCCCATGAAGGACTACTTCGTCCTACCCAAGACATGGAGAGCCAAGCCAGAGACCCTTCGTTCCTGGATTTCGAAATCACTTGAATGGTCGAGCAAGCTACCGCCTAAGAAGGCAAAAAAATAGTCAAGTCTTGTGGATAGCTATTCTCAGAGTGGTCGTCTCGGGATTTGGATCTGATAGCGACTCTTAAGTTAGGATGGGAATCGAAGTAGCTATGCAAAAAATAGAAGAGGATATGTCTCACACCGACCAGGAGTTTCATCGAAAAGTCGCTGCCGAATGTTTCAACAGAACTTGGGACTATCTCAAGCAGAAGAACAGAAGTCTCGACGACGACCAGATGATGCTGAATCTAGCACACGCGTCAAGATATCACTGGAGCCTCATCGGCAAGCCCTGGAACTTCACAGCTGGCGACTGGCAGATCTCTCGGGTCTACGCCGCACTAAACCAATCGGACCTCGCGATCAGTTTTGCAAAGAAAGCCCTCGAAATTTCTGAGAAACACAATCTCTCGGAAGGTCTCATCTTCGTATATGAGGGCATGGCACGGGCTCATGCCGTGGCAAGGGAGTACCCCCTCGCCAGGGAGTTCGTCAGCAAGGCTCGCGAGCAACTGCGCGTTGTGAGTCTAGACGATGAGGACCGAAAGATCTACTCGGATCAGATCGATGAGACAGAGCGGATGATACCCAAGTAGCTCTAATGAGACTCATCTGAGCAGTTTCAAGGAGGAATTCTCTCAGCTAGACATCTCTCTTGGAAGGTTTTGATGGTTTCTTGATTGTCTGCTTCTGCAGTCGGAGGGTTCGAGGCTTGTAGGGTTTGATTGGACCCTTCTTCCCTCGTCCCAGTCCTGCGGGCTCGATATTCCCCTCCTCCTCAAGCTTCTTCATGATCCCAGAGATGGATTCCTCTCGCCTGTCGAATACCCATGCAACCTCATAGGGATAGGAGGCTCGGCGGTCCCTTATCCAGCGGGACCGTATCATTTCCTGCACTAGGAGCTGTAGTCCGCTCGGTCCGACTTTCTTCATTCCCTTGATTAAGTCTTGCAGATTCTTCTTGTAGTCTGCAAGGAAGGGGTCTTTTGCCTCTAGCCCTTCAGCTCGACTCACTTACTAAGCCTCGTTACCAGTTTTTCTCTTGAATGTGATCAGTTTCGCTGAGCTCCGCAGTGTTACTTACGGTCTAGCTCTTGTTATTATTCGTCGAATAGCTACTTTTGCTCAATATCAAAGGTCTTCGGGGGATCAGTGTCGGGTAGAACAATTCCTTCATGGCGAATGGTCGTGGAAGCAGAGATCGCTAAACTGAGAAAGTTCCAAGAGTTTCTTCGGACCGAGGATAAGCTGGTGTTCCAGGATCTTCTGAACCAGTGCAAGCTCTACGCTCCCTACGCCAGCACCATGGTCTCTACTATCAAGGAAGTGCCACTGTTCATTTCGATGCTGTTTGGCCAGCACAAGAGAATCATCGAACTGGAAAAAAAGATCCTGATGCTTGAAATCCTAGCAACAAAGACTGAGACAACAGTTTCCGCGCGGACAGTTCAAGGACCCGTCGAAAAGGTAGAGGATAGCATAGTTCAGACGAACAGATCCTCTTGCTAGGATCTCTCCTTCCTCCTATGTTCGCTCAACCAGTCGGGGATTATTACCGTTCTGAGCAGTTCTTGTATCGAAGCTCCTCTAATCTTAGCCTCTTTCTGAAGGACACGATAGGTCTGAGAATCAAGCATCTGCATGAACTTCATCTTATTGCTCACTTTCGCTTTCACACTTAGAGCCGCATTTGTGGTTAGGACCCTCTAAAAACCATGCGTATGCAAGAGAACATCACGAAAACAACTCCGGGCAAGGAAAGTACCGAGTAGCGGTTTGAGATTCTATGCAACGCGTCGTCCTCCTTGAAACACGGCCGCGATCAATCTCAGTCCGCTAATGTTGTCTAAGGGGTTTGCGTCCAACAAGACTAGGTCTGCGATTTTTCCTTTCTCTATCGTTCCGCGTTCGTCTTCTCCGATTAGCTTCGATGCGCTCGAGGTTGCTGCTATTAGCGCGTCGCGTGGCTCCAGCCCGCATTCAACCATCAGCTCAGCCTCTCTTGCGATTCGACCATGGCGGGCGGCTCCGCCGCCGGCGTCCGTTCCCAGTGCTATTTGTACGCCCGCTTTGATAGCGCCTATGACTGCTACGCGTGACCCCTGTTTTAGATCCTCAGCTCGTTTCTTACGGGCCTCGGGCCAATCAACCGCGTGCGCATAGTAGAGCATTGCATCCCAGACGGACATGGTTGGCACGAGGTAGGTCTTGTTGTTCGCCATGGCTTCGAGATCGCCTTGCTTGAGAAACATTCCGTGTTCAAGTGAATCAACGCCCGCTCTGGCGGCTATTCGACAGCTAGCTGGATCGTTGGCGTGGCATGCAACCTTGAACCCAGCTTTGTGTGCCTCTTCAACCGCTACCGAGAGCAATTTCTCGTTGAACGGAATCTCCGCCGCGTCTTTGGGACGGGCACCTTCGTTCCATCCAGAGAGCGCAACCTTGATCAGTTCTGCGCCCTCCTCAATCTCCATCCGAATCGCGTCTCGCAGCTCGTGAGCCTCGCCAAAGTGTCTGGCGAAGGAAACGTACGTGCCGCGGTGGGCAATCCAAGTCCCGGCCGCACGAATGTTCGGGGCGTTTATCTCGCCTGCCCGTGCCATATGCACTAGCTTTATGCTGACACCCTGAGGCGCGCCCACATCTCGTGCGGTCGTAACGCCACTGCGTAAACTGGCCTCGGCCAGTTCGATCGCACGCATCGAGATTTCTGCGAGAGGATCGCTAAATCGCGCGATCCAGTCAGGCCCTCCTGGGCTACTGTAGTGAACGTGACAATCCATAAGCCCAGGGATCAGCGTACGCGCCCTTCCATCAACAATTCGAACAGTAGCCCGGCTACCTTGCCTCTGTGAAGCGGGCCCTATCCAATGTATCCGTCCATTGCGAATCTCTACGGACATTCTGGGCTGAGCAGGCGAGCCCGTCCCATCCCAAAGCTGAACGTCGTCAATCAAAACGTGCAATTTTCACACCGTTCTCCCTTTGCTGGTCCAAGAAAAGAAAAGCCGATCAATTGGATCAGAAAATAACTTTAGGTGAACTGCGGCAATACTCTTCCCGATCTCGCCTTGTACGCAGGAACCCCGAGTCCGACCGCAATCATCGTGCTCTTCTCCCTCGAGTGAGGTGAGAAGAACTCGGTTACCGCGTCATCATAGAACGTGGAGCCTGAAGCACCTAGACCGAGAGCGTAGGCTGACAGGTAGATCTTACCGGCTACTATTCCACCTTCAAGCTGAGCCGTGCGATATCCACGGTTGCCAAGCGCTCCCAGAACTTCTCGAAGTCGAGTCATCAGAAAAAACACCGCGCTAGCATCGCCGAAGAGTGGTTGTCCGAGGCATAGGTACGCAGACATTTGTCTCAGCTCGCCCCGTTTCAATTCCTCGAGAGAATTCTGTTCCCCTCCGTAGAAATATGAGCCGGGCGCGAGTCCCTCAACGGCATTCGCTATGAAGTATGTTTCGATCAGATTCTCCCTTTCTTGGAGATAGTCGCGTGGAATCGATCCGGTCGAAGTTCTCAATACTGTCGATAGCTGGGAGAGTGTGATGGGTGAGCGGGAGAACCTTCGAGTTGAGCCTCGTTGGAGAATGACTTCTCCAAGCTTCCTAGACTTCGTAGTCTCAATCATTGGAGGCGCTAGGGGAATCTTCGGGTAGGTCTTGCGTTGCGAATTCGAGGTCTCTAGGCTTTCTTTGGTCCAATTGTCAACCTCGTCCTTGCTGTGGAGAAAAGAGGCTCGATGCGCCTCCCAGATTCCAGCGTATTTTGTCTCTTCCTCTGAGAGAGGCTGAACCTTGGGTTGAATGGGGTCGATTCTTTTCAGCTGGCGATCTGTGGACCGGTGTCCTTCTGGACCTACGGGTGAGAGACAGATCGTTGCCTCTTCCTCGTCTTGCAAGCCCAAGAGTTCGTTGACGGTTTGATCTACAAAACCTTGGATTATTCTTGTTCGCGAGCCCATGGGCGCTGACAACGCTATGAGATTCGCGGCGATTACACCGCCGTCCCAGAACCAGTGTCTGTACGATCGGGCTTCGTACTTCCAGGCATTCTTCCAAGCCAATGAGGTGAACGCAATAGTCGCCGGAACAAGCGCAATACTGTCGTTGCTTACCGCTGCCAGCTCTGCTCTGTAATCGCCCTTCCTTATTCGTGAGAGTTGAAAGCCTAGAGGATCAAAATGATAGACCCCAGCTTCGAGTCCCACAACATCCCCTGCGACCACGTATAGCTCGATTGGATAGAGAGCACCTGTAGCAGATGCCGCGCGCATATAGTGAAGCTCGCCCCCGAACCGATACTTCCCGATAAGTCCAGCAGAGTAGTAGAGTAGTTCTGCAAGTTCTGTGAGTCCAAGATTCAGCGGTTCTTTCTGAGACGTCCGTCCAGAACTCGCCATCAGCGGTTCCGCTTCCGGCTGTGGAAAATTCCTTGGAAGAGATACTGTAGCAAGATCCTCGTATATCTTGAATTGTGATGGCTTGTTTGCCCAGTCAAGATAGTGTCCCGATGTTCGCAGGCTAATTTCAGAATGCTTTGTAGATTCGTGATAGTTCAGGGCGTAAGCGGTGTCATGATTTTGTGATGATCGAGTAGACGCGTGGGCTGTTCCAGATTTCAAAACGGGCAAGCTCTGTTATACATCCCAGACTCTGGCTAACCAAGGAATGTTTAGACATGAGCAGTTCCGGAGAGGTGAAGGCTGTCGAAGTACGGAGTCCATCTGATACCCACTTTGGCTTTCCAAATGGTTTCTCGTTCTTTGAACCTTATCTTCAATATTTCATCAGAGAGACTCTTGGGGTTGGCGGCGAGGCTTACGTGTCCAGAACTTCCGAGGGAAATATCTCGGGCATATTCGTCTACGACGGCTCTGAGAAGACTGGAACAATTTATACGAGATCAAGGAGAGTATTTGACTACTTTTACGAACTGAGACCCGCTAATTTCCTCTTCGCGGAGCTGAAGACCGAGCACGAAAGCGAAGTTTACGATATTTACACCATAGACCTTGAGAATCTTTCTGTTGTTCATCGGTTCAGCTATGAAATCTCGATAGCTGAGGAGGGAGATGTTGACGAGATAGGACAATTCATGGCTTCGGCACATCCTGGAATAAACAGGAGATGGGTGAATGTTGCGCTTAACGAGGGAGAAAGGTGCTTCTTCGTCAGGTTGGGAAAGGAAATTGCTGGCTTGGGATGGCTCTCAATCGTGAATGGTATCGGCAGACTGCACTCTCTACATGTGAAGCCTCAGTTCAGAAGAATAGGCATCGGTGAGGATGTTCTGTTTGCTAGACTTCTCTGGCTCAGGTCGAAGCGTGCCCGTTCGGCGTTCTCGGAGATTTCCCGCGATAACTCTCCGTCTTCAAGAATCGCGATGAAGGGGCGTATGAGGCCATCTGGAACGATTTTTCAATATTTTAAGAAAGACCGTGGTGGAAAGATGGATGTGAAGAGTTAGCAGATTTTTCCTAGGTTCTGGGTGCTCCGCAGAATGGGCAGGCCTGAACAGTAGAGTCGATCAGTGCTCCACAGTACTTGCACTTGACCTTAACGACTTCTTTGATCACGATCTGCTGGACTGGCGGCTGTTGTTTTGGAGTCAGATCGATGGTGGGCGGCGGCCGCTCTGACGAGAAAGGATGCTTGGGAAGAGAACGTCTGCTTTTCGCGACTGCGTAGATGACAACTATGACGATAATAATGAATATGATGAAGATGACCAGTCCAACGATTAGACCAAGGTACTGCTGCAGGAACCCGGGGCCGGTTCCTGTTGTTAGTGGATAGCTAGTGGTGGTGACGTACAAGTTTTCGGTGTAGGTGAACCCTGCGCCCGCGTTGTTGTCGTGTTCAGTGTAGCTGTATCCTATGATGTATCCGGTTAAGGGATCGAAATAGGTGTCCCAGGTATAGGTGGCGGTGAAGATCCCGTACACGTCGTTTCGCTGATAGCTCGAGGTTCCTTCGGCAAAGATAGCCTTCACGTACCTGTTCTGGGAGGGAAGTTGGTAGTTGGCACTCGTCGACATGACGGTCATTTGAGTGTTCAGAAGGTAGAATGAGCCGCTCTGTCCCGTCCGGTTGTCCATGTAGAACCAGACGAATGGGTTGACATATCCTGTCTGATTGTCGGTTCGCTTAACGTAGTGGAAAGTGGTTGATGACCAGGTGAAGTTGCCGGATGGTTTCTGCGACTGTGTTGAGCCTGAGCTGTTGCTCCAGTTCCAGGTGTAGGTGTAGTTAGCAGCCACTGTTCCGTTGGGATAGACATTGTTCTCTCTCTCTATTCCGTTGACAACGGCGTGTTCAGTGTATCCGGTATAGCCGCCGGTTCCGCTTCCGAGATCCGTGACTTCGTAGTAGCTGAAAGTGTCTCCTGGACGGGGAGTGTAGCCCGCGACAGCGTGGGCGGGAAAGAACGCTAGGGAGAGCGACAGGACGAGGGCGAGGAGAATTGGAGTTCTGATCATTAGCCTCCGAAGCCTCCTCCGACACCGTGCACGTGGGCTGGATGGAAGCCTCCAATTCCGCTGAATGTCGAGTAGTAGGATGAGTGTACGATGATCAGGGGTGCATAATATCCGAAGAAGAGAGCTGATGGGGCATGTGTAAACTGGACTGGAGTCCGAGTTATCTTCGCGGTTGGATCAAGTTTCTCTACTATCTCGTTCTTGATCCCGTGAATCATCCTGACTGAGAGGCTCACTAGCTCGGAACGCTCTAGTCCGGTCGCGAAGGACCAGAGTGAGGAATAGGCCTTTTCCATGAGGTCAAGGGTCTCATTCGCTTCAAGCGTCGGTATTGAGGTGAGTATTGCAGCCGCCACTAGCGGATATTCTAGATAGTTCTTGAGCGCGGTTACGATTATGGATATTTTCCACCTTACATCATCAGGTCCCAAGTCGGAGATAGCCAGAAACGCGGAGGCGAGTTCTGTGTCCTCAGAGGTCTGATATCCCCAGAGGCCGAACATTGATCTGAACGCTTGGAATTTGTTGGGAAGCTGGTTTGACGGATCGTTCATTACTGATAGTATGGCGGCTGATTCGTATGAACGGGTCATTCTCGAAAATTCCAGAAATCTGTCAGTGGGATACGTGCCATCGTATCTTCTTCCAAACATTACCAGGGCAGCAACTCCTGTTGATATTTGCTTTGGAACTTTTGCGTGGTGCCTGAGATCGTGATCTAGCCTCTGCAGGGTCTTTGTGAGGTTCTGAAGATCAGAATTGTCGATCGAGGACTGAGACGAGTTCGCGCTGAGGGATGTTATGATCTCCGCTGCCATCATCTGGTTGTCGAGTGTGGAGTCGAAATGGTGGAGAATGCCTAGTGCGAGAAGGAATCTCTGACTGATCTGGCTCTGGTCGGCTCGAAGCTTTGCCAGTCCTATTGATACGTTCCAGAGTTGAGAGAAATCGGCCTCTAGGACCCTCGTCCTGAGGTTGGATACTTGAAAGCTGCCTCTCTCTGCTATTGAGTGTAGCTCGCCAAGTGTCTCCATTCGCTCTTCGATGAAATCTGAAAAATCGCTGTCAGAGACTCTGTAGTTTCTGACATTGAGATCATTCAGCGTGAGTACTCCGAGACCGGTAAGTGACAAGTATAACCCGTCGTATGGCACCATCCTATCAATCGCTGACTTTTTCTGAATGAGCTCCTTTATCCTGGAGTCCTTTTCTACAATGTCAGCATCTTCCCGGGCTACGGCGCCTCTTTCGTTCTCAACCTTTGCAACTTCCGCCTCCTTCTCGTCTCTGCCCTCGAGATGAAACAGTATTGAGTGAGTTTTCCTCTCGTCCTTTGCCAGAGCGGCGCGCGCGATCCGTTCTTCCACCATCTCATTCTGCAACGCGTCATTCATCTGTGTCAAGTTTGCAACCTCAGCTGCAGCCTGATCGTAGTCTCCCTTCGGCATTACAGAGAGGTAGCCGTTGGTCGAGAGAAAGTTCACGTCGGACTGTTGAACCTGGATTGTGACTGACTTTCCGGCTATTTGGGACATGAAGGTTCTTGCGTCATTGCACTTCATTGCCGTCACCAATCGATAATTGGGAACTTTCCGATTACACTCTGCTCGCCGAGAATATTGCCCACGATCAGTTCGAGGCTCTCCCCTTCGCGTGCAAGCTGGATAACGTCATCGTCTTTGAGCGCTTCTCTCAGTAAGTGTTCGAACTGTATCTTTCTGTCCGTCACGTCTCCGAACCTGGCGGAGCGTTCTCGTTCTATCTGTTCATAAGCGTATATGAATTCGTAAAGTGATCTGTATATCTGGTCGTCTATCTTTTCCCGGACCTTTTCTCTTCCAATAGTTATCCACTCCAGACCTTCGAGGTCTGCGAAGTAGATCGTGCCGTCTGGAGCTAGGACCGCGTCCTTGTCCAGCCAGACATCGTAGAAGTCGAGTCCGCTGAAGGTTCCGTCCTCGTTGCTTTTCAAAGACCGAGTGAATAGTGTTAGGAAGGCGATCCCGCTCTTAACGAAGTTCTTCAGAAACCCAAGTGCCTTATCGTTCTCGTCTATTCCAAAGAGGTCGAAGATTGAGCCTGTGTTCCCGCCGATAGTGCTTCCAGAGTGGAAATAGATCCTTACATTGGAGGGGACCAGTCTTGCTTCTTGGACCATTCTTCCTCTGAATCTCCGATACCAATAGATTTTCTTGATTTCATTCTCTAGGCTTTCAGGTAGGAAGAGTATCTTTGCGAGAGGCGCGACTCGGAATCCGTGGATGGAGGTAAGATCGGCCATTTCGGAGACTCTCATCGAAGTAGTGGCGTGCTGAAGCCCCTGCCCTCCATATGGAGAGCCTCTCAACCACAATTCCCCAGTCAGGTATCGTGGAGCCATTTCCCCTGAATTCACGATTCTGTCTTTCAGCGCGGAGTCTTTCAGCAGATTGCAGATCTCCGCTTTCCCGAGAGGCTGATGAGAAAAAGGATTAGTTGTCGAACCTATGCCCTTGACTGAGAGGTAAAAATCTGTACCATCGATTTTCAAATACGGTGCCATGGAAACTGCACCTCTGTTATCGTCTACAACGAATTCTTTCGTGCCTTTGGGGACAAGATTGGTAAAGGGTCCCATACTGTCGGGGAGATAGATCCTTTCGAATTCAGACATTTTGAATTCTTGAAAATGCTTGTTCGTCAGTGTTTCGGAGGTTTCATACATGTTCAGATTGAGCGGGAGACCTTTCATCTTCATATGAGTTCGGCGCTTCGCGGAAGTTTCGCGCTTCGTATCGAAGCGAGTTTCTTGACTCGTCAACTAGCGGACCTTGGAACCGGTTGCTGCTGACTCACGCGATCGGTCGCGGGGTATTCATAGAAAATTCCGACTCTATCAGTTGCGGGGTCGCTTGTCGTACTGGCTCTTCAACAGCCCAAGAACGACGCTGTCGTGAAACTGGTTGTTGAAGAAAACCTGGTCTTGTAGCCGACCTTCTTCTTTGAATCCGAGCTTCTTCGCCAGGGCGATGCTCGCTTTGTTCTCCGCGAAGGTCCACCATCCGACCTTGTGAAGATTCAGTTGTTCGAACGCCTCCTCGAGTAGGAGCTTCGTAACCTCTGTCCCGTATCCTTTGCCCCACTTGTCCTTCTCTCCGATGCACAAGCCGACGTCAGCGTTGTGGTATCTGCGAGCCCAAGTGTGGAATCTTATCGAAGACCATCCTATCGCCTTCCCGCTGGATTTCTCCTGGATCACGTACCGTCGTACTTCTGGGTCTTCTCCCTTCAGATCCTTCTCCATCTCTGCCTCAATAGACACCATTGACTTCACATGGTCTGGCATGGATCGCGCAAGCATCATGACCTCCTCATCATTCTGCCACTTGTGAAATGACTTGAGATCCTCCCGCTCCGGGGCCCGGAGGATGATACGTTTCCCTGTTAGCATTCCAAAATCAAACTAGATATTCTTGAGAATAGATAATAGATTTCGCCCCGTGATTCAAGGTCTAGATATCGCAAGTTCGGCTCGCCACCAATAGTCAATGGGGCACACTTATATTGAGCATCATTGATTTTCGATTGATGCGAAGATAGCGACGAATGCGCATCCCAAGTTACGCTGTCCTGGTGTTTTCGACATTGCTGTTGGTAGGAGTAGTACACGGCGCGAACATTACAATTGGACCCACTCAAGGGCACGTCGAATACAGAATCACCCTCAACAATCAAACCTCGACTCTCGCAAGTTTCTTGCTGAACGAATCCGCTCAGCCTGCAGGTCAGAACGGGATCGTGCTCGTAACCGCTAACCTGCTATCGACCGTGAGGAATTTCACCTACTCTAGAGCTCTAAACACGAGCTCATTTCCTGAAGTCTTTCCATATCTGTTAGGAATTAGCAATCAATCCCTGTACTATCATGCGTACGGAATCTCACTCACTCTCCGCATCGTCAACACTGGTAACGCGCAAATCACGTTCAACGGTCAGTCCTTCCAAGGAACAAGCTATCAAGTTGCAGCATCAGCCACTTACGCATCGGCGACTGCATCAGTTTCTGCCAACGGCAAGATCATCACAATGCCCTCTGGGCTAATCTACTCCGTCCAGCTTGAATCCATCAATTCCTATTCTGTCCAAATGCGGCTTGAAGAGACAAACCTCGCGCTTGTCGATCCTTCAAACAGCAGCAGCCTACCCATAGGAATTGCACTAGTCAGCCTTGGTCTTCTCGGCGCCGCCGTTTTTGCCGCTCCATCAATCTTCAAGAGACTCAAAAGCAAACCAGCGGCAACTCCCACTACCTCGGACAAGCCTGGCGGCGAAGAGAAACCTTCCTACTGGGTAGACTAGTGACGGAGACTTAGAGGCGCGCAGCTTTCTCCAAAGCATCAGACCCATCCGTAATCGAGTTTCGCGACACTACCAAAAACTACGGAAGTAAAACGATAGGTCCCGTGGATCTTGAAGTTCAGAAAGGACAGGTTGTGGGCTTCCTAGGACCCAACGGGTCCGGAAAGACAACATGCATCAGACTGATACTTGGACTAATTCGGGCCTCCTCTGGCTCAGTGCGAGTCAATGGGTATGATCCGATCTCAAAACACGTCCGCGCTCTGAAACACGTCGCGTATTCGCCTGAACTTCCCAACCTCCAAACATTCCTCACCCCAACCGAACTACTTTCGTTAGTCTCCCATGAGCTGGGCCTTCCATCCTCGCCTAATGGAAGGCAGGACGAGATTCGTAGGGTCCTGGAACTTGTTGGAATCTTGGAATATGCTGACACGAAGATCGCTAAGCTCAGCAAGGGAATGGTTCAGAGGCTGAGCGTCGCTCAAGCGATGATGGGCTCACCTGAGGTCTTGATTCTTGATGAGCCAATGATAGGCCTGGACCCGGCAGGCTCAGCACACTTCAGAGAAGTATTCAGAGAATTTGCAAGCCAGAAAGGCGGGACCGTCTTCATGTCCTCCCACATCATGAGCGAGGTCGAATCGCTCTGCACTTCTGTCGCAATCATCCACGGTGGAAGAATCCTCTACCATGGAAAAGTAGTGGACGTGATAAGGAAGGTGCTTGACTATTCCGTCATCTATTTGGAGGCTCAAGGGCTCACAGAGCAGACGATCGGTAAGATTCGCGAAATAGCCAGCGTGTCAAAAATAGTCCCGAGTGGAGATTCTCTCGAAATCATAGTTCAAGGCCATACGGACGTCAGACCGGACATATCGGACCTCGTCGTGAAGTCGGGCGCAAAGCTCTACTCCATCAGACATGCGGAGAACATGCTTGAGCGAGCATACATCGAAGCCCTCTCCAAAACCGACCCAGGACAGCGGTCGATATGAGCCGTCCCGATGTTATCCTCTCCTTCATGAGATATGAGATCAAACGGGCGATTGCGAGAAGGAAAGTTCTAGCGCTCATCGCCTTCACGGTGCTGCTGGACACACTGCCCTACTACGCTCTCTCAACCGCTGGGACTACTCTCATCCCAGGCTCTGCCTATCCATACATCTGGATCGCAGGAGTCTTCGCCGTCCAACCACTATTCCTCAACTTCACCGCGATCCTTATCGCCGCAGGCGCGATGTCCGAGGAGTATGAACAGGGAACCGCCGAACTTCTCCTATCGAAGCCTGTTGAGAGAAACGACTATTTCGCCGGAAAATTTCTGGGAGGATACACTCTCTTCCTCACCATTCTTGCATTCAACATCGTCTTGAGCGTTGCTTCAGCATTCACGTTCTTTGGGATACAATTTGGCCTCGATATTCTTCCAGGTCTCTTTCTGGTCCAAGCCTTTGCCGCGCTCATCTTCTACTCCCTCGCGTTCATGCTTGGGGAGCTCGTCCGACGATCCTCGCTCGCCTACATCTTCTCCTCAGCATTATTCTTCTCCAGTTTCATAATCAGCGCCTACATGGACCTCATCTACACGCTAACAGGAAAAACGATCTACAAAACAATCCAGATATACCTGCCGACCTCGCCCGCGAACTCTCTTCCAATTCAATACGCAAGTCCTCTACTACCCCAAACGGTAGGCATAGTTCTCCAATTTGTCGGCTCCGGCAATGCGATAGTGCCAACATTGGACTTGTCAGTGGCAATTCTTCTAGCCTACACTCTCCCTGCAATCGTGATTGCGGCAGCCTATTTCTGGTTCGCAGACATCTCGAGAAAGATGAGTTAGAAATTCCAACGCGCGGGGAATGTTGACGATTAGGACCCTGAGATCTTCACCGTGGCCTTTACAAACCCGGCATTATCCTTTGAGCTCCAACACCCTAGGTGAATGAAACTGGCGACGGGACAGTCTTATTGTGCGAATTGCGGGGCCCCCAATCAACAGCAAGCAGTCTTCTGTGCAAATTGCGGTACGAAGATCGTCGCTCTGCCTTCCCAACCTCAACAGATCCCTCCTGTCTACTATCCCACAACGCCAACTCAGGCTCCAGTGTCAACAGGAGCGTACAAAGCTCTGATAGCTGTCTTGCTGGTGATCATAGTTCTTCTGGGCGTAGGATTGTACGCAACGTCTTCGGGACACCCCTTCTCACTCACTGGCTATCGCTACTCGCTTGCCAACCCGCCCAACGCTCAGAGCGTGCAACCTCCCAACACTCCAACGGTGCAACCAAACACAAAGATATGGAATTCTTGTGGGGGACCTCCGGGCTCTGGCTGCAACATGACGTCGAACGGATGGAGAGAGGGATCTGTCCCTGATACCTTCGATTATTTCGTAACCTTCACCAGTACCGTTCCGATAACTGTTTACTTCTTCACGCTCGGACAGTTCGTTCAATATACCGTTTGCAACGGGGACACCAACTGTGTATCCGGATACTACAGCTCTTTACGTGCTGCCACATCTCAATCAGCTGCGGTGTTCAAACTGGCTGAAGGATGCGGAGACTATGTTGCTATTTACGTAGCCTCATCGAGTGGCGTAATGACTCCTGACGTAAGAGTGGGATACAATCCGGCACCGTTCATAACTGGATATTGTGCTCAAACCGGCGGCGGCTAGATCGGAACTACGCGATTGGGACTTTGTTGAAGACGACTGTATCCGAATCCTAAACCTGCGGGGTAAAGCTTCCCTTTTTGCGACCAGAGCGCCTCTTATCGCTGAGTAGTGACTAATGAAGAAGCGCCGTATGCTCAAACCCGGTGGATTCCATAGTGGGCCCGGGTTTTGCAGAACCCTGACTGTTCATGGCCGAGACACCCCGAGAATCTGTGCGCGTTGTGGAAAGAAGACAGATAATGCCAAACACGGTTTTTGTCCGGAGTGTAGAAGAATCCTTGGAAGATGGGCCTAGTCTACCCACTATTCAGATGATTGCCCTTCGTTGTTAGGCTAGAGTTGGCCGATCTTGTCGTAGATCAGAACGTATAGTGATACGATGAAGATTACTGCCATGATCATCCCGAACGCTAGATATCCGTATGCCCGTTTGGGACGGTAAGCGTAGCGTGTGCTCATGAACATCATGTAGAGACCTAGGATTCCCATCGCGTAAATCAGCGTTGTAAACACTGCCTCCTGGGTCGTCTGATTGTTGATGTCTCCCGGATAGACGAATGAATAGCCGCTTGCCACATTCAACAGCCCCTGACCTCCCTGGGTGAGCACGAATAGTCCACCCGACAGCACGAATACGGTGAATCCGACAATCAGGAACTCTGCGACTGGTAATAGGGGTCTGCTGGATCCTGGTGCGAGTCTGATGAAGCTCATTCTGAAAGCCAGATTGTTCAATGATCTCTTCAGCTTCCAGAGACTCGTTCTCATGCCCATGAATGACCAGCCCTC
>Ga0209802_1000805_pt1 | contig 24100 bp, 14 predicted proteins | sample GraSoiAngelo_129_FD_185886 | JGI IMG/M metagenome (GOLD analysis project Ga0209802, IMG submission 185886) | Grasslands soil microbial communities from the Angelo Coastal Reserve, California, USA - 14_0927_12_40cm (SPAdes) (version 2) | ecosystem: Environmental > Terrestrial > Soil > Grasslands ... | reverse complement strand
GCGGCAGGCCGGAGGCGAGCGTGGTAAGGGCCACCGATACCGAGGGCGCGATGGCGGTCGAGCCCTGGGGCGCGTTGAGGAGGCCGCCGACTCTGGTCCGAAGGCGTTCCAGGAGCGGGAGCCAGTCGGAGTACCAGACCGGCGTCCCTTTGCCGTCCCAGTCGTTGGCGTACCGCTCGAGCGCCTGCCGGCCCCGGCGGGGAAGGGGGCCGAGGGAGCAGGCGTTCAGGTAGATGTACCGCTCGAGGAGGGGAAACTGGTGGCGGAGGGCCTTCCAGTCGGGCATTCGCTAAAGGTAACTCCCCACCCGAAGCCGCTCACTTTCGGGCGGCGCGTGTGGCGGCGCCAGTGCTATATTGCCCGCACCTCGGTCAGGAGGGGCTCCTCCTGGCCTCGATTTCGCGTCCCCACAAGGGGCCGTGAAGTCGTATACTGGCGTTTCGTGCACGCCCGGCCGCTCACTCTGCCTATTACCTGAGCGCGCCCTTTTTCCTGGAAGGAGTAACGAATTGATCTCAGAGATGAGAGCGCCCTCGCGTCTTTCTTATGGTCGCATTCCCAACCTGGTCGAGCTGAAGGACCTCATCGCGACACAGGTGGAGTCGTTCAACTGGTTCAAGTCGGAGGGCCTCCGAGAGCTCTTCGATGAGATCAACCCGATCACCGACTACACCGGCAAGAACTTCGAGCTCAAGTTTCTCGACTACGAGTTCGGCCAGCCGAAGTTCTCGGTCGAGGAGTGCCGCAACCGCGACATGACCTACGCCGCGCCGCTGCGAATCAAGACCCGCCTGACCATCAAGGAGACGGGGGAGATCAAGGAGTCCGAGGTCTACATGGGCGACTTCGCCATGATGACCCCCGAGGGCACCTTCATCGTCAACGGCACCGAGCGCGTGGTCGTGTCGCAGCTCGTGCGCTCGCCTGGTGTGTACTTCACCGCCGCCGAGGACCCCAACACCGGCCGCAAGCTTTTCGGCGCCAAGCTCATCCCCAACCGCGGCGCGTGGCTGGAGATCGAGACCTCGGCCAAGGACCTGCTGACGGTCAAGATCGACCGCAAGCGGAAGGTCCCCGTGACCGTGCTGCTCAAGGCCCTCGAGCTGCCGCAGCTCAAGGGGACCGAGAACGACCGCGAGGCGCAGAAGCGCGCCCTGCTCGAGATGTTCGGTGACGTGGACAACAACCCCGAGCACCGATACATGGAATCGACCCTCGACAAGGACACGACGATGAAGACCGAGGACGCGCTCCTCGAGCTGTACCGCCGCGTCCGGCCGGGCGATCCCCCGTCCGTCGACAACGCGCGCAACCTGCTGCAGAGCCTCTTCTTCAACCCGCGCCGCTTCGACCTCGGCCGTGTCGGCCGCTACAAGGTCGACAAGCGCCTCGGCCGCGATGAGGAGGACATCCTCGCGCGCGTCCGCCAGCGCGAGCTGCGCATCCTCGAGAAGGGTGACTTCATCGCCTTCCTGCGCAAGCTCATCGAGCTGAACAACGCGCCGCGCGAGAAGCAGATCCCGGACGACATCGACCACCTCGGCAACCGCCGCGTACGCGCGGTCGGCGAGCTCCTGCAGAACCAGTTCCGCATGGGCCTCATCCGGATGGAACGGATCATCAAGGAGCGGATGACGATCAGCGACCCGCACACGGTCACGTCGGCGTCGCTCATCAACGCACGCCCGGTGGTGGCCGCGATCAAGGAGTTCTTCGGCTCCAGCCAGCTGTCGCAATTCATGGACCAGCACAACCCGCTGTCCGAGCTGACGCACAAGCGGCGCCTGTCGGCGCTTGGCCCCGGCGGCCTTTCCCGCGAGCGGGCCGGCTTCGACGTCCGCGACGTGCACCACAGCCACTACGGACGCATCTGCCCGATCGAGACGCCGGAAGGTCCGAACATCGGGCTGATCGGCAACCTCGCGACGTACGCCAAGGTCAACGAGTTCGGGTTCGTGGAGACGCCGTTCCGCCGCGTCTACAACCGCATGTCGGTCAGCGAGGAGAGCTCAGAGAAGCTCGTCGGACGCACGCTGCGCCGGGCAGCGGTCGACAACAAGGGCAAGGAGGTCCTCCCGACCCACCAGACGCTCGACGACAAGGACGTGCAGAAGCTGCTCAAGGGCCACGTCGCCGGAGTGGAGATCGTGCCGTGGGTCTCGACCGAGGTCGAGTACCTCTCCGCGGACGAAGAGGACATGTTCGGCATCGCCCAGGCCAATGCCGCCCTCACACCTGAAAACCATTTCGCGGACGCGCGCGTGCCCGCGCGGGCTCGCGGCGATTTCAAGATCGAGGACGTCGGCAACATTCAGTACATGGACGTGTCGCCGAAGCAGATCGTCTCGGTGGCGACGGCCATGATCCCGTTCCTCGAGCACGATGACGCCGGCCGCGCCCTCATGGGCGCCAACATGCAGCGCCAGGCGGTGCCCCTTCTGGTCACCGACGCGCCGCTGGTGGGCACCGGCGTCGAGTACTACGCCGCCAAGGATTCAGGCGAGATGATCGTCGCCGACGTCGCCGGCACGGTGGTCGACGTCGCGCACCCCAAGGACCTCAGGGCCGTGCACGCGACGCCGGTCTTCGAGATCGTCGTCAAGCCGGACGGGAACGGACCTGAGCGGCACTACCCGCTCCAGAAGTTCGCCCGCTCCAACCAGGGCACGTGCCTCAATCACCGCGCCAAGGTCAAGCCAGGCCAGCACGTCGAGAAGGGCGACATCCTCGCGGACGGACCGGCCATCGAGGACGGCGAGATGGCGCTCGGCCGCAACGTGCTCGTCGCCTTCATGCCGTGGGAGGGATACAACTTCGAGGACGCGATCCTTCTCTCCGAGCGCGTGGTCAAGGAGGATATGTACACCTCGATCCACATCGAGGAGCACGAGTCCGAGGCGCGCGAGACCAAGCTCGGTCCGGAAGAGATCACGCGCGACATCCCCAACGTCGCCGACGACGCGCTGCGCAACCTCGACGAGCGCGGCATCGTCTACATCGGCGCGGAGGTCCAGCAGGGCGATATCCTGGTCGGCAAGATCACGCCCAAGGGCGAGACCGAGCTCTCGGCCGAGGAGCGCCTACTGCGCGCGATCTTCGGTGAGAAGGCGCGCGAGGTCCGTGACTCGAGCTTGCGCGTACCTCACGGCGAGCGCGGCATCGTGGTCGACGTCAAGGTGTTCTCGCGTGAGAACAAGGACGAGCTCGGCCCGGGCATCAACGAGATGGTCCGTGTCTACCTCGCCCAGAAGCGAAAGATCTCGGCCGGCGACAAGATGGCCGGCCGCCACGGCAACAAGGGCGTCGTCGCCAGGATCATGCCCGCGGAGGACATGCCTTACCTGCCGGACGGCACCCCGGTGGACATCGTGCTCAACCCGCTCGGTGTGCCGAGCCGCATGAACCTCGGCCAGGTGCTCGAGACCCATCTCGGGTGGGTGGCTTCGACGCTGGGCATCAAGATCGCGACCCCGGTTTTCGACGGCGCCCCGATGGAGACCATCGTCGCGGAGCTCAAGAAGGCCGGGCTGCCCGAGGACGGCAAGGTCCGGCTGCGGGACGGCCGCACCGGCGAGGAGTTCGACGAGCCGGTGACCGTGGGCATGATCTACATGCTCAAGCTGGCCCACCTGGTCGAGGACAAGATCCACGCACGCTCGACCGGGCCGTACAGCCTGGTCACCCAGCAGCCGCTGGGCGGCAAGGCGCAGTTCGGCGGACAGCGGTTCGGAGAGATGGAGGTCTGGGCGCTCGAAGCCTACGGCGCGGCGCATGTGCTCCAGGAGATCCTGACGGTCAAGTCCGACGACATCGTCGGCCGCGTGAAGGCGTACGAGGCGATCGTCAAGGGCGACAACACGCTCGAAGCCGGCATCCCGGAGTCGTTCCGCGTGCTGGTCAAGGAGCTGGAAGGTCTTGCGCTCGGGGTCGAGATCCTGAGCGAGGACGAGCGCCAGATCGTTTTGTCAGAGGAAGACATTCCCGAGATCCCGCTGGATCTCGGCATCAGCCTCGAGCGCGAAGAGCTCGGGGAGGATTCTGCCGAGTGAAGCGAGGCGGAATCCGGTATTCAAATATGAGGAGTCCTCGCGAAATCGCCAGATTTCGTGAGGTTCAGCTGAGTAGGTAATAGAGGAGAAGAGGGACAACTTGCTGAAGCTCGAAAACTTCGATGCACTAAAGCTCTCGCTGGCTTCGCCGGAGACGATCATGTCGTGGTCGCACGGCGAGGTGACCAAGCCGGAGACCATCAACTACCGGACGCTGCGCCCAGAGCGCGACGGTCTTTTCTGCGAGCGCATCTTCGGCCCGACGCGGGACTGGGAGTGCCACTGCGGAAAGTACAAGCGGTACCGGTATAAGGGCATCATCTGCGACAAGTGCGGCGTCGAGGTGACGCGCTCCAAGGTGCGCCGCGAGCGCATGGGGCACATCAAGCTCGCGTCGCCGGTCAGCCATGTCTGGTACTTCAAAGGCATCCCGAGCCGCATGGGCTTGCTGCTCGACATGTCTCCGCGCAACCTCGAGAAGATCCTCTACTTCGCCAACTACATCGTCACCGACGTCCACGAGGAGGCGCGCGCCGACATGCTCGCCGCCCTCACCATGGACAAGGACGAGCGCGCGATCCGGCTGCGCGCCGACATCGACGCCAAGTCCAAGGAGCTGCGCGCCGAGCACGAGGGCAAGACCAAGAAGCTGAAGGGCGAGGTCGATGCCGAGGTGGCAAGGCTCGAGGAAGAGCTCCAGGAGTCGGTCGACAAGCTGACCACGCAGGGCAAGAAGGTCACCGAGACCATCAAGGCCGGCATCGGCACCAAGGCTCGCCGCGACTACTCGGTCGGCCTCGAAGACGACGAAGAGGTCGTGGTCGAGAAGGGCGAGACGTTCGCGCGCGAGATGTCGCGCGCCGTCCTCGGCAAGGTCCAGGAGAAGATCGAGAAGCTCGAGGCCAACACCAAGGCCGCGCAGAAGCGTGCCAAGGATCGCCTCGACGCTGACAAGAAGGCGCTCGAAGCGCAGATCGAGGCCGCGACCAAGACGCAGCGCGAAGGCATCCAGGGAGAGCTGGAGGCGCTGCAGCAGGAGATCGAGGCCACCCGCACCGACCTCGAGGCGCTGCACCCCAAGCAGATCCTCACCGACACGCAGTACCGCGATTACTCGGAGCGGTTCGGGCGCGCGTTCCGTGCCGGCATCGGCGCGGAGGCCGTCCGCGACCTGCTTTCGCGCATCGAGCTGCAATCAGAGATGTACCGGCTGCGCGAGGAGTCGAAGTCCTCGAGCGGCCAGCGCAAGCAGAAGGCCATCAAGCGACTGAAGGTGGTCGAAGACTTCCGCAAGTCGAACGCCAGCCCGACGTGGATGGTGCTCGAGGTCCTGCCCGTAATTCCACCCGAGCTGCGCCCGATGGTTCAGCTCGACGGCGGCCGCTTCGCCACGTCCGACCTGAACGACCTCTACCGCCGCGTGATCAACCGCAACAACCGGCTGAAGAGGCTGCTCGAGCTCGGCGCTCCCGAGATCATCGTGCGCAACGAGAAGCGGATGCTCCAGGAGGCGGTCGACGCCCTCATCGACAACGGCCGCCGCGGCCGCGCGATCACCGGCACGGGCAACCGCAAGCTGAAGTCGCTCTCCGACATGCTCAAGGGCAAGCAAGGCCGGTTCCGCCAGAACCTGCTCGGCAAGCGCGTTGACTACTCCGGCCGGTCGGTCATTGTCGTCGGCCCCGAGCTGAAGCTCCATGAGTGCGGTCTCCCCAAGAAGATGGCGCTCGAGCTCTTCAAGCCGTTCGTCATGCGCGAGCTCGTCAACAAGGGCTACACGACCAACATCAAGTCCGCAAAGCGCATGGTGGAGCGCAGCCGCACCGAGGTCTGGGATGTCCTCGACGAGGTGATCCGCGATCATCCGGTGCTGCTCAACCGCGCCCCGACCCTGCACCGCCTGGGGATCCAGGCGTTCATGCCGGTGCTCGTGGAAGGTTCGGCGATCCAGATCCACCCGCTCGTCTGCGCCGCGTTCAACGCGGACTTCGACGGCGACCAGATGGCCGTGCACGTGCCGCTGTTCAGCGGTGCTATCGCCGAGGCCAAGAACCTGATGATGTCCTCACAGAACATCCTGTCCGCGGCGGACGGCCACCCGGTGGTGGCGCCGACGCAGGACGTCGTTCTGGGCTGCTACTGGCTGACCGCCACCCGCGGCGAGATGCCCGCCGGCGACGAGGCCGTGCGCAAGCTCCGGGCCTACACCTCGGAGAGCGAAGTACTGCTCGCGCTCGAGATGAAGGTCGTCAAGCTCCAGGACTGGATCAGAGTCCGCAACGGCGGACAGCTCATCGTCACGACGCCGGGGCGCGTGGTCTTCAACCAGCCTTTGCCCGTCGGCAAGGAACCGGTCGAGACGACGATGACCCCGCTCGCGTTCCAGAACGCTCACTTCGACCGCAAGGCGCTGCGCACGCTGGTGGCCGAGCTGTACCGCCTGTACGGCAGCGACACCACGGCGATCGTCGTCAACGACATCAAGCGGCTCGGATTCCGGTACGCGACACAGGCCGGGATCACGGTCTCCGCGATGGACATTCCGCACCCCGAGTCGAAGTGGCAGATCATCCACGCCACCGAGAAGGAAGTTGCCGAGGTCGAGCGCATGTACCGGCGCGGCGTCATGACCGAGGACGAGCGCTACCGCAAGGTCATCGAGCTGTGGCAGCGCGCTTATGAGCAGGTGGGAAATGCCACCGAGCTCGCGTTCGACAAGTTCAGCCCGATCTGGATGATGATGGGCTCGGGCGCCCGCGGCAACATCCAGCAGATCCGCCAGCTCGCGGGCATGCGCGGCCTGATGGCCGACCCCACAGGCCGGATCATCGACCTGCCGATCATGGCCAACTTCACCGAGGGCCTGACCGTGCTCGAGTACTTCATCTCGACGCACGGCACGCGCAAGGGACTGGCCGACACCGCCCTCCGCACCGCGGACTCCGGTTACCTGACGCGCCGTCTCGTCGACGTCGCCCAGGACGTGATCGTGCGCGTGGAGGACTGCGGTACCACCAACGGAATCTGGGTCCGCGACATCACCCCCGAGCGGGCGAAGAACGAACCCATCTACGAGAAGATCGCCGGCCGTGTCGTCTCTGAGGACATCACGGTCGACGGCAAGGTGCTGGTTGCGGCCGGCACCTCGATCACCGACGAGAACGCACGCAAGATCATCGCCGCCGGCGTCCCGGTCAAGATGCGTTCCGTGCTCGTGTGCGAGGCCCGCGAGGGCGTCTGCCGCACGTGCTACGGGCGCAACCTGGCCACCGGCAAGGTCGTGGAGATCGGGGAGGCGGTGGGCGTCATCGCCGCCCAGTCAATCGGCGAGCCGGGCACCCAGCTGACCATGCGCACGTTCCACACCGGCGGTGTCGCCGGCGTGGACATCACGCAGGGCCTGCCTCGCGTGGAGGAGCTGTTCGAGGCTCGCATCCCCAAGGGCAAGGCCATCATCTCCGAGATCGACGGCGAGCTCGAGATCATCCGCCAGGAGGGCACGCGCAAGGTGCGCGTGATCTCTCGGGAGGAGTTCGAGGTCTCGTATCCGGTCGACCCCAAGATGACCCCGATCGTCAAAAGCAAGGACGACGTCATGGAAGGCCAGGAGCTCGCACGTGACGCCAAGGGAAACGCGGTTCGCACCCGGCACGCCGGGAAGGTGACGGTGTCGACCAAGGAGGTCACCGTCCGCACGCTCGACGAAGAGCTCCGCGAGTATGCGATTCCCCACCAGGTCCGCATCCGCCCCGAGCTCGACCGTCGCGACGGGCAGAAGGTGTTCATCAAGGCCGGCCAGCAGATCACGGAGGGATCCATCTCACCTCAGGAGCTGCTCCACATCCTGGGTAAGGAGGCGGTGCAGACCTTCCTGGTCGACGAGGTCCAGAAGGTCTACCGCAGCCAGGGCGTGGACATCAACGACAAGCACATCGAGGTCATCGTCCGCCAGATGATGCGGAAGGTCCGCGTCGACTCTGCCGGCGACACCGGCCTGCTGCCGGGCGAGATCGTCTCGCAGTGGGAGTACGAGGAGGGCAACGCCAAGGCGCTGGCGGAGGGCGGCGAGCCCGCCACCGCGCAGACCGTGCTGCTCGGCCTCATCAAGGCCGCGCTGAACACCACCTCGTGGCTTTCGGCGGCGTCCTTCCAGGAGACCACCCGCGTGCTCACCGAGGCCGCGATCAGCGGCAAGGTGGACCGCCTGCGTGGGCTCAAGGAGAACGTGATCATCGGCAAGCTCATCCCGGCGGGTACCGGGCTCGACTACTACAAGAAGCAGCGGGAGCAGGCGGCCCGGATCCTCGAAGAGGAGCCGATCGACCTGGAGACGCTTTCGGTGTAAATATGAGAGGGAACCTGTCGGTTCCCTCTCATCGCCGCGCTACGCGCGGCTGCTCTCTTTCCCGCTGTTCGGATTAGCTGAATATTTCCTCCCTGCAGCGCGAGCGGCCGAAGTGAACGCGGGTTAGACGGCCTGGCGAAGCCAGGCCTACAAGCCCTCCCTTTTTATTCAGACATGAAAAAAGGAGGCTAACCCTGGCGGGCGCCCCCTTGTGCACGTACGGCTGACTGTAGCTGAAATCGCCCCGATTGTCGATCTATAGATATGGCCGGTCACCGTGGGATGATTGCCATGTGATCCCAAGCTCCAGGCTGCTGCGCGCCATGGCGATCGTACTGGTGGTTTCGGCGGTTGTGACGGCGTGCAACACGCCGCCGCTAACGCAGGGGCCCAGGCTCGCCAAGGACCAGACCCTTCACGTTCAGCTCGATGATCAGCCCGCGACGCTGGATCCCGGGCAGACGCAGTACCCGTACGAGACCGCAGTCTTGCGCGCCATCGACGAGCCGCTTCTCAAGCCCGGCGCCGATCTCAATGGCGTCGTCGGAGCCGCCGCGCAGAGCTATGACATGCCGATCGGCGGCACCACCTACGTGTTCCATCTACGCAAGAACGCTCAGTACTCTGACGGCGTGCCTGTGAAAGCACAGGACTTCGTTTACGCGTGGCAGCGCCTGATCGACCCCCGGCTCGCCGCGCCCAGCGCAACGTTCTTCGCCAACGCCATCCTGAACGGCGAGCGGGTTTCCCTCCTCGATCCGCAGCGAGACGCTGCGCGGATCGACGCCGCGCTGGCGACGCTGGGATTGAAGGCGGTGGACGATTTCACATTCCAGGTCACGCTTGCACGACCGGATCCAGCGTTCGTATGGGTAGCAGCTTTGCCCGCGGGCGCGCCGATCAGGCAGGACGTCGTCAAGAAATTCGCGGACAAGTGGGCCGCGTCGCCTGACTCGCTGGTCACGAACGGTCCCTTCCACGTCACCGAGATGGTCGCCAATGATCACATCGCCGTGGCTCCCAACACGCACTACTGGGGCGCGAAGCCAAAGCTGACCACGATCACGTTCCTGGTCGTCAACGATGGGGCGGTCGCGCTCACGAAGTACAAGAACGGCGAGCTGGACGTGGTCGACGTCCAGCCTGCGCACGCGACGAACGTCGCCACCGACGCGCAGCTCAAACAGCAGCTGGTGAAAACGCCGGCGCTGACCGTGTTCTGGATTGTGTTTCGTGTCAACCAGGCGCCGCTCAACAACCCGAAGGTGCGCCAGGCCATCGCAGCCGCGATCGATCGCGATGCATTCGTGACCCAGGTTTTTCAGGGACAGGGAATGCCGGCCGAGACATTCATCCCCAAAGGGATGCGTGGCTATGCCCCCGAGCTCGGGTCGGTGCAGAAGTTCGACATCGCGCAGGCGCGCACACTGCTGGCCGCGTCGGGCGTGACCGCCAAGCAGCTGTCGGGCGTGAGGTTCTCATACGACCAGTCATCCGACTTCGGAAAAGCCACCGCCAAGTTCGTGGCGGACCAGCTGAAAACCAACCTGGGTGTGGACGTGACGCTCGAGCCGCTCGATGGCAGCACGCTGAGCGGGCGCCTTGATGTGGGCGGCTTTCAGATCGCGGGACCGCTGGGCTGGACCGCCGACTTTGCGGACCCGTCAGATTGGTTCGGCCTCTTCCTGACCACCAGCTCCAACAACTTCGCGCTGTACCAGAACCCCTCGTACGACAACTTCGTGCGGGTGGCAGGGTCGGACACGCAGGCCGACCGCCGGGCCCAGGAGTACAAGCAAGCTCAGAAGCTGCTGGTCAACGACGTTCCGGCCGCCTTCCTGGCGCAATCCGTGAACTGGTACCTCGTGCGCCCCTATGTGCTCGGCGCCACCACGAGCCCCCTTGACGAGTGGCCGGGGGCCCTTGACCCGACACAGATTTACATCGGTGCACACTGATTGAGCGAACAAGTGTTCACGCCGCGATCAGCTATCTGACTTGACACTCAATAGGGGCTGACAACAGAATTCGCTTGTAGCCGAAGGGGCTGTGAGTAAGACCTGCTGTCGGCGCACTCTCGCCCCGGAATTCCCGGGAAGAAGGCGGCAGGGATCAGTCTGAGAGGTAAGACGCGTATGCACTTAGGAATTCGCCTACGAGCGATCGCGCTCGCGTCCGTGGGGTTGTTCATCGTCGCCGCGTGTGGCGGCGGAAACCCAACGTCCAACGTCAAGGAGGGTGGCACGATGACCTACTCCCTCGACGCGGACGCCCAGACTCTGAACCCGTTCGAAGTGGGCGACGTGTCCTCGGCGCGAGCAATCCAGTTCATGTTCCCGAACCTGTACCAGGCCGATAAGAACCTGAACATCGTTCCCGACCTGGCAGACGGGATGCCAACCGTGTCGTCCGACCTGAAGACATGGACCGTCAAGATCAGGAAAGACGCCAAGTGGAGCGACGGCAGCGCCATCACCGCCACCGACGTGGTCAAGACGGTTCAGATCCAGGCCAATCCCAATCTGGACACCGACGCCTCGTTCGACTGGAGCCCGCTGACCGACCCGGCGACCGGGGTCACCGCGAAGGATGACCACACCGTCGTCTTCACACTGACATCGCCCTTTGCTCCGTTCCTCGCCGTCAACCTGGCCACCTCGATCGCGCCGGCCGCGGTTTACGGCAGCGTCGACGTGACCAAGATGCGCACCTTCGAGCAGGACCACCCGACCGTTACCGGTGGTCCGTTCCTCTTCGACAAGCGCATCGCCGGCCAGGAGATCGACCTCAAGCAGAACCCCAACTACTACGGCGGCAAGCCGCACATCGCGAACATCGTCGAAAAGATCATCACCAACACCACCGCGGCGGCCCAGGCCGTCATCAACGGTGACGTCAACTGGGACCCCGAGATCAACGGCGCGGCCATTGACACCGTCACGGCGGCGACCGGGATCAACAGCTACGTCTACGCCGACCTCGCGTACTACGACATCCGCTTCAACGACCGGGCCAAGTGGGTCAACGGGTCGAAGGACACGCTGTTCGGGGATGTCAACGTGCGCCGGGCATTCGCTTATGCCCTCGACAAGAACTCGATCGTGAAGGCGGCCACGAGCGGTCACGGCACCCCGATGTGGGGCGACATCGTGCCGGCGTCGGCCTACTACGACGACAGCGCGGTCGTCAAGTACACGCAGGACATAGCCAAGGCCAAGGGCCTGATGGACGCCGCGGGCTGGACCGCCGGCTCTGACGGCATCCGGGTCAAGAACGGCAAGAAGTTCTCAGGCAAGTTCTTCGTGCGCGCCGACAAGCCCCAGCGGGTGAAGGCTGTGGAGATCATGTCCGAGCAGCTTCGCACCAACCTGGGCATGGACCTTCAGCCGACTCCGACCGACTTCAAGGTCTTCTACAAGCCGATCCAGGCGGGCAACTTCGACCTGGCGTTCGCCGGGTGGGGCCTCGCCCTCGACCCCGACGACTACACGATCTTCAGCTCAGACCAGATCCGGCCCGAGAAGCTTGCCAGTGGCAGCAACTGGACGGGCTTCGTCAACTCCGACCTGGACGCGGCCATCGCCGCACAGCGGACCGACCTGAAGCCGACCTCAGCGGCCACTTTCGCCGCTCGCAAGGCCGACTTTGCCAAGATCGAGCACATTCTTGGTGATAACGTTGTTGTCTACTTCATGTGGGCCGACAACGTCGGCCAGGCATTCAACGGCGTCGCCGGAGTGCAGCCCGGTAACAACAACAGTCTCAACTACGCTGACCAGGGTCGTAACACGCAGATCTTCTCTGCGTGGAGCCTGACCAAGTAAGAGTCTTTGGGAGGCGGCCGCTGCCGCCTCCCACCCTACTGTGCGTTGATCTCAATGTGTGGAGTGTGTGGAGCGGTAGGATGAGCCGGTGACGTTTTACGTCATAAGACGCGTCTTGATCGGCGTGATGCTGCTGTTCTTCATGTCGTTCGCCTTTTTCGGTCTGACGCGTCTCACCCCGGGTCCGCCCTTCAGCACCGGCGAGAACCCGCGGGCGCACCAGGAGCTCATCGACAAGCGGATGAACGCGCTAGGGCTGAACAAGCCGTGGTACGCCCAGTACCCCGCCTACCTGAATGCCCTGGTGCACGGCAACCTCGGTGACTCATACGTCTACAACCAGCCCGTCACCAAGCTCCTCACCCAGCGCGTTCCCAACTCGGTCCTCCTGCTCGGCACAGCCCTGATTTTGTCCCTGCTCATCGCCATCCCCCTGGGCATCTTCGCCGCCACCCGCCAGTACTCCAAGCTCGACATGACGACGTCGGTGGTGAGCTACGTGGGGATATCTGTGCCCAGTTTCGTCCTGGGCATCTTCCTGCTGTTCGCAGGCGGCATCTGGCTGCGGCATCTCACCGGAGGGGATTTCTACTTCCCTCTCTTCGGGATGCACAAGGGTTCGACGAGTGGCGTGGACGACCTCGTCTGGCACATGGTCCTGCCGGTGACCTCGCTGGCGGTCCTCAGCGTCGCCGGGTTCAGCCGGTTCATGCGCGCCAGCATGCTGGAGGTCCTGCACCAGGACTACGTACGGACGGCCAAGGCGAAGGGACTTGCGACTCGCAGCGTCAACTACAAGCACGCGCTTCGCAACGCCATCCTGCCCATCATCACGCTGGTGGCTCTGCAGACTCCGCAGTTCGTGAGCGGCGCCATCATCACGGAAGGAATCTTCAGCTGGCCCGGAATGGGCCTGCTGGCGTTTCAGGCCGCGGTCGACCGCGACTACCCCGTGATCCTCGGGGTCGTCATGCTGGTCGCCGTCTTGACCGTCACGTTCAATCTCCTCGCGGACATTGCGTACGCGGTGGTGGATCCGCGGATTCGGTACTGAGGAGAAGATGGCCGACCAACCACTGAAGAGAATCGCAAGCGCGGGGGGTTCACTGCTCGGCGCCGCCGGCGTCGCCCAGGCGATGGCGGCCGAGGAGGCGCTGCGCCACGAAGGGGCGGCCGAAGACCTCGTCGTCGCCGAGGTCGCCGAACCAAGTGAGATCGGTTTCTGGAAGCTGGCGGTCATCCGGTTCCTGCATCACCGCACCGCGACCGTGAGCATGGGGATTCTTCTCTTCATCATCCTGACGGCGATGATCATGCCCACGTTCCAGGGCGACCTCTACCGGCTCCAGGACTACACGCATCCATACGGTTCGCCATTCGAGTTCCATTCCCGGACCATCGGGTTGGCCGGCGCCACCTTCAGCATCCCGTGGACCGACCACCTGCTCGGCACCGATGCGCTCGGTCGAGACGAGATGGCTCGGCTGGTCCGGGGCGCGCGCGTATCGCTGACGGTGGGACTGCTGGCGATGCTCGGCTACATCATCATCGGCGGGATCCTCGGAGCCCTGGCGGGTTTCTACGGCGGCTGGATCGACAACGCCTTGATGCGATTGACCGACGTGATCATCGCCATGCCGTTCATCCTGGTCGTAGTCGCCGTCACGGCGGCCTTCGGTGGCGTCAGCCTGACGGTGTTGGTTCTCGTCATCGCCGGACTCGGCTGGTTTGAGATAGGGAGGCTCATGCGCGCCCAGTTCCTCGTGTTGAGGGAGTCGGAGTTCGTCCAGGCGGCTCGCGCGCTCGGCGCGTCCGACGTGCGCATCATCTTCCGCCACATCGTTCCCAACTCCCTCGCGCCGATCATCGTGTCGGCCACCCTGGGCGTGAGCGGCATCATCCTGCTGGAGGCCGCGCTCGGCTTCCTCGGCTACAGCGTCCCTCCGCCTGAGCCAAGCTGGGGCAACCTGCTGAGCCAGTACGAAGAGGAGATCCAGCTGGGCAAGCTCTGGCCGCTGGCGTTTCCAGCCATCGCGCTGGTGACCACCGCGCTCTGCATCAACCTGATCGGCGACGGAATCCGGGACGCCTTAGACCCACGACAAAGGTGACCCAGGTCCTCCCTGGAAAACCGGCCGGAGCCGTCAAGGAAGGGACGGTCCTCGAAGTTCGAAACCTCCACGTCCAGTTCCACGTCCACGGCGGGACAGTGAAGGCCGTGCGAGGGCTCAACCTGACCATCCCGGCGGGCACCACCGTCGGCCTCGTCGGCGAGTCGGGCTGTGGCAAAAGCGTCAGCGCCCTGACGATCATGCGGTTGCTGGAGCAGAACGCCAAGGTCGCGCGGGGCGAGGTCAAGTTCCGCGGCAAGAACCTCCTGGCCCTCTCCGAGCCGGCCATGCAGCAGGTGCGCGGGAACGACATCTCGATGATCTTCCAGGAGCCGATGACGGCGCTGAACCCGGTCTTCAGCGTCGGCGACCAGATCGCGGAGTCGATCCAGACCCATGAGCTGGCGGGCGCCGCCGACGCTCACAAGCGGGCCGTCGAGCTGCTCCGAATGGTGGGCATCGCCGATGCCAAGCGCCTGGCCAAGGAATACCCGCACGAGCTTTCAGGCGGGATGCGGCAGAGGGTCATGATCGCGATGGCGCTCGCCTGCGACCCGGACCTTCTGATCGCCGACGAGCCCACCACCGCGCTCGACGTCACGATCCAGGCCCAGATCCTGGAGCTGATGCGCGACCTGAAGAAGCGGACCGGCGCCGCGATCCTGCTCATCACGCACGACCTGGGCGTCGTGGCCGAGATGTGCGACGAGGTGGCGGTCATGTACGGCGGCCGCATCGTCGAGCACGCTGAGACGCACGAGCTGTACCGAAACCCCAAGCATCCCTACACGGTCGGGCTCCTGGAGTCGATCCCGCGCCTGTATCACAAGCAAGACCGCCTCCACGTCATCCGCGGCAACGTGCCGAACCCGCTGACCATCCCGCCGGGCTGCTCGTTCCATCCGCGCTGCCCGAAGCGATTCGACCCGTGTGACCGCTACGTGCCTTCGCTGGCGACGGTGGCGCCCAACCACCTGGCGAGCTGCTTCCTCTATCCCGAGGTCAAGCGCCTGCAGGAATCGGACCTGGACGACCAGTGAGCCAGCAGCAGCTCGCAGATATAAAGGAAGGGGCGGCCTCCACCGGTCCCCTGCTGCAGGTCCGCGACCTGGTCAAGCACTTCCCGGTCCGGGGCGGGTTGCTTCAGCGGGCGGTGGCCTGGGTGAAGGCGGTCGACGGGGTGAGCTTCGACATCCGGCGTGGCGAGACCCTGGGCCTGGTCGGCGAGTCCGGTTCCGGCAAGTCGACGGTGGCGCGCACGATCTTGCGGCTGATCCCACCCACCGGTGGCGAGGTCCTGCTGGAGGGCAAGAGCGTTTTCAAAGCGTCGCCGAGCCAGATGAAGAAGCTCCGTCGCGACATGCAGATCATCTTCCAGGACCCGTATGGCTCGCTGAACCCGCGGATGTCAGTCGGCGAGATCATCGGCGAGGGTTTGCTGGTGCACGGCGTCGGCTCGCCGCGCGAGCGCGAGGCGACCGTCGACCGCCTGCTAGAGGTGGTCGGGCTGCGTGGGCAGCACCGCGGGCGCTTCCCGCATGAGTTCAGCGGCGGCCAGCGCCAGCGCATCGGCATCGCGCGAGCGCTGGCCCTGACGCCGAAGATCGTGATCGCGGACGAGCCGGTCTCGGCGCTGGACGTGTCCATCCAGTCGCAGATCCTCAACCTGCTCAGCGACCTCCAGAGGGATTTCAACCTCACCTACCTCTTCGTGGCCCACAACATGGCCGTGGTCGAGCAGGTGAGCGACCGGATCGCGGTCATGTACCTAGGCAAGATCGTCGAGATCGGCCCGGCCGAGGACGTGTGCAAGGACCCGAAGCATCCGTATGCCAAGGCGCTGATCTCGGCGGTGCCGGTGCCCGATCCCGACATCCACCGCGACCGGGTCGTCCTCAAGGGGGACATCCCCAGCCCGATCAACCCGCCCTCCGGCTGCCACTTCCGAACGCGCTGCCCGATCGCGACCGAGCGGTGCGCGGTCGAGGAGCCCCTGCTGCGGCCGGTCGGCAAGGACCGGGTCGCCGCCTGCCACTACGCCTGACGGCCTTATTTGACACCCGATTGACCGATCAGGACAATTCAGCCAGCACGGCCGGTGAGTAAGACCTGCCGCCGGCGCACTCTCGCCCCGGACGCCGCAGCGCGGTAGGCGCACGGGAAGAGGACGGCAGGGTTTAATGAGGTGTCGCTCTATGCGCATATCGGGACTGCGTGTCCTCGCCGCCGTTGGCCTCATGGCGCTCGCGCTGGCCGCGTGCGGCAACAACCCGACGACCCAGCAGAAGCTCAGCGGCGGCACGGCGACCTGGGCCGAGGCCCCAAACGCCAAGCCCAACTACATCTTCCCGCTCACCTCCGGCGGCTTTTTCAGCGTCGCCAACCTGAGCCAGTTCCAGTACCTGATGTACAGGCCGCTTTACTGGTTCGGCGAGAACGGCACCGTGAAGCTGAACTCGGGCCTCAGCCTGGCCAACGACCCCGTGTACAGCGACGGCGGCAAGACCGTGACCATGAAGCTCAAAGGCTGGAAGTGGTCCGATGGCCAGCCCATCACGTCGCGTGACGTCGAGTTCTGGATGAACCTGCTCAAGGCCAACGTAGGGAGTTGGGCCGCGTACGTTCCGAAGGAGTTCCCCGACAACGTCGTCTCGATGTCGTTCCCCGACTCGATGACGTCGGTCTTCACGCTCGACAAGACCTACGGCAGCCTCTTCTTCGACTACAACGAGCTGAGCCAGATCAGCCCGCTGCCCCAGCATGTCTGGGACAAGACCACCGATGGTGGGACGGTGGGCGACTTCGACCGCGACCCGAAGCAGGCGGTCAATGTGTTCAAGTACCTCGACGGCCAGTCGAAGTCCGTGGGCACGTACAACAGCAATCCCCTGTGGCAGGTCGTGGACGGCCCCTGGAAGCTGAAGTCGATGACCACCGACGGCCACGTGGCCATGATCCCCAACCCCGGATATTCCGGCCCGGTCAAGCCCACGATCGCCGAGTTCGACGAGCAGCCGTATACGACCGACACGGCTGAGTTCGACGTCATCCACACCGCAGGCATCGACTATGGCTATATCCCGACCCAGGACCTCGACCAGAGGAACTCCCTGACGAAGTACACGTTCTCGCCCTGGATCGGCTGGCAGATCACGTACATGCAGATCAACTTCGGCAACGCCACCAACGGCGCGCTCTACAAGCAGCTGTACATGCGCCAGGCGATGCAGCACCTCGTCGACCAGGATGGATACATCAAGAACATCTTCAAAGGCTTCGCCTATCCCGACTACGGCCCTGTGCCGATCAAGCCGGCGAGCAACTTCGCCAGCGCGTTCGAGCAGAAGAATCCCTACCCGTTCGGCGTCAACGCGGCCACCAAGCTGTTGAAGGACCACGGCTGGACGGTGAACGCCGGTGGGGTCAGCACCTGCTCGAGCCCAGGCTCCGGATCCAACCAGTGCGGTGATGGCGTCGCCTCCGGCGCCAAGGCCAGCTTCAAGCTGGAGTACGCCTCGGGCACGCTGGCCGTCAAGCAGGAGATGCAGGCACTCAAAAGCGACTTCTCCAAGGCCGGACTCGAGATCAACCTGAGCGAGGCTCCGTTCGACACGGTGATCACCGACGCATTCGGTGGCAGCAACGTGGCGGACATGGACAACTGGGGCGGCGGCTGGATCTTCGCCCCCGACTACTACCCGACCGGCGACGAGATCTTCTCCACCGGCGCCGGTTCCAACGGCGGCGGCTACTCCAACTCCACGAACGACTCCAACACCGACGCGACGACGACCAGCAACGACGTCAAGGCCCTTTACACGTACCAGGACTTTCTCGCCAAGGATCTTCCGGTGATCTGGATCCCGGTCGCCGACGCCGTGCTTGCGCTCGTCAAGAAGACACTGCACGGTTGGGACCCCCAGGACCCGATCCTGCAGCTCTACCCGGAGAACTGGTACTTCACGGCTTCGTAGAACCGCTTCCATTTGATGTGTAAAGACGGCCGGGCGCGCTGCTCGGCCGTCTCGTTTTTCGGAGTGCTGGATATGCTTGGGGCGTGACTGGTTTCCTCGTCCGGAGGCTGGGCCAGTCATTCATCGTCGTCGTGGGCGTCACGATCATCACGTTCCTTCTGACGCGCCTCCTCCCCGGTGGAGTGGCTCGAGCGATCCTGGGGCCACGGGCGTCGCCTGACTCCATCGCCCAGTTCAACCACGACAACGGCCTCGACCTCGCGGTCCCGCAGCAGTACCTCTTCTATGTGAACCAGCTCGTCCACGGCAACCTGGGCTTTTCGTACCGGCTCAACGAGAGCGTGAACGGGTTGCTCTCCGACCACCTTCCGAAGACGGTCATCCTGCTCGGGATCTCGACGCTGATCGCCCTTGGCATCGCCATCCCGCTCGGCATCATGCAGGCGGTGCGGCGGAACAAGATCGAGGACTACACGTTCACCACGCTTTCGTTCGTCCTCTATTCAATGCCGCCCTTCTGGCTGGGCCTGATCCTGATCATCGTGTTCGCCGTCAACCTGCAGCTCCTCCCGCCTCAGGGGCCCCAGGGTCCGATCAGCACATACCTGGACCCGACCGAGCTTTCCGCGCTGGTGCTGCCGGTGATGTCGCTTGCGCTGGTGACGATCGCACTGTTCAGCCGCTACATGCGCTCGTCGATGCTCGACAACCTGGTGCAGGACTACGTGCGCACGGCCCGGGCGAAGGGGGTCTCGACGCGCGGCGTGCTGTACCGCCACGTGCTGCGCAATGCCTTGATCCCCATCGTCACCCTGCTCGGCCTCAGCCTCCCGGGCATATTCAGCGGCGCGCTGATCACCGAGGCCATCTACAACTACCCCGGGATGGGCCTCTTGTTCTGGGACTCGGCGATGACGCGCGACTACCCGGTTCTGCTCGGCGTCACGCTGGTGGTGGCTGTGGCGACGGTGGCCGGCAACCTCCTGGCCGATGTCTTCTACGCGGTCGTGGACCCGCGGGTGAGGATCACGGATTGAGCGTCCGAGCTCCCGTCAGCGGCCTCGATACGCTCCGCCCGGACGTCTCCGCGCAGATGGAAGGCGGCGAGGCGCGCATCGAGGGGAGCGCATGGAAGCTCGCGGCCTACGTTTTTCTCGAGAACCGCCTGGCGGTCGCCGGTCTGGTCGTGGTCATATTGATATTCCTTTTCTGCTTCGTCGGGCCGGTGTTCTGGCGGGTCGACCTCATCCACACCGACATCGAGCACCTGACCCAACCGCCCGGCCCGGGTCATCCGCTGGGCACGGACAACGTGGGCTACGACGTGCTCGGTCTGCTCATGGTGGGAGGCCAGACCTCGCTCGAGATCGGTGTCACCGCGGCAGTGCTGGCGACCACGTTCGGGGTGCTGTGGGGGGCGATCGCGGGGTTCGTCGGCGGCTGGCTCGACGGGCTCATGATGCGCATCGTCGACTCGCTGCTCGCGATCCCGACACTCTTTCTGCTCCTCGTCCTCGCTTCGATGTTCGTGCCGAGCGTCCCGATGCTGATCTTCATCGTCGCCCTGGTGGCCTGGCTGGTGCCCGCCCGATTGATCCGCGGCGAGACGCTGAGCCTGCGCACGCGCGAGTACGTCGACGCGGTCAGGGTGATGGGCGGCAGCGGTACGCGCATCGTGCTGCGGCACATCATCCCGAACACGATCGGGACCATCATGGTCAACGCCACCTTTCAGGTCGCCGACGCCATCCTCGCGATCGCGGCCCTCTCGTTCCTCGGCCTGGGGGTGCCGCCGCCCGCGACCAACTGGGGCAACATGCTGTCGGACGGCGTGGCCTATACATACGCCGGGTACTGGTGGCTGATCTACCCCGCCGGGCTCGCGATCGTGATCACGGTGGTCGCGTTCAACCTCATCGGCGACGCGATGCGCGATGCTTTCGAGGTCAGGCTCCAGAAGCGCTAGGCGCTGCCGTCACCGGGGTCTCGAGAGGGAAGTGGCAGGCGGCCATCTGCCCGGTCTCGAACATGCGCAGCGGGGGCTCCACCTCGGCGCAGAGGTCCTTCGCCCTTGGGCAGCGGGTCCGGTAGCGGCACCCTGAGGGCGGGTTCATGGGCGAGGGAAGCTCGCCGCGCGGCACCAGCTTGAGCTTGGTGCGCTCCAGCACGGGATCCGGAACCGGGACGCTGCTGAGCAGGCCCTGCGTGTAGGGATGCGCCGAATGGTTGTAGACGGCCGCCGCCGGGCCGACCTCCATCAGCTTGCCGAGGTACATGACCCCGATCCGGTCGGATACGTAACGGATGACGGACAGGTCGTGTGAGATGACGATGTAGGTGAGGTCGTGGCTCTGCTGGAGCCGGTTCATCAGGTTGAGGATCTGGGAGCGGATGGAGACGTCGAGCGCCGAGACCGGCTCGTCGGCCACGATCAGCCTCGGGCTGAGGGCCAGCGCCCGGGCGAGGCCGATCCGCTGGCGCTGGCCGCCGGAAAACTCGTGCGGGTAGCGTTCCACCGCGCGCGGGCTGAGCCCGACCTCCTCCAGAAGCTCGACGACCCGCTGCCGGCGCTTCTCCTTGTTGCCGAAGCGGTGGATGACCAGCGGCTCGGCCAGGATGTCGCTGACCCGCATGCGAGGGTCGAGCGATGAGTAAGGATCCTGGAACATCAGCTGCATCGCCTTGCGTTTGGTGCGGAGCTGCCGGTGGCTGAGCCGGGCGAGGTCCGCGCCGTCGAACCAGATCTCGCCTGAGCTCGGTTTCTCGAGGGCGACCACGAGGCGTCCCAGCGTCGTCTTGCCGCAGCCGGATTCGCCGACGAGCCCGAACGTCTCTCCTTTCTTTATCGATAGGGAGACATCCGACACCGCCTTGACGGTGCCTACTCTTCTTGGTAGGACCGCGCCCCGCGTGACCGGGAACTCCTTGACGACGTGCTTGATGTCGACCAGCGGTTCATTGCCGTTTGTGTTCATCCGGCTGTTGGCGCTTCGGCCATCGCTCGGCTCGGGCGCGCGCCGCCGACCGGGTGAAAGCAGGCGTATGTGTGGTCTCCATCGTCGCCATCGAGCGCCGGCTCGCGTCGCTTGCACTCGTCGGTGATGTACCGGCAGCGGGGATGGAAGCGGCAGGCGGCGGGCGGGCGAGCCAGGTCGGGTGGGATGCCGGGGATGCTGTAGAGCGGCTTCGAGGAGTCCTGGTCCGGCTTGGGGATCGACTGGAGCAGGGCCTCCGTGTAGGGATGGTGGGTGTTTTTGAAGAGGCGATCGATCCCGGCGTTTTCGACGATCTTGCCCGCGTACATGATGCTGACTCGGTCGGCCCGGCCCGCGATCACGCCCATGTCGTGCGTGATCAGCAGGATCGCCATCTTGAACTCGCGCTTCAGGCTGTCGAGCAGGCTGAGGATCTGGGCCTGGATGGTCACGTCGAGCGCCGTCGTCGGCTCGTCGGCGATGAGCAGCTTGGGCTCGCATGCGAGCGCGATGGCGATCATGACCCGCTGCCGGAGGCCGCCCGAAAGCTGGTGCGGGTACTGGTGCAGGCGCTCCTTCGGCTTCGGCATGCCGACCACCGCGAGCACCTCTTCGGCCCTCGCCATGGCCTGGGCGCCTTTCCAGCCGCGGTGAATGCGCAGAGATTCGGCGATCTGGTTGCCGATCGTCATCGTGGGGTTGAGCGAGGTCATCGGGTCCTGGAAGATGACCGACACCTCGTTGCCGCGCAGCTTGCGCATGTCGTCTTCGTCGTGCGGGACGATGTCCACGCCGGCCAGCCGGATCGACCCGCCGGCGATGTAACCCCCGTTGGGTAGGAGCTTCATGATCGACATGGCGGTCATGGTCTTGCCGCAGCCAGACTCGCCGACCAGCCCGAGCGTCTCGCCCTGCTCAACCCTGAGGGACACACCATCGACCGCGCGCACCAAGTTATTGCGCTGGCGGACGTAGGTCCTCAGGTCCTCGATTTCCAGGACTGGTGTGGCCAAGCGGGTTTGGAGTTCGAGTATAGGGTCGAGGGTTGGCCTGGCTTCTCTAGCTTTGTGACCTGATCTCGAGGATCCGGTAGCCCTTCTTCGACCTGAGCCGCTTCACGTTATAGCCCTGCGTCGCCAGCCACGCCGCCAGCGAGTCCGAGCCGAGGTTTCTTTGTACGACGAGGTAGGCTCTGGCGCCCTCGTCGAGCCGGGGCAGCCACCGGAGCAGGAGCTCGTGCAGGGGAGCCTTGCCCACCCTCACCGGCGGGTTGGAGTAGATGGCGGCGAAACGGACATCTGCCGGGACTTCGTCGGGCAGGCTGGCGGTTACGTTTGGTGTCTTGGCCGCGCCGGCGTTCGCGCGCGTCAGCTCGAGGGCGCGCTCGTTGACGTCAACGGCCCAGATTCTGGCTTCGGGGGCCTGCCTGGCCAGCGCGATGGCGATCGGCCCGTAGCCGGCGCCGAGGTCGAGGATGTCGCCCTGTGTCGGGGGCTTGGGCGCCTCTTTGATCAGCTGCAGGGTGCCGAGGTCGACACCTCTGGAGCCGAAGACGCCCCTGTCGGCCTGCAGCTCGAGGTCGACCTCTCCGGCATGGAGAAATACCGTCCTTGGCTTCGAAGGGACGGCGGGCAGCGGGTCGAAGTAATGGCCCTTCGCCCCGCGCGATAGGGGGGGTCGGTTTTTGGGTATACTCATCGTTTGTCGCCCAATCGGCTATTGCCGCGTGGGATTCGATCCGTCAAGAGGAGAATCGTTTGCCAACCATCCAGCAGCTTGTCCGCCTCGGTCGTCGGGCGGCCAGGCCGAAGTCTAAGGCGCCGGCGCTCAAGGGCTCACCGCAGAGGCGGGGAGTCTGCGTGCGCGTTTATACCCAAACCCCCAAGAAGCCGAACTCGGCGCTGCGCAAGGTCGCTCGCGTCCGGCTGACCACAGGCATCGAGGTCACCGCGTACATCCCCGGTATCGGCCACAACCTGCAGGAGCACTCGGTGGTGCTCATTCGCGGGGGCCGCGTCAAGGATTTGCCGGGCGTCCGCTACCACATCATCCGCGGCACGCTCGACACCGCCGGCACCAAGAACCGCAAGAAGGCACGCTCGAAGTACGGCGCCAAGCGGGAAAAGAGCAAGGCGGCAGCCTGATGCCTCGCCGCAGCCGTCCAGTCAAGCGTGTCATCGCGCCCGACCCGGTCTACCAGTCGGAGTCGATTGCCAAGTTCGTGAACGTGGTCATGAGCCGGGGCAAGCGCTCGACTGCCGAGAAGGTCGTCTACGACGCGCTTTCGCGCGCCAGCAAGCAGTCCAAGAAGGAGCCGCTCGAGGTCTTCGAGTCGGCGCTGCGAAACGCCACCCCGCTGCTGGAGGTCAAGCCGCGCCGAGTCGGTGGCGCCACGTACCAGGTCCCCGTGGAGATCAGGCCGGAGCGCCGGCTGGCGCTCGCGCGGCGCTGGATCGTCCGTTTCGCGCGGCAGCGCGGCGGGAAAAGCATGTCCGAGAAGCTCGCGTTCGAGATTCTCGACGCGTCCCAGAACACGGGTGGGGCGGTCAAGCGGAAGGAAGAAACCCATCGGATGGCGGAAAGCAACAAGGCTTTCTCCCACTTCCGGTACTGATAGAGAGATGAGCTTGGCACTGAAGATGCAGGAGCGTCCGGTCGCAATCGACAAGGTCCGGAACATCGGGATCATGGCGCACATCGACGCCGGTAAGACCACGACCACCGAGCGCATCCTTTTCTATGCAGGGCGCATCCACAAGATGGGCGAGGTCCACGAAGGGGCGGCGACCATGGACTGGATGGTCCAGGAGAAGGAGCGGGGG
>Ga0209802_1000804_pt1 | contig 24112 bp, 22 predicted proteins | sample GraSoiAngelo_129_FD_185886 | JGI IMG/M metagenome (GOLD analysis project Ga0209802, IMG submission 185886) | Grasslands soil microbial communities from the Angelo Coastal Reserve, California, USA - 14_0927_12_40cm (SPAdes) (version 2) | ecosystem: Environmental > Terrestrial > Soil > Grasslands ... | reverse complement strand
CCTCGTACTGTAGCAGGTCTCCGAGATACGGGATCGCGGCCCCGGCGTCGCCCACATGGGTGACGACGAGCTGCGCCACGGCCCGCGCCGTCTGCCGGCTGCCGAGCACGATCGACGGCATCAGGGCCTCGAAGCCCGGGCGCGTGAGGACCGCTTCGGGCCTCCGACCCGTGACCCGGGTGAGGGCCCGGGAGTACTTGAAGAAGTGGACGACGCGTTCGTGGTAGAAGTGCCGCGCGAGGAAGCGCGCGAACCGCTCGACGCGATCGGGGTCGGCGAGGCCGCGAGTGCGCCACGCGGCGGACTCCCGGTACGGCGCGTCGGCGAGCGCCCGGATGACGTCGTCCTGCAGGGCGCGGTCGCTCACAGCGCGTCCCGGATCCGCTCCACGCTCCGGAATAGCGCCTCCGCCGTGAGCGACGGCGAGAACGCGTCGAACGTTACCGCCTGCGCCTGCGGGCAGCGCGTCACCGCGTGGGCCAGGAACGCGAGCATTTCGTCCGAGGGCTCGGCCGGCGCGATCCAGGGGCCTGCGAGGTCACGGTCCTCCTCCACTCCCGCCACGTGCAGCTCCACGACGCGGTCGAGCGGAAACTCGGCCAGCCAGCGCTCGGGCTTCATGCCACGGTAGTGCGCTTCGAGCCAGACATGCGGCAGATCGAGCAGGAAGCCTGTCTCCGTGGCCTCGAAAAAGCGCCGCAGCCACACCGGTTCGGGCAGCTGGCTGGCCCGCACGTCGAAGAAGCCGGGGATGTTCTCCATCACGAGCGGCTGATTGAGCCGCGCCTTCAGGGCGGTCGCGTTCCGGACGAAGCGGTCCAGGAAGTCCTCGGTGTAGAGCGGGGGGAAGACGTAGTTGAGGTTGTACGTTCCGTCCACCGTGTGGAGGCACTGGAAGTGCTCAGCGACCCACGGCGTGCGATACAGCTCGGCGAGCGTGCGGGCCCGCTCGATCGAGCGCTCGTCGAGGGGCTCGGAGAGCTGCCCCAGGTAGTCGTGCAGCAGCAGGGTGTAGCGTGCGCGGATCGCGGGCCAGTGGGGATCGCCTGCCGCCGGCGGGTCGGCCATCGCGAGGTGGTCGATGCCGTCCGTGCGGACGAGCTCCGCGCCGAGGTGGGGGTTGTAGAAGGCTCCGACCATCAGAGCAGCCATCGGCCGTCAGCCCTCAGCCTCAACCAGTCCCTGATCGCGGAGCTGGTCGACGAACACTTTCACCTGCGCCGCGATCATGGGCTTGTCGCCGCGATCGGTCCACGCCGCCGCGATCGCTTCATAGGCGGTGCGGCCGTCCAGCCGCTCGACGATGAAGCGCTCCCGCTCGCCCCACGTCGTGGCCTGCCGCATCGCTGCGTCCGTCGCGCGCGCCGGGCGGAACACGTCCGCGACGATCGCGTCGATCTCAGCCAAGGTGGCGGGTGTCAGGCGTCGGGCGCCGGAGAGATTCTCATCCACCTGACTCGCGTTGCGTGCGCCGGCTAGGACGATGCCGACGCCCGGCTGGGCGAGGACCCAGGCGAGCGCCAGGGCCGGGAGAGGCAGCTCAAGCCGTTCGGCGAGGGGCCGCAGTCGCTCGACCACGCGGCGCCGCCGCTCGAACTCCTGGCCCCGGAACCAATAGATGTTGCGTCGGTGGTCGCCGGCCGGGAACTCGGGCGGCTTGCCATACGTGCCGGCGAGGAGTCCCGAGGCGAGCGGCCGGTAGGCGAGGAAGGCGAGCCCGCGCTCGCGGCACAGCGGCAGCTCGCGCTGCTCCACGTCGCGGTCGAACAGGTTGTAGGGCCCCTGATAGCTGGCGAGCGGCGCGAGCTCCGTGGCACGGGCGATCTGCAGATGGGTCGCGTTGCACAACCCGATCGCCAGGGCTTTCCCTTCCTCCTGGAGCTTGAGCAGCCCCTCGAGCGACCACTCCCAGCGCCCCAGTGCTTCGTGCAGCTGGATGAGGTCCACGTAAGCGCTCGCGAGGCGGCGCAGCGACCCCTCGAGGGAGGCGCGGGGATCGTCGTGAGGGCCGACCTTCGTCGCGATCGCGACGCGCTCGCGGTGCGCCCGGAGCGCGCGGCCCAGCAGGCGCTCGGACTCGCCGTCGCCGTAGGTCGGCGCCGTGTCGAAGAACGTGATGCCGCGCTCGAGCGCGCGCCGAATCGCGGATTCGCGTTCGGCCGCATCGCCCGTCGCTCCCCAACTCCGGCCTCCTACCGCCCACGCGCCGAACCCGAGGCGCGGCTCGGACGTTATGAAACGCGGAGGGGGCCCGACGTCAGGCCGGGCCCCCGGGCGCATCGAACCGCTCCCTCAGGAGTGGCAGGACGGCTGGAGCTCGCTCGTCTCGACGATCTCGGGACGATGACAGCTGGGGACGAGTTCCGTGGTCTCGATGATCTGCATCGCTTCCTCCTGGTAGTTGGACAACAAGGAAGACGGCTGTCTGGTCAATCCTACGGGTTGCCGTCGAACCCGTCAACCGGTAACCTCTGAGGCCGATGATCCCAACTCAGACTCTGCTGACAGAGAACGCTCTCGCCGAGGAATTCGTTTCCGCGTTCCGGGAGCGGCGCCTCGCCGAGAAGTTCTTTTACTGGTTTCCGCTGTCGGTGCGGGCCTGGCTCGCCCTCTGCTCCGACGGCGCGTACCGCAACTACGTGCGCTCCCGCTCGCTCATCGCGCGCTCGGCCGACGCTCTCGCGCGGCACTTCGCCCCCGGCCCGCTCGAGGTGGTGAGCCTCGGCGCGGGCCAGGGTGACAAGGACCTGCTGCTGCTGGAGGCGCTGCGCGCGCACGGCGTGCGCGTCGCCTACCTCCCGGTCGACACCAGCCAGGCGCTGCTCGAGCTGGCGTGCGGCGGCGCGCTCGCAGCGCACTTCGTGGCGCACGGGATCAAAGCGGACTTCGCGCGCCCCGACCACCTCGCCGCGCTGGCGCCCGATCCCGAGACGCCGGCTCGCCTCGTGCTGCTGCTCGGGAATACGCTCGGCGCGTTCGACCCGATCGCCCAGGCGCGAGAGCTGCGCGGCTTGCTGCGCCCCGGCGACCTGCTCATCGTGGACGGCGAGCTGTACGGCGACGAGACCACCCTCGCCGGCTACGACAATCCGCTCAACCGGCGCTTCGCATGGGCCCCGCTGCACGCCGTCGGGATCCGGGACTCGGACGGCGAGCTGGTGTTCGAGGCCCGAGACGACACACGCCTCCCGGGTCTCCACGTCATCGCCAAGCATTTCCGTGCCGGGCGCCCCGTCGCAGCGTTGATGGGCGGAGAAGAGCTGCGCCTCGACGCGGGCGAGCGCCTCGCCATGAGCCACTCCTACAAGTACGCTCCGGAGACCCTGCTCCGGATTCTCGGGGACGTGGGGCTCGCCGTGCGGTGGCAGGGCACGAGCGACGATCGCCGGTTCCTGATGGCGCTGGCCGGACCCGCGTGAGCGCGGTCCTCGAGGTGCGGGGGGCGCGGTACGTCCTCCCGGAGGGCCGCGTGCTGGTCGCGGACGTGTCCTTCGGCGTCGCGGCCGGGGAAACGCTGGTGCTGCTCGGCCGCAGCGGGTCGGGCAAGACCACGACGCTCAAGCTGATCAATCGCCTGCTCGAGCCCACGGCGGGCGAGATCCGGGTCGCCGGACAGCTCACGCACGCGCTCGAGGCCACGCGGCTGCGCCGCGGCATCGGCTATGTGATCCAGGAGATCGGGCTGTTCCCGCACTTCACGGTCGAGCGAAACGTCGGTCTGGTGCCGCGGCTCGAGGGGTGGCCCGCCGAGCGCATCGCCGCGCGCGTGCGCGAGCTCCTCACCCTGGTCGGTCTCGATCCCGGCGTGTTCGGCGCGCGCTACCCGCACGAGCTGTCGGGCGGGCAGCGCCAGCGGGTCGGCGTCGCGCGGGCGCTGGCCGCCGATCCGGCGCTCCTCCTGCTCGATGAGCCGTTCGGGGCGCTCGATCCCATCACGCGCGTCGAGCTGCAGCGCGAGTTCCTCGCGCTGCAACGGCGTCTCGGCAAGGCGATCGTCTTCGTGACGCACGACGTGCGCGAGGGGCTGCTGCTCGGCAGCGCGATCGGGCTGCTGCAGGAGGGCCGGATCGTGTTCCTCGGGACGCCGGACGAGTTCCGGCGCTCGGAGCATCCCGCCTGTCGAGCCTTCCTCGCCGCCGCGGGATGATCGCATGAATCTCTTCACGTTCTACGCGCACAACTCCCGCGAGGCCCTGACCCTCATCGGCCAGCATCTCTACCTGGTCGCTGTCTCCACGGGCATCGCGATGACGGTGGGGGTGCCGGGCGGCATCCTGCTCACGCGACGGCCGGCATGGCGCGGCCCGGTGCTCGGGCTCGCCAACGTGTTGCAGACGATCCCGAGCCTCGCGCTGTTCGGCTTCCTCATTCCGCTGCCCTTCATCGGGGGGATCGGCGCGCGTACGGCGATCGTGGCGCTCGTGGTGTACGCGCTGCTGCCGATCGTCCGCAACACCTACACGGGGATCGCGGGCGTCGATCCCGCGGTGCGCGAGGCGGGACGGGGAATGGGGATGACCGACGGGCAGCTGCTCGCGATGGTGGAGCTGCCGCTCGCGGCCAGGGTGATCCTCGCCGGGATCCGGGTCGCCACGGTCGTGAGTGTGGGCACGGCCACGATCGCGGGGGCCATCGGTGCCGGGGGATTGGGCGTCTACATCTTCCGCGGCGCGGACATGGTGAACAACACGCTGATCCTGGCCGGGGCGCTCCCCGCAGCCCTGATGGCGCTCGCGGCCGACGGTCTGCTCGGTCTTGCCGAGCGGAAGCTGGCGTGGCACGGACGGTGACGGGCGGTCGCTGGCTGGCGCTCGCGTGCGGCGCCGTGCTGGCAGTGGGCTGCGGTCGCCCTGACCGCATCGTCGTGGGGGCCAAGAACTTCACCGAGTCGGATCTCCTCGCCGAGCTCGTCGCCCAGCAGATCGAGCGCCGCACGGGGTTGGCGGTCGAGCGGCGGCTGCATTTGGGCGGGACCTTCGTGTGCCATCGCGCCATCACCGCCGGGAAGATCGATGCGTACGTTGAGTACACCGGAACGGCGCTCACCGCGATCCTGAACCACGCGCCGCTCGGGGATCGGGACAGCGTCTATCGCGCGGTCGCCGCCGAGTATGCGCAGCGCTTCGGGCTCACCTGGGGCAAGCCGTTCGGGTTCAACAACACGTTCGCGATCGTCGTGCGCCGGCGGGACGCCGAGCGGTACGGCCTGCGGAGGATCTCCGACATCGCGCCCGTCGCGCCCCGCTGGAAGGCGGCGTTCGGGTACGAGTTCCTGGAGCGCGCGGACGGCTTCGCCGGGCTGGCGCGGGTGTACGGCCTGAGGTTCGCCGCGCCGCCGACGGCGATGGCGCTCGGCCTCACCTACCGCGCCCTCGCCGACGGCAAGGCGGACCTGATCGCGGGCAACTCCACCGACGGCCTCATCCAGGCGCTGGACCTCGTGGCCTTGGAAGACGACCGGCACTACTTCCCGCCGTACGAGGCGGCGCCGGTGGCGCGCGCCGACCTGCTGGGGCGCCATCCTCAAATCGCCCGTGCGCTGGACGAGCTGGGCGGGAAGATCTCGGACGACGCGATGCGGCGGCTCAACGCGCTCGCGGACGTGGAGCACCAGGACGTCGCGGCCATCGCGCGCGAGTGGCTCGCCCGGACCCTGCCGTGAGCGCCCGCATCATCCGCACGTACTACGCGATCACCGCGCTCTTCAATCTCGCGATGTCCCTCATCTGGGGCATCGACACGCTGTTCAAGCTCGGCGCCGGGCTCGACATCTTCCAGGTGATGCTCACCAACGCCGCCTTCACGCTGGGCTCGATGGTGTTCGAGATTCCGACCGGCGTCGTGGCCGACACGGTGGGGCGGCGGATCTCGCTGCTCCTCTGCCTCGCCACGCTGTTCGTCACGACGTTGCTGTACGTGGGGATCGCGTGGCGGGGCGGGGGCTTCTGGCCCTTCGCCGCGGTGTCCGTGTTTCTCGGGCTCGGCTACACGTTCTACACCGGCGCCGTGGACGCCTGGCTCGTGGACGCGCTCAAGGCGACGGGCTACGCGGAGCCGCTCGAGCCCGTGTTCGCGCGCGGCCAGATGCTGTTCGGCGCGGGGATGCTGGTGGGCACGATCGGCGGCGGGTTGCTCGGGCAGATCCACCTGTACATCCCGTATTTCGTGCGCGCCGCCGTCGTGGTGCCGCTCTTCCTGCTCGCGTGGTTCCACATGCCGGAGCTGGGTTACACGCCGCGCACGCTGGAGCTCGGGCGGGTGCCGGCGGAAATGCGGCGCGTGTTCGTTGAGGGCATGCGCTACGGGCTTGAGCATCCGGTCGTGCGGCCGGTGATGCTCGCCTCGCTCGTGTCCATGAGCTTCATGATCTTCGGCTTCTACAGCTGGCAGCGGTACTTCCTGGACCTGCTGGGCAAGAACCTCGTGTGGGTGGACGGGGTGATCAGCTCGCTCGTCGGGCTGAGTCTCATCGCGGGGAACGCGCTGGTCGCTCCGGTGTCGCGGGTGGTGCGCACGCGGACGGGGATGCTGATGGTCTCCGTCGCGGTGCAGGCGGCGAGCGTGGTCCTGTGCGGCCTGCTGACGGACTTCTACGTGGTGGTGGCGCTCTACCTCGTGTACGGCGCGGCCGTCGGACTGGCGCTGCCGGTGAAGCAGGCCTATCTCAACGCCCACATTCCCACGGCGCAGCGCGCCACCATCATCTCGCTCGATTCGATGTTCGCCAACGCCGGGGGTGTGATGGGCCAGTCGGGCTGGGGGTGGCTCGCCCGCGTGCGCTCGATCGGCGAGGCGTGGGCATACGCCGGCGCGACCTTGCTCCTCGGCCTGCCGTTCTACTGGGTGGCGCGGCGGAACGACCGGCGGCTCGACGCCTTCTCCGCGTGAGCCCGGCTGCGTTCTACTTCGCGCTGTCGGCCTTCTGGTGGACGTCCCGCCGCAGATCCCGACGATCGCGGCGCAGGTCCCGCCGGTCGGCCCGGAGGTCACGCCGATCCTGTCGCGCCTCCTTCACGTCACCGCTCTTCACGTCCTGCCGGATCTCCCGGCGGTCCTGTCGGATGTCCTTCACGTCGCCCTTGATGTCCCGGCGGTCGCTGCGCAGCTCACGCCGGTCGTGGCGAACCTCGCGGCGGTCGTGGCTCACGTCCTTGGTATCGGGCGCCTGGGCGGCGAGCACCAGCGGCAGGGTGAGCGTTAGGGCGGTGAACAGCGCGAATCGGCCTCGCATAGGAATCCCCGGAAGAAGGTCGGCAGGTGAGACGTCGCCGCAGCCACGGCGTTAAGGTGAGTGACGCGGATCACGCTGCGTCACTCCCGTTTGCGGCGCAGCGCGGCCATATTCCCGCGCGAATGGCCGAAGCGTACGCCTCCCTCGCCTCGTCTCTCTCGGACCGTTACGCCATTGACCGCGAGCTCGGTCGCGGCGGCATGGCGACCGTGTACCTCGCGCAGGACCGGAAGCACGACCGCAAGGTGGCGATCAAGGTGCTCCGGCGCGAGCTCGCAGCCTCGGTCGGCGCCGAGCGGTTCCTGCGGGAGATCCAGATCGCGGCGCGCCTCGCCCATCCCCACATCCTGCCGCTCATCGACTCAGGCGAGGCCCACGGTGCCCTGTATTACGTCACACCGCACGTGCCGGACGGCTCGCTGCGCCAGCGGCTGGAGCGCGAGCGCCGGATGCCGCTCGACGAGGCGATCAGGATCGCGCGTGACGTGGGCGTGGCACTCGACTACGCGCATCGCCAGGGATTCGTCCACCGCGACGTGAAGCCCGAGAACATCCTGTTCGCGGACGGCCATGCGGTGCTCGCCGACTTCGGCATCGCGCGCGCGTTCTCCGGGGTCGGCGTGGAGGTGGTGACCGAGGGCGGGCTGGCGCTAGGGACGCCGGAGTACATGAGCCCGGAGCAGGCGAGCGGCGAGCAGGATCTGGGAGGCCGGAGCGACCTCTACAGCCTGGCGTGCGTGGTCTACGAGATGCTGGCCGGCGAGCCGCCGCTGCGCGGCCGCGGCGCGCGGGCCACCATGGCGAAGCAGGTGACGGAGACCCCGCGGCCGCTGCGCGCCCTCAGGCCCGACGCGCCCGCCCGTGTCGAGCGGGTGCTCGCGCGCGCGCTGGCCAAGAATCCCGACGAGCGGTTCGTGACCGTCGCCGAGTTCCTGGCGGCGCTGCAGGGCGAGGGAGCGGACACCGGGTCGGGGGTGATCGCCTCGGCGGCCGTCCGCTGCATCGCCGTGCTCCCGTTTGTCAACGCGAGCCCCGAGCCGGAGAACGAGTATCTCAGCGACGGCATCACGGACGAGCTGATCGCCGCCCTCGCGGGCGTGGAAGGGTTGCGGGTGGCCTCGCGCACGTCGGTGTTCGCGCTCAAGGGGAAGCCGCAGGACGTTCGCGCCATCGGCGCCCTGCTCGGCGCGGCCTGGGTGCTGGAAGGCACCGTACGCCGGGCGGGCGACCGCCTGCGGATCTCGGCCCAGCTGACGTCGACCGAGGACGGCCAGCTGCTCTGGTCCGAGCGATACGATCGCACGCTCGCCGACGTGTTCGCGATCCAGGAGGAGATCGCCCGCACCATCGTCGACACGCTGCGGGCGACCTCGTTCGCCGACCTGACCGCCCCGACCGCCAAGCGCTACACGCAGAGCATCGCGGCGTACGGGTGGTATCTGAAGGGCCGCTACGCCTGGAACAAGCGGACGCAGGAGGACATCACCGAGGCGATTGGCTATTTCGAGCGGGCGATCGCGGAGGATCCCGACTACGCCCCGGCGTACGCGGGTCTCTCGGATTCCTACGCGTTGCAGCTGGACTACCGCAGCGTGCCCGTCGCCGAGGGGTTCGCGCGCGCCCAGGAGTACGCGCGCAAGGCGCTGGAGCTGGACGAGACGGTCGCCGAGGCGCACGCGTCGCTCGGTTGGGTGCTGTTCATCTACGACTGGGACTGGGACGGCGCCGCGCGGGAGTTCAAGCGGGCGATCACGCTGGACCCCCGGTATCCCACCGCGCATCAGTGGTTCGCGTTCTACCTCGCCGCGATGGGCCGGCTCGACGAGGCGCTGGTCGCGGGTCACACGGCGCTGGAGCTCGATCCGGCGTCGGTGTCGATCAGGCGGAGCGTGGGGTGGCTGTATCTCTACGCGCGGCGCTACGATCAAGCGCGCTATCACCTCTCCCGTGCGATCGCGATGAATCCCACGGCGGCGGAGACCTATCGCGTGCTGGCGCTCGCGTTCGCGCAGCAGGGGCAGTGGGCCGAGGCGGAGCGGGCGACTCGCGAGGGGATGGCGCTCGCCGCTGCCGGGCCGTACACCATGGCGACGCTGGGCTACGTGCTGGCCCGGGCCGGGAGGCGCGGTGAAGCCGAAGAGCTGCTGGCCGGGCTCGAGGCGCGTGGTCAGCTGGGATACGTCTCGCCGGTCGCGTTCGCCACGCTGCACCTCGGTCTCGAGCGCTGGCACGACGCGCTCGAGTGGATCGAGCGGGCCTACGAGGAGCGGCGCGGCTGGCTGGCGTATCTCAAGGTGAACGCGATCATGGACCCGCTGCGCGGGGACCCTCGGTTTGCGCGGCTCCTCGAGAGGATGCGCCTGTGAAGCCGCGCCCTCACTGCCCGCGAAACTTGGGCAGGTCCTTGCGATGCCGCTTCAGGAACTCCTCGTAGATGTGTGAGTCCGTGTAATCCCGCATCTCGCAGATCTTGTTGCCCCTGAACCTGATGACGGCGCAGGTGCGCTGGTCCATGACGTCCCTGGGATCGCCCTCGAGCCAGCTCTTTTCCCGGATCTCGACGATCACGCGCTCGTCGGCCTCGTACCACTTGCGCCGCACGTCCTCATATCCCCACTCGGCCGCGCCGAGGCCCGCCTCGCGATTGTCGAAGCAGCGGCACACGGCGGTGCGCCCCTTCCACTCGCCGCCGATCGGCGGTGCGCCGGCCACCCAGTAGACGATGTCGTCCGTGAAGTAGCTCGCCACCTCGTCCATCTTGCCGGCGAACAGGGCCTTCTCGTAGGCCCTGGCGACCTGCATGCGCTCGCTCATACCGTGATCTCCGCGATCTCTTCGGGCTCCGGGAGGGTGTTCGCCTTGCGTCCGGCCCGCTCCATGGGCTTGTCCATTTCGGCCTTGTGCTGGTCGATGATGGTCCAGAAGTCGAGGGCGCGGTCCACCAGCTCGTAGGACGCCTCGCGCAGCTGCTCGCTCGCCCGCACCTGGCGGACGTTGTTCTGCATATCTTCGGCGTCCCAGCCGCGCGAATGCGCGATGAACGGAAAGGGAGGGAACAGAAACCCGAGCTCCGACCAGAACGTCAGCATGCCGCCCGCGACCGCCTGGATGTTGTCCTGGCCGCCGGTGATGATGAACGCCGCGACCTTGTTCCTGATCAGCACATTGTTGTGGATCGTGATTTGGTTCTGTACGCAGTTCAGCCGCTCGATCAGCTTGTAGTAGAGCGACGAGGCGTTGCCCCAGCGGATCGGCGTCGCGATCAGCACCACGTCGGCCCAGTGCACGAGCCCCTCGTACAGGACCGTGAGCTGATCGTCCGGGTCGCGCTCCGTGATGGCGCAAGGCCAGGTGCAGGCGTGTGATGCCTTGGAGTAGTTCCCCTCGCAGTGGCGGAACTTCAGGTCGCGCAGCCTGACGTACTGCGTGGCCGCGTTGCGGCGCTTCGCCTGCTCGAGCGCGTGCTCGAGCAGGGCGTCCGATGTGGAGTAGCGGGGGTTCACGTCATCCATCGCGGTGGTGGAGATGCAGAGCACGCGCGGTGCAGCACCGGCCGTCTTGGGATGCTCCTCGAGCAAGTGCGATGGCATGTGCTTGACGAGCTTGCGCGGCATGGCGGGCGGAGTCTGCGCGTATACGCTGTCGTCGCGCTCCTCGACCGCGAACACCGGCACCTGCTCCTCATCGTAGCCCTCCGGCCCCTTGCCGCTGATCACGCTGTACTCCCAGGCGTGCCAGGGGCACATCACGAACTCGCCGCGCAGCCGTCCCTCGCACAACGGCCCGCCCTTGTGGTTGCAGCTGTTGCCGATCGCGCGGAACTTCCCGTCGTAGAAGAACACGGCGACGGACCAGCGGTCGAGCTTGAGGGAGCAGGGGACGCGGCTCATGAGCTCAGTGCGATCGCCGAGGCGGTGCCAGGTGGTCATCGAGGGCACTCCTGTGAAGGGCGGTTTAGATTGTAGCCCTTATGCCGGCCACTCGCACGCACCGCGCTGGTGTCGTGTTGCTCGTCGCTTGCGGTGTCTCGTGCTCGGGCGTCGCCGGCGCGCAGTCGTCGACGAGCTTCCGGCCACGGCCGCTGTCGCCGTTCGCCGCCGCGAAGGCACGCGCGCTCATGCGAGACCGGCTGCCGTGCTTGGGCTGCCATCGGCTGGACGGCGATGGGGGCCGCATCGGCCCCGATCTTTCCAGCCTACCAGATACGACGTCAGCGGCCTTCGTGTATTCCATGATCCGCGATCCGCAAGGGACCCTCCCGGGAAGCGCGATGCCGCGCACCCCGCTGTCGCAGGAGATGCTGGAGCTCGTCGCGAGCTACGTCGTCATCCAGCTACCGCCGGCCGGCCGTAGCGCGCGCGTCGCGGTGCCGGCGCGGGCCGCCGCGCCCGCGGCTGCCCTGCACGACGCGAAAACGGTGTATGCGAAGTTCTGTGCGGCCTGCCACGGCGAGCGGGGACGCGGCGACGGCTACAATGCACCGTTCCTCCCGGTCCCGCCCGCCGCGCACGCGGATCGCGAGGCGATGGGACGCCGCAGCGACGACCGGCTGTTCGATGCCGTCGCCGCAGGAGGCTACGTCGTGAATGGCAGCAACCGCATGCCCGCGTTCGGCCTCACGCTCTCTGCCGGGGAGATCCGGGGCCTGGTGCGCTACATTCGCGACTTGTGCGGTTGCCAGGGGCCTGCCTGGTCCCGTGCTGGCGGCGCGGTGCCGTGAGCCGCCAGCGCGCGTGGACCCGAGCGGCCCTGATCGCCGGGCTCGCGCTCGTGGCGGTCTTCCTCTCCCGCCGGTCTACTGCGCGCTCGCTCACGCCGTTTCCGGCGCCTCGCCCCGTGTCCCGCGCCGGCGAGCCGCGCCTGGAGGACTTCGTGGGCGCGGAGCGATGCGCGTCCTGCCACGCGCGGCAATACGCCGCCTGGAGGGGCTCGACGCACGGCCGGGCGGGCGGCGCGCCGGGCAGGACGACGGTTCTCGCCCCGTTCGGCGGCCCCCCGATCCGCTTTCGCGACGCCGTGGTCACCCCCGTCATCACCCCCTCCGGCGAGTACGCATTCACGGTGGCTCAGCAGGACAGGCCGACGCGATGGTTCCGCGTGGACGGCGTCATCGGCGGCGGGCACCTGCAGGGCGGCGGCACACAAGGGTTCGTGACCCGTTACCCCGACGGCACGCTGCGCTTCTTGCCGTTCGAGTTCATCCGGCGTGAGGGAGTCTGGTTCTGCAACAGCACCCCGCGCACCGGCCGGGGCTGGGTCCCGATCACCGACCACATGACCCTCGCCGAGTGCGGCGACTGGCCCCCGACACGGGTGCTCGGCGACGTGCCACGATTCGCGAACTGTCAGGGGTGTCATGGGAGCCAGATCCACACACTTTACAATCCTACGGCGAGGCGCTACGAGAGCCGGTTCACGACGCTCGCGATCAACTGCGAGTCGTGCCACGGTCCAGGCCGACGGCACGTCGAGCTCACCAGCGCCGGACAACGTCTGGTGTCGGCGGACATCGGGATGGAGGCGTTGGCGACCTTCGACAAGGATCGTTCACTCGCAGTGTGCTTCCGATGCCACGCGCTCAAAGACAACCTCGCGCCCGGCTACCTCCCCGGAATGCCGTTCGACGACTACTACGCGCTCGGCTTTCCCCAGCTTGGGGACCGACCGCTCCACCCAGATGGACGCGTCCGCACGTTCGCTTACCAGGAGACCCAGCGCTACAGCGACTGCTCTGCGAATGGGTCGATGCGGTGCACGGATTGCCACGACCCGCATTCGCAGAGTTACCGTGATGTGAACGGCACGCCGCTCCAAGGGCGGACGAGCAACGGCCAGTGCACCGGCTGCCATGCGAGCAAGGGTGATCGACTCGCGTCGCACACGCACCATCCCCCCGGTTCCCCGGGCAGCAGCTGCGTTGCGTGCCACATGCCGTACCTGCAGCACCCCGAGGTAGGGCGAGCGCTGCGCTACGCACGCTCAGACCACACGATCCCCGTCCCACGGCCCGCGTCCGACACAGCGGAGGGCGTCGAGGGCGCCTGCCATCAGTGCCACGCGGGCAAACCGTCGGCCGCGCTGGACGCGAAGCTGCGGGAGTGGTATGGCGAGCTCAAGCCGCAGGCCGCGCTGACGGCGGCGATGATACGGGCGGCGCACCTGTCCGACCGGGCCGCGGCGGCGAAGCTGCTGCTGCGACCCGAGGTACGCCATCCCGCAGCGCAGTTCGCGGCCCTGGGCGACTTCCTCGAGCGGTACCTGCGGCCGGATATGCCGTCTCTGGAACGCGACGTGGTCGAGCGGCTGGAGGGGCTCGCGCAGAGCGGGGACATCGACGTGCAGGCGCTGGCCCTGGCGAGCCTGCACCTCGCGCGCGGCCGGGATCGGGGCGTGCGGCGCTTGCTCGGCGATCAGCTCGCCGCGCTGGGGGACCGGGACGACGCGGTGCGGAGGCGCTGGGTGGTCGCGCTCGGCTTCGTGGGCGACCGGTACCGTGAGCGGGGTGAGCCACGCAACGCCATCACCGTCTACGGCAAGGCCCTCGAGATTCGGCCCGGGGATCCGTCCGTACTGCTGCAGCTCGGCCTCGCCTCCGCGGACGCGGGCGACTGGGCCGCCGCCGTCACGGCCTACCGGATGAGCGACGCGGCGGATCCCCGCCGGCCGCTGCTGCACGTCAATTGGGGGATCGCGCTCGAGAACCTGGGTGACACGGGGGCGGCCAGAGCCGAGTTCCGACGCGCGCTCGACGTGGACCCGCGGGAGCCGCTCGGCTACTTCAACCTCGGCGCCCTGGCGCTCGCGAGCGGTCGCCCCGGGGAGGCGGTGCCTCTGCTCCGCCAGGCCGGGGAGCTAGACCCGAGCCTCGCCTCAGCGCATTTCGACCTCGCGCGCGCCGCGGTGCTCCTGGGCGACGGTCGGCAGGCCGTGATCGCGCTGCGGCGCGGTCTCGAATTCGATCCGGCGAACAGCGCCGCACGCCAGGTGCTCGAGCGGCTCGAGCGCGCCCTGTCTCATGCTCACTAGCCGTTCCCGCCTCAGCGTCATCTTCTTCACCGTCTTCATCGACCTCGTCGGGTTCGGGATCGTGCTGCCGATCCTGCCCTACTACGCGCAGCACTTCGGTGCGCGGGGGCTGTTGTTCGGTATGCTGGTCGGTGCGTACTCCGGCATGCAGTTTCTCGCGACGGCGGTGCTCGGCCGGCTCTCGGACCGCGTGGGGCGGCGGCCGATCCTGCTCACCACGATGGTGATCAACGCCGCAGGGTACGTGCTGTTCGCATTGGCGGGCTCGTATCGCGTGTTGTTCGTCGCCAGGCTCGTGTCCGGATTTGCGGGCGGGAACATCTCCGCCGCCCAGGCCTACGTCGCCGATGTCACGACGCCCGCCGAGCGCTCCAAGGGGATGGGCATCGTCGGGGCGGCGTTCGGGCTGGGATTCATCGTGGGGCCGGCATTGGGCGGGCTCGCCGCGCACTACGGCGGCCACCTCGCGCCCGGGCTCGTCGCGGCGGGTCTGTCGCTGCTCAACTTCTGCTCCGCCTATGCGATCCTCCCGGAATCCCTGAAGCAAGAGCACCGCGTGACGCGAGAGCTGTTCGATTTCGGGCACCTGACGGCGGCCCTCACGCACCCGCGGGTGGCGCCCTTGATGATCGCCTGGGGCCTGATCCCGCTCGCCTTCTCGGGCTACACGGTCGCGCTCCCGCTGTACGCGGCGGCGCGGTTCGGCTGGCGTGAGAAGGAGCTGGGCTGGTTCTTCACCGTCGTCGGGATCACGGCGGCGGTGGTGCAGGGGTACCTCTTCGCCAAGCTGTCGCGGCGTGTCGGCGATCGGGCGCTCGTGATCGCGGGCACGTTCGCCATGGCCGCGGCGGTCGCCGTCGTGCCGTATCTCGACACGGCGGTGGCGCTGTACGCCTGGACGATCGTGCTCGCGTTCGGAAACAGCGTGGTCTCTCCCGCGGCGACGGGGCTGATCTCGGTGTTCGCCGATCCGACCGAGCAGGGGGCGATGCTCGGCGCCGCGCAATCGCTGGCGGCGCTGGGCCGCCTGACCGGCCCGGAGCTGGTGGGGATCACGTACGACCGCCTGTCGTCCGTGTCGGCGTTCCTCGTGGCGGGGGTCGTTATGACGCTCGCCGGTGTGGCGACGGTTCGGCTTCCCAGGGCGGCGAGTCCCGCAGCCGAGGCTGTGGACGTCGAGACGTCTGCCTAGCCGTCTCGTCCCCGAGAGGTTCATATTCTCCTCGCCCCCACCCGGAGCTGAGTGCGCCCATGCGCGTGTACAAGACAGCGGAGATTCGCAACGTGGCCGTCGTGGGCCACGGCGCGAGCGGCAAGACCTCCTTGGTCGACGCCCTCGCGTTCGTGGCCGGCACGAGCAAGCGTCACGGGTCCGTCAAGGAGGGGACCGCCCTCACCGACTACACCCCCGACGAGATCGAACGCAAGTATTCCATCAACCTCGCCCTCGGCGTCGCCGAGTGGATGAACACGAAGGTCAACCTCATCGACACCCCCGGGTATCTCGATTTCACGGGCGAGGCGCTCGCCGGCGTCTGGGCGGCGGACGGCGCCCTGGTCGTGGTGTCGGCGACGGGCGGAGTCGAGGTTGGGACGGAGAAGGTGTGGGACTACGGCGAGCAACGCGGTGTCCCGCGGATGTTCTTCGTGTCCCTGATGGACAAGGAGCATGCCGACTTCGAGAAGGTGTACCGCCAGATCAAGCAACTGCTGACGCCGAAGGTCATTCCCGTGGAGATCCCGGTGGGCGAGGGGCAGGAGTTCCACGGCATCATCAATCTGTTCTCGCAGAAGTGCCATCTGTACAAGAAGGGCACGAAGGCGGGCGAGTACGAGGAGGTGGACGTCCCCGGCGAGTACCGGGCCCGCTTCGAGCAGTACTCGAAGGAGCTGATCGAGCGCATCGCCGAGACGGACGACACCCTGCTGGAGCGCTACCTCGGCGGCGAGGAGATCGGGCGGGACGAGGCGATCGCCGCGATGAAGGCGGGGATGCTGCGGGGCGAGCTGTTCCCGCTGTTCTGCGGCGCGGCGGAGCTCACCTACGGGACGCGGGCGCTGCTCTCCAAGCTCGTCGAGCTGATGCCCGCGCCGCACGAGCGACCGCCGGTCGAGGGGGCGAAGTGGGGCAGCGCCGAGCGCGTCACCCTGCAGGTCGACGACGCCAAGCCCTTCGTGGCGCAGGTCTTCAAGACCATCTCGGAGCCGCACGTGGGGGACGTGACGTACTTCCGCACGTACGCTGGGATCGTGAAGAATGGCCAGGAGGTCTGGAACGCGCCGCGCGAGGCGGCGGAGAAGCTCAACCATTTGTGCGTGGCCATCGGCAAGGAGCGGTCCGAGATCGGCGAGCTGCATGCGGGAGACATCGGGGTCGTGGCGAAGCTGCGCGACACGCACACCAACGACTCCCTCTCGACCCGCGAGTTTCCCTTCGTGCTGCCCAAGATCCCGTTCCCGGAGCCGATCATCACCGTGGCCGTGGAGGTGAAACAGCGGGGGGAGGAGGACAAGCTATCGACGGGTCTGCACAAGCTTTCCGAGGAAGACCCCACCTTCCACCACGAGTACAACGCCGAGCTGGGCCAGACGCTGATTCGCGGGCTGGGGGAGCGCCATCTCGAGATCGTCGTGGGGCGGTTGGCCCGCAAGTTCGGCGTGCACGCCCTGGTGACGAAGCCCAAGGTCGCCTACCGGGAGACCCTCAAGGGCCGGGCCGAGGGGCAGGGCAAGCACAAGAAGCAGACCGGCGGCCGTGGCCAGTACGGCGACTGCTGGATCCGCGTGGCGCCGCTGCCCCGTGGGTCGGGGTTCGTGTTCGAGGACAAGATCGTTGGCGGCGTGATCCCGCGGAGCTACATCCCGGCGGTCGAGAAGGGGATCGTCGAGGCCGCCCAGCGCGGCCCCGTGGCGGGCTACCCGGTCGTGGACTTCAAGGTGGAGCTGTACGACGGCTCCTACCACGACGTGGACTCGAACGAGCAGTCGTTCAAGATGGCCGGCATCCTCGCATTCCGGAACGTCACGCCCAACGCCAGGCCGACCCTGCTCGAACCGATCATGGAAGTGGAGGTGTGGACGCCCGAGGAATACCTCGGCGCCGTGATGGGCGACCTCTCCGCTCGCCGGGGCCACATCCTCGGTACCGACCCGGCCGGGCGGCTGACCACGGTCAAGGCACTCGTCCCCGAGGCCGAGCTGGACCGCTACGCCACGAACCTGCACTCGATCACGCACGGCCGTGGCACCTACCGCCAGAAGTTCCATCTCTATCAGGAAGTCCCGCCCGAAGTGGCGCACAAGGTCACGGAGGCGAGGAAGAAGGAGCTGCAGGAGGCGAAGGCGTCTTGAGGCGGCGCCTCCGCCTCTGGTTCGGCTTTTCCGATCCCGTGGACCGGCGCGCCTACATCCTGAACGGCGCCGGTCTGATGTTCTTCAAGTACGCCGTCGACGCGGCGGTCGTCGGGGCGTACACCGGCCGGCTTTGGACTCCGCTGCAATACGTCAATTCCGTCACCCTGCTGCGGGAGCAGGCCCTCAGCAAGCTACCGAGCGCGGCGATGCTCGGGCTCGCGCTGTGGACCCTGCCGTTCCTGTGGATCGGCTTCGGGATGTCGCTGCGCCGGGCGGCGGACGCCGGGAAATCGGCATGGTGGGCCCTGCTCTTCTTCGTCCCCGTCGCGAACTATCTGCTCATGGCCGGGCTCAGCCTGCTGCCGAGCGCGCCCGTGCGGGCGTGGCGGCGTGCCGCCCCCGCGCCCGTCATGAGCGACCGCCTGAAGAGTGGGCTGCTCGGCGTGGCCGCGGCGCTCGCGATCACGATCCCCACGGTGCTGCTCGGCGTGTACTTCAAGAAGAGCTACTCCGCCGGCCTGTTCCTGGGCACGCCGTTCACGATCGGGTACATCAGCGCCCACGTCTTCAACTACCGGCACCCGCGCACGGTGGGACAGACGATCGAGGTCGTGCTCATCGCGCTCGGGCTCGCCACCGCGGCCCTGTTCTTCTTCGCTGCGGAAGGCGCATTCTGTCTCGCGCTCGCGTTCCCTCTGGCGGCCGTGGTCGGGGTCGCGGGCGGGATCTTCGGCCGGGCAATCGCGCAGCGCGGCGCCGAGCCGCCCTCGCACGCCGGGCTCGCCGCCCTGTTCGCTCCGCTGTTCGTGCTGGCGGAGCCGCGCACGCCGCCGCCCGTCCAAGAAGTCCTGACGGTCGTCGACATCGACGCGCCTCCCCAAACGGTGTGGCGTAACGTGATCACCGTCCCGGACCTGCCGCCGCCCAGCCAGCGGCTGTTCCGGATCGGGGTCGCAGCGCCGCTGCGCGCGCGGCTCGACGGCGCGGGAGTGGGCGCGATCCGGTACTGCGATTTCACCACCGGGAGCTTCGTCGAGCCGATCACCGGTTGGGAGGAGAACCGGCTGCTGCGGTTCGACATCACGGCCCAGGCGCCGCCGATGCGCGAGTGGAGCCCCTACCGCGACGTGAACCCCCCGCACCTGGACGGGTACTTCCGAGCGACCCGGGGCGAGTTCCGGCTGCTCCCGCTCGCGCGCGGGCGCACGCGCCTCGAGGGACGCACCTGGTACGAGGTGGAGATGTCTCCGCAGCCCTACTGGAAGCTCTACTCCGATTGGATCGTGCGGACGATCCACCTGCGGGTGCTCGAGCACATCAAACGGCTGGCGGAGAACTCGAATCAGGAGTGAGAGCCATGAGACTGGGACTGTTCACTCTGTGGAGCATGGTCGTAGCGGACGGCTGCCAGATCGAGAAGCGCCCTCCCGCGCCCCCGGCGGACTCCACGGCCGCCGTGCCCGCGGCCCCCGCGGCCCCCGCGACGCCCGCGACCCCGACCACCCCGCCGCCCGTTCCCTCCGCGACGAAGGTCATTGTGGTCGAAGGATTCTTCACGCCGGAATCCGTGCTGCACGACTCGGTGCAGGACATCTACTTCGTCTCCAACATCAACGGCAGCCCCACGGCGAAGGACAACAACGGCTTCATCAGCCGCGTGAAGCCGGACGGCGCCGTCGAGAACCTCAAGTTCATCGAGGGTGGGCGGACCGGCATTACGCTGAACGCTCCGAAAGGCCTCGCGCTCGCGGGCGACACGTTATGGGTGGCCGACATCGACGCCGTCCGCGCCTTCAACGCGAAGACGGGCGCCCCGATCGACAGCGTCAGCTTGAGCAAGCTGGGCGCGGTGTTCCTGAACGACCTCGCGGTCGCCCCGACCGGCGCGCTGTACATCACCGACACCGGCATTCGGTTCGACGACGTCGGCAACGTGCTGCACCCCGGCCCCGATCGGGTCTTTCGCATCGGCCCGGACCGCGCCGTCACGGTGGCGGTGCGGGGGGATACGCTCGGCCGCCCCAACGGGATTGCGTTGGACGCCGCGGGCAAGCGTTTCGTGATCGTGGAATTCGGCGGGCGATCGGTGCTCGCGTGGAAACCGGGGGACAAGGCGCCGAGCGTGATCGCCAAGGGCCCGGGCGGGTTCGACGGCGTCGTGATCATCGGCGGCAAGATCCTCGTCTCGAGCTGGAGTGATTCGACCGTGTCGAGCTACGAAACCGGCCAGGAAGCGAAGCTGATCACCGGTGTGCCGAGCCCGGCCGACATCGGCTACGACGCGAAGCGCAACCGCCTGCTGATTCCCATCTTCACGGGAAACCGAGTGGAGATCTGGCAGCTGCCGTAGACGTGTGGCCCGTGCGCAACAGAACGAGGAGCCGATGCACCTCCGCTCGTAGCTCTCGTTGGAGCACGTCCTTCCCTGGCGGGCCGCACAAATCTTGCTGTCTCTGCAGGGCGTCCGACCCAAACGCCAGCAGGGGACGGGACATATGCTTCTCGGGAACCCCGTGGGTACCCAGCGGAATCCTATCCGCATCCTCTTAGTGGACGATAACGCCGTCTTCCGCGCTGGCCTGCGCGCGCTGCTCGAGAGGCGGCGCGGCCTTAGGGTCGTGGGCGAGGCCGGGAGCGGCGACGAGGCCGTCGCGTGCGCCACAGCCACGCGGCCGCACGTCGTCGTAATGGACTTGCTCATGCCGGGCGGGGGCGGACTCGAGGCCACGCGTCGGATCGTTGCCCTCGGAAGCGGGGCACGGATCCTCGTCCTCACCGTGGTGCCAGAGCGGCGGGAGCTGCTCGAGGCGCTCGAGGCCGGCGCGGCCGGCTTCGTGGAGAAGACTAGCCCGATCGAAGAGGTCGCGCACGGCATCCGCACGGTGGCGAGGGGCGGGGTCTTCGTAGGGCCGGACGCAGCCAAGCTCGTCGTGCTGCAGCGGTACGGGCGGGACCTGCGGAACGAAGACCCACCTGCGCCGGGCGACCGCGCTCGGCGGTGAGGACCGGCGTGCTGATTCCCATCTTCACGGGGAACCGGGTGGAGATCTGGCAGCTGCCGTAGGCCGAGCGCACCCGCTTAGGGCGTGTGAACGTCCACATCCACTCGATCACGCGGCCGGCGGCCCACATCGTGGCGCCCCCGCCACAGATCGCGAGCGGGATGTGCTTGTCTTTCCGGACGAATTTTGCTATTAATGGTTTCTCGCAGCCCTTGGCGTTGCACGTGACTGTGACACGAGATGCGTCCGTGATGAACCTCGGCCCCACCCCCAACCCGCGGAATGCGATCCGCATCCTGCTCGTGGACGATAACGTCGTCTACCGCGCCGGCGTGCGCGCGCTACTGGGGAAGCAGCGGGATCTCGTCGTGGTGGGCGAGGTCGGGACGGGAGAAGAAGCCGTGACCTGCGCCAACGCGACCCGACCGGACGTCGTGTTGATGGACTTGGCCATGCCCGGCAAGGGAGGCCTCTGGGCGATGCGCCGGCTCACCGCGCTCGGGGTCAAGGCGAAGGTCCTCGTCCTCACGGCGCTCTCGCAGGAGTGGGAGTTGCTCGGGGCGCTCGAGGCGGGCGCGCGCGGCTTCGTGGAAAAGGGAGGTCCGGTGGAGGACCTGGTGCGGGCGATCCGAACGGTGACGACGGGGGAGCGCTTCCTGGGCGTGGACGGGGCCGGGTTCGCCGTGCTGCAACGCTACATGAAGGAGACGCGGTCGAGCACCTGACCGCTTGACGCGCGCAGACGCCTACCTCACCAGGACCGGCTCCCCCGCCGGTTGCCTGTACACGTACCGCTTCCCTGCGTAGTTGCGCAGCACGACCTCCTCGTCCGTGATCGACTCCACGTACTCGGGTAAGAGCGGGATCTTCCCCCCGCCTCCCGGTGCGTCGATCACGAAGTGCGGCACCGCGAGCCCTGACGTCCAGCCGCGCAGCGCCCGGACGATCTCGAGGCCCTTCTCGACCGTGGTGCGGAAGTGCTCCGCCCCCGCCACCTGATCGCACATGTAGATGTAGTAGGGCCGAACCCGGGCGGCGAGGAGCTTCTGCATCAGCCGCTTCATCACGTCGGGATCGTCGTTCACCCCCTTGAGCAGCACCGTCTGGCAGCCGAGCGGGATCCCGGCGTCGGCAAGCAGGCCGAGCGCCTGCACCGCGGCCGGGGTGAGCTCGTCCGGGTGATTGAAGTGGGTGTTGATGTAGAGCGGATGGTACCGCTTCAGGATGGCGCACAGCTCGGGGGTGATGCGCTCGGGGAGGTGACAGGGCACCCGGCTGCCGATGCGGAGGATCTCGAGGTGCGGAATCGCCCGCAGGCGCCGGCACAGCTCGTCGAGCCGCCGGTCGGAGAGGAGCAGCGGGTCCCCGCCCGACATGATGACGTCGCGGATCTCCGTGTGCTCCTCGAGGTAGCGGAACGCGGACTCGAGCTGCGTGAGCGAGATCTTCTCGGGGTCGCCGACCTTGCGGCGCCGCGTGCAGAAGCGGCAGTACGACGCGCACACGGGCGACACGAGAAACAGCGCGCGGTCGGGGTAGCGGTGCGAGATGTTCGGGACGGGCGAATGGGCGTCTTCGGCGAGCGAGTCCACGAGCCCATCGCGCACGTCGAGCTCCTGCAGGTCGGGCACGTACTGGCGCCAGATCGGATCGCCCGGCGACTTGATCAAGTCGACCATCGCCGGTGAGATGCGGAACTCGAAGTTCACGGCGGCCTGCCGCAGCCGGTCGAGATCGGGGAAGTGCTCGGCGCCGAATCTGGCGACGAGCGCCTCCAGGGACGCGATGCTCCGCTTACGCAGGAGCTCTTGCCAGGACTCCATCCGCCAGATCCTTGAAATAGATCACCAGGTCGTCGCCCGGCGCGTAATAGCCCGGCACGGTGGCGCCCCTGGTGTAGCCGCGGCGCTCGTAGAACGCGCGCGTCGAGGCGTACGCCTGGAGGGAGGACGTCTCGACGACGATCAAGCGGATGCCTTCGGCCGTCAGCTGATGCTCGACCGTCCCCAGCAGCTGGCAACCGACTCCCGTGCCGTGGCGCGTCGGGTCCACGACCAGCCAGTAGAGGTCGCAGGTGCCGGCCGTCCCGGGCACGGGCCCCCAGCAGGCGTAGCCGACGAGCTCGTCACCCTCGTAGGCGCCGAGGAAGCGGTAGTCGCCGTCGCCGGCGAGAGAGTCGTCCAGCAGCTCGACGGCGATCGCCACCTCGTCCTCGCGGAAGAGGCCGGCCGCCCGCGTCAGCCGCTCAAGCCGTGCGCGGTGCGCGGGTCCGACGGGACGGAGCGAGCAGCTCACGCGCCGCCTTGGCGCCCTGCGCCTCGCGGAGCGCCACCTCGGCAATGCGGCGGACCAGCTCCGCGTAGTCCCACCCGGCCGTCTGCGCCATGCGCGACAGGCCGGCATCGTCGTTGAGGTCGGGATTCGGGTTGACGTCGAGCACCCAGGGCTGGCCCTGCTCGTCCACGCGCAGGTCCACCCGGCCGTACCCCGTGCCCTGCATCACCCGCCACGCCGCCTCGGCCGTCCTGGTGAGCGCTCCGGCCAGTCGCTGCGGGATGTTCGCCGGGCACACGGGGACGCTGCCCAGGTCTTCCGGGGATCCGCGGTCCCACTTGGCGGCGTGAGTAAGGATCGGCCACGCACCCTCCGGCATGCCGGCGAAGTCGATTTCGGCGATGGCGAGCGTACGGGTGCCGACGAACCCGACGTTGAACTCCCGCCCGGGAACGTACTGCTGTACCAGCACCTCGTCGAACTGCTCGGTCATCGCCGCCGTGCGGGCCCGTAGGCCCCGGCGGTCGGTCACGACGGAGCCCCGGTCGATACCGGCGCTCGCGTCCTCGGCGGCGGGTTTCACGATCGCTGGAAGGGGGAAGTCGTCGTCGATCTTCCCCTGGGCGAGCGTCCAGCGCGGGATGGGGAGCCCTGCGTCGGCGAGCAGCGCGTTGGCGACGGCTTTGCGGCGGCAGGCGGCGAGGGTCCAGAGGCCGCACCCGGTGAAGGGAACGCCGGCGAACTCGAGCGTCCCCACGACGTGCTCCTCCCACTCGCTCTTGCCGTGCACCCCCTCGCACAGGTTGAAGACGAGGTCCGCCGAGCGGCAGATCTGGAGCCAGCGCATGTCGTGCCGGACGCCGAGGCGCCGGACCTCGTGGCCCATCGCGTCGAAGATCACCGCGATTTCGCCGACGGCGTTCATGACGCTGCGGACGTCTTCGGGCGTCCAGTCTTCCGCCCCCGGGTCGTACAGGATGACGACCTTCACGCCGACGCCTCCAGGGCGAACGCGCGGGTCGCCGGGAGTCGCACTGGCTGGCCGGTGAGGCGCCGCCACGCGATGTGCACCACGTCCTGGATGAGCTCGTCGTAAGAGAAGCCGGCGGCCCGCGCCGCCTTGGGGAAGCAGGAGTTCATGGCCGGGTCGGGGATGATTCCGGGGAGCGGGTTGAGCTCCAGCACGTTGGGAACGCCGAAGCGGTCGACGCGGATGTCCACGCGG
>Ga0209802_1000799_pt1 | contig 24182 bp, 20 predicted proteins | sample GraSoiAngelo_129_FD_185886 | JGI IMG/M metagenome (GOLD analysis project Ga0209802, IMG submission 185886) | Grasslands soil microbial communities from the Angelo Coastal Reserve, California, USA - 14_0927_12_40cm (SPAdes) (version 2) | ecosystem: Environmental > Terrestrial > Soil > Grasslands ... | reverse complement strand
CACAGCTTCTTGAAGGCGTCGAGCACCTGCGGTCCCCAGCGCTCCGCCTGGAGCAGAAACGAATCGCTGAAGCCGATCGACATCCTCCAGCCGCGCCTGGCGAGGTCGGTGAACATCGCCGCCGCGGGAAGGTACGAGCTCGCGGCCACCTGCTCGAAGTAATGCCGGTCGAGCGCGTCGTCGAATAGAAAATCCGGGATCGCCTCAGGCGCCGTCTTGGCCGGGACCACCTGGGCCGGCAGCCTGAGACGGCGCGGCTGGTGGACGACCATGTAGACGACGAAGTTCTCAGCCAAGCGGCGACTCTCCTTTGCGAATCCTGCGCAGGGGGGTCTTTGCGTTTTCCGGGGCGCCGTTGGGCAGCGTCACCGCCTGCTGAGCGGCAGCGAACTCGATTCTCAGCAGGAGCTGCTCGATCACCTTCTCCCAGGTGTAGGCGCGGGCGGTCACGCGGCCACGGCGCCGGATTGCCGCGGCGAGACGGGGCCGCTGCTGGATCAGGTTCAGCCCGGTGACGAGCTCGATCGCTTCATCCGTCTCCACGACGAGCGCGTTGCGATACGCGTCCGCGTAGTCCTCGCCAGTCGCGCCGGTGACGGCGAGCCCGCCTGCAGCCATCACCTCGAGGCCGACGAGGCCGAATGGCTCGTGGCCGGAGTTGGCGAGCACCGCGTCGCAGGCCGGGTAGATCACGCCCAGCATCGGGTCGCTGACGAAGCTCGTGAGGTTGACTACGTCGGCCACCGGGTACTGGCGAAGGACGGCGGACAGCCCCGCCGTCTCGGCGGGGGCGTTGACGTGGACGACGTTGAGGCCCTGGTGCTGGGCGTGGCTGATCACCTCACCACCATGCGACTCTCGACCGCCACGCATCAACAGCCGCACCCGCTTTCCGCGGCGCTTGATGTAGGCGACGGCAGAAACGGCCATGAGCCAGCGCTTGTCCGGATCGAAGCGGCCGATCTTGAAGCAGAAATGGTCGGCCGCGGCGGCCGATTTGAGATCGGCCACGGCATCGGGGTCGGCATCCTGGATCGACGCGCGCGGGATGCCGTTGGGGATGACGATCGGGTTGATGCCGCGCTCCCATACCTTGAACTTCATATAGCGGCTGACCGTGGTGATCGTGGCTGCGAGCGCGAGGGCGGGCCAGCTGATGCGGTGAAAGCCAAACGTGTTGTTGGCGTTCCAGAGCATGACCACGCGATCGCGCAGGCCGCGGTAGTAGAGCGACTCGGAAAGGAGATTCATCGACCACGACGTGTGCCACTCCTCCCCCATCACGACCACGTTGCGACCGGACTCGACCGCGGGCTTGATCACGACGTCGATGAGGCTGGGGGGTAGGCTCGAGTTCCAGTCGCGGATCTTCTCCTCCTCGCCGTCATACACGCCCCCTCGGTGGCGCGCCGAGATCCACTGGCACCACCGGCGGTAGACGAGCCGGCCGGACTCGTGGCTCTCCTCGCCCGGGAGGTCGGGGTCGCCGCAGAAGTAGAGGTATGTCTGGAAACCGAGCTGGGCGAGCGTTCTGGCCAGGCCTTTGACACGGACTCCGAGACCGCCGGCCTGGCTGTAGACGTCCGGACCTTCGAAGCTGAGGATCACGAAGACCGTCCGCTGCGGCTCGAAGACCATCACCCGTCGTCGATGAGGGCGCGGAGCGCGATCGCATGCAGATCCGCGGTGGGAGCGCAGACAAGCGTCGTCCGCGTTTCGAGGGTGCACGGAAGGGTCGCCAGCGAATTGCCTTTGACGTCGGTCGCCACGCCGCCGGCCTCGGAGACGATGAGGAGGCTCGCCGCCATGTCGAACACGCGCACGGGGATCGGCGCGCAGAAAGCGTCGAAGCTGCCCGCAGCAGTGTGCGCGATCGCCAAGGCCATCGACCCGAGGATGCGAATCTTGTGCGCTTGCTCGAGGAGACCACGTGCTTTGAGCAGCGCGCTCGGCAGGCTCTCGAGCGCGATCAGCTCGATGCGATCGCGATCGGTTCGGGGCATGGGTGCGATCGCGATGCCGGCGCGCCACGCGCCCTGTTTGCGAACCGCGGTCCAGGCCTCGCCGTTGACCAGGTTGACTACGCAGCCGGCCACGGTGTCACCGATGTGGGGTCCATCGACAAGCGCGAGCATCACAGCGAAGAACGGTATGCCCTGCTTGGCGTTGAGGCTGCCGTCGACCGGATCCACCAGCACGAGTGGGTAATCGGCCCCGAAGCTGCGAAGCCCAACCTCCTCGGAGAGGACCGAAAATCGCTCACCCCTTGACGCGAGCTGCTCGAGCTCAGAGAAGACGTCGGCCTCAGCGGCGCGATCGAGCTCCATGGTGCGGTCGCCACCCGCGCCGATCGTCAGCTGTGCTCTTCCCGACTCGGTGCCCGCGAGTGGTAGCACCGTTTCGCGTACGCGCGACCCGATGCGCAGGAAGACGTCGAGCCAGTCGGCGGTCTTCAGATCTTATGCAAGGCCGGAGCCGCTCGAAAACTTGGGATCGATCTTCCGGCGGCGGCGGCGCCTGCGCTCGACCACGATGGTGATGAGGTACGGCTGTTGCATGGCCCATACCTTCTCGATGAGTTGCGGTATGGGAAGACCGTACGGGTCGTCGACCCCGAGCAAGACCAGGCTCTCGGCCAGGCTTTCGGTCAGCTCGGTCCGGTCGTGAAGGTTGAGCTGCTCGAGGGCATCCAGGATGTCATCGAGCCGGCGCAGGCTCGAACGGCGCTCCTTGTCATCCCCGCGTTGGAGCATGGGTGACAGCTTATCGAGTTGCGGCCTCGGTCAGGGAGCGGCTGACCTCGGCCGGTCGCTCGAACTGCAGCCAGTGCCCGGCGCCCTCCAGGACAACGAACCTGTAGTCCGCTTCGACGTATGCGGCCGTGGCCTCGGCACCGCGCCGGCCGAGGGCGGGATCCTGGTCGCCCCACAACAGCGCAGTGGGCACGTTGACGGGACCTATGTTCGCGAGCCGCTCCCAAGCCGCGCCGCCGGAGCTGAGGTTGGCGCGGTAATAGTTGAGGGCAGCGGTCAAACGGCCAGGCCTGGTCAACGACCTGGTGAAGTGATCGATAACGGACTTCGGCACCGACTCCGGGTTGGGACCGATCGAGAACATCAGGCGCAGCCGGCGGTGGTCGTCCTCGGACAGCACCTCCTCGGCCTTGCCTTCCATGAGGAACAGCCGGATGTAGCTGGAGCGCGCCTTCTGGTCGTCGTCCTCGCGGCTGGCGGCCGCGACCGCGGCGGGATGTCCGACGGCGAGCGCCGTCAGCGTCTTCGTCATCTCGGGATGCCGCGCCGCGAAGAACCAGGCGACGATCGCGCCCCAATCGTGGCCGGCGACGTGCGCCGACTCTCGCCCGAACGCTTTGATGAGCCCGGCGACATCGTCGACCAGGTGGCCGATGGCGTAGCTCTCCTTTTCCACAGGAGCATCGGTGAGTCCGTAGCCGCGGAGGTCCGGCGCGACCGCGAGATGTCCCGCTTTGGCAAGCGCATCGACCTGGCGCGACCACGATTCCGCCCCTTCAGGGAAACCGTGCAAGAGGATGAACATCTCACCGGCCGGCGGGCCGTCGACCATGGTTCGAAACCTCAGGCGGTTCGCCCGCACCATGTGCTGGCTCGCGGTCACTTGATTTGCTTTATGAAGTCGGCGGCGACGTCGAGGGCCTGGTCGAGCACCGCGAGCAAGCCGTGGCCCTGGCCCTTGAAGATCTCCAGTCGAGAGTTGGGAATGAGCTGGATCTTTTCTTTCAACAAGTCGATGCGCGCGAAGGGATCGCGATCGCCGCTCATGAAGAGGGTCGGGCACTTGATGCGCGCGAAGTGTTCGGTGCGGAGCTGGTCGGGGAATCCCGGACGGTGCAGCGGATAGGAGAAGAGGACGAGGCCGCCGAAGTCCGCCTCGATGGCGGCCATGCTCGAGACGCGACCACCGAACGACTGGCCTCCGCCGATCACGTCGTGACCGCGGCCCGAGGTATTGATGAAGACGGGCACGGCTCGCTCAGCGCCTCCGCGGGGCAAATCGACGGCGATCGCATCGATGCCGCGACGCTTGAAGCCGACGACGTAAGGCTTCATCGACGCTGCGTCGCCCGATGCGCCGTGACCGAGGACTACGCGCATCAGTTGAGCTCAGCCATGCGCTGTTGCTTCAACCACTCTGGCGAAATTTTCACCTCGATGCGCGCGACACACACCGCGCACCACACTCTTTCGCATTTCTCGCATGCGATGTGCTGATGGTCCTTCGAAAGGTCGAGAGACATCGTGAATGTGCCGCATTCCAAGCATTTCACCGGGCATCGCACGAAAAAAAATCTTAGCGATCTCTTGACGTGGGGGATGCAATCGATGTATCAACACAACTTGTATGGCGATGCTGCTCGTGGTTGCCACCACAGAGGCGACGGACCCGACGCGAGTCAGCGGCCCATTTCGCACAACCGCCGATGTCACGAAGACCTCATCGATGAGGCTTCGAGGCGAAACCCGTTTGGTTACAGAGGAGGTACGTGCAGAAAAAATCGTCCATGACGTCTTACAAGAGAATCATGCCCGCCAAACCATGGAACCTCGGGTCCGTATCACTAGCGAAGGAGGTAAAGAATGATGGCTAAGAAGAAGGCAGCCAAGAAGCCGGCAGCTAAGAAGAAGGCCGCCAAGAAGAAGAAGTAACAACTTCTTCTTTCGTAGTTACCTAAGTTCGTTCGTTAACGCGCCGGGGTTCTGTGGAGCCCCGGCGCTCTATTTATGAAAGGGGACCCACGGGTCCCCTCTCATGCTCACCCTCCCTCCTCGCGACGCTGGTGAGGTAGAAACAAAGTTGCGGCCGGGATAAACCCGGCCGCCAATGCCATGTCGGCATAAAGAAAGGAAGAGGCTTGACTAGCGAACAGATGTTCGTTAGTCTGTAGCCACCTCCGCTTCTCGCCTGCGTCTTGCTCTCAGAGGCCCGCAATGAAAGATGCAGGAAATGCAGCAGCTCGAACACGCCATCAATACGATTCGGGTCCGCTTTGGCAGCCAGGCGCTGACGAGGGCGGCGGAATTGCCGCCCCCGCAGCCCTGGCCCAGCCATACGCCGCTCGATCGCCTGACCGGAATTGCGGGCCTGCCCCGTGGGCGGCTCGCGCTCCTGACCGGGAGTGGAACTTGCGGCAAGCTCACACTCGCGTTGGGGCTGCTCGCCGCCGCCACGCGCGAGTTTGCGCACGCGGTGGTGATCGATCCGCGCGGCGATTTCGATCCATGGGCGCTTCTTCCCTTCGATCCGGAGCTGAGCTCGCTGACGGTGGTGCGGCTCGATCGCGATTCGTCTGGAGAAGCGGCGACGGCGCTGGCGCGAGCCGGCGCGGGCTTCATCCTTTTAATGGGTGAGGTCCCAGAGCAGTGGCTCGGACCCATGGAGGCAGGGGCCAACCGCTCGGGGTCGGTGATGGTCGGGGTGGTCGATGCTCCCGGGCGCGCGTTCGCGCACGCGTCGAGCCTGAGCCTCGGCTTCACGCGCACTGATTGGGTTTGGGAGCGAGGTCAGCTCGTTGGCCTGCGAACGATCGCGCGCTGTCTCAAGAATCGAGTCGCCCCGCCTCTCGGAGAGTCTGAGCTCGAGATCCGCTACCCGATCGGGCCGCAGCTTCCATTCGTTCGGCCAGTCATCGAGGTGCCGATTGAAAAGGCTGAGTCGCAATGCGTGTCTGCTGCGGTCTGACCAATCATCTCGAGCTGGCGAAACGCCCCGACCTCTATGGTGGCCCGGTCGTCGTCGGTGCAGGGGGCGGGGGGGAGTCCCCCATCGATAAATCAGAACACGTCATCGCAGCATCCGAAGAAGCGCTGCCGTTCGGTGTTACGCCGGGGATGCCGCTGCGACAGGCCGAGCATCTCTGTCCACAGGCGACTTTCATCGCTCCTGACCCGATTGCAGCCGCGCGACTGCGTGAGCTCATCTCAATCGCGCTCTACGACCTCGCACCCGTGGTCGAAGTGCGGGTCGAGGGCATCGCGTGGCTGGACGTGAGCGGCGTCGTCAAGCCCGGCGAATCAATCCGCGAGGCGCGGCGCCGGCTCCGCGCCGCGATCGGCCGCGAGCCGCGCCTCGGTTTGGCGCCCGGACCTTTTTCGGCGCGAGTGGCGGCGGCTCGCGCGCGACCCGGCCGTCTCGTGCAAGTCGAGGACGCGCGTACTTTCCTCGCTCCCCTCGCCTCGCGCGAGCTTCCACTCGATGAAGAGCAGCTGGAACGCCTGGACCTGCTCGGCCTTCGCACTCTGGGTGCGGTGGCGGCCATCGGCCCGCGCGAGCTTGAGAGCCAGCTCGGTCGCGAAGGCCGGCGCGCTGTCCTTCTCGCTCGTGGCGCGGAGCCGAATGAGCTCATCCCCTGGCGCCCGCCGCAGTTCACGAGCGCGCATCGCCAGTTCGAGCCGCCGGTGGAAGATCGTGAGGCGCTGCTCTTCGTCTCGCGCGCGCTGTGCGACGACCTCGCCGCTGAACTTGGCCTTCGTGGCGCTGGCGCGAAACGAGTGCGCGTGCGGCTCGTCTACGAATCAGACGAGCCTGATGAGCGGCTCTCCACCGTGCGCCATCCGCTTTCGAGCGCGGCCGAGCTGTTCGGACTGATCGGTGGATGGGTCAAGGAATGGCAGCCTCGCGCGCCGATCACCGAGCTGTGGATCGAGCTTCCGGTGCTCGAGGCCGCGGGGCGCAGGCAATTGCGATTGTGGTCGGGCAACGACGGAACGAGCGAAGAGGTTATCGCCGCGTTCGAGCGCCTGCAGGAACGCCACGGCGACGATGTCGTGCGCAGGCCGCGTCCGTCTCTGCTCTCCTCCCCGCTCCCCACGCAGCGATTCGACTGGGTTTCGTGATGACCCGCTTGCTCTCGCCACCCGCCGCCGTCGAGCTCACGCTCGCCGCCGACGGGTCACCCGCCTTCGTATGTGGAGCGCTCAACGGCGCTCTCGACCCTATTGCGCGATGGAAGGTGGAGACGGAGTGGTGGAACCGACTGGTCGTGCGCGAGTACTGGAAGGTGCTGCTGGGCAGTGAGCTGCTGTGCGAGCTGTATCACGACCTGGATCGCGACCTGTGGTTCGTGGAGCGGATCTATGACTAGAGCAGCACCATGACGTGGTAGCCGAGTAATCGGCGGCAAAGGTGACGCCTTACGTCGAGCTCCACTGCCACTCCAACTTCTCGTTCCTCGACGGAGGATCGCATCCCGCCGAGCTTGCGATGCGGGCGGCCGAGCTGGAGATGCCCGCCCTCGCGATCACCGACCGCGCCGGCGTGTATGGGGCGGTCAAGTTCTTGCAGGCCTGCCGCAAGGTAGGCGTCAAGCCGTTGATCGGCGCCGCTCTCGAGGTCGATGGAGCCGAGCTGCTGCTGATCGCCCGCAACCTGCGCGGCTACTCCAACCTCTGCCGGCTGATCAGCCTGGCCCATGTCGATCAGCCTAAAGGTGAGGCGCGGACCGGACTCGCGACCGTCGCCCGGCATCGAGGCGACCTCTTCTATCTCACCGCCACTGACGAGGAGAAGAGCCTGCGCGGGCTCCAGGAAGCGCTGGGCAAGGAAACCGTGTTCAGCGAGCTCCATCACCATCTCAGCCCTGAGGATTCGTGGGTGCTGGAAGGGCGGGCGGCGATGGCCAAGCGATGCGGCGCGCCGGCGGTGGCCACGAACGAGGTGCACTACCACGTCCGCCAGCGGCGCCGATTGCACGACGCGCTTGTCGCCATCCGTCACCGCGCCACCCTGGAGGAGGCGCGGGCACATCTGTTTCCCAACAGCGAGCATTGTCTGAAAGGCGGCGACGAGATGCGCTCGCTGTTCAAAGGGCACGCTGAGGCACTGGCGACGCCATGGGACATCGCCCAGGAGTGCGACCTCGACCTCGACTTTAGGAAGGTCCGCTTTCCCGGCTACCCCGTGCCTGAGGGTGAGACACCGTTTTCATTCCTGTACAAGCTCTGCTTCGAGGGCGTCCGAGAGCGGTACCGGCCGATCACGCTCGCAGTCACCCAAAGGCTCCAGCGCGAGCTGGAGGTGATCGAGAAGACCGGGCTGGCCGAGTTCTTTCTCATCAACTGGGACCTGATGCGCTTCGCGCGCGAGCACGGCGTGCCCGGCCAGGGTCGGGGCTCGGCGGCCGACTCGATCGTCGCTTACGTGCTCGGCATCACCCGCGTCGACCCCATCGAGCACAACCTGCTCTTCGAGCGCTTCCTGCACGAGGAGATGACGAGCACGCCCGACATCGACATCGATTTCTCCACCGAGCATCGCGAACAGGTGATCCAGTACGTGTACGACAAGTACGGGTGGGAGCGAACGGGGATGGTTTGCAACGTCGTCACCTTCCAGCCACGCATGGCGATACGGCAGGTCGGCAAGGCACTGGGATTTTCAGCCGAGCTGGTCGATCGATTGGCCAAGGGCGTGGACCGCTGGTTCACCGAGGACGTCGAGGACTCGATGACCGGCGCCGTGCCGCCGCCGGACATGAGGCCGCAGAGCTGGCAGCAGTTCCTCGAGCTGTGCCGCGAGGTTCAGGACTTCCCGCGCCACCTCTCCATCCACAACGGCGGGATGCTGGTCACGGGCGAGCCGCTCGTGGACATCGCACCGGTCGAGCCGGCGACGATGGAGGGCCGTCGGGTGGTCCAGTTCAACAAGGACGACGTCGAGGATCTGGGCCTGATCAAGATGGACATGCTCGGGCTGCGCACGCTGTCGGTTGTGGCGGAGGCTCTCGACCTGATCCGCGATCGGACCGGCGTCCGCCCCGACCTCGACCAGCTGCCGCTCAACGACCCGCAGGTCTTCGAGATGTGCAGCGAGGCCGACACGATCGGTGTGTTCCAGATCGAGTCACGCGCGCAGATGCAGACGCTTCCCCGCACCCGACCGAAGAGCTTCAACGACCTGGTGGTCGAGGTGGCGATCATCCGGCCAGGACCGATCCAGGGGAACGCGGTCCATCCGTACATCCGCCGCAAGCAGGGTCGGGAGCCGGTCACATATGCGCATCCGCTGCTGGAGCCGATCCTCGCGGACACGATGGGTGTGATCCTCTACCAGGAACAGATCATCGAGATCGCGATGCGGGTCGCTGGCATGACACCGAGCGGGGCGGACGGGTTCCGGCGGGCGATGACCCGCCATCTCAACCATGTGGAGATGTCATCGCTGGAGGGAGACTTCATCGCCGGCTGCCTCGCCAACGGGGTTCCACGCGAGGTCGCGGACATGCTGTTTGCCGCCGTCCAGGGCTTCGCGGTGTATGGATTCTGCCGGTCGCACGCTGCCGCCTTCGCGCGCACCGCATATGAGACTGCGTGGCTGAAGCTGAATCACGCGGTCGAGTTTGGCTGCGGCCTCCTCAACAACCAGCCGATGGGCTTCTATCACCCGAGCGTGCTGGTCGAGGATTTGAAGCGGCATGGGGTGACGGTGCTGCCGGTGGACGTCAACCGCTCCGACGTCCGATGCCTTCCGGAGCTACTTGGCGCCGCCGGCAAAAATCGACAGACCCCTGCGGGGCCCTCCCTTCTGTCCGGTTTCCTCCCCCAACCGGCCGACCTGCGGCCAGGGTATGGAAATTTCGAAACCCTCACAACCCTGCCTGTTAAGAACACCCACGCGATGCGCATCGGATTCAACTACGTTCGCGACCTTGGCGAGGATGGACGCAAGGCGATCGTCGCCGAACGCGTCAACGGCGGCGCCTACACCTCATTCGACAATTTCATCGACCGCCTCCGCGGCCGCCCCATCGGCCCACGCGCCGTGCGCAACCTGGTGATGGTCGGAGCGTTTGACGGACTTGGCCACACGCGGAGAGAACTGCTCTGGGGCTGGCAGGAGCGATGGCATGGCCATGGCTTGCGCAAGGGCATCCAATCCCAATCCGAGCTGAAGCTGAAGGCTGCAGCGCCCAACCTGCCCGAGCTCGACGACTTCGACATCAACCAGCTCGAGTACCGCATCTCCGATCTCTCGACCGGCCACCACCTCATTCATTTCTGCAGAGACCGGTTGAAACAGCTCGGTGCGCTCGAAAGCAACAAGCTCCCATCGATCCCGAGCGGCAGAAGGGTCCGGGTCGCAGGCCTCGTCATCACCCGCCAGGCTCCGTCGACAGCGAAGAAGATTCGCTTCTTCACCCTCGAGGACGAATTCGGGCAGGTCAACGTGACCATCAAACCCGACGTCTACGACCGCTATCGACAGGTCGCCAACCGCCAGCCGATCCTCGTCATCGACGGCGTGATGCAGCGCCAGGACGGAGTCTGGTCGGTGCTGGCCACCCAAATCCAGGCTCTACAAGGTGTTCCGCGGCCCCAACAACGATCCCACGACTACCGCTGAAAACCTACTTTCAGTAGCCAGACAAGGGTCTTTTGAGCCAAGCTATCGAATTAGAGCGCCACACCACGCGACACAGCAACCCCCTAGAAGGAAGACCAAATGTCAATCGGAAGAGAAATCGAAGACATCGCGCGGGACCTGATCAAGCACCAGCACGACCATCCCCCCGTCCGCGACCTCAACCGCGACGTCGACCGCAAGCTCACCTTCGCCGACCGCGTCGCCTCCGATTTCGCGCGCCTCATCGGCAGCTGGATCTTCGTGCTCGCCCAGGTCGGCCTGATGTTGCTTTGGGTCCTGCTCAACGCCATCGGCCTCCTCCGCCACTGGGATCCGTATCCGTTCTTGTTCCTCAATTTCGTCTTCAGCCTCGAGGCCGCCATCTGGGTCTCGGTCGTGCTCATGACTTTGAACAGCATGGCCGACCGCGACCGCATGCGCGCCCAAAACGAATACGAGCTCAACGTCAAAGCCGAAGAGGAGCTGAAGGCGTTGATGAACCACCTCATGCACCAGGACGAGATCCTGCTGCAGATCGTCAATCGCCTCGACCGAGGCGATCGCGAGATGAAGAGGTTGGCGCGCAGGATCGAGCAGGTGCTGGAGCCTAGCCCTGAGACTTCGCGGCCTCCGCAGGCCCCGCAGGCCCCGCAGGTCCCGCAAGCCCCGACATCGCCGGCGCCGGCCCCGAGCCCTACGCCCGCGACGCCTCAGTCTGAGCGACCGCTCGGGCTCCCAACTCCCTGACCGTCGAAACGATCAGGTCCGCGTCTTCCTCGCCCGTCCGCCAGTTGACGATCGCGGGCCGGAACGCAACCGTGCCGCCGTACACGGTGGTCCCGAAGTAAACCCGGCCGTCCTCGAGCACGAGCTCGCCGAGGCGGCGGTTGAGGTCGTCGAGCTGGTCGTCCGGAACGCCGGCCGGGTGGTAGCGAAAGCAGACTACATTCAAGGAAACGTCCGCCAGGCGTTCCAGGTCAGGCGCGGCATCCACCTGTTCGGCGACCCGCTGCGCAAGTCGCAGGTGTCGCTCGACCATCTCTCGGTAGCCCTCGCGACCGTAAGCGCGTAGCGTCGCCCATACCGCAAGTGAGCGCGCGCGCCGCGACATCTCGGGGCCAAGGTTGCCAAAGACCGGCCGCGCCGACGCCTCAGCACCGAGATAGGACGCGCTAGCGCCGAACGCGCCGGCGAGAAACGCCGGGTCGCGAACGAATGCATAGCCCGAGTCGTACGGCACGTTGAGCCATTTGTGGCCGTCCACACCCACCGAGTCCGCGTGCTCCAGACCTTCGACGAGATGACGTGTGGCCGGTGACACCGCGGCAAACAATCCGAACGCGCCGTCGACATGCACCCAAGCTCGATGCTTGCGCGCCAGCGCCACGATGTCGGCGATCGGATCGAAATCACCTGTGTTGACATCGCCCGCGTTGGCGATGATCACGACGGGTTCGGAGTCCCGCTCTTGCAGCACAGACCCCAGCGCATCGAGGTCGATGCGGCCGGCGCCGTCGCGCGAGAGCGTCCGCACCCGCTCCCGACCGAGCCCAAGCATCGCGATCGCCTTGAGCGCACTTACATGTACGTACCCGCTCGACAGGATCGTCATCGGAGGCAATCCACTCAACCCCGCCGCCTCGACGTCGACGCCTTGCTCTAGTCCCCACCATCGGCGCGCCGCCGCGAGGCCCGCGAAGTTCGCCATCGTGGCGCCGGTCGTGATCACGCCAGTCCACACGGGCGGCAGTCCGAAGAGGTCCTTGAGCCACCCGATGCTGACCTGCTCCAACCTCGACGCGAAGGCCGAGCTGACCCAGTTGTAAGCGCTCTGGTCCAGCGCGGACGTCAGCCAGTCTGCCGCCAGCGCCGCGGGCGTTCCTCCACCCATCACGAAATGGAAGAAGCGCGGACCACCGGATCGGGTGCTGCTTTCGTTCGCCGCCTCGATCAGCTCGGAAAGCGCCGCAAGCGACCCGACGCCCTGTTCGGGAAGATGCGTGTCGGGCATTGCGACATTGCGGTGCGGCCGGACCAGCGCCTCATCGATGCCGTCCAGATACGCCTTGGCCTCGCGCGCGACGAGGTCGAGGGCTGCGGCCAGGTTGGCGCGATCGGAGAGCGGGTCGGGCACGCCCGACAGCCTACTCCCGGCCCGGGATCAGACCCTGTAAACGAAATACTCGCCGTTCGAATACACGAGCGTCCCATGCTGCTGCCAGTACGTCTGGCTCGCCGCCCGCGCGGGCGCCAGCTCCTGCGGACCGATGAGCACATAGCCGACGCCATACCGGTCGACCAGGTCAGCCGTGCTCTGGTCCCCACGAAGAATCGCCGCCTCGTCCGCCTGCTTCCGTACGTAGTCGCGCAGCCCATACGTCCACAGCCAGCCGGGATAACCGCTCATGACCCGCCTCCCCCCGAGGGTCGGAATCGGGCTGTTGTGCTCGTCCGCGACCGCGAATACCGCGTCGAATCGGGTGTTCTGCCGCGCCCACTCCGCGACTTGCAGCCCTTTCGTGTCTGTGAACTCGTATGAGCTGACGCTGGCATCGGAGGCGCGGGCGAGGTCAAGAGCGCCCGCGAGACCAAGCACAATCAGCAACGCCGACGCCACCGCGATACCGGCCGGCCCGCGCCGGAAGATCCCGGCGATCAGGCCGCCGACCACGATGCTGCCCAGCAGCGCCCAGAAGATGAAGAACTTGGTGTTGTCCCAGTCCCACGGCTGAAGGACGACCACGTTGGGGACCAGGAACCACAGCCACATCGGGGCAAACCATTTCGCGAATGCGTCAGGAAACCGGCGCCGCGCGAGATGGGCGGCAAGGAGAAGGGGGATGAACACAGACAGGTTCTTGATCCAGAACCAGGCGAAGTCCACCGGGAAGTAGAGGACGCCATCGCGCTGCCAATCCGTATACGAGAGCCAGCCCACCTCCAGGCAGTAACCACCGACGGCGGACCCGCCGCCGCACGCATTGTTGTTGACCGGCGGCCACATCCAGATCAAGACCGGAATGGCAAGCGCGAGGGCTGGAATGAAGTAGGCGAGCCACTCGCGCCGCCAGTGGAACGCTGCCCAGAACGCGGCGAGCGCGACGACCGTTCCGTACGCATGAACGTGGAAGGCCGGCATGAGGCCCGCCACAACACCGGGAAATAGGAACGCCTGCCAACCGCGGCGCTCGCGAACAGCAAGCCACACAACCACCAGGACGATCAGCGCCAGGCTGAAGCCGAACAGCGTCGAGCGCTGAGGGACTAGGTAAGCGAGCACCGGGTTCAGCCACTGGAAGTTGAGGTCGCGGTCGAGCGTGTACTCGCGGGGCAGATGCGCCAGCACCCCGAGACCGTTGTGGCCCACGTCGATGATCAGGTAGACGAAGCCCAGTCCGCCGCTGAGCAGGAAAACGAAGACCGCAATCGCGGCTGCCGCGCGGCCGCCTGCGAATCGCGCGGCGGCAAGGTACAGGACGGCCGGAAACGCAAGGCCCAGCAAGCCGGAGGTGAGCACGAGCGCAGAAGGCAACGAGCTGCCGAGCGGGACGAGGTTGGCGGCGAGGAAGTCGATCATGAACGGGTAGCCGAGGTTGTTGCCCGGGTCGATCGGATACTGCGGTGGGAAGTTGTGCCCGTACGCGAAGGAGCCCGCGAAGGTGAGGTGTGCCGCCCAGTCGCCCCAGATGTTGATATAGCCGGCCCACAGTCCTTCGGGTTTGAAGATGTATGCCTGGTGCAGGAAGTGGACCGTCCACGCGCCGCACGCCAGAAAGATGGCCGCGAGCGGCCACGGATGGCCCGCGGTCCGCGGCGACGAGCTCCAGCGCGCGATCGCGTCCAGAAGGTCCGCGGTCGCTTGAGCGCGGTTCGCGATGGCGGCCCCCACCCCCACGCCGACCGCGATCGCGATGCCGGTGAGAACCGTCGCCAGCGTGACGTCGCGCACCAGCATCGATAGGGCGAAGCTCGCCACCGAAACCGCCATCGCTCCGAGCACGGTGCCAAAAGCGAAGCGCTCTTCGAAGCTCAGAGCGAGGCTGCTCAGATAGGTGATGCCAAACCCCGCCACCACGCAGCCGACCAGCAGGATCGCGGCCGCACCGAACAGCAGTCCAAGGATGAGCAGCAAGACCAGCACGACGCCAACGCCGATCCAGCGACCGGCCAGGCCGATCGAAGGCATCGCGGCCGGGCGAGCTGCGCCCTCGGCCATCTAGATTTCCTTCAGCTCCAGCACCACAGCTGCGGCTGCGAAGCCGGGAGGTTCGGCTTGCAGTTGACGAGCCACATCTTGGGGCCCCAGATGGGCGTGCCCGGGCCTGGATCGTTCGCGCCGATCGAGATCGGGAGCCCGGTCCACAAGGGATAGAAGTAGAAAAAGAACGCGACCGTAAGGCCGAGGTGTGCGATGAGCACACGGCGGCCGACGGACGGCATATGCGTGGCGACATGGGCGAGCACAAACGCGAGCGCGAGGACCATGAAAATCAGCCCGCCGAACATGTGGTACAGAAAGAGCACACGGCTGATGTGCGACCACGGTAGGTACTGGGTGACGAATCCCATCAGGATCACGGTCGCCGGGAAGCTGCGGTGGCGAACGATGAAGTACGGCAGGGCGAGTACGCACGGCAGGCTCGTCCACCAGATCCATGGATTGCCGAGGTCCTCGATGCGTGAGATGAGCGCCTGTCCGGTCCAGTGGTCGATGCCCAGGTTCGTGTACTCCGCGTAGTAAAGGACCGGCCTCGATAGGAACGGCCACGACCACCACGGTGAGCCGTAGGGATGCGTTGCGGTCAGCGTCGCGTGATAGATGTACGACTGCCGCTGGTATTCGATGAGATCGGCCAGGTTCTGGAATTGGCCGCGAAGGAAGAATGGGTACCACGACGCGTAGTAAATCGCGAGCGGGATCGCCACCAGGGCGACGAGCGCGAGCAGCACATACACGTCGGCGCGGGCGCCGCCGGCAACTGCCGGCCCTTCCCCACGCTCCCACGTCCAGATCGGATCGTCTTGCGGGCCGATGCGAACGTCCACATGCCGCCTGATGGCCCTGGCCACGAGCAGGAAGACGATGCTTGCCCACGCTGCCAGGACGATCCATTTCGACGCGATGCCAAGCCCAAGCACGATGCCGAGCAGAAACAGGGTCACGATCGAGGCGCGCGGCGTTCGACTCTGGATGTGGACGAGGTACAGCGTGTACCCGAGTAGGATCAAGAAGATCGGAAAGATGTCGATCATGCCGATTCGGGATTGCAAGAAGAACATCCCGTCGAAGCACACGAGCGTCGCTGCCGCCAGTGCGAAAAGGCGATTCGGCCACAGGCGTCTCGCGAAGAGGTACATCAGAGGGACGCACAGCGTTCCGAAGATGCAGACCGCGATGCGCCAGCCGAACGTGTTGAAGCCGAGGTCGATGTAAGCGCCGGTGGCGCCCTGGAATTGGGCACGGTACCACCCATAACCCCACTCCCCGGCACCGATGATCAGCTTCGAAAGGGGCGGCTCAGGGTCGAAGTATGGGCAGTACAGGTTGTGGGGATGGCACTGCACGTTCTTGAAGTCGTCGTACGCGTCGACCGGGAAGTAGATCTCGTCGAAGACCTGCCCGTTGGGCGGTGAGAGCTGGCCGTTGTTGTCCGCGTACCCGCGGTTGAAGGGATACGCGAGTCCGCAAAGCGTCCCGGGATCCCCCTTGGGGTCGATCGGCGTGTTGGCAACGCAGTTCGAGACGAGTGGGCCCTGGAATGGATGAAGGAAGAAGTCGGGCATGATCGGGCTGTAAAAACGAAGAACGAACGCCACCACCGTGAACGCGAGCATCGCAATCGCGTCCCAGCGATCGAAGTACACGGGCTGCGCCGGACTGATCGCCTCCGCTGACGCCGGTCGGCTCCGATCTAGGACCTCGACCCGCTCTTCACTCAGCGGCGCCGCTTTCGACGCCGGCCTCCACCTAGGTTCTGTCCCATCCGATATGGCAGCTTCGCGGTGATCTCCCACGAAGCCGCGTCGGCATCGGGTATGGGCATCGCGATCGTGTCTTCGTAGAACAGGCGCGAGCCAAGGCGCTTCTTGATGGCCGCGAGCTGTTCGTCATCTCCGCGAACCCGAACGAAAAGTGCCGGCTTCTCGAGCAGCGGTTTCATGATCCGCGCCACTTTCGATCGCCGGGAATCCTGGAAGGCGACCTTGAGCGGCTGCACCTTCACCATGCGGATGTTTTCGTACTCGATCAACACGTTAGAGAACAGCGTCGAGACCTTGAGTCCGGAATCCAGCGGCTCGACGAAGCTGCGCCATCGATAGATCAGGAACGCTCCGCCGAGGAGCAGACCGACCGGCGCGTAGAAGAGCCAGATGATGTTGCCCTGGTTGATGGGCTGATGCGAATAGAGGACAACCCCGATCGCGACGACCCCCACCGCGACCAGCAGGCCGGCGTAAAACCGCTGCCAGCGCCACAACTCCTCGGCGTAGAGGATCCGCTGCCGTCCCTTGACTGGCCGTGCCCCGTTGGAGCTCAAGCTACTGATTATCGGGTAGCGACCAGCTGCGACTCCGTTCTACCGCCCGCCTCCACTGCGATTGCAGCAACGCGGCCTGGTCTCTGGAGATCGCCGGTTCGAACTCTCGGTCGAGCTTCCACAAGCCCTCGAGGTCGGCGTCGCTCCACACTCCCGCGCCAAGCCCGGCGAGAAACGCGGCGCCCAGCGCGGTGGTCTCGGTTTGCCGCGGCCGCCTCACCGGGATGCCCAGCAGGTCGGCTTGGAACTGGCAAAGTACGTCCATGACCGCGGCGCCGCCGTCGACGCGGAGCTCGGTGAGCGCCTTGCCGGTGTCGCCCTGCATCGCCTCGACGACGTCGCGAGTCTGATACGCCATCGCTTCCACGGCAGCGCGCACGAGCTGTGCGCGCCCGCTGCCCCTGGTGAGTCCCACGATCGTGCCGCGCGCGAACGGGTCCCAGTACGGCGCACCGAGGCCGACAAAGGCCGGAACCAGGAACACCCCGCCGGCGTCCGGAACGGAGGAGGCGAGGGGCCCCGCTTCAGCGGCACTTTCGATGATCCTGAGGCCGTCCCGCAGCCACTGGAGGGCCGCTCCGGTGATGAAGATGGCGCCCTCGAGCGCGTAGCTGAGGCGTCCCGACCGGCGCCACGCGACTGTCGTCAGCATCCCGGACTTCGAGGGCACACGGTCCGCGCCCGTTTGCGCAAGCACGAAGGATCCCGTGCCGTATGTGTTCTTGGCCATGCCGACGGCGGTGCACGCCTGGCCGAACAGCGCGGCTTGCTGGTCACCGGCGATCCCGGTGATGGGCGCTTCGATTCCCCCGAATGCTTCGGGAACGCTCGCGGAGATCGGCCCAGTCGAGTCGCGCACCTCGGGGAGGTTGGTGAGGGAGACACCGAAGAGTTCGGCCATCTCCTCGCTCCACGCTCCGCGCCCGATGTCGAAAAGCAGTGTGCGCGAGGCGTTCGAAGCGTCGGTCACGTGATCGCGACCGGCGGACAGGCGCGCGACCAGCCAGCTGTCAACAGTGCCCACCGCGGCGTCCTTCGCGCCAGGGACGTGGCGAAGCACCCAGGCCAGCTTGGTGGCGGTGAAGTACGGGTCGATGACCAGCCCGGTGACCGCGCGCACGCGGTCTTCATGACCGGCCTCGCGCAGCCGCACGCAATCGGCGGCGGTGCGGCGATCCTGCCAGACGATCGCGCGAGCGAGCGGCTTCAGCGTGCGCCGATCCCAGACCACGAGCGTCTCCCGCTGGTTGGTGATCCCGATCGCGAGCACGTCCCGAGGTTCCGCGCTCGCGGCGGCGAGCGCCTGACGCGCGCTGTCCTGCACGGCCGCCCAGATCTCGTCAGCGTCGTGCTCCACCCAGCCCGGCTGCGGGTAGTGCTGGGCGATCTCCTTGTATCCCTTGCCGACCACACTGCCGTCCATGCCGACGGCTATGGAGGTGGCGCCGGTCGTCCCCTCGTCGAGGCTGAGAACGACCCGGCGATCAGCCACTTATTTGGCGGCGGGTTTCCAGGTCCGGTTCAGGCTTCCGGTCGCGTACCCCTCGAGGTCGAGCGAGACGAAGTTGTAGCCCGCCGCGCGCAGCGCGTCGACGACCTTTTCGCGTTCCGAGACCAGGCGGCCGATCTCCGCGGGCTCGACCTCGATGCGGGCGACATCGCCGTGGTGGCGCACCCGAACCTGCCTGAATCCGAGGGCTTTGATCGCGGCCTCGGCCGACTCGATCTGACGCAAGGCTTCGACCGTCACCTCGGTCCCGTGGGGGATCCGCGAAGAGAGGCATGCAAACGAGGCCTTGTTCCAGTTCGGCAGTCCGAGACGGCGCGCGGCCGCGCGGACCTCCGCCTTTCCCATGCCGGCCTCGAGCAGCGGGAAGCGGACCCCGCGCCGCACGGCCGAACCGTGGCCTGGACGGTGGTCGCCTGCGTCGTCGGCGGTCGCACCGTAAGCGATGTGGTCGAGACCGAGGTCGAGCCGTATGGGCTCGAGCGTTTCGAACAGCTCTTCCTTGCAGTGGAAGCAGCGGTCCGGGTTGTTGCGCTTGTAGGCGTCGAGCTCGACCTCGCTGGTCGAACACTCGACCAGTCGCGCCCCCAGCTTTTGGGCGAGATCGCGCGCCTCCGCCTGCTCCGACTCGGGGTAAGCCGGCGAGCTCGCAAGCACGGCCACCGCGCGATCGCCGAGCTCGTCCAGCGCCAGATTCAGCAGCAGCGAAGAATCGACGCCGCCCGAGTAAGCCACCAGGACCGAGGAGAGGTCGCGCACGATGGCGCGCGCGCTTTCAACCTTGTTCGCGTCGTGCCGATCGAGCTGGATCATTTCCAGCTTCGAAGATTAGACCGCCTGGGCTTCCGAGGGTTCCATCGCGGCCGTGCCACACCAGGCTTCGTAGTCGATGAGCTCGTGCACGGTCGGGTTGTCGCCGCAGAGCGGGCAGCTCTTGCTGTGGGGCAGCTTGAGCTCGCGGAAGCTCATGTCCTCGCCCTCGAACAGCAGGTAGCGGCCGATCATCGGCCGGCCGATGTTCAGCAGGTACTTGATCGTCTCGAAGGCCATCATGCTGCCGATGATCCCGGGCAGGACGCCGAAAACCCCCGCTTCCGCGCAGCTCTGCACCTCGCCCGGCGGCGGCGGCTCCGGGAACAAGCAGCGGTAGCAGCCCGTGCCCTTGGCGGAATCGAACAGCGCGAGCCGGCCTTCGAAGCGAAGGATGCTGCCGTGCACCAGCGGCTTGGCCAGGAAGTGAGCCGCGTCGTTGGCGAGGTAGCGCGTGGGGAAGTTGTCGGTGCCGTCGACGATGATGTCGTAGGGCGCGAAGATGCGCATCGCCGTCTCGGAGTTGAGGTGCTCCTCGATCGGTACCACCTCGACGTCGGGGTTGAGGCTGCGCAAAGTGTCGGCCGCCGACTCGACCTTCAAGCGCCCGATGTCGTCGGTCCCATGGAGGAGCTGGCGCTGGAGGTTGGAGGCGTCGACGCGGTCGAAGTCCACGACCCCGATCTTGCCCACGCCGGCCGCGGCCAGGTACATGCCCGCCGGAGAGCCGAGGCCGCCGGCGCCGAGAAGCAGGACGCTGGACGACAGTAGCTTGCGCTGGCCCGCGCCCCCAACCTCGGGCAGGATGAGGTGCCGGGCGTAGCGGGCGACCTGATCGGGCGTGAAACTCTTTGCCTGGGCCATTTGCAACTCACTATACCCAGGGTCCCTCTGCGGTTATTCCTATAGTGGAGAGCCCGTGGAAACTGAATATCTCGACGAAGAACAGGTGATCGCCCTGTACAACAAGGTCCGCACCGGCAAGCGGACCTGGCCAACCGGCATCTGGAGCTCTCCCGCGGCGCTGCAGTACGCCGTGACGGTCTTCGACTACTGGATCCACAACGTCATGGGCTGGAAGGGATGGCCCGAGGCGCGCGGCAAGGTGACGCCCGCCCTGCTGGAGGAGCACCGGCTCGCCGACCTGGTCGAGAGCGTGTTCGTGCCCGAGTTCGGAGACGACTGGCTGGACTTCGAGATCGTGCTCAACGAAAGCATGCGGCTCTCGGAGGACGAGGCCTGGGCGCCCGATGTCGCCGATCGGCAGGAACGCGTGGAATCGGCTTTCGAGCACGCCTTCGAGCAGCTCATCGGCTCGTCCAAGCAGCAGCCCAAGCTCCTCCCCACCTACCACCGCTTCCGCAACCACCTGCTGCGGATGTGGAGCGCGTTCCAGGAGGCCCAGGCCGAGCACGACAAGGCGGAACGGGAGTCGGCGGAGCGGTTCTGGGCTCCGCTCCGGCTCGTGCGCAGCACCCGCGGACAGGCCGCCGAGGCCTGGTCGATCGTGAACGCCGACGACGAGCGGCGAGGTGAGGTCACGGTGGTTTGGGGTGAGCCGCACCCGTACTGCCTGGTCATCCTCGACGACGCCATCGAGGCGGGCGGCTGGGAGCAGGTCATCTACCGGCTCGAGCAAGAGATTCTGGTCGAGGAGCCCGGAGTCGTGAGCTACGCGGTGTGGCACAAGGGCTTCGTCGGTGAGTACTACCGCTGCGCCGACTGCGGCGAGCTGCACAGTCAGTTCGACGAAGACGCGGGCAAGGAGCTCCGACTCGACGACCTCGAACCGCCCGACGAACGCTGATCAGTCGACGGTCAGGTCGTAGTTCTTGCCTTCCCATCCGGTGACGTAGTGCGCCGTCCAGGCGAGCTGCGAGCCGGACGCGAGCTTGTTGGAGGGGATCTCGGCGACCCACACGCCTAGCGTCGTATCGATGGCGTCGGCCTCGGCGAATGTCTTCCAGTCGTCAAACGTGTAGTGCACCGACCCCGGTCTCGGCAGCTGAACGCGCAGCCTGCGGCCGCCGGCGATGTGGGTGATCTGGTGCTTGTGTGACCACACAAAGGCGGGCTCCTGCGCCGAGCCTTCCGTGTAGCGGCGGCGCGCGGGCAGGACGATGTCGGGGAAGCCGGCTAGCGCGATGGTCACGAGCAGTTCCAGGTACTCGGCGTGGGCCCAGCCCAAGGGCGACACCGACCCGGTCGCCTTTCCAGAGATCAGCCCGCGGCTGGGGATGTCGGGGCCGTCCCACACCTGTTCTGGGAGCATCAAGCCGGGACCCGCGAAGCCTTCCAGCGTCCGCACCATCTCGGCCGCGGGCAGGCCCATGGAGAAGAAGTGACGTGCGCGTTCGCCGGTGAGCACGGGCCACGGTCGGCCTTTCCCGCTTCCATCCCACGGCGATCCGTCGTCGTTCTCTCCATAACGGTCGCCGACGTATCTGCGCCACGAGGGTCCGGCGGGCAGGCCGGCCTTGAGGTTCGCGTCGACGCCCTGAAGGCTGCGCAGGATGCGCTCGTCCTTCGGCCGGCGCAGCCCGTATCTGACCAGCTCGAGAAACTCGGGCGCGATCGCCCCTTCGGTGGGGCGGTGGTCGGGGTCGCCGGCGAGGCGCACGTACTGGCCGCCGGGCGTCGAGCACCAGATCTCGACGCGATCGTTCCAGTAGTCCGCAACCGCACGAAGGTGGCTGGCGGCGACGTGTTCGCCGGCCTCGTGAGCAAACTCGGCAGAGACGATGAGGGCGGCGATGCATGCTGCCAATGTGGAGGGCGAAAGGCCGCCGAGGTCCTCCCAGCGGTCTAGCTGCGTGAGCGGACCTTCGCGGATGATGAACTGTGCGGCCGGGCGGACCATGACCGGGTATGGGTCGTGGTCGAGGCAGCCCGCGACGCCCAACCGCCACGCAAGCAGGATGGGAAGCGCCACCTGGTCGAGCTCGGTCGAAGTCCAGTGCGGGGTTCCGTCCATGAACCAGTTCTGGAACCACGCCCCATCCGCGCGCTGACGAGACTGCAAGTGGCGGAACGCGCGCAGCGCGGCGGCCTGATCGCCGGCGTCGAGCAGAGCGGTGGCGATGCGACAAAGGTCGCGCGGCCAGACCAGGTGGTAGATCTGGTTGCCGTTGTGATTCGACTCACCCCATGGCGCAGCGGGCGAGGCGATGAACGCGCCCGCGTGCGACTTGTCTTCGAGACAGCGCAGCACCGCCAGCGAGGCTTGGGCGAGCGAGCCTTCGTCCCCGCTGACTTTGGCGAGCGCGGGCGGCAGATCGGGGAGTGATCGCCATGCGCGCTCGAATGAGTGGCGGACGTTGCCCGCTCCTTTCTGCAACGCGGTACGCGCCACCTCTTCGGCGTCCGCTCTTGTGTGAGCAAACCCGACCGCGATCTGAAACGAGCCGGCGCGAATTCCGATCTCGGCGCCCGCGGCGACGTTGCCGGGGCCCGCGCGCTCATATGTGCTTGTGAGGTAGCCGTCGCCGTCGTGGAGGTCGATCTGCAGGTCTGAGCTGCGGTAATAGCCGACGGTTGCTCGGCTGAATGGACCGACGATGCAGATCCAAACGTCTTGCTGACGCAGGAGCAGAGCGGGCGGGTGCGTCTCCAGAACCTGTCCGAAATTGCCCTCGCTGCCCGGCTGCCAGTGCGCTGAAACCTGCATGTAGAGGCGCACGTCGGGTAGCTCGGGCGTGAATGTAGCCGCGATGAGCAAGGCGTTTTCGTCGGGGTCGGAGAAGATCTCTTTGGTCAGGCGATATTCGTGGTGAGTGCTGTCGACTGTGAACGCAGGGATGCCGGGCGCGAGCCAGGTGACGCGGTGCTGACCGTCACCCGAGTCATCGACCGGAGGCGCGCCACCGGCTGACGCGAAGAAGCGCAACTCATGCAGGGCCACGCGGTCGATGGTGGGAAAGAAGACTTCGCTGAGGGCGCCATCGGCGAGCGTGTACCAGAGCTTGCTCCGCGGGCCAGGCGCAGCGCCGAATGCCATCTTGCGCCCCGGACCCCACATCGGGGGCGCGCCTGGACCGCCTGGTGCCTCCATTCGGTGCTAAGTATGAAAGGGCACCGTGGCGGATAGAATCGAACGATAATCCGGAATCGCCGGGGAGGTGGCTGAGTGGCCGAAAGCACCCGCCTGCTAAGCGGGTAGGGGGTGTAAAGCTCCCTCGAGAGTTCGAATCTCTCCCTTCCCGCTTTGTCATGTCTCAGGACACACGCCAGTTCACACTGCGGCGGGTTTGAAATGCGCTCGAAATCGGCGGCTGCCGGCATTTGCGGTCATCGGTCAGGATTCGGACTCCGCGATCTCCATCCGGTATCCGGCCATCAATTCATCGACGCCTTCTTGAACCCGGTTCTGACTGATCAACGCGATCGCTAGGAAGAGGTGGGTGGGGGAGTCGATCGGCTCCTTTTGCAAGAGTCGGCGAAACGCTTCTTCCACGCCCCGCCAGTCCGCAGCTTCCCACCTGGCAACTCCGAGCACGCTTTCCGGCGTTTCTCTGATCGGCATGGCGGCGTGCAGCGCCCACTCAATGGCGAGCACGGCCTGCTCATATCGCCCCTGATGGCAGCAGGCGATCGCCACAGAAAGCCATGTCACTGATGCCTTCGGCGCCAATTCCGCCGCTTGACGAAACGCCGCCTCAGCTTCGGGCCAGTCGTTATTCTTCGCGAGCTTCATGCCCTGCGCGTAGAGCGCCGCCGCCGCGTCTTCCGACCTCTCTGACACGCCGACAGGTTAGGGGTCAAACCCCGAAGAGAGGAGAACCCAGATGCTCAAAACTATTTTCGCGTCTTGTTTCCGCGGTGCCGGCCACAGTGCGGCTCTCCGTCGCTGCCTCGACCGACGCAACCGTCCAGCACATTAGCTTGAGCAGTACGAGCGTCTTCCGAGTCTGGATTGACGTGGGGGATGGAATCCCTCCCTTCCCGCCAGC
>Ga0209802_1000797_pt1 | contig 24185 bp, 27 predicted proteins | sample GraSoiAngelo_129_FD_185886 | JGI IMG/M metagenome (GOLD analysis project Ga0209802, IMG submission 185886) | Grasslands soil microbial communities from the Angelo Coastal Reserve, California, USA - 14_0927_12_40cm (SPAdes) (version 2) | ecosystem: Environmental > Terrestrial > Soil > Grasslands ... | reverse complement strand
ATCGTGCATGAAATTGAAGGAGTTTGGGAATGCACCCTCGTAGGAGAATGCAGTGTCGTGTGCCCGAAAGGCGTTGACCCCATGCTTGCGATTCAGAAGACAAAGATCCTCGGAGCTACTAACGCTCTGAAATCGCTGGTGATGCCACGAGGAGGCGGAAAATAGCATTGTCCAAAGAGAAACCGTTTCCCGAATACAGGCGAAAGCTTGGACCCGGATGGTGGCTCTCCAACAGCCACTTCACCCAGTACATGATCCGAGAATGGACCAGTTTCTTCGTCGCGGTCTTCAGCCTCATCTATGTCTACGAACTATCGCTCTTCGCATCAGGAGCTAAGGACAGCGCTCTCGCCCTAATGAGGAATCCGGGAATTATCGCCTTCAACGTGTTAGCATTGCCGTTCACACTCTACCACGCGCTAACATGGTTCTATCTCATTGGCAAAGTCCAACCGATCAAATTCGGAAAAACGACGAGTAAACCTTGGCAAGCCTTACTAGTCAACATAGTTCTATTGCTGGTCATCTCCTACGCTGTGATTCAGATTCTAGTCTTGAGGTAATATCCGAATGCCAACCGTTGCGCGACTACATGCAATCCTCTGGGGAGTCTTCTCTGTGGGCGGGTTCATTGCCGCCTTACTCCTTCCTGTCCTGATCTACCTAGTGGGAATAGCATACCCTCTGGGCCTCTGGCCCGTCACCCGCACGGACCCCACCACGTCGATACTCGACCACCATCATCTAGGGACGTTGTTTCTCTTCGTGACCGTAGCGGGGTCCTTGTACCACGGAATATACCGCTTCCAGTCAACTCTTACCGAGATTGGCTTGGCGCGGGCAAAAAGGGCGTTAGAAGTGGTCGGGTATCTCATAATCATCATAGGGATCCTAGCCACTGGTATCTACCTGTTTCAATACAACCCGAGTTTCTTCAGTCTCCCTTGATCCTCTGCGAACTCCGCTTACTCTAATACCGCCTGCTGAAGAGCCTGGGTATAGGTGAGATAGGAAAGATGGCTCATGGCCACTCGCTAAGGGAGTTCAAAGCGTACCGCGAGAAGATGAACGAGAAAATTCTAGAAAAGGGGAACCTTCAGATCAAGCGTTTCTTCAACCTCGACACCCAAGCCTACAATGATGGTGCTCTTCCTAGGAAGACGAAAGAGCTGATGGGGTTAGTCGCATCCCTCGTCCTTCGATGCGATGATTGTGTCACTTACCATATCATTCAGTGTGTTGAGCAGAGGGTTTCTGATGCGGAATTCTTCGAGGCTTTCAACGTGGGCTTGATAGTGGGGGGATCCATAGCCATACCGCACTTGCGGAGCGCAGTAGAGATGTTAGAAGAGTGCAGACGGAAAGAAAAACAAACCTAATGGTAGGGTTGGTCTACTTTGTACATCAGCCAGTTCTTGTCCTTGAAATTGATCAAGCGATAGTCTCCTTTCAGCTTTCGCCCTTTCAAGAAAACATGGTACTTCCGTGGCTCTCTAAGTTCCAAGATGTATACCCCCTTGTCCCAGACCTTTACATCCCCGGCTCCATACCCCCCTTCTGGGATAGTACCTTCGAATCCAAAGTAGCTCAGAGGATGATCTTCGACTTGAACCGCGAGCCGCTTTATTCCTGGCTCAATGGGTGGACCCTTGGGAACTGCCCAGCTCTTTAGAACTCCATCCAGCTCTAGTCGAAAGTCCCAGTGAAGGCGACGGGCGTGGTGCTCCTGAACCATGAAGCGTAATTCTGGCCCTACAGATTCTTGCATCTCCTTCTCGGGCGAAGACCTCGTCGTCTTTACAGTCCCAGCGATTCTTTTGGGTCTGGACTCTGGATCTCTCATCGTAAGCTTGTTATGGACTAGAAAGCAATATATTCTGAGCTTCTATCGTAATAGTAAGATAACACTTTGAGATTGAGTCAGATTAAGGTCGCAATGACACTCGTAGTCATTGCAATCGTTATTATCTCGCTCGCCTCGTCGATCCCTTCGAAGCCTACCCTAGCAAGCCGTAACGTAATCGCAAGCCCTACTACCGCTCACCACACCTTCTGGCTTTTGGGGAGCATAATGGGATGGAACCAAACTAGGTCGGGTCCACTAGTCACGGTCACAGATGGAGACCTTGTGACAATAATGTACAACAGCGTTGACTCTGCGCCTCACACATGGTTCATTGACGTAAACGGCAACAATATGCCAGATTCAGGAGAGATAGCATCTACGACAATAACGACCTCAGCCGCTCCGTTTGTCAATTTTACTTTCACCCTGACGGTAGGAACCAATATTCCGTCCACTGGCGACTTCACCTACAGGTGCTCATATCACCCAGCAATGATGTTTGGAACACTTAGAGTACAAGCCGCTGTAGTGATGCCAGACTTCAAGCCCGCTCTGAGTTCCTCTACGTTGACTGTCGCCCAGGGAGCGTCCGGAAGTGTCGTGGTTACATTAACGAGCCTTAACGGGTTCTCCGGTACTGTGTCCTTAACCTACGCTCTCTCGCCTCTTGGACCACATGTCACATTCAACCCTGCTACAGTCTCAGTGTCCTCAAGTGGCCCTACCGCTTCAACACTGAGTGTGTCCGCAGCTTCTTCCGGAGCATATTCCACGCCGGTATCGCAGGGAAGCTACACAGTGACTGTGACCGGGACAAGCGGATCGCTGGTCCACTCGGCAACGCTTGCATTGACGGTGGGCTCATCCTCAGGCGTCGGGGTCCTTCCAAGCGCGGCTATCATAGGGGGAGGGATTGCCGCCGCTATCGCAGTGGTCGCAGGGACAGTCTATGTCCTGCGGCGAAGACCTAGAACCAACACGTAGTCAATCTCGCATCCTCGTCCTTCTGAAATGGAGGTAGAGCCCCGCTGACAGTGTTATCATTCCGATGGTTATCCCGATAGAATAGCTACCCGAGTCTGCTCTAGGAAACGCCAACAGTTCTGCATTGCTGATTGGTCCAAAAGAGGCTGCTCCGCATATCAATGCGAAAGGCATGTATTGTGAGGGTCGCCCGACGCCGAACAACCATTTTCCAACGCTAAGCATCACCAGCGCCAATCCTTCTGAGAGGGCCATATATGACAAGACGAAGGGAATGACTGCCCAGGGTCCAATCAGGACTGCAGATGCGACGAACGGGTTCTGCTCCCAAGCTCCTTGGGACAATCCAATTAATGTGAGGTAGATGTCGGCGACGACCAGAGCGATTGGGATGGTGAAGATCCATCCGTCATTTCGTAAGAATAGCTTGGAGAGTTCTTCGAAATCCGTCGAGATTATCCATAATCCTAGGACCAGACATGCAATACCTGTTACGAGGACCATGGTGATTCCCAGTTGTGATAGATGTACTTGTCCGGAATCGAGTACACTGAACCAGCCTATGAGAGGGCTTGCCAGGACCCAGTACAGTCCCGATCCGACGAGAAGCAATCCAGTACCCGGGGGAATTTTCACCTTTTTTCCTCACTGGTTTTTTTCGGTCGACCCAGTTGGCATAGGCGTTGAGAAATCTTGACTTTCGGGGACCGTGGGGTTGTTTTGGGTTTGAAGACGCGTAAGCCGATAGAGGATAGAATGGAGCTGATCAGGGTTGCGAGCCCCGCTACCGGGTAGAGGATCTGCGCCGCCACGCCTAGACCAGTCCCCTCTTGGGCGACGATGAAGGAGAATTCTCCCCGTGGAAGCATTGAGAGGCCGACCATGGTGGCCTCCTCTTTTGCGCCTGAGAGTCTGGCTCCGGCCCAGCAGCCTAGGAATTTGCCGAAGATGGCTACAGCGAGGACTGCTATGATTGGGAGTGTGACCGTGAGGAGTGCTCCGATGTTGATGAGCGTTCCCATGGAGACGAAGAAGAGGACGATGAAGAGATCCTTGATCGGGCTCACCTTCTCTTTGACGAACTGGGCTTGAGGCCCTCTAATCATCAGTCCCATGAGGAACGCGCCAACCGCGGGGGAAAACCCGAGGTAGGAAGAGAGGAGTGCGAAGGCGAAGCCGAAGGAGAGCGCGAGTAGGAACGCGGTCTCTTTGTATTCTTGATCTGCTTTGCTGATCCTTTCTATGAGCCAGGGAGCTATTCTCCAGCCGAAGAAAAAGATGATTCCCACAAGCAGAGCCCCCTTCAAGGCGAGAAAGGCTATGTCGGTTGGGGGAACTTGGTTACTGGCGGCGGCGAGACCCGGCAATAGTAGAAGCATGAATACTGTTGCGAAATCCTCGATTATTGACGCGGTCACGACGGTGTGAGATTCTTTCGCTCGCAAACTTTTTGTTTCAAGTAGAATCTTGCTCATTATTGCTGTACTGGTGGTAGCGACTACTGCCGCGGCGAAGACTGCTTCGAGCTGAGTAAGGCCGACTGCTAGCCCGACCAGTGTAACCGTAGTGAAAGTGACTGTTAGTTCGACGAGTGCAAGTATGAAACTGTCCGGCCCAATCTTCCTGATTTCTAGTGGATCTAGTTCGAGTCCGACTGTGAACAAGAGCAGTATGATTCCGAGAGAGGCAAGTAGGTTAATCGTGTTGAGGTTCTGGATCAGCCCGAGCCCGAAGGGTCCAATTATTATCCCCGCGATTAGCTGGCCGATTACAGCCGGTTGTTTGATTTTTGAGAAGAGATAGCTGAAACCTAGAGCAGCGAACACGGCCAGCCCGAGGTCAAATAGGAAACTGAAATCAGCGGAAGCAGTCAAGTGGTTTTCCCGGAAACAGGTGTTGCTCCTTATCGTCTCAGTTCCAGTTTAACAGTTTGACCCTCGCGGCAGAGGCTTCGAGTTTCAGACTCAGAGAGACGAAGCTACGAGTAACAGGTCCCTAAGTAAAAGTCGTCCATTAGAATTGAGCTTGATCCTTGGACCCTAGAATTCTCGTCGTCTCAACTATCGGTGCAGCGTTGACAACCGGCCTTATCTACTATAGTCTTAGAACTGTTTTCCTCTTCAAGAGTAACGTAGCTGCAAGGGCATGGGTCTACATCTCCCTCAGTGCGATCTTCTTCGGCGTCGACGTCGTAGCGTTTCTCATCGAATCGCTGGTGCCCTTGGGCCTGCTTCCTGTGGGGGGTGTGTTGGAGACTGTGGGTGCGTTGTTTCTCCTGCTTGGTTAGAGGAAGAACTTTCTTTTCTGGGCTAGCAAAGATCATTTCGCTTAGCCCGTCCTTTCCTATTCGCCATTTCTTTGATAATGTAACGACGTTCTCGGAGAGGTGCTGGAAATTTCTACCAAAAGGTAGATTCCGCGAATATAAACGGTCGTAGAGTTTTTTTCACATGAAAGGTAGGTGACGATTATATGGCAGAGACATAGCTGAAACTAAACAGAAGCAAAGCTTGGAGTAGATTGAATCGTCAACTCTTGAGAAACTGCAAACGGCTGTTGAAAAGATACGGGTTTCTCGTAGTGAACCGCAGCCTTACAAAACTACTTCTGCCGATGGCTCGCTGCAACTAGTAACGCCAGAAAGAATCGAAGAGATTTCAAAGCTCGCTGCCGAGAATATCGTAGAAGGAATGATCGCGCAAGATCGCGAGGACTTTGAGACAGCCTGCTTTCACTTCTCCCTTTTGTTGAGACCGGCGTTCCCAGAGTACGATGGAGATCGGATTTTCAGAGCATCCGAGGCATATACCAACGCACTGTTCGCCCAGAGTAAGCTGAAGGATGACAAGTCTTTGTCAAAGGAAGAGACTTTGCACGACGACAGGTGGGAACCTGTGAGATCTGATATGCTTAGAATGTGCGCTATTCTTGACATTCCCAAATCCTTCGCGATAGAAACTGTTGAATGGTTCAGATACCACGCGATTAGAGACGATACGTACGTGAAGCACCTCCTAGAGGCTCATCGGGTATACCTAAAGCGGGTGGTAGGGAATGATCGGTGGTACCGGGAGCTCTCGGGAATCTACCTTACCGCGGTCGGACTGCATGACAAGCACGACAAAAAAGTTGTTCGTCTTGGGAAAGATCTCATGGGCTTATACTACGGCATCATGTTTCGTGAGAAATACGGTTCTAACGGGAACTGACTAGCGCGCGGCTAGACTCAGTTTCTTCCTGACCTCAGGAATACGGGCTCCAGGCCGAGATACGAGTTCGAGGTCAAAGAGGCTCTCGAACATGGACACGGTTTTCGGATCGTGTGATGGATAGTTTAGGAGAAAGACGCCTGTGATCCTGTTTGAGGCCATCAATTCAAGTCCTTGACGGACGAATGAGTGCGCCCTCTCCGTTCCAAGCGTGAAGATTTGGTGGGAAATATTGTCGAAGATTATCGTGAACGGGGTTGCCGTGTAGGCTTCGATTGTTTTGTTCATCGAGTCGAGAATCAGTGAGCTGTCGAATGCGGGTATGAGAACCACGTTCTCGCTCTCCATCTTCGGATAGGACACTCTTGATGTTAAGACGAACATCTTCAATCCCGGTTCATCCTCCATGGCAGAGTGAATCGGGCTGTCTTTTCTGGTGAAGAGGATTACTCGCTCGAAATTAGAAGTAGCTTCCGTAGCCAACGTTCTAAGTATCTTTTCATAGCCTGAGAGAGGGTCGTATTCCAGGAGAATCTTCTTACCGGCGATTTCGTCGTGGGACAGTCCAACCGTGCGGGAAAACAAGTCGGTCGACTCGGTCAAGTCAATAACCGGAACCTTCGATTTCAGAATACTAAGGGTTGCCTTCTCATTCTCGAAGGCTCGTGTTGCAAAAGTCATCATCACCTGGACATAGTGGTCCGGGGTTGACCACCTGGGGTCCGCGATATGGTTAACGAATTTCTGATATGGACGTTTGATATTGTCGCCGTAGTCTATCACGATCCTTAACCCATTCTTGCCAAGGGTCCTGGTCTCACTTGCTAGTTCTTCGCATTGTCCGATTGCTGCTTCTTCGTCGAGAAGGTTTTGGCCTTGGTAGAGGCTGTCGATAGATGGGAGTCGAAGGTTTCCCTTGGTCAGATTGTGCTTTACGTCAACCCCATCTCTGGAAAGCTCTTCTCGTGCCTCTGCCTCGTTATTTGAGTGAAAATACAGGACCCGGTTTTGTTGGTTGACTCCCTCGTTAACGAACCTTGCAATTGGAGTAATTTTCGCGTCATCACTGCCGTAAATTAGAACAATTTGGTCGCCTCGCATGACGGCCGGGTTGCGGCCCAGTGTAGGGACCAGTCCGAGGAAAGCCCTCAGAAAGGTTGGCTTCTTGAAAGCATTGACCACAACTATGAGAAGAATCACAGTGGCAAGATGCGCCAGCGCCAGTATGTTGTATCCAAAGTTTTCAAGCGAATAGCTGACTAGCAACAGCACTGAGATGCATGCGAGGCACAAAGAGATTATTCTGAGGGCGTTTCTGACTTCACGATCTTTGAGTTCTGACCGGAGTCGAGACAGAGTTACAAATGGATACAGAGTGAATGCTACAATTAATGCTGCAGCAATCGAGAGAAGAAGAGTACTGAACCCGATCGCTGGATAGTTATTATTGTCGAGGACGTAGAATGCCTGTCTACCGGGATCGATTGAGCTTCGATCTATGAGAGCTAGGGCCACCAAAGACACCATCGGTATCAGGTACGAGACAAAAACGATGTGCTTTCGCCTTAGTGGATCAGCTAATGCCACTCGTAAGGAGAACTTTTCCGGATAAAAGTAGAGCTTGGTAACCAAGAGTCCCCATGACGTTGCAACGATCGCCGCCGCGGCGGCGAAGCCTTGAGCGCTGAGTCTGATCAGGAATTCATCAGGATCATACACTAGGACAAGTTGGGAAATTGGAAAGGCAAAGAAAGAAACGTAGATCGCCACGAAGTAGCTCTTGTAAGGCCGGAAATAGGAAAGCGGTTCTCGGATGATGAAGAGGACCATCAAAGCGTCCACTACAATTGTTCCGATCTCCAGAGTCGTAGCTATGTTAGGTGCCGTCTCTTCCAGCCCTCTAGGCTTGATCTACGCCAGCATCTACGCTGGCTCAACAACCTCCTATTGCAGAAGGCTAGTCGAGAGCCAAGCTGGGTTTAGACTCGTGTAACCAGAGAAGAACTAGTCCAGTCACTGTTACGCGACATCAGGAAGACCCAGAGACTTCGCCGCTGCCTTCAGGTCTCTCATCCTGCTTCTAATGGTCACTTCTGACACCCCTGCCGCTTTCGCAAGGTCTCTCTGCATCACCATGGAACCGCGTATTCTAGCAGCGAGGTCAAGTGCCGCCGCCGCCAAGCCGTCTGGGTCCTTGCCCACGTTCACTCTCAGTCGAATGGCTTCTCGAAGAATCTTCCCTGCCAGCATCTCTGTTTGAGAGTCCGCTCCTGCTCGAGACGCTATTTTCGAGACCCGTTTCAAAGGATCCTCAATTGCCATGGTCACGTCGAGAGAACGGACAAGCGCTCTGTAGTAGTGGGCTAGTAGTTTCCTGCTCATCCCTGACGCCTTTGCAATCTCACTCAAGGATCGTGGCACGTCAGTTAATCGACAGGCTGCATAGGTTGAGGCTGCGACCATTCCGTTTATCGGTCGGCCCCTGACGAGCCCCTTATTGAGTGCTCTCCTGTACATCAGTGCCGCTCGCTCCGTGACGACCTCAGGGAGGTTCAGTCGTCCCGCCAATCCTCGGAGTTGGCTCATCGCCCTGGAGAGATTTCTGGCAGTGGACGATCCTGCGGAGGCGCGGAGCTGAGTGCGTCGAAGTCTCCAGAGTTGCAATCTCTCGTCGGCGCTAAGCGACCGGTTGGAGGCCTGCGCCCTGGAAATTATCGTGGAGAGGTTCTTGTCGAAGGCGGAGAATCTTCCTGGGGGTCCTGACTGGCTCTCGAGGAGTCCTTCCTCGGTTCGTCTGGGAACGGGTGCCGCGTACTGTTCAGTGGGATCTGATAGGACGAAGCCGCAGTTGGTGCATATGACCTCGCCAGTTTCAGCGTCTCGAACCAAACTTGGACTGCCGCAATTAGGGCAGACGTAGTGTCCGACCTCGTCTCGGGGTCTCGTCTTCCTCCGGCTCATTACTGACCCTCCGACAGGATAGGTGGTCTGCGGGGTCCGGGCTGGGTTAAGCTGGTTATCCTTTTCCGGTGAGACCGTAGAAGTGCCCGCCATCTGTACTTATCTAGGTGTCGGGGGCCACAAATGAAGCTTGTTACTCCTTTCAAAAAGTCGATAAAAATGCCCCCGGAATACGTCCCTGGCAAGTGCAATATTGGCGCCCGGGGACGGGCCATACGACTGACCACAGGATTAGGGATAATAGCAGTATTCATTGGCTTTGACCTTCTTGCTCTAAGGTCGGTTTCCCCTGTTTTCCGCCTCTTTCTGTTCATCCCGTTCTATGTCGGCTTGCTAACGGCCTTGGAAGGAACGATGTCTTTCTGCGTGCTCCATGCCTCTAGAGGCACGTACGACCTCCACGAGCCTGGCGGTATGGCTTTTGGTAGGTCCCGGACCAAGATGGAGGTAGAGTCTGAGGAGTGGAAGCAGCTGGACCGGCGTAAGGCTAGTTTGATGCATCTTGAAGCCGTCTTAGGAGCGTTGATATTGGTTGGGCTACTCGCCCTTGCCTAGTTGGCCACCCGCCATCCGCGGCTTTCTCTGAGGTCTCCGGATCGAGAACCGGGAAAGGTCGAAGCTGGGCTCCCGGTCAAGGGCCAACTCCGCCAATAGCTTACCGATGAGAGGGGCAAACTTGAACCCGTGTCCCGAAAAACCATAACCATAGACAATGTCGCGATTATCAGGGTCTCTATCTATGACAAAGTCAGAATTCTCCGTCATATCGTAGAGACATACTTTGGTCCGGACAACTTCTCCATCCCCTAAGTCGGGAACGAACCTACGGCAGGCGGCTCTACACTGTTCTATTTGTTCCTGATCAACCGATCTCCTCGCTGTTTCCGGATCGACAGGTTCGGTCAATTCCTTGTTAGAAACCTTGACTCCATCAATGCCGACGGCTGGAAGGCCGTAGTGGTGATCGGTAAAGAAGACCGGGCAAGAAGTCGGCCTAAACTTCTCAATGTCTCGAGAGGGTTTGAGATAGATGAGTTGTTGTCTTGTAGAAGTGATTCCTGTGAGCGCATCTCTAAGAAAGCGGCCAGTCCAAGGTCCCACAGTCACGACTAGTTTTTTGGCTCGAATTGTTTCTCCATCTGATGTCTCTATTTCGAGGCCAGATTTGCCCCGAAACGCGGTCACGTGTTTTTCTAGAATCCTCACTCCGCGAGCGCCAGCTTGGGAAGAGAAGGTCTCCAGACTCTTCGAGGCCAATAGAACTCCTCCGTGGGGGTCGAAGAATCCCACTTTGGCTTGGAACTGAGGGAAGCGGTTCTTCAGCTCTGGCCCCTCGTAGACTTCGGCGCCAAGCCCCAGATTGGTTAGCGTCTTGAAGCTGGACTCATTGAACCTGTTAGCATGTTCGTCTACTCCTCCTAGCATCAATAGCCCGGTGGGGACCAACAATTCTTGGCCGGTTTCCTTCTCAGCGTCCCTCCAGAGTCTAAGACTTTCAATCGCCATCTTGGTGTAATACTGATTATTTCCGTACGAATAACGGAAGACCCGGTTGACATCGTTGGAGCTGCAATATTCGTTCCCGACGCCGTATCGATCTAGCAATATGATCCTCTGGTCGGCCATACCGCTGATCGCGTATGCAGTGGCGGCCCCCATCACTCCTCCGCCGACAATGCAAACATCGGCTTCTTGCAAGATCTACGGATCAGCCAATGTTTCTTCTGAGATATTACATTCTTCCAAAGTCTCCGTCTTCACATGGAAAGAGCATGAGAAATCTTTCGACGGTTGATCCCAGTGTGCGGTCGAGAAAAATAAACCACCTAAGGGTTTGACGTTTTTTGCTCAATCATGCATGGCTTCGTCGGCGCTATTTCGGTTCGAGGGACTCGAACTCCGCATGGTAAACGTGTTTTCCGGTTATGAGTAGGTCAAATCGGGAATGGAGCTTTTCCAGGTGGGGGTTCTTGGCGACTGTTGCGTGAACGTCTATCATGTGAGACGCGTCTTTGAAACGCGCAATCTCCACCCAGAGATTCTCGTCTTCAGACATTCCAATCGCTGGCGGAAGGCTCATTGAGCCGAACTTTCCCTCCATCTCCCTAGGCTGAAGCAACTCTTCGGAGAGTGCCCCTGAGTCCACGAACAATTTCATTATCGGCTTCAAAGTTTGGACAAAGGCCTCCGCTTTCCTCTTCGGGACCCGATATAGGAAGACGGAGCAGTAGACCATCGGCGTGGGCTCCTTCCTATTGATGGCTTATTTAGACTCCACCCGGCACGATTACGAAGGAACCCTTACTAGCCTCGACATGCAAGTCGGCATTATGAGAAAGGGACCCTCCACTAGGGCCTCTGGGTTCACCGAGTCCGTCATCCGAGAGATGACCCGGCTCTGCCAAGCCCATGGAGCAGTCAACCTCGCACAGGGCTTTCCCGACTTCGACCCTCCTCTCAGCATCAAACGAGCTGCCGCAACAGCGATCTCCAAGGGCTACAACCAATACTCCACTACCTATGGGACCATGGGTCTGAGGAAAGCGATTGCCCGCAAGGTGAAATCGTACAACCACATCGACTGCAACATGGACGAGATCACGGTCACATGCGGCACAACGGAGGGAATGATCGCTTCCGAGCTAGCACTGTTGGATCGGGGAGACGAGGTTGTGATCTTCGAGCCCTTCTACGAGAACTATGGTCCCGACGCAATTCTCTCTGGTGCAAAATGCCGATATGTCAGATTGCGTGAGCCAGACTTCAGGATAGAAGAAGAAACTCTCAAACAGGCTTTCAATCGCAAGACCAAAGCTGTCATCATCAACACCCCCCACAATCCCACAGGACGAGTTCTAACGAGTCAGGAACTAGGCCTGGTCCGCGATCTCTGTCAAGATTATGATTCCTATGCAATCACCGACGAGATCTACGAGCACATCATGTACGATGGGCACAAGCACGTGAGCATTGGAAGTCTCCCGGGAATGGAGGATCGAACAATCACAATCTCTGGGTTCTCCAAGACCTACAGTGTGACAGGCTGGCGTGTAGGTTACGTGGTTGCTCCAAAACCGCTCACATCGGCCATACGAAAGGTGCACGATTTCCTCACCGTGTGCGCCCCCACACCTCTGCAGGAAGCATGCACAGCCGCTCTCCAGCTTCCGGAATCCTACTATGAACAGTTGCGAGAAAACTATCGCAAAGGCCGAGGAATGCTAGTTGAGTCGTTGGAGAATGCGGGATTCGGAGTCTTCAAACCAGAAGGCGCATATTACGTCTGGACCACGACAGATCGCACGGGCTTCAAGGATGATCGAAAGCTGGCTCTGCACCTGATCACCAAGGTAGGAGTTGGTGGCGTTCCAGGGTCAAGCTTCTTCCACAACCCATCTCACGGAAGGCTGAGATTCAGGTTCTCCTTCTCAAAGAAACCAGAGACGATTCGTCGAGCAATCAAAAGACTGGAAAAATTCTCACCTAACCACCTCTCCGGCCGCTCTGATCACCGAATGCCACGGAGACTCGCGATGACAGCAGGGTCCTAACAAAGGCTACCCCTTTATCTGTTTCAAGCCCGAGGGTAACTAAAATCGTTTGGAGACGGAGGATAGAAATTGATCAAGGGTCTTCATGCAATGTTGTATACGCCCAAGCCGGAGGAGCTGCGGGCGTTTATTCGGGACAAACTGAGGTTCCGTTTCACCGATACAGGCGAAGGCTGGCTGATCTTCGACATGCCAGAAGCCGATCTTGGATGCCATCCATCTGATAGAGTGTTTCATTCAATTTCCTTCTATTGCGATAACGTCCGGAAAACGGTTGAAGAACTGAAATCCCGCGGCGTTGAATTCACTTCGGACATCAGCGAGGAGGAGTGGGGGCTGCTGACTCACTTTCGAATGCCTGGCGAGGTGGAGGTGGAATTGTATCAGCCGAAGTACGAGAAGCGCGTTCGAAGTAAATCCCACCGAGTCCATGTGACGCAGAAAGGAAAGCAAAAGACTAGAAAACAGTCATAGCTAGTCTGGTGGGCCGGGGGAGATTTGAACTCCCGACCCTACGGCCCCATGAGGGGTTTCCGCGTGTAAGGCGGACGTTCTGTCCGGAGAGTCAGTGCTCCTAACCAGGCTGAACTACCGGCCCAAACCAAGATGACAAAAACCATGTTCGAGTAGATTACGATTTAGGTAGAAATTACCGTTCCTCAATCCCAACGGGAGCTTGCACTTTTATACCCGGAACAAGCATTTCTCTTTCTGGACATTTATGGCGGGGAAGGAACCATTCGTCTATATCGACGGTGAATACCACCCCAAAGGCGAAGCCAAGATCTCAGTCTACGACCACGGCCTTCTCTACGGAGACGGGGTTTTCGAAGGCATTCGCGCTTACAACGGCACGGTCTTCCGACTACGAGAACACGTCGAGCGGTTATTCGAAGGACTACGAGTCATTAGAGTCAACATCCCTCTCACCAAAGAACAAGTCATGAGCGCGATCGTCGACACCCTTCGACGAAATAACCTAACCGATGCGTACATACGCCTAGTAATTACCCGGGGCCGCGGAAACCTTGGACTGGACCCGCGAAGTTGCCCGAAGCCCTCAATCATTATCATGACTGAGCCAGTACTCCCTGCTCACGGCAAGGAAGCACGAGAGAAAGGCGTGACCGCCGTCATCTCCAGCCTAAGACGCGACATGGTCGACGGCACAAGCCACGAAGTCAAGTCTCTCAACTACATCCAGAGCGTCCTCTCGAAGTTCCAAGCAATAGATTCAGGGGCTGACGAAGTGGTCATGCTCGACCACAGAGGCATGGTTTCCGAGTTCCATGGCTCAAACCTTTTCATCGTCAAACAGGGAATAATTCACACACCGACATCGGCTGCAGGTATTCTTCACGGCGTTACGAGAGCCCGGGTCATGAAACTCGCCGAGGAACTGGGATACGAGGTCCGAGAGCGAGATATTACTCCTTACGAGCTTATGACCGCTGACGAAGCCTTCCTAACCGGAACAATGGCTGAAGTCGTTCCAGTCGTCAAGGTTCACGGAGTGGCCATAGCAGAGGGTAAACCGGGACCGGTGACCAAGGAGATCATCAGAGGGTTCCAGAGGATAATCCAGGACCCGAAGGAAGGCGTCCCGATCAGAGAGACAATCTCTATCCCTGCTAAGGCCCGAACTAACTAAGCGAGATAGGCTTGACACTTCAGGCGAGCACTCTATGCGGAGTCCTGCCTCGGATTTTGTTTGCTCTTGTTCTCCGCCTGGGATTGCTTATTTGTGGGTCAGTTATTTTTCATGGCGACGGAGAAGTTAGAACAGACGCTGGGCTTGATCGGGACCGACTGGACCCTAGCTTCCTCCCTAGGATATTCAGATGGAAAAGAATGTAGACTACAAGCCCACCTGCCGCGTCCATCGCCATTGCACCAGCAACAAGCGTAATGTCGTTAACTACGCCACCCTCAAGATATGCCGTCCACTGTTGAACGGCGCTCCAGATTGATCCCGCGGTGACTGCCACGCCGATAGCCAAAAGAGCCTTCTTCTCGGGGTAAAGTTTCACTTTCAGGTTGAGAACCCAGCCTGAGACTACGATGGCCCAGACGAAATGGAGGAGAAGGGTGAAGGGAGTGATGTTGAACGGGTCGAGAAGGTTCAGGACAAACCCGACGCCCGAAACCACTAGGGCGCTGGAGGTTGATACGAGAGTTATGCTGAGCCATCGTGGAGTGGTGTCGAGCAGGCGCTGAGCTGTGAAGGGCATTCTCTAATCTCCTCGTTTCTTTGCTACGACAGGAGGCGAGTGGTGAAGGTGGAATGGGAGCGAGAAATTTATCCGATGATCTTTCAAGAATAGGCTCAGGCGGGGCCAGTGTTGAACCGCGACGACGCTCCCGATTATTCCGCCTGACAGGGAGAGAATCGCATAGGTTGCCGTCAGAATTCCTATTGCTGTCTGGAAGGCAACTGACCAGAGGCTGCTTGGAAGGCTCAGAAGATTTGTTGCAACCCACAACCCGATACTTGCCAGTCCGCCTAGCGTCCCGGCGAAGAAACCTGCGATGGCCCCTTTCCATGGTCCTTGTTTGATGATCACGCCTGCGACCAGTCCTGCGACGAAGGGTCCTATCTCGGGGAGGGCTACTCCTATGATCAGGTTGATGAGGAACCCAACTCCGATTGCCAGTAAAAGGTCTCCCTTAGTGTCGGGAGTGGATACCGGACTTGTACTACCCATCGCACGCTCGTCCTTAATCTCAAGCAGGGTGAGCCTCGTTTCGTGATATTCTGCTCGTAACCCCGAGCAAACCCATATGGTTACATTCGAACGCGGATTCTCGCCTGAGTGCTTTGAAGGGCGCAATATTCGACTGGGACGGAACCCTCGCTCAGATCGATGACCGCGAGTTCTATTGCATCAACCAAACACTCAACGCGCATCATTCAAAGCCGATAGATCAAGAGTTCCTCATCAAGAACTACTACCAGCGAGCCTACGAGATCGGAACCGGGCCGCGGATGGTACTTGAAACCGCGCTATCACGGGAGAATGGTGCCCGGATCGATGAGGTCTACGAGACTTATCGAAAAGTCTTCCGTGACACAGTAGACAGGGCGAGGCTTCAGAACGGCGCTCTCGAACTCTTGTCTGCCCTGAAAGGGCACGGGTTCATGCTGGGGGTTGCTACAATGCGGTTCACGAGGTCGGTGGTCGCAGCGGAACTGGACCTTTTGAAGGTCAGCCGTCTGGTGAGTGTCTTGTTTACCCGGGAGGAGCTTGGACCTGGACGTGGGTTGGAGTCGCTTGAGGAGGTTGTCGACAAGAGGAAACAGCTGGTAATACTGGCCTTGGATAGGCTGAAAGTCCGAGTTGAAGACGCGTTCCTTGTAGGCGATTCTTGGTGGGATGTGCGGGCGGGAAAGAAGCTTGGAATACGGACAGTATTGGTGCGAACGGGGTTCGCTCGCTACAACGACTTTTCGAAAGAGGGTGCTGACGTGACAGTCAAGTCTCTCGGAGAGCTAGGAAAAAGACTAGAGACGAACGGCTGGGTCCTGTAGGATGTCTACTGAGGACGAGCCATGTTTTTTCTCCAGATACCTATCGATCGTCTTCCTAGTGAACGAGTCTAGCTTTAGGTTGTAGGCTGCTCCAGGATAGACCCAGAGGTAATCCTGTATTTCTTTCTGATCGAGTTTGACCTGTTTGTCTTTGGACTTGCAGTAAAAATCGATGAAGATGAAATGCTTCTTCTTGTAGAATTCGGGCGCGAAAATCGCCTCTTGCATCAGAAGTAAATCTACCACGTCTACGTCCAGCCCAACTTCCTCTTTGACCTCTCTCTTCACGGCGTCAACCATGGTCTCGCCCACTTCGATGTGCCCGCCGGGGAGAGTGTACCTGTCAAACCATTTGTGGGACCTAGCCAACAGAATCTTTCCTTCGTTGTTGACAATCAATGCACCAACGGTTGGTTCGGGAAAGACTTGCGTAATCGACGCTTTCGAAAGTGATGGTCGCTGGTCGGGAGAGGTCATCTGAGATCCGTGGTCACGATCGGTTCTAAGCCCTTCTTCTCAAGCTCGTTGAGCAGCCTGTTTATTCCGAGCCAGTCACTTGCAATATGCCCTAGAACGATTAGGTTTCCGGAGGGCTCGCTTGCCAGCCTGGTAAGATCGGCCTCTGCAATGTGAATATAGGACAACGTGCCAACGCCATTCTGAAAGTACGTCTTAGCTATCTCGTAGCCACCATTAGTGTAGGCTGCATGGCTGATCGCGGTCTTTCCCGCTTTCTTCTTTGGCGAGCCCAACCTAACTTCGATCCGAGACACAGCTTTACGAAACTCAGGAAAACGTCCGATTCTGGAGATAACATCTTTCACTGTCGAATTTTCATCGAGACCTTTCAGTGCATGCTGAATCATCTTTCGACCAATCTCATCGCACGGACTGTGAATCGATACTAGTGGCATGCGAAGCTTCTTGGCGGCGCTGGGCGTCTGATCATAGTTATCAGGGTGATGTTGCAATTCCAGGGCTCGTAGCTTGGGCTTGATTGCTTCCTTGGCCGCATCCTCGGGGACCCCGGCTTCTTTCAGCTGGTTAATGTGCCGCAGGAATACCTTGTAACCTTCAAGCTTAGCGCTGCCGCCAGCAGGATGATGAGCGATTACCGCATCGCATCCTAAGTCGCGAGCCAGAAGGAGCTCGGCCACTCCAACATCAATTGCGACGAGAATCTTCCGGATTCTTCGCCCTTTGATGTGAATCTCGCTGTCAGCGGGAACGCTCCTGAAACCTGCAAGCCCTAGAGCTGTCCGCATTATCTGCTGTGTGTCCATCAAGCCGAGGTCAGCTCAGTGGGACCAGAAGCGCTACGCTCTTCCGCCCTTTGTCATCTTCTTGAGGTCGAGAACTTCGTCAAGCTTCTCCTTCGGAAGAATCTTCTCTTCAAGAATCACCTGTCGTATCGATTTGTTCTCAGCGATCGCCTTCTTAGCAACCTTCGCCGCATTATCGTAGCCAATATGCGGTGTTATCGCGGTAACTACCATCAAGCTTCTGTCCGCGTAACCATAACATCTTTCACGGTCAGCCGTGATTCCTGAGACACATTTCTCCGATAAGACCCTGGAACCGTTTGCAAGGATCTCTATCGACTGAAGAAGGTCATAGGCAATGACAGGCATCATGATGTTGAGCTCCAGTTGGCCCAGTGAGCCACAGACGGTGATCGCAACATCGTTTCCGATGACTTGGGCGGCGACCAAGTTGACAGCTTCCGGTATCACGGGGTTGACTTTTCCCGGCATTATGCTCGATCCAGGCTCCGTGGCAGGCATGTCTATCTCTCCCAAGCCGCTCCGGGGTCCAGAGTTGAGCAGCCGGAGATCATTGGCGATCTTCATCAGGCTGGCGGCAATAGCCTTGAGGAGTCCGCTTGCCTCGACGCACGCGTCCTTTCCCTGCATTGATTCGAATACGTTCTCAGCTTTCTTGAAGTTGAAGCCTGTAAGTCTGTTAACTTCTTTTATTGCCAGCTCTGCGTATTTAGGATGAGCATTCAGGCCGGTGCCGGTGGCAGTGCCTCCGAGCGGTAATTCTAACAACGTGTCCCTAGCTAGTTCTGCTCTTCTAATACCGTGTCGAATCATGCTGGCATAGGCGCTGAATTCCTGGCCAAGCGTTACCGGTACAGCGTCTTGAAGATGGGTTCGCCCAGCTTTGACAACATCGTCAAACTCGACAGTCTTCTTCTCCAACGCCTTGGCGAGCGATTGTAGAGCAGGAATAAGTTTCCTACCAATGTCTTCTGCTGCAGAAACATGGATGGCGGTTGGGAAGACGTCATTTGTGGATTGGCACATGTTCACGTGATCATTCGGATGAATGAGCTTCTTGTCTCCACGTTTTCCCCCGAGAAGCTCGATAGCACGATTTGCAATCACTTCGTTAGCATTCATGTTGGTCGAGGTGCCGCTACCCGTCTGGAAGACGTCGACCACAAACTGCTCATAGAGTGAGCCATCCATTATTTCCTTAGCAGCAGAAACAATGGCTTCGCCTTTTTTCGGGTCCAAGAGCTCGAGTTGCATATTCGCTTTCGCCGCGGCAAGTTTGACCAGAGCCATAGCCCGAATGAAATTCCTTGGTAGACGAACCCCTGAGATCGGGAAGTTTTCAACGGCCCTCTGGGTCTGAGCCCCGTAATACGCGTTTTTCGGGACTTTGACCTCTCCCATTGTATCACTCTCAACCCGGTATTCCTCAACCGTTACCATTGTATGGTCGACTAACGACTCGAAGGATTTGGCGGACTAAAAAAGACTCTCTATCTAGGCATAGAACAATACATCAGAGCAGCTTAGCAAATGAGTTCGAAGCGAAAATAGTTTCGCTACTCTCTACGGACTAAACAAAGGTGCTCTCCCAACTAATGCGAATTGTTTTCGGTAAAGAGGATACAGCACAACAGTATTGTTTTACGTAAACAGATTGAAGAGGTTACATCTCTTCTCAAGCAAATAGATCAAGACCGGAAAGCCCTCCGTCACAACAACAAACACTAGGGCCTGTCGGGGATCGAGGCTACAATTTCCCAGTACGCGCTGTAACATTTACATTACCGATTCGTTTCGCTCCAAGCACTTCAGGGACCTTACTATGAAGCTAGTTAGATTTCAGCAGAAAACGGGAGAGAACAGAATTGGCGTCATGGTAGATGCGAACCACGTCACAGAGATACCCGGGGTAAAGGTCTCCTCTGAGCCACTTCTCGAATTCCTTAACGACCCCAAGGCAGAATCCAAAGCCCGACTAGCAGCAGATTCTGCGAAGAAGAATTTGAACGGAGGCAAACAAAACGAGAGGGGGTATTGGAGGCTTGACTCGGTTACCGTGTTGCCGCCGATAGCACATCCAACCAAGATCATCTGTATGGGCGGCAACTTTTCAGACCATTTGGCTGAGGGGAGCAGTTCGCTTCCGCCTTTTCCGATATCTTTTCTCAAGGCGCCCACATCTCTTGTTGGTCACCGGGCCCCAGTAATCTATCCGAGGAAGGTGAAGCTTCTTGATTACGAGGTTGAGCTTGCCACGGTTATCGGGAAAGAGTGTAAGGATGTTCCAAGGAAGGACGCCCTCGACTACGTGGCAGGCTTCTCAGTGTTCAACGACATCAGTGCTAGAGATATTCAGTTTGCCGAAATGAAACGGGGATTCTGTAATCTCGGCAAGAACTTCGACACGTTCGGTCCCATGGGACCATGCCTGGTAACTCCAGATCAGGCGGGAAACCCGGACAATCTCGGGATGGAACTCCGGGTCAATGGTCAAATCCGCCAACTGTCAAGCACGAAGAAAATGGTGTTCAAAGTTCGAGAGCTCGTTGAGTTCTTCTCGTCCATGACCTTAGAGCCTGGTGACATCATAACGTCAGGCACTCCTTCAGGAGTCGCGATTTACAGGAAACCAGACAAAGAACCCTACCTCCTCAGACCGGGAGATGGGATAGAGGCGAAGGTCGAAAACCTTGGATGCCTCCAGAATACAGTAGTCGATGCGCAGCGAGCTTACAACACTGCTCTGTCATTACGGTCCGGAAACTAGACCGGGCCTATTTTGATGGCCCGCTCTTCGAGCTTCTTAGGGAATGGAGAAACAAGGGATCTGACGGTCTTGCTTCCTTCACGGTCCCGGGTCATGTAAGACTCCCAGCCCATCTTGACAATATGGCTCAGTATAGCTGAGAAGGTGGGTTTAGGCGGATCCATTCTGTCGTAATGCCTCTTCATCTCATCGAGTAGTTCCTTCGGGATTCTAACAGAGTAGGGAATTGTTGTGGGCAAGCTTGTAACACACTACACTACACTACGCACTTCTCCATTCAGCACAGTCGAGTGTTTTTGCTGGTGTTGTAACTTGTCCCTTTAATCGCAAGTAACGAGTATTGTTGCGATCGAGGTGATCCCGAAATGAAAGAAGCTGAGGTCAGGCGATACGTTGACGAAGATGTTGTGGGACAAAGACTTGATGGACTGTTCCTGGAAGGACATGTGGAAGAGCGAGAGGGAGTTCCTCATGTTGTTCAGGCAGACAATAACGGGGAGTGCGTCCCACATGACCAGATCAGATGGCTAGTACGGTCCTACCGATATTGCTAGCTGGGAAAACCGCCCGAATTCTTTTTCAACGTAAGGTTCGGGACATCCCGTAGGGCCCGTAGCTCAGCCAGGTTACTTTCGTCCATCTTCGAATGTTATAGTCGTGGGTCGGCTGTTAGGCCGAAAGGAACTCATGACTGGATACAGGGCAGTCTTCGTCGAGGGAAAGCAAAAGGAGTTTCTCACGCACGCAAAGGAATTGTCCAGGCTGAGTTGGGAACGTTTCGCCTCCGATATTGGAGTATCCAGTTACAATGTTCTGAGAGCTACCTATCTTAATGAACGTAACACGCTCCCGGTCACCGTTCTCGCCAAAATTGCTCACTTCTTCAATGATGCAACATGGCTTAGCCAGATTGTAGGCTTTCGCCGTTCGCATTGGGGACAGGCCAAGGGAGGGAGTATCTCTTTGAAGAAGTGGCATGCTACAATGCGCAAGAGACCGAAGTCATACCATAACCTACAAAGCCGCCGCTTCCTCAAGGCTCGGTCGTACAATTACGAAACCTCCTATGGTTACGAAGTCCGGTCTCTGCATGAATTGCTTGTTGCGGAGAATCTCATTGCCAATGGGGTCTCACATAGGTATGAACCCGCTGTGCGTTGCGGAAACCACACTCTATTTCCAGATTTCCTTGCAAAAACTGGTTTCGGAAGGGTTCTAATCGAGGTGTCTGGCTTTCGCGCTCCGCATACATGGATACGGTTGTCGGATAAACTAAAGCTGTATCTGTCGTGCAAGGCAGCAGATCGAATATTGGTCGTTCATCTCAAACAAGATAGCGAAACTGCGCTAAAGGTTGCCAGGCAACTAGGTTCACTCATTAGGACAATTTCCATCAGCGACGTGAGACATCTACTTCACAGCGTTGTAAGTTCAAAAGACTCACTCGGGAACGTTCGAATCATATCAATAGCGGAAGCCTTGCAATCCTGCCGCCGCATGAACGGGAAACGATTTCACTGGTATCAATTGATTCAGAAGGTGCCAAAGGCAGAATGGGTTGCTATCCTGGTCCGCTGTGGGTTCTCAGAAGCCGAGATTGAAGAGGTCAGAAAAATTTCTGATCTGAAGAAGCGATTGATTGAGGCAGTCCGCCTAGCCGGCAGCTATAGGTTCGTTCCGCGCGAAGCAATGATAGAGATGATTGCGGGTGCCTATCAGAGCGCTGTATGCCACCACTTCGGTTCAATGAATAATCTTGCTCTTGCCGCTGAGGCGGGAAAAACCTTAGCTAGGGTTTGAGGCCACTCAACTTCCTGTGGGCCCGTAGCTCAGCCAGATCCGAGCCAAGGATCCTGAACAGGTAGAGCACCGGTAGAGCGACGTTAGTGCTCTGGTGAGGCTTTTAGCCTTCGGAGGGGATACCCGGCTGTCCCGGGTTCAATTCCCGGCGGGCCCGCCAAAAAAGCACTGGAGTATTGACTATGACATGTTCGCTAGGATGCTTTTGTCGGCAGAGGTGGAAGGCGAGGTTTCTCCGGGCCCTCGTAGCGGATCAGGTTTTTCGCCTCTAGAGTTTCCTGAAGCTTGTTGACTGCGATGTGCACTTGAATCTCTTTCTTTGCTCCGGTGCAAACTAGCTTGCCGCTCGCGAACACGAGAATTACTACTTTGGGCTCGTCCATTCTGTAGATGAGTCCCGGAAATTGTTCTGGCTCATACATGGTCTTCTTCAAACCGTAAACCGCTTTCTCGAGATCAATATGGCCTCCTAGGCCACACGACGCGACAATGTTCTGTATCATTATTTCGGGCCTGCCAAGAATCACGATTCCATCTCTCTTCAGTTCGTCAACCACTTTCAATACTGCCTGGCGCGCCTGACGCTCAGATTTTGCGCCGGTGCACACCATTTTTCCAGAGCTGAAGATCAAGGTCGCGGTCTTCGGCTTCTTCAATCGATAGACTAAACCTGGAAATTGTTCTGGCCGGTATTCGACTCCGGGGAAGACACGGACGATTGCGTTGAGGTCTATTCTTTGCTTCAGCGTTGCCGAAGCAACTACATTCTCAATATTGATGAAAGCCCTGTTCTTATCCGACAAAACACATCAACACTCTTGTTTGGGAGCCCAAAGTTGTCCCCCTTTAAAAGCAGGTTCCTTATATAGAGACGATTGGTCGAAGCCGAAGCCGAAATGGCCCTAACAAGCCCGATCATGGCGAGGGGAGGGTTGAAAGCCTCGAGGTTTGTCCCGGAGCTAGATGCGATTCTCTCTGCCTAGGGAATTTCAACCATTACGGAGCCGTCCTGTTCTCTCACTTTGTATGTTGTGACTTTCAACGTCGGAATGACTGTGAAAGAGCCTGTACGAACGTCAAACTTCCACCCATGCCATGGGCAGGTAACGACCGAGCCGCTAAGATTCCCTTCCCCCAAGGGTCCGCCACGGTGGAGACAGACGTTCGCCAATGCGAAATACTCACTCTTGACCCGAAATAGAGCTATGCTTCTTCCTTCGACATTTACAACTTTGCTGAATCCTTCTCTGAGGTCGCTTTTTTCCGCGACTTTGACCAACCTTACCAACCCGTGACTCGTTCTCCGTATTATCCGATTTGGTGTTTCCCGCTGACTTCTACCATCTCTCGAGGTTCGGACGGCGCTACTCGGTTTCTTGTATAATCGGTCAGCCATTCTTCAAGAGCCCGAATCTGGACACTATCCGTGCCGAGGACCTCCAGTTCTTCTTTCGTCAGCTTCACCGTTTTGAGAATGATGTCCTCTATGTGAGACGCGTGAACCCTAGTGGGTGGTTTGGGATAGATTTGTGAGAGGTACTCAAAATCCTCCTGCAAGTGTTCGATAAACAAAATAATACTGCTCGTAAGATGCGTGGTCCTAACATCTAGAACATTATTGTAGACGCCCAGCAGCATTTCTAGGTCAGACTGAGCTCCCTTCAACTTCTCTATGTGAAGCGAAATGACATCTTTCGACAATTCCCTCTTTTCCCCGACAGCAGACGTCACGTCGATCACCAACGTAATGAGGAAGGTGGTGAGGAAACCCACCCCGAGCTTGGATCTCAATCTCTCTTTTGCTAGTTTCTCAACAGGTTCGAGCTTCTTCCTGTCACGCCTCGCTACCACCCGGTCAACTATCAGATATGTCACAGGAAGCGTCATTGCGAGCCCGATCAGGGCTGAGATTAGACTCAGATCAATATCGTCAAGAGTTATGGCCAAGGGTTGAACGATAAAAGAAAGCATTGTCCACAGAGGCTTTCCTATAGGTTACCTTTTCCGCCGGAGGCATCCAAGCGACTATCCAACCACCGAAGCAGGTCGTTAGCGACGTCGGCGTTTCCGAGATCGTGGAGAAGGTCGTGGTAGTGCCCCTCATAGAGCTTCAACGTCTTATCTTTCGATAAAGCAACCTCGTTGAGTTGACGGCTTCCATCAGAGTTTGTGATACTATCGGCAGTTCCGTGCATCATGATGATCGGAATTGTCAGGGACGTCATCCTTTTCTGGATCCTTTCAATGGCCCGTAA
>Ga0209802_1000796_pt1 | contig 24213 bp, 18 predicted proteins | sample GraSoiAngelo_129_FD_185886 | JGI IMG/M metagenome (GOLD analysis project Ga0209802, IMG submission 185886) | Grasslands soil microbial communities from the Angelo Coastal Reserve, California, USA - 14_0927_12_40cm (SPAdes) (version 2) | ecosystem: Environmental > Terrestrial > Soil > Grasslands ... | reverse complement strand
CCGACGTGGTGATGACGTCGATCGAACGGGAGCGGGGACGGGGGAAGGGGGATGGGTCGATTTGGGACGGGACCGTCGCGGCGGTCGTGCGGGGGTTCGAGCGGGCGTTCGGGGTAACTGCGAGATTCGTCGAGGAGAATCGTCTAGGCGAAGCGTCGAGGGAATACGTCTAGGGAAAGCGTTAGCAACGCATGCTTCTGACGGGTTTCCTAGACGACTGTGCTAGACGACTCTCCTAGACGACTCACATGACGAAAGACCGGCTGCCGCCCGGACAGGTCGTCACGACGAAGTGGCCGGTGCTCCATTACGGCGACGTCCCGCGGGTCGATACCCAAGGGTGGACGTTCACCGTGTCCGGGGCGGTCGATCGCCCGTTCACCCTCAGCTACGACGAACTGCTCGCGCTACCGCGGACGACCGTGGGGTGCGACATCCACTGCGTCACGCGCTGGAGCCGGCTCGACAACGCGTTCGAGGGCGTTCCGGTGCAGCTCCTGCTCCAGCGGGCGGGCGTACGGCCCGACGCGCGGTACTGCCTCGTCCTCGCGGAGCAGGGATTCACGACGAACCTGCCGCTCAGCGACCTGGACCGCCCGGACAACCTGATCGCCCTGAAGCACGATGGGGAGTGGCTCGCGCCGGAGCACGGCTGGCCCGCCCGCTTGCTCGTGCCGCACCTCTACTTCTGGAAGAGCGCCAAGTGGGTGCGCGGCCTCGAGCTCCTGGAACAAGACATGCCCGGTTTTTGGGAGCAGAACGGGTACCATATGCGGGGCGATCCGTGGCAGGAAGAGAGATACGGTGGGCGGGGCCTAACGCAGCATGAGATAAATAGGATGAGAAACCTGAGCAAGAAGTCGTAAGGAAAGAATCGTAAGGCGAGAACCGTACTGATCAAACCGTAGAGAAGCAGAGTACGCCTTCGTCCGTACGGTCTTTCCTTACGTCGTCGACTTTACGATTTCGCCCCTACGCCCTTGCCTCCCAGAAGCTCGTAGAATCTCCGGAAGACTCTGATCCCGTCCCACAGCTGCTTCAGGTCCAGCTTCTCGTTCGGGGCGTGCAGGCGGTCGTCGGGCAGACCGATGCCGGTGAGGAGGACCGGCGCGCCGCTCTTCCCAAGCGCCGGCACGACCGGGATCGAGCCGCCCGCCCGCACGGCGACGGTCCCCCGGCCTACGACCTCGCGGAACGCGCGGTCCAGGAGCCGGAACGCCGGATGATCGACCGGGACGACCGCCGGGTCGGCGCCGTGGAGGAAGCGGACGCTCGCCTGCACATGGCGTGGGGCGAGTCGCTTTACTGCCGTCGCGAGCTGCCGCTCCACGGTCTTCAGCTTCTGATTGGGAACGAGCCGTAGGCTCACCTTGGCCGTCGCCTCGGCGGGGATGACGGTCTTCGCCCCCTCTCCGGTGAAGCCGCCCAGGACGCCGTGGATCTCGAAGGTGGGCAGAGCCCACAGCCGCTCGAGCACCGAGTGCTGCTTCAGCCCCGCGAGGGCCTTCGCCTGCACGCGCTGCTTCAGGAAGTGGGTCTCGCTGAAGGGCAGGCGTCTCCAGCTGGCGAGCTCCGCCCTGGTAGGGCGCTTCACGGCGGCGTAGAGCCCGGGGATGTTGATCTTGCCGTCCGGTCCCTTCAGGCGGCCGAGCAGGCGCAGCAGCTCCTCGTGCGCGTTCGGCGCCGCTCCGCCGAACTCGCCCGAATGGAGGTCGGACTTCGCCGTGCGGACGGTGATCTCGGCATAACAGAGGCCGCGCAGCGCGGTGTAGACCGCCGGCCAGCCGGGAGCCGCGTAGGCCATGTCGGCGATGAGGACGGCGTCCGCGCGCGTGCGCTCGGGCTCGCGTCGCAGCAGATCGAACAGCACCCGGCTCCCGTACTCCTCCTCACCCTCGATGAGAAACCGGAAGTTCACGGGAGGGCGTGCCGCCGCCTCGATCGCCTTGAGCAGGCAGAAGACCTGCCCCTTGTCGTCGGCGGCGCCGCGCGCGAACAACCTGCCGTCGCGCACGCTCGGCTGGAATGGCGGCGTGGTCCACTCGTCGAGCGGATCGGGCGGTTGTACGTCGTAGTGCCCGTAGAGGAGCAGCGTCGGCGCGCCGGGCACCTCGGGCCCGATGCCCCACACGACGGGATGCGTGCCACTCGCGAGGAACTGCACCTCGCGGCACCCCAATCGCCGCAACTCCGCCGCGACCCATTCCGCGGCGGCGCGGCAGTCGGCGCTGTGCGCGGGAAGCGTCGAAATCGACGGGATGCGCAGAAAATCCGTGAGCTGTTGCAGCAGGCGATCTGTGTCCATGGCGCGACGAATCTAGACCCCGATACGTCGAGACGTCTAGACGTGCGGCCACCCGTGTCGCCGTCCCGACGGCGGGCGTCTCGCAACGCGCCGCTAGCCAGCGATGCGGCGGCAGGTAGATTCTCCGCCATGCGGACGACCGCCGAGTACGAGCTGTTCCCCGACGCGCCCAGCGAGCGGGCCCTGGCGCGCGCGCGCTGGCTCGCTCGGGAAGGACGCGTGACCGAGGCGGCGGACGCGTATCGCGAGGTGCTGGCCTCGCACCCCTTGCTCAAGCCCTGCTGGGCGGAGTATTTCGAGCTGCTGCGCCGCGGCGGGCGCGCGGCCGACGCCCTGCGTGTGGCCGAAGGCGCGGCGGCGCAGTTCGGCGAGTCGGCGTTCGCGCTGACGCTGAAGGGCGCGGCCCTGACGGAGCTCGGTCGCTACCGCGAGGCCCTCGCCGTGCTGGACCGGGCGGTCGAATCGGACCCCGACCTCGCGCTCGTGTGGCACGAGCTGGGGTACGCGGCCTATCGTCTGGGCGACGGCAACCGCGCGCTGCTGGCGCTCGATCGCGCCTTCGCGCTCGAGCCCCACACCGAGACGCTGCGGCTGCGCGGCCGCATCCTGCGTGACGCGGGGCGCTACCAAGCGGCCGAGGTGGCATTCGAGGGCGCGGCCCAGGCCGCGGAGCACGGCGAGCAGCGGGAGGAGGCGGAGCGCGAGATCGCGACCACGCGGCGCTACGGTTTTTACGCGCCACGGCGGCCGGACCAGCTGAGCCCCGCGGAGCGCTGGTTCGCGGACACGGGAACGGTGGTGCTGACCCCCGATGCGGGACCCGTCGCCCCGAGCGACGCGGTGCTCGTCAAGGCGTTCTTCGAGGTGGCCCGTGACTCCGGCTGGCGCTTCGGCCAGGTCGTCGCCCTGGGGCCGCTGCGCCCTGCCTGGGAGGACCTGGCGCGCGCGCTCGACGCCCCCCTCGTCGCCCGCACTGCGTTCGATCCGGAGGCGACTCCGCTCGTCGTGGCGGAGCGCCCGCTCGCCGCCGACGCGAGCTGGGTCCAGCTCGGCGCCGCCGTGCGGGAGCACGGCTCCGGACTCACGTTCGTCCTGGAGCACCCCGCCGAGGATCCCGCGCAGACCGGCGCCGACGTGATCGGCGTCCTCACCGACGCCGGCGAGCGCCGCCTCCGCATGCCCAATCCCGCGCACGCAATGTCCGAGGCACAGCATCCGGCGGCCCGGTGCGCAGGTCGACGGCTGCACGCGGCCTGACGCCTTCCCGGCCCTAACAATCCGGCGGTCCGGCCGTCCGCCGGTCCACCCTCAATCGTCTCCCGGCACCCCCGGTCGCGAGTACAGCGCCTTGTAGGGATCGCGATCCGGCTGCGTGAAGACGCGGACCTGGATGGCGCGGATCGTCTCCGTGATGTCGGCGTTGTTCTGCAGGTAGATCGCATCGAACAGGTTCAGGTTCATCCGGTACAGCCGCTGGGCGATCACGACCGCGTTGTTGAGCGGCGCGTCCGCGAACCAGCGCCAGTCGTAGGTCTCGAGCCCCTGCCCCACCGGACCCGTCAACTGGCCCCGCGCCCAGCCGAACAGAGTCGCCCGCGCCCGCTCCAGCGCCGGACCGCCCAGCGCCCCCGCGTACGCCGAATCGAGGCGCCGGGCCAGCTCGGACCAGAGCACGTCCAGCGTGCGCTCGTCGCGCCAGCGCGCCGCCGCCCGCTTCGCATCCAGCGTGTCGCCGCGCGCGCGGAAGAACGCCTCCGCGCCGCGATACCCCACGAAGCTCGCGAAGCTCTCGTTGAAGGGCGTCTGGCTCTTCACGTAGAGCGTGTTGTGGGCGAGCTCGTGGATCACCGTGGCCACGAGCTCCATCGTGTCGCGGCCCACCGCGTTGGAGAGCAGCGGATCGCTGAAGTAACCCAACGTCGAGAACGCGGCCGCCGGGCGGAGGTAGGTGTCGTAGCCCTCGCGCTCCAGATCCGCCGCGGCGCGGCGCGCCCGCTCGGCGTTGAAGTACCCCTTGTAAGGCACGGCACCCACGATCGGGAAGCGCCACGTGTAGGCGCGCAGCTGGTCGCGCCGGCTGGCGGAGACCACGAGCAGCAGGGTGTCGCGGCCGGTGTCCACGTAGGTCGTGTACGTCTTGCCGACCGAGAGGCGCAGCGCGTCCGCCGCGTAGGCCCGGGCCGCCAGCACGAGCGCCAGCCGCTGACGCAGCTGGGGCGCGGTCCGCGCGTCCGCCACGAGGGGCGCGATCGGCCGTCGCCGCAACAGGATCCGCACCTCCTCCACCCCCGCCCGCGCCACATAGCGCACGTCCTCGCTCAGGAGGAGCGCCAGCACCAGCAGCACCGGCACGCCGATCAGCACCCAGGCGGCCAGCCGCCGGGCCAGCCGCCCCCACCGTGGCGGACGCCGCTCCGTCACGGCGTCCATCGCACCCCGAAGCGATGGCGACCGCCGTCCGGCGTGTCGTAGCCCTGGTAGGCGTAGTCGACGTGCAGGCGGCCCAGCTCCACTCCGCCGCCCACGGTGGTGGGCGACGCGTCGCTCGGCGCCGAGTGACCCGTCGCGCCCACCCGCGCCACGATCCCGACGCCGCGCGCCACCACGCCGGCCTCGAGACCCGCGACGAGCACCGCGGCGTGGCCCTCGGGCCACTGTCCCTCGAGGGTCGTGAGCAGCCGGAACGTCCCCTGGGGATCGACGTAGTTCATCGTGAACCCCGCCCGGGTGCGGCGCGGCAGCCGCGCCCCCCCGCTGCGGTCGCCGCCGATGTTCTGGACGCTCGCGCCGAGCGCCATGATGTCGAAGACGGCGATCGCGACGCCGGCGTCGCCGGCCCAGGCGTCCGCGCTGGAGCCGCCGACCTCCTGCCGGAGGTACTTCCCGGACCCGCCGAGCGCAATCACACCGGTGCGGAACACCAGCGACGAGACACCGAGCATGTCGGTCGCCGATCCGGCGCCGGAGTCGAGCGCCGCGACACCCGCGCCCCAATTGAGCCGGCCCAGTCGCAACGCCAGGGCGGCCGAGGACAGTGTCGAGCCCGCGAGATAGCGCTCGTACGAGCCCTCGACGGAAAGATGGCGGATGGTGGCGATCCCGGCCGGGTTCGCGAACACGGCGCCGGCGTCTCCGACGAGCGCCGCCCCCGCGCCACCCAGCCCCGCCGAGCGGGTGGAGGCCGGGAGCAGGACCACCGGGCTGCCGTCCGCCTGGGCGGTCAGCGACGTAACAACAACGACGTCGAGGAGAATCGTCAAAACACCCTTCCTCGACGGAGTTCGCATTACTTGATCCTGATCACATTCAGCCGCGGCACGAGCGCGTCCGGGAGCGCAAAGCCCTGCCCGTCGCTGAAGAGCAGCGTGAAGCCGATCGCCCCGGCGCTCTGCTGCGCCCGGAAGTACTTGCCCGACCCCGCGCGCAGCGTGTCGCTCACGTTCACCACGCTCCCCGGGCCGACGGGCGGGACAAGCGGAAAGCTGGCCGGGATGTTGTTCGGCACCGGGCAGCGCGCGCTTAGCGTGGGGTAGTCGGTGCGGAACTTCCGCACCTTGTACTGCAGCTCCGGGGGCGGAGTGAACCCGGGCAGGTCGGACACGTAGTTCGCGAGCGCCCAGTGCGTCACCGTCTCGGCGAACGGCCTGCCGGTCACGTGCTCCACGTTGGCGGCGCCCGTGAGCGTGGTCTGGTCGAGTTGTCGCGTGACCACGTCCCCAGCGGTGAGCGACTGATCGGCCGCGTACTGGTCCACGAGGTAGCGCACGAACAGCCACATCGCGCCCCGCTCCGCCAGGGTCCCGATCCCCTCGGTGGCGAGCAGGTAGTGGTCCTGCGGCGCGCTGAAGTACTGGCCCGCGTTGTGGAGGTCCCCGTTCACAAAGTCACAAAACGTCGCGGTGTCCGGCAGGTAGCGGCGGCCTCCCATCTCCTCCGCGAAGTGGGAGAGCCCCTCGTTGAGCCACAGCACCTCGGGGGCGCCGGCGCGCCTCAAGTAGTGCTGCCCGAAGCTGATCATGTGCTGGAACTCGTGGATGAACGTCACCGGGACGAGGCTGTTCACCTGGGCGACGGAGTGCGCGCAGCTCAAGGTCCCGAGCGGGTCCGCCACGATCGAGTAGAAGATCTCGCCGTTGTTGCCCTGACCAAAGATCAGGTCCGCGCCGTAGAAATACCCGGCTACAAATCCGGTGAGGGTACAGTCGGACGCGCTGACGAGCTGGTTCACCGCGTTCGTCATCAGCACGATCACCACAGTGTTCCCGTCGATGTCCGTCTCGCCGCCGAACGCCAGGGTGTCCCGCACGTACAGCAGCGTGTCGAACTTTAAACGCAGCGACAGGAGGTCCGCGTCGCTCAGCCCATTTGGCGGCGCGTTGTTGTCCACGAAGATGGCGATGTGCATCCCGACCTGCTTCGCGGTGGCCGTCACGGTGGTCTTGCTCGTGCAATCCAGGTTCGAGCAGACGCTGAAGGTGCCGACGTCCCCCACGGCCGGTGGACCCAGGGCGACGCGTGGCGCGGTGAAGGCGTGGATCGTTGGAGGGTTGCTGAGATAGAGCTGCTGCTCGCTCTCGCGCAGGAACTGGTGGAACCGCGCGGCCGGCGCGAGCTGGACGGACGGCGCAATGGGAGCCGGAGCGGGGGCGGAGCTCGCGGCGAGGGTCGCCCCCCGCAACAAGAAGGACGACTTGCCGCCCGGCGTCCCCGTGGCGGCCTGGGGCACGAGCAGGTACTCGATGTCCGACCCCGACTGGTTCGCAGCGAACGCGACGCAACCCGGGCCCCGCACCGTGCGCAGGACGAAGTCGCCCCTGGGCCTGGGGTCGGCGGACCGGTACTCGCCGGCCGTGAGGTTGACGAGCGGCGCGCCGGCCGTGCATGGGGCCAGCGGCCCTGTCGATTCGCTACACCCTACCGCGAGGAGCGAGCACAGCCCGATCCCGCCTAGCACCTTCCCCCACATGCTCTTCCTCCTTTGCTTCGCCGGCGAGGCGCAGGACCCGCCGGAAGCAGATCGGGCCCACCAGCTCATGGACTCCAATCATCGCCACGATCAGGGTCTCGAGCGAGACCCCCCACGCCGGGAACGCCCGCCGCGCCACGGCGGCGAGCCCCAACGCTACACCTCCCTGTGAGATGAGTCCCAGCCACCCATCCCGCGCGAGGACGGGCCTCACACCGGGGTCCTGACCCGCCCAGACGACGCCGTAGCGCATGGCCACCACGCGCAGCCCCGCGACGAGCAGCACCCACGGCCACAGGCTCGCCAGAGCCTCCAGGCGCAGGCCGGCGCCCGCCAGGGCAAAGAACACGAGGTACAGCGGGAGCGAGCCTCGCCGTAGGGGGCCGCGCAGGCGCTCGCCCTCCACGGGGAAGAAGTTCTCCACAGCGAATCCGGCCGTCAGCGCAACGAGCACCGTTTCGAGATGCACCAGCTGGGCGCTTTCCGCGGCGACGAACGCCGCGGCGACGAGAAGCAGCGCCGTGTGCCGTTGGAACTGGCGCACGTAGGCGGCGAGTGCGTAGCCCAGCGCCGCGCCGACGGCGACCGAGCCCACGAGGTGCGCCAGCGCCGTGCCGGCGACGAGGAGCTTGAGCGCGCCGGCGCTTGTGAGCAGCCTGGCCACCGCGAGCACGAGCGCGAGGAGGACGATGACGGCGACGTCTTGCACGACCGTGATGGCGAGGACGGTGCGGGCGACCGGGCCCCGCGCCTCGAGCTCGCCGATAAGCGCCATGGTCACGACCGGCGAGGACGCGGCGGCGACGGTCCCGAGGACGAGGGCCACGGCCAAGCGATCACCGACCGGCTGATGGACCGTTACGGGAAACCACAGGCCCACAGTGAACATCACGGCCGTCACGGCGGCGAAGGGGAACAGGATCGCGCCGCTCGCGAGGCGCGTCAGGCCGCGGCGCTCGGCCCGCAGCGTCCCGAGCCTCAGCTCGCTCCCCGCGGCGAACGCGATCAGGGCGGCGGCCGCGTCCGCGATGAACCGCAGCGCGCCGACCTCGTCCGCGCGGACGAGCCCGAGCCATGCCGGCCCGACCGCGAAGCCCGTCAGCAGGTAGCCCGTGAGGCGTGGCAGGCGCGTCCGCCGCGCGACCTCGCCGCCCAGCTGCGCCGCGAGGAGCAGGAATCCGAGCGCGAGGGTGGCGCGCGCCTCGAGCGCGCCGCCCGCGGTGAGACGATGAAAAAGGGCCATCATGAGGGCCAACGCGAACGCGCTCGCGAACCAACGCATCGGCGCAAAGTTATTGCCGCACGCCGTTTTGACAATGCGGAGGAGCGCCGATATCTTCCCGACGTGACCGCCCACAACTGGATCGAGGACGTGCGCTTCGGGGACGATGGACTCGTCCCCGTCGTCGCTCAGAGCGCCCTCGCCGGCGAGGTCCTGATGGTGGCCTATGCCGACCGGGCGGCGCTGGAGCGCACGCGTGACACCGGCGAGGCGCATTACCACAGCCGCAGTCGGAGCGGCCTCTGGAAGAAGGGGGAGACGTCCGGGCACACCCAGGCCGTGGCGGAAGTGCGCGTCGACTGCGACGGCGACGCGGTGCTCTACGTGGTGCGCCAGAGCGGGCCCGCCTGCCACACCGGCGCCCCCACCTGCTTCGGTGAGCCCAGCGGCGGCACGCTGGTTCGGCTCGCCGGCACCATCGCGCGCCGGGCACGCGAGCGGCCGGAGGGATCCTACACCGCGCGCCTGTTGGGCGATGGGGTTGCGAGGCTCGCGCAGAAGCTGGGCGAGGAGGCGGTGGAGACGGTGGTCGCCGCCACCGCCGAGGACGGCGCGCGCCTCGCCAGCGAGGCGGCCGATCTCCTGTATCATCTCCTGGTGCTGCTCGAGGCGAAGCGGCTGCCCCTGGAACGGGTGCTCGAGGAGCTCGATCGGCGGGCGGGAGCGCGGTAGGCGAGATGGCGTTCGTACACCTCCACACGCACAGCGAATACTCCCTCCTCGACGGCGCCAACCGCATCCCCGATTTGCTGGACCACGTCCAGGCGCTCGGCATGGACGCGCTGGCGATCACCGATCACGGCAACCTCCACGGCGCCTGGCAGTTCTACGTCGAGGCGAAGGCCCGCAAGATACGGCCGATCCTCGGGTTCGAGGCGTACCTCGCGTTCGGGAGCCGCCAGCGGCGCGAGCGGCTGAGTGGCGCCCCCGCCGACTACTCGCATCTCGTGCTACTCGCCCGCAACCGCACCGGCTACCGTAACCTCGTCAAGCTCTCGTCCATCGGCTTCCTCGAGGGCTATTACCGCCGGCCGCGCATCGACCGCGAGGCGCTGGAGCGGCACAAGGAGGGGCTGATCGCGCTCGCCGCCTGCCTGTCGGGCGAAGTCGCTCTGTACCTGCGGCAGGGGAACTACGAGGCGGCGAAGGCGAGCGCCCGGTATTTCGCCGATCTGTTCGGGCCGGACGGCTTCTGGCTGGAGGTCCAGAACCACGGCATCCCCGAGGAGCGGCTCGTCACGGAGGGTATGTTCCGGCTGGCGGCGGAGCTGGGGGTGCCGGTGGTGGCCACGAACGACGCGCACTATCTCCGCAAGGACGACGCCGAGGCTCACGACGTGCTGCTCGCCATCGGCATGGGAAAGGATCTCGACGACCCGAACCGGTTCCGCTTCTTCGGGCGTGAGAGCTACGTCAAGTCGGAGCAGGAGATGGGCGCGCTGTTTCCGGACCGCCCGGACGTCATCGCGGAGACGGCACGGCTGGCCGCGCTGTGCGAGTTCGACTTCGAGAAGCGCTACTTCCTGCCGCAGTACCCGCGCCCCGCGGAGTTCGCGAGCGACACCGACCTGCTGGTGCACCTCGCGCGCGACGGGGCGCGGCGCCGCTACGGCGATCCCCTGCCGCCGGATGTGGAGCAGCGTCTGCAGTACGAGCTCGACGTCATCTCCCGCACCGGCTACGCCGGGTACTTCCTGATCGTCTACGACTTCATCAAGGCGGCCAAGGACCGCGGCATCCCCGTGGGCCCGGGACGCGGGTCCGCTGCCGGCTCGCTCGTCGCGTACACGCTCGGCATCACGAGCATCGACCCCCTCAAGTTCGACCTGCTGTTCGAGCGCTTCCTCAATCCCGAGCGGGTGACGATGCCCGACATCGACCTCGACTTCTGCTTCGAGCGGCGAGGCGAGGTGATCGAATACGTGCGCTCGCGCTACGGGCGGGAGTCGGTGGGCCAGATCATCACCTTCGGGACGTTGAAGGCGCGGGCGGCATTCCGCGACGTAGCCCGCACGTTGCGCCTCGAGGTGGGAGACGTGGATCGGCTCACGAAGACGATCCCATCGGGCCCCGCCTACTCGCTGAGCCTCGCGGAAGCGGCCGAGAAGGTGCCCGAGCTGCGCGCGGCCGCCGAGCAGGACGAGCGGGTCCGCAAAGTCCTCGACCTCGGCGCGCGCATCGAGGGCCTGGCCCGGCACGCCTCGGTGCACGCCGCGGGCATCGTGATCGCCCCCGGCCCGCTCACGGAGTACGTCCCCGTCTGCATCGCGCCCCAGGTGCCGGACGCGATCATCACGCAGTACGACATGGTGGGGCTCGAGCAGGTCGGGATGCTGAAGATCGACATCCTCGGCCTGAAGACGTTGACCGTAATCCACGACGCGGTCGCCATGGTGCGCGAGCGCCGCGGGACGCCGCTCGACATGGACGGTCTCGACCTCGAGGATCCCGCGGTGTACCGGCTGCTCCGCTCGGGGCGCACCGCCGGGGTGTTCCAGTTCGAGTCGCCGCTCGCGACCGACACGCTGCGCAACATGCAGTGCGACCGCTTCGACGACCTGGTCGCGACCAACGCGCTGCTCCGCCCGGGGCCGCTCGACACCGGGATGCATCTCGTCTTCATCAACCGCAAGTTGGGCCGCGAGGAAGTGCGCTACCCCCACCCCGCGCTTGAGGAGATCCTCAAGCCCACGTACGGCGTGATCACCTACCAGGAGCAGGTGATGCGGATCGCCAACGTGCTGGCCGGGTTCTCGCTCGCCGAAGCGGACGTGCTGCGCAAGGCGGTGGGGAAGAAGGACCAGGAGCTGATCCAGCAGGAGCTCGGGCGCTTCGTAGAGCGCGCCGTGGCGCGCGGCCACGACCGGCGCGGCATCGCGGACATCGCCGCCCAGATCGAGACGTTCGGCCGGTACGGGTTCAACAAGTCCCATGCGGTGGCGTACTCGGTTCTCTCCTACCAGACCGCCTGGCTCAAGACGCATCACCCCGCCGAATTCATGGCGGCGCTGCTCTCCTCGGAAATCGGCAACACCGACAAGGTCGTGCAGTACATCAACGGGGCGCGCGAGCTGGGGCTCGACGTGCTCCCGCCCGACGTGAACGAGTCGGGGTTCAAGTTCACGGTGGTCGGCGAGCGTCGGATCCGGTGCGGCCTCGGCGCCGTGAGGAACGTCGGCCAGAGCGCCATCGAGTCGATCATCGCCGGCCGCGTGGCCGGGGGGCCGTATCGCTCACTCGTGGATCTGTGCGAGCGGATCGACCTGCGCCTCTGCAACAAACGCGTCGTGGAGGCGCTGATCGACGCGGGGGCCTGCGACTCGCTGGGCGGTCATCGGGCCCAACTCGTGGCCGCGCTCGACACGGAGTTCTCCGAGGCGCAGGCGCGTCAGGGGGAGCGCGATTCGGGCCAGGTGGCCCTGTTCGGCGACGCAGCTCCCATCCCGCATCCCCCGTCCCGCATCCTGGACGTCGAGCCCTGGACCGAGCACGAGCGCCTGGCGCGCGAGAAAGGGGTGCTCGGCTTCTTCATCTCCGGGCACCCCCTCGCCAAGTACCGCGCGGAGGTGGAGCTTTTCGGGACCCGGACGACGGCGACGCTAAGCCAGTGGAGCGACCAGCGGGTGGCGATCGCCGCCCTGGTGACCGTCGTGAAACGGCAGATCTCCAAGCGGACGGGCGCCGAGTACGCCCGGCTCACGCTGGAGGACTTCCACGGCACCGCCGACGCGCTGGTCTTTCCCGAGGCGTGGGCCAAGCTGAACGACGTGATCCATGCCGACGACGCGCTGCTGCTCTCGGGCGGTCACAGCGCGCGGGACCGGGACGAGGAGCAGGCGCCGTTCATCGTCGACGCGGCCCGGCCGCTGGACGAGCTCAAGGACAGCGGGGCGATCGGGATCGCGCTGAGCTGGCCCAGCGCGGACCCGCCGCCGCCCGACGTGGCGCGTGCGGTCGCCGCGCTGTGCGCTTCGCACCCCGGCCCGGCGCCGGTGCTGCTCGAGTACGGAGGGAACGGCACCCAGGCGCGGCTGCGGAGCCGCTCCCTGCGCGTGGCGGTAGCGGACGACCTGCTGGCGGCGCTGCGGGAGCTGCTCGGCGCCGAGCGCGTGCAACTCGTGAAGGCGACCTGACCGATGGCGACCCATACGCTCGACTTCGAGCGCCCCCTGCTGGAGCTCGAGCGCCAGATCGAGGAGTTGAAGCGCGTGGCGGGCGAGGGAGCCGTGGACGTGGCGAAGGAGCTCCAGCCGCTCGAGCAGAAGCTGGCCGAGTTGCGCGTCCAGATTTACCGGAGCCTCACGCCGATGCAGCGGGTCCAGGTGGCGCGGCACCCCAAGCGCCCCTATGCGCTGGACTACCTGCGCAGCGTCTTCAGCGACTTCGTGGAGCTGCACGGCGACCGGCTGTTCCGCGACGATCCGGCGATCGTGGGAGGATGGGCGCGCCTCGACGGGCAGACCGTCATGGCGATCGGGCACCAGAAGGGACGCGACACGAAGGAGAACCTGCGGCGCAACTTCGGGATGGCCCACCCCGAGGGATATCGCAAGGCGCTGCGCCTGATGAAGCTGGCCGAGAAGTTCCACGCCCCGGTCGTCACGCTGGTGGACACGCCCGGCGCCTACCCCGGGATCGGCGCGGAGGAGCGCGGGCAGGCCGAGGCCATCGCCCACAACCTGCTCGAGATGGCGGGGCTCCGGACCCCGATCCTCACGGCGATCATCGGCGAAGGCGGCTCCGGCGGCGCGCTCGGCGTCGGCCTCGGCGACCGCGTGCTGATGCTCGAGAACGCGGTGTACTCCGTGATCTCGCCGGAAGGGTGCGCCGCGATCCTGTGGAAGGACGCGAGCCAGCGCGAGCGCGCCGCCGAGGCGCTGAAGATCACGGCCCAGGACCTGCTGCAGCTCGGCGTCATCGACGAGATCGTGCCCGAACCCCCGGGCGGCGCCCACGCCGACCCCGACGCCGCGGCCGAGACGCTCGGCGCGGCGCTGCGCCGCCACCTGGCCCAGCTCGACAAGCTGCGGATCGTCAAGCTCCTCAAACGGCGCGAGGAGAAGTACCTTTCGATGGGCGCACTCAGCGGGAAATGAGTTGAATTCCGTCGTCGAGGTCCGGTTCAAAGGGAACCGCAAGGAGTACTTTCTCTGGCCGTTTGACGACGCGCTCGCCCTACACGAGGCGGTGATCGTGGAGGTCGAGCGCGGGCACGACTACGGCCGCGTCTCCGCCACGGGGGCGACGGCCGAGCGCAAGTGCGGCGGCGGCTGCCACGGGTGCTCGCTCGCGGAGGGGGCCCCGCCGGCCGTCGAGCGCAAGATCGTGCGACGCGCCGGGGCCGACGACACGCGCACGGCGGACCAGCTCCACAGCGAAGAGGAGAGCGTCCGGCGCGCGGTTGGCGAGCGCGCCGAGGCGCACGGCCTCGCGATGAAGATGTCGGACGCCGAGTGGCAGTGGGACCGCCGCAAGCTCACGATCTACTTCACGGCGGAGCAGCGCGTGGACTTCCGGGCGCTCGTTCGGGACCTGGCGAGCGTGTTCCACGCGCGCATCGAGCTGCGCCAGATCGGCGCGCGGGACGAGGCCAAGCGGCTGGACGGCGTGGGCCGCTGCGGCCGCCAGTACTGCTGTTCGAGCTGGCTCCCGGAGCTCCGGCCCGTGAGCCTCGCTCTCGCCAAGGACCAGCACCTCTCGCTCAACCCCTCGCAGATCTCGGGGGGGTGCGGGCGACTGCTGTGCTGCCTCCGCTACGAGCACGACTTCTACGTGCAGGCGCGGAAGCGGTTCCCCAAAGAGGGCAAGCTGCTGCGCACGGCGGTCGGGCTCGAGCGCGTGCTGGCCGTCGACATCTTCCGCGAGCGCGTGACCCTGCAGGCCGAGTCGGGTGACGCCCGCGTCGTCGCGCTGGAGCGTCTCACGAGCGAGCTCGAGGCGGCCGTCGGCGGCAAGCCCCCCGGTGCCTAAGTTCTATCTCACGACGGCGATCGACTACTCGAACGGCGAGCCACACCTGGGCCACGCCCTCGAGAAGATCGGCGCCGACTGCATCGCGCGGTATCGGCGCCTGCGCGGCGACGACGTCCACTTCGTGATGGGGATGGACGAGCACAGCCAGTCCGTGATCCAGGCCGCCGCCCGCGCCGGCGTGCCGCCGCAGGCGTGGGTCGATCGCATGGCGGCCACGTTCGCCGACTACTGGCGCCGCCTCCACTGCTCGCACGACGACTGGATCCGCACCACGGAGCCGCGACACGCCGGCGCGGTGGCGGCCCTGCTCGAGCGCATCCGGCAGCGCCACCCGGCGGATCTGTTCGAGGCGGAGTACGAGGGGTTGTACTGCACCGGGTGCGAGGAGTTCAAGACGGGCGCGCAGATCGTCGACGGGCATTGCGTCGAGCATCCTACCCTCGAGCTGATCCCGACCAAGGAGCGCAACCACTTCTTCCGGTTGAGCGCGTACCGCGACGCCGTACTCGACCGCATCCGCTCGGGCGCGCTGCGCGTGCAGCCCGAGATCCGTCGCAATGAGGTGCTGCGGCTGCTCGAGGCCGGCCTCCAGGACATCTCGATCTCGCGGCAGCGCCAACCCTGGGGCATCCCGTTCCCCGGCGACCTGCAGCAGACGGTGTACGTCTGGTTCGACGCGCTGATCAACTACCTCTCGGCGACCGGTTTTCCGGAGCCCGGCTACGACCGCCTGTGGCCCGCCGACTTGCACATCGTGGGCAAGGGCATCACGCGCTTCCATTGCGTCATCTGGCCTGCGATGCTGCTCGCGGCCGAGCTTCCGGCGCCGCGCGCCGTGTGGGCACATGGCTACGTGCAGTGGTCGGGCACCAAGATGAGCAAGACCGCCGGTACGCCCGTCACGCTGGGCGAGGCGATCGATCGGCACGGCGCGGATGCCCTGCGCTACTTCCTGCTGCGTGAGGTCGGGTTCGAGAACGACGGCGACTTCACATGGGAGCGGTTCGACGCGCGCTACACCTCCGAGCTGGCGGATACTTTCGGGAACCTGGTGTCCCGCTCGCTCGCCATGCTGCACCGCTACCGCAGCGGCACCGTGCCGCGCGACCCCGCGACGCACGCCCCCCCCCCGATCGAGACAGCGGCGCGGGCAGCCGTCGCCGGGTACGCGCGCGCCATGGACGCGCTGGCGCTCGAGCAAGGCGCGGCGCAGTGGATGGAGCTCGCGGCGCACGCCAACCGCTACATCGAGGAGACCGCGCCGTGGAAGCTCGCGCAGAGGGGCCAGGACGCGGAGCTCGATACGGTGCTCGCGAACCTGGCCCGCACCGTGGCCCGGCTCGCGGTGCTCGCCGCCCCGTTCATTCCCCGCGCGGCCGCAACGGTCTGGGGACTGTTCGGCGAGCGGGCCCCCCTCGAGACGATCCGCCTGGACGACCTCGAATCTCTCTCAGCCGAGCGTCTGCAAGTGGCGAAGCCGCCGGTACTTTTCCCGAAGCCCGAGCGCACTCCACGTGGTGCCCAGAAGCTGGTGACGTAGCTCACGAGCCCGCGTGTTGACGGCTTCCGACGCGGCTCGTATGTTAGCGCACCCACCACGGGAGCCGGACCCAACGCCCTGTCCGGTATTGCGTTACGGTTGGCGATGCCGTTTCATGCGACGCCGATCATGTGCAGTTGACGCGAGGTAAGCGAACAGCCGCATGCGCAGGAAAACGGAGCGACGCTGGACCGTCATGCTGGTGCCTCACGGCTCGGGAGCCTCCCGCGCCGTGGAGCTGTCGCAGACGGTGGTGAAGGCCCTGATCGGGATCGGGAGTGTGATCGCGCTCCTGTTCCTCGTGCTGGGCGGCGCCGCCATCGCGCGCGGCGTCAGCATCACGCGGAGCCGCGCGCTCGAGCGGGAGAACCGCCTGCTGGCGGACGAGATCCAGCGCATGCGCGAGCGCCTCGTCGGGTTGCGGGACACGCTCACCAAGTTCAGTGCGCGGGAGCAGGAGCTGCGCCTGCTGGCGGGGCTCACCCCCACCGATGCTGGCGTGCAGCGGGGCGGCATCGGCGGCCCGTCGGGGAGCTGGTCGGAGCGCGACAGCCTCGCGGCGCTGGGCCCGAACGGCCAGCAGGTGCTCGCCGCCCGCGTCGACATGGACGAGCTGCTGCGCCGCGCCAACATCCTGGTCCGCTCGGTGAACCAGGCGTACGACTCGCTCTCAAGCCACCGGGCGCAGCTCGCCGCGTACCCCTCGATCATGCCCACCCGGGGCTGGCTCACGAGCGCCTTCATGGCCGAGCGGGTGCACCCCATCCTCCATCTCGCGCGGCCGCACGAGGGGATCGACGTCACCGCGCCCATGGGGGCCGAGATCGAGGCGCCCGCCTCCGGCATCGTGACCGACGTGAAGTGGGAAGAGGGGTACGGCAACATGGTCACCCTCGATCACGGGTACGGCCTCGTCACCCGCTACGCGCACTGCTCGAAGATCCTCGTGGCCCGCGGCCAGCGCGTGAAGCGCGGCCAGAAGATCGCGCTCGTCGGGTCGACCGGCCTGTCCACCGGCCCGCACCTGCACTACGAGGTGTGGGTCAACGGCAAGCCGGTGAACCCCATCAAGTACGTGCTGCCGGACGCGATCGTAGACTAAGGGCGGGAACAGGCGGCAATGGGCGGCAGGCGTCGAGGCGCTTTCCGCCCTTTTGCCGCCCGTGCCACCGGTTTCAACGAGGCTTGACGCCGCTCGCCGCAGGGCCAACTATAGGGAGTCCGGGAGGTGTCTGGAGGCTCCGATGAAGCCGATCGCGCTCTGGCTCCTCGCTATCCCATTGCTGGGCTGCGGCGCGACTACCCGCGGCTCCGGCGCGCCCGCCTCCCCGAACAGCTATTTCATCACCGACGACAAGATCGCCCAGTCCGGCGCGCGTACCGCCTGGGACGCGCTGCGGCTGACTGTCCCCAACGTGCAGTTCCGGGAGAGCCGCGGGCGGCCGGCTAAGATCAGCCGCCGCGGGAGAGCGAGCATCTACCTTGACGACCAGACCCGCCTGATCATCGACAACGTGCGCGTGTACGACATCCGCGTGCTCGAGCAGATGGCCGCGTCCGACATCATGACCATAGAGGTCCTGAGTGGACTGGACGCGACGACGTACTACGGCGGCACATCCACGAGCGGGATGATCGTCATCAAGACGAAGACGGGTCCGATCCCCTAGCAGCTCACGGGGCGCGGTCCGTGCACTGCACGAAGTTCGGGTTGTTCTGCTCGTCGAACGGGATCGGCAGTTGGATCGCGTCGCCGAAGTTCCCGCCCTTGAACCACCGCCCGTTCGGATAGACGCTGTTCACCGCGCGGCCGTACTGCCGGAGCAGCCGTCGCATGTCGCCGAGCCGGTGCCCGGTCCCGAACATCCAGAACGCCCGCTCGCGGAACGTGAGGTCCACGCGGGCCGGGTCGTTGCCCGGGTCGGCGAGGGCCGTCAGGTCCGGCCCGCGCGTGTAGCCAGACTGGATCGGGGAGTTGGCGTTCACGCGTGCGGTCGTGCGCACGGAGTTGAGCTTGGCAAGCCAGTTGGGGTCGCCTGCCTTGAGCAACGCCTCGGCCTCGATCAGCCGAGCTTCGACCCCAGTGACGATCCGGATCAGCGAGCTCCGCCCCCAGATCCCCTGGCGGATCACGAAGAGCGGATACGCCGTGTCGAAGATCACGGAGTCCGAGCTGATCGTCCCGTCCTTGGTGTTAGGCCCACCCCGCCTCCGCGGGAGCCGCGGATCGTTCGCGCTGAAGTAGGGCAGCCCCACGTTTCCCCCCACTGAGGCGTCGCCTTCGTTGTCTCCCATCGTGTAGCGCCGCGCGTTGACGTTGAGCGCCCAGTTCTGGTTGTCGGCAGTGACGAGCGAGTAGGTCACGTCGTAGTGGAAGGTATCCGGCACTCCAGCGACGGCCGTCGCCGCCACCGCGAAATCGGCCGCCATCCCCCCTCGTGCTCGGTCGAGCAGCGCCCGGCCCTTCACGACCTGGGCGAGCCACTTGACCCGCAAGCTGTCGGCGCCCCTGCTGTCGGCATCGGCGGCGCTGAGAGTGTTCAAGGCCGAGTCGGCGTTCGCCGCCGCGAGCGCGAACAGTGAGTCGTTCGACAGTGGATCGCCATAGACGACCTCGCTACCGATGAAGCTGCTGAGGGGGACGCCGTTGCAGTAATGCTCCCCCGCCAGGACCTCGACGTATGCGATAAGCGCGAACATCCGGCCGATGTTGACGACGGGTGAGGGTTGGTATTGGCGCAACGCCCGGATCGCCGCGCCTGCCTGCACGCGTACCCGGTTGATGGCCCGGAACGGTCCCGCGTGGAAGGTGTTCTGCGGATCCCAGATCCGCTGGTCCATCGTGTTGCGCTGGATGAAGGTATCGCCCGATTGCCACTCGTCCGTGAGGAGCCCGCCAAACTCGAACAGCGCGTCGGGCCCCTGCCGCCCCGCCGTAGCCTGCTCAAGGCGAAGGATAGCGCCGTTGTGGAGCGCCACCGCTCCGGCAGCCGTGTTGGCATTCAGTTGCTCGTCGGTGATGATGTCCGGGTCGGTCACGCTCAATAGGTCATGGACGCACCCTTGCACCGGCAGGGTGGCTGCGAAGCCGCAGAGCCACAGGAACCGAGGGACGCCGGGGAATCTGGTCATGGCGACGAGTCCTTTGAGAATGGTGTCCGGTCGCATGCGGTCGCCTCAGAATCCGACGTTCAGCCGGAACGTCCAGTAGGTCGGGGGCGGCGCGGTCTGGAAGTTGCTCACGACCCCCGTCGCGGTCTCGAAGTAGTTGGCTTCCGGGTCCATCCCGGTCCAGCTGGTGGCCTTCCAGAGGTTGCGCCCGGCCACGGTGATGCTCGCGCGGCTCGCGCGGAAGGCCTGCGCCCACCGTTGCGGCAGGTCGTAGGTGGCCGAGGCCTCGCGTAGCCGGATGAAGGTGGCCTTCTCAATGAAGCCCCACTGCGTGCGGGATGGCGTCTCCCGCAGCGCCACGGACCGGGCCTGCTCCCACAGGGGGGCCGTGCGGTCGATTTCCCCGCGGCAGTTGAGGCGAGACTCGCAGCGGATGCGCTCGGTCCCGTTCAGCTGGTAGTAGCCGCTCTTGTGGTCGAACAGGAAGTTGAGGCGCAGCCGGCGGCTGAACAGATCGAACCCGCTGGTATAGGTGATTTCCCAGCGCGGGTTCGGGTAGCCCACGAACTGGGCGCTGTCAGCCACGGTGATTTCGTCCGCCGTGATGATGCCGTTGCCGTCCTTGTCCGCGAATGTGTAGGGGCGCTGGAACCATGCGTTGATCGGGTAGCCCACCCGCTGCTGCACGGTGGTGCCGACGATCGGCGGAATCGGCTTGCCGGTCGCCGGATCGATGCCCATGTCCGCGATGAAGTTGGTGTTGTACGCGGCGTTCACGCCCAGGTCCCATCCGAACTGCTGGCGGTCCACCAGCCGAGCGGTCACGAGCGCCTCTAGCCCGCGGTTCACCACTGCGCCGAGGTTCTCGAACCGCGTATCGCTCGCGCCAGCGGACGGCGGGATAATGCGAGCGATGAGCGCGTCCTTGGTCCGCTTGTTGTAGTAGGTGAGATCGACGCTCACCCGATGCTCGAACAGCACCGCCTCGCCGCCGATCTCATATTCCCGCGCCCGCTCGGGCTTCAAGCCCGGGTTGCCGCTGGCCGAGTCGAGGATCGCCGGGCTGTCGGCGTTGTCCACGCTGGCCGCCGTCGGCGCGAAGAACCGCAGGGCGTCGGTCGTCCCCGGCTGCACCCCCGACGCGCCCACCGCGCCGCGCAGCCGGACGCTGTTGATCCAGGTCCACTTGGGGAAGTAGGGCTCCTCCGAGATTACGTAGGAGACGCTGAACTTGGGATAGTACACGGCTTGGAAGTTCGCACCGAAAGCACTATTGTCGTCCACCCGCAGCGCCCCGGTGACAAATAAGCGATCCTTGTACCCGAAGAGCTGCTCTACGTAGCCGCCTACGGTCTTCGTGATGTCCGTGGCCTCCGAGACGCGCTGGATCGCACCCGCCCCGACCGTCGTCGCCCCCGGCGGCAGATCAGAGCCAGATGCCCCATTGCGGTCGAACACGTCCTTCAGGTACTGCGCACCGACCGACGTGCGCGACGACAGCTGGGGGCTCAGCTGGAACGTCGCGGTGGCATTCGCTTCACCGGTGTAGGAGAAGAAGTTCGTGCGGTTGTCCGTCTTGAATCCTCGCTTCGTCGTGCCGAAGCTCGTGCACTCGTTCCGCCGGCACAGGTCCGTGTCGAGCCGGTGCGTGAAATCGATCCCCCCGGTGGCGCGGACCGCGAGCCAGCTCGTCGGCCGCCAGTTGAGCGTGCCGCTCCCGATGAAGCGGTTGATGTCCTGGGTCACCGTCTCCGAGAGCATCTCGTCAGGGGTGAACGCCCGGTAGCCATACTTACCGCCCGCCTTGTTACCGAGACCGCCGAGGGCGTTCGAGAGCAGGCCGGTCGTGTTGTTGTCTGTCTGGGGGAGCCGCTGTGTGCTGGAGATGAAGCCACTCGACAGCGAGAGATCCATCCGCGGATTGAGGCGCGCTTCCGCGTTCGCTCGCAGGCTCACCCGGCGGCGCGCATTGGGGCGCAACTGCTCGAAGGGCACCTCGCTGATCGGACGGATCGCGAGGAGCGAGTCCACCGCGAAGGGCGGCATCTTGAGCTGCGACACCTCGTTCTCCCACTCACCGGAGACGAAATAGCGCGTGGCGTCCGACCCTCCTTGCACCTGGACCCCATACTGATTGCGGTAGCCGGTCGCGTTGGGCGACGTCTGAGGGTCTTCGAACAAATTGTACGTGGTGACACTGTCCTGCCTACAGAACTGCGGATCGGTCGGATTCCTCACGGTCTGGGTGAGCAAGCACTCGATCCCGTTGGTCGGCTTCGAGCTGGAATCGGCAGGGAGGCTGGGGTACGTCACCCAGCCGCGATAGGCGGTGGGATAGGTGTTGTAATCCCTGATTAGACCCTGCTCGGCGTACACATTCCACCGCGTGGGCCCCGGCGCCCCCCGTTTGGTCTTAATGAGGATCACCCCGGTCGAGGCCGCGGTGCCGTAGAGCGCCGCCGCTGACGGCCCCTTCACGACCTCGATCGACTCGATCTCCTCGGGGTTGAGATCGTTGACACGACTCGGGTTCGTGCCCCCAATTCCGATGCTCGACGAGTTATTGGCGCTCGTCATCCGCACGCCGTCGATGATGTACAGCGGCTCGTTGTTGAGCGAGAGGCTGTTGGTGCCGCGGATCCGCACCCGCGCGCCCGCGCCCGTGAGGTTCCCGGCCAGGACTTCCACCCCGGGTGCCTTGGCGCCGAGGAGGTCGTTCATGTTGGCGATCGGGCGCGTCGCCACCAGACTGTCTGCCCGGATCGTGTTGATGACGTTGCCCACCTCCCGCTTCGTCTGCTCGCCCGTGGCGGTCACGACCACTTCGTCGAGCGAATAGGGCGTGAGCACGAGCGCCAGGTCGGCGGTGGCAGCTTCGTCCGGCGCTACAGCCACACTCTGGCTCCCGGCGGCGTAGCCGATGAAGGTGGCCCGCACCGTGACTTGTCCGGGTGGGACGTTGGGGATGACGTACCGCCCCTCCGCGCGGGAAGCGGTGACGAGTGACGTCCCCACCACGGTGACGCGCGCGCCGACCAGCGGCTGCCCGCTGGACTGGTCGGTGACCTGACCCGCGATCGTGCCCCGCTGGGCGGCGGCGACGGCGGCCGTGCCGGCGACGAGACTGAGGACTGCCACGACGGCTAGCGGCGCGCGACTGTTGAAAAGGCGCATAGGCCTCCCCCTCCCTGATGGGTCCGCACCCGCACCCAAAGGCGCAGAGCCGGGCGCCGCCGCCGTGATCGGCCGCAGCCCCGGTGCAGAAGAGCGCTTCTCTGGGCGTTGGACACGCGCGCCGCACCCAACGGCTAGGAGGACGCGACGCAGCGACCTGAAACAGGCGGCGGGCTACCCACGGACCGGCACGAGGTGGGCGCACAACCCCCGAGCCGACATGTTTCACGCGGGGATTATTCTGAACCTCGTCAAGACGGCCCGCAAGAGGGGGGGTTACGGCGGGTGGGTGACTGTCACCTCGAGAAATTCACTCTCGGCACCGTATCCGCCCCAGGCGTCTGCAGCTCGAAGTACGGGCGCGGCCCCTTGCCGAGCAGCTTCGCGGTTAACACCTGCGGGACCCGCCGGATGTAGGCGTTGTACCGGTTGACCGCGTCGTTGTAGTCCTGGCGGGCGACCGCGATGCGGTTCTCCGTGCCTTCGAGCTGGTCTTGGAGCGCCCGGAAATTCTCGTTGGACTTGAGCTGCGGATAACTCTCGGCGATCGCGAGCAGCCGCCCCAGCGGCGCGGTGAGCGCGGCGTTGGCTTGCGCCATCTGCTGTAGGTCGCCCGACTGTACCGCCCCGGCGAGCTTGGCGCGCGCCTCGGCCACCGCAATGAAGACCGTCTGCTCCTGCTTGGCATACCCCTTCACCGTCTCGACGAGGTTCGGCACCAGGTCCGCCCGCCGCTGGAGCTGCACTTTGATCTGCGAGGCGGCGGCGTTCACCTGCTCGTCCAACGTTTGGATCGTGTTGTAGCCACACGCGGCGAGCAGCACCAGCCCGGTGAGCCACAGAGTCTGGAATCGTTTCACGGAGTTCCGCTCCTTCTCCTGGATGCCCTTGACGAAGACGTTGTCAACCGTTGCGCACACCGTCCAAGAGTCGCGGCTGAAGCCGCGGCTCGGCACGGCCGCTGAAGCGGCAAGACCAAGCCCGTTTACGGGCTGAACGACCTCCTCTGTCAATTACAGCGAGAGCCTGTTGACGAACTCGGCAGTGCGCACCACCGCCGCGAGATACGCAGCCGCCCGGGGATCGCGCGCCGCGAGCGCGAGCCGGCGCCGGCCGCGCACGTGCGCCACCACGTCGTCGAGCGACTCGGGCCCAAAACCGATCACCGCCCCCGCCTGGCGCACCAGATCCTCGGGTGCGGCGGGCGCCGTGCGCCCGGCAAGGCGGAGCGCCGTGCGCAGCATCGTCAACACCCCCGCGGTGCTCGCCGCGATCACCTGCGTCAGGCGCCTCGGATCGCCGCGGAACGCGGCGTACGCCTGCCGCAGGCGCACGAGCTTACCCATGAGCTCGGACTCGAGCTGGCGCCGCAGGTCCTCGCGCCGCACGCTGATCCCCACCCAAGGGTCGCGCCCGGCGAGCACTCGGTGCGCGTGGCGGATCTCCTCGTACTCGATCGCGAAGGCGTCCGCCGACTCGCGCCACTCCCGCTCGGCGAGGATCAGCGGGGCCGGATGGCCCGCGCGCACCCAAGGAGCGAGCGCCGGGTCGAGCGCCGCAAACAAGCCCTCGTCCGCCGCGTCGCAGATGAGCAACGTGTTCACGTCGGAGCGGCCGGACACCTGCGTGCCGCTCGCGGCCGAACCGTACAAGAGCAGCGAGACGAGCCGAGGGCCCAGAGCCTGCGAGACGGCATCCGCGAACTGCTCGGGTGTGAGCTTCGCCATCAGAATCTCCCTCCCGCACCACCGCCGGAGCGCCCGCCGATCAACTGCGCCGTCACGCTGTGATCCCCATTCTCCTCTCCGCGCACAAACACGAGGTCGCCGACCTTAAAATCGGCCAGTTTCGCGCTTTGCCGG
>Ga0209802_1000795_pt1 | contig 24228 bp, 22 predicted proteins | sample GraSoiAngelo_129_FD_185886 | JGI IMG/M metagenome (GOLD analysis project Ga0209802, IMG submission 185886) | Grasslands soil microbial communities from the Angelo Coastal Reserve, California, USA - 14_0927_12_40cm (SPAdes) (version 2) | ecosystem: Environmental > Terrestrial > Soil > Grasslands ... | reverse complement strand
GAGCTTCGCGATCTTCTCGCCATCAATGTCTACCCCGATTATCTTCATACCTCTTGATGCTAGGACAGCGGCGGTGCAGAGTCCAACATATCCCAGACCGATAAAGGAAGCCAATTCGGATTCTCGTTTCATAGGGATAGTCCATGCTTGGGTGTCTATATTGAAATATATTGGAAGGTCCTGAGATAAAGCGACGAACACTGAATCTGGCTGATCCTTGATTGTTAAGAAAGGTTGTCATTCCGGCGGCAGGCCTGGGCACCAGACTCTTGTCAGCCACAAAGGAACAGCCAAAGGAGATGCTGCCGGTCTTCTCTGTGACCAAAGACGGGGAGCTATGTCTCAAACCGATTGTCCAGCTAGTGTTTGAGCAATTACACAATGCTGGGTTTCGAGAATTCTGTTTCATTGTCGGTAAGGAGAAGAGAGCGATAGAAGATCACTTCATTCCAGACTCTTCCTATGTATCGATGCTACGGAAGAACGATAAGAGCGGGCCCTCTGAAGACCTGCAAGCCTTCTATGAGATGGTCGAAGAATCCACTCTTGTATGGATAAATCAGCCTGAACCACGGGGATTCGGGGATGCGGTCCTGAAGGCTAAACCGTTCATTGGAGGAGACAGCTTCCTAGTTCATGCAGGAGACAGCTATATTCTGTCTGAGAACTCTAAGCACCTGAAACGGCTCACAGAGGTCAGCGATATGATGAAAGCCGACGCCGCCTTTCTCGCACAACAAGTCGAGGATCCCCGCCGCTACGGCGTAGTAGAAGGGACCAGAGAAGGTGCTGGTATCGTTCATGTGACAAGAGTTGTTGAGAAACCTCTGCAACCAGCGTCCAAATTGGCAATCATGCCTGTCTACGCCTTCCACCCGGTTATTCTGAAAGCGTTAGAGGTTACTCAGTCCGGTGTCGGAGGCGAGATTCAACTTACGGACGGCATACAAAAAATGGTTGAGTGGGGACTCGAAGTACGGGCAGTCGAGCTAGAGGAGAACGACGTTCGACTGGACATCGGCTCACCTGAGCTGTACTGGGAGTCACAGAGTCTCTCTTACAGGCACTCGGTCGAAAAGAAGCGAAGAAACAATTGACCTAACCGTTCGTAGCTAGAAGCTTGGATTCCGCCAGCAACCATTCCGTACCCATGTTGACTGGAGGCTATGGCGCTGTCATGAGTGACATTTATGAGTCTGCGTGCCGATGATTGGCCTGATTTGGAAGGCATCTTTCAGTAAAAGATCTTCCAACTGTACACGGCCTGTTCAAATATCCGTGTATATACTCACCAACAGGCGATTTGTCTCTGTCAAACCAACGCTCTTCACCGTTGGTGAATTTGAGAACAGACCAGTATGATGACGAGATCTTGAGAGTCGACGCGCATGAGTGAAGACTCTGTTCACGTTGAGATAGATGAGCGGACCCCATCTTGGGCAGCCATATTGGATAAGGACAGATTCCGAGAAGAGCTCGATCGGCTTTGCCGGGTCGAGTGGAATTTCGGGGCTGTGGAGACTGTACATGTTGGGATGCTCAGAATGCACAAGAACCGCTGTACGTTCGACATAGAATTCAAGACCAAAGGAGGATTGCACAGTCTAATCGGCAAAGTTCACGATATAGATCGTTCAGACATATTTCAAGCAATGAAAGACATAGTTAACAGCGGGTTCGGGCCGGAGGCCGAGTTCGCAATTGCCCGACCGATGGCTTACCTACCCTCCCTGCATCTATTACTGGAAGAGAAGATTACAGGTATGCCCGGAAAGGAATCTCTTCTAAAAGCCAGCCCGGATGAGCAGAGAACTCTGGTGGAGAGGTCAGGAGCATGGCTCGCCCGGTTCCATTCAAGTTCTCCAGGGTCAGGAAGAGCTCTCGAACCGAAGGAACAGCTTTTGTCGCATAAGAAGTGGAATGACGCGATAGGCGCCTCCGGAGAGCCCCTCGCCAGCAAGTGTCAGGCGCTGTTGCAAAAGCTAGATAGTGTAGCACCAGCCCCTCACAATCTCGAATACCGCGCGGGGCACGGTAGCTATATGCCCGATCACGTCTTTTCGACTGGGAGCCGCACAGTAGTTATCGACTTGGATGAACATGATTTGGCTGATCCAGCCCGCGACCTATCCACGTTCATTGTTTCTCTAAAGAGATTGGGACTGAAACAACTGAACTCTCTTCAAGCTTTTGACCACGTGGCAGAGTCGTTCCTTGCAGCTTACGCGGCCCATGGGCCCCCGAGGGCTCTTGAGCATTTGTCCTTCTACAAAGCGGCCCTTTTCCTCCACAAGGCACAACGCGATCTCTACAAGTGGTCTCCACCTTTTCGTGAGAGAGCTGAAATCATGCTCGATGAGGGATTCCGCGCCGTGAGAATCAACTAGGCTAGTTCCGAGGATTCTCCTGATGAATGCAGCTCTTCAATGAATCTTCTATACTTCCTTACTAGGTTCTGGGATCTTATGGAGAGTCGCTTGGACCGCCGCGAGAAGATGCTTCGTCTTACGGAAGGCGAGGCTAAACCTGGATCGCCTAGCCAGCGGAGAGTCATGTAGACTCTTGCGATTCCAAACAGGCGGCTGAAGTTATCTGGCTCACCCATTGGCCAACGTGCCCTAACGTACTCTCGCGCAAGTCTCTCAACCATTCGTTTGGGCCAATTTTGCGTAAGTGCGGCAAGATCTATCTGACCAACAGCTATTGCAGCGGATTGCCAGTCCGCGGGTCGACTTATCCCATCCTGGTAGATTATGTTGGTTGGATAGTACTCTCCGTGTATGACAGTTTTTCTCACGCTCAAGAGGTATGGAACGAGTTCCTCAAACCTGGCGCAAAGCCGTGGGAGCCACGGCCGCTCAGTCCGCCGGTGGCCAAACAACTTGTTGGCTCGTCGTGCCCAACTACTGTAATATTTGGAATCGTATTTCCGGAGAAAGCCTAGTTGGTCGCTCGAGATCCGTTTCTCGTTGAGGGCATGGAATCTTCCAATCCACCGAGCCGCGTGAATTACTGCGTCGTTGGTTTTACTGACGTCACGAGATGCCCCTTTCAGATACTCGATCAAGAGCCATGTCTGGCTCGACCTCTTCTCTCTGTAGACCCCATAGAAGGCTGGGGTGGAAGTGTGCAACGGACTGAGGACTCTACTGTAGACTGCGGCCTCGTAGGATACCCCTCCTCTATGACCATAGGCCGTGTCAAAGTTGCTGTTTCCGTATTTGCAAAAAACACGGAACGTTCCATTCTCCGCGAGGTGACACGTGACGATCTCGCTGGCAAAGGTGCTCTCGAACCGGTTAGGCTGCCGGGCTAGAACAGTCACGCCTCGACCCGCAGACCCGTTGTCGTTGAATACAGCATTGAGTCCAGTGGTGAGTCTTTCTGAGCTCGGAAACTTCGAAAGCGATAATTTGTTTCTCACGGTGTTTCTTGAACCGCGAATTGCTTATCTTTGAATTCTGACGGCTGCCATACCTGACAGGACTGAACCCACTTCAGTTGTCATTCCGGTGACTCTTCCGTCTTCCAGAATCAGAATGATGTTACAGTTCCTTAGTGCGCTTGCGCGGTGAGCTATCATGAGCGTAGTTCTCCCCTTCATCAGCCGCTGAATAGCATCGAGAACCGCAGTCTCGGCGTTCATGTCTAGGGCACTGGTGGGTTCGTCCAGAATCAAGATTGGCGCATTCTTGAGGAATGCGCGCGCGAGCGATATCCGCTGACGCTGACCGCCCGACAGCTTCATTCCTCGTTCCCCGACGAGCGTGTCGTATCCGTCGGGCAGATCATTGATGAACTCGTGTGCGTTCGCCGCTGTTGCAGCCGAGACAACTTCTGTGATTGTCGCTCCTGGCCTTGCGAAGCGAATGTTCTCGGTTATTGTTGTGGAAAAGAGCACTGTGTCTTGAAGGACGACTGCAAATTGGTTTCGAAGATCCGCTAGCTTGTAATTCTTCAAGTCCACATCGTCTAAAGTGATCACTCCTTGTGTGGTGTCGAAGAAGCGGAGAAGAAGGTTGGACAGAGAGGTCTTGCCAGAGCCTGTCGGGCCTACCACTCCAAGGCAATTGCCCGGGGGCAGCTCGAAGGAAACGTCGCGGAGGACAGGGTGTCCTGGCGTGTATTCGAAGGATACGTTTTGGAAGGCTATCTTGCCTCTTGCCCTAGCTATGGGAAGGGCGTTCGGAGCCTCTGGTACGTCCGGTTTCTCGTCCAGAACTGCGTGACACCTTTCCACTCCGGCTAGCGACATCTGCATGTCGAGCATTTTCTGTCCGACATTCTTCAAGGGTGAATAGAGCTGTGTAACGTAGTAGTTCACTACGAGCAGACTCCCTAGGGTGAATCCGGTATTGGATTGGACGTGGCGGATTCCAATGTAAAGCACCGCCACCAAGCCCACCGCCGTGATGGCGCCAACCAGCAGATTGTAGACTGCGCCGTACACGTAGACCTTGAGAGCAGCAGAGAGGCTCTCGTTGTAACGGGAGACCAACTGATCACTCTTCTGATCCTCTTGCCCGAATGCTTTCACCACTCTAGAGGCGCCTAGTGTCTCTTGAGCTACTGCCATGGCGGCGCTCTCTGAGATCTTGACTTTTCGCCAGCCTCTGCGGAGCCGTGGGCGAAAAAGTAGAGTGAGTAGGAATGTGAAGGGCGACACGAGTAGGGCAATCAGGGCTAGCTGCCAGTCGAGGAATAGTGTGACTATGATCATTGCGCCGAGAGTAAGTATGGAAGTGATGAGGGGAATCATGCTATCGACTCCGAACGAGCGGAGTGCGGGCGCATCCTGCAACGTACGATAGGTTGAGTCGGCGCTCCCCTTTGTATCGTGATAGGCGATTGAAAGGCGTTGCATCTGTCGAAACAGACGATCTCGCACGTCAAGGGTCATGCGATTTCCGATCTTGTTTGTGAGCCAGACGTTCACCAAGTTTTGCAGATAGCTGAGGATCGTACTTCCTATGAGGATACCCAAGGCAAGCCACAGAACGTAGTCCTTTGAGGGCCGTGAACCGCTTGGTAGGAGAATTGTTAGGTAGCCGGGTAGGCTTGAGGATCCGAGGACGTTGTCTACTATGAGCTTGATGGGTAGTGGTGTAATCAGCGTTATCGATATAGCTGAGAGGGATATTATCAAGAGAACAAGGATAGACATCGAATACGGTCTGAGTTCGGCTAAGACCCTACGAAGCATGCCCTGTTTTCCTCGAATTTCGCGCCTTCTTGATCGTGGAGAAATCTCTTGAGTAAGATCTCGAGTCCGAGTTTGCGATTCTATTCTTTCGATTCTCGCTCGCGTCCTGATAATGTTGAGGAGTTTCAGTAGACCACACCCCGCGATCATCGTGAGAATGAACGAGCCGGAAAGAACTAGAAGAAAGGAAAGCATGTCAAAAACGGTCATGTCTTCATCAGGACGCGCCGGAAAGTCTTAGTATATCACGCAACCGGGCTGTGGCTAATCCCGTGTCAAGGATTGCGCGAGCAGTTAGGAGTCCCGCGGCGAACCCGGATACCATGCTTGGGATCCAAGTTCCGGACAGACCGGCTGCAGCGGATATGGTCGCAAAGAGGCCGCACACAGCGAGTACTACCCCAGAATACTTTGGAGCGATTCGATAGCGCAAGAGTTGCTTTCCGGTCCCGTACGATTGTGTCGCGAGTAGGAGGCGGCTTCCGCCGAACCGCCCTTCTTCGACCTCAAGATCCCATTGATCATACTCTCCACCTGACTTTACTACACTGCTCGATCCGCGTAGCTTTGTTTGCAGATCCTTGAGCGTTTCTCTTGGGTCTTCCCACTGGTCTCGCCATATCTTCATAGTTAGTGGGAAGAATCTTGGACGGGTTCTAATCCAGTGCCAGTTCCGGGGGGTCAGCCCTTCCCATAGTCTTCCTTTGAGACGGGCGAGCGGTTGTAGAAGTTGCAAGAAGAAGATAGCAGCGCGTAACCTGATGCGTTCGGATATGGGCCTGGCATCCATTCTGACTTGGTGAGTATTCATCAACGCTTGGGAGATTGATGTTGCTAGCCCAACTAGTAGCAGGGCTCCTGGGATGATTGAGACGCTCCAACTGATGGTTAGGAGGGAAATGAGGGCGAGGAAGCCGATTCCAAGGTACCATTCGGGTGCGAGGGTAAGGGACCAGAGGGAATTCGAGGATTGATAGAGAGACTGGAAGGGTGCGGTCCCCCAGACTCCGAAGTAGACCCGTTCTCGCGCGGAAGAGAAGTCTTCTAGGACCCCTTTTCCGTAGATCCGGCCGAGCCATTTCAACTGGCCAAGCTCGTTGTATTTCTCCGGCCACTTTTTTTCCAGGATGGACTCGGCCTTGCCGTAGCCTTCCTGTTGCTTCCAATATTTGCGAAACGAGTTGCGCCGGTGATGCCAGACGACTGCTGCGGATGAGTAGCCGATAGTGCCGCCGCTTTGCCGAATTCGCCAGCAGAGGTCAACATCGTCCCCTGCGGTTCGAAAGAGTGGATCGAACCCCCCGATTTCTTTGAGCGCGTCTCTCTTGAAGGCCATGTTGCAGCCGGGAATATGCTCTGCGATCTTGTCAGTAAGTAGAACCGGATTTGGACCCGGCGCGTTAGCGACTGCTTCAGACTTCCAACCATCCTCGGGGACAGGGAGGTTGGGTCCACCGACGCCCGCATACTTTCCTTCTTTGAAGGTGAGAGCGAGAAATCTCAGCCAGTGAGGGTCCGGAGACGCGTCGTCATCTATGAACGCGACGATTTCTCCAGTGGCGACATCTATGCCGGTGTTTCGAGCATTGCTCAGTCCGCGGTTTTCTGTATTGATTAGCTTGAAGGGATACTCGGACGCTATATCTGGGGTTGAGTCAGTGGAGCCATCATTGATTACAATGACTTCGAAGTCAGGATAGTCGAGGTTCAGCAATCCGTTCAGTGTGTCTCGGATTGTCGGTGATCCATTGAAGCTGCAGACGACGATGGAGATTTTCGGCCACACTCCTTGCGTGGAGAAGGGCGACTCTGCCAACGCGTTCCTAACTGCGTGGAGTGCGGGCTTGGGTGTTCGGTCACGGGTTGTTAGGCCGAAGCTCCAGTCTTGAACCAGGTCGCCCCAGCGGTACCACTCGTCCGTCCAACCATAGACTATTGCTCCGCAACATCCTGACCTGAAGACGGTCCGAGTCTGCCAGTCTAACGTGTCAGCCTGCTTCTCTTCTCCGTTGCGAAGGCTGTCCAAGCCGATCTCGGCGAGTAGCAGAGGGCGGTCGTCACTTTGATTGTGTAGTCGGGCGATGTATGCCTCGAGGGCGGTTTGGGTTTCGAGGTAGACGTTGAAACAGACAAAGTCTAGAAAGGGTAGTTGTAGGTACTCGGTTGTTGGAAAATTGACATAGGTGACCAGGACCTCTGGGTCTTCCTGTTTTGCTACGCGGTAGAGACGTTCTAGGAATTTCTCTATTCGTCCATGACCCTGCCAGCGTACTATGGAGGGCGCGATTTCGTTGCCGATGGTATAGCAGAACACGGCAGGGTGCCCCGCACAGGTTCGAAGCTGTTTCCTAGCCCAGTCCTCTATTTCCCTGGGCTTGCCAGGCTCGTCGATTAGGGCCATGGGTACCTCTACTGGGATTCCCACCATTACTCGGAGGCCATTCTTCCATGCAGCATCCAGGACCCAGCGGGGAGGGACGGTGTAAGTCCTAACTACGTTGAATCCGTTCTCTGCGATGGCCGCGAAGTCTTTTTCCACAATCTGGGGTACAAATCGCTCTATTCCGTTCTCGTCTTGGGCGAACGTGCCATACGTCACACCTTTAACCCAGAACTTTTCTTCTCCGAGAAATAGAAATTTTCCCTTGACTCTAGGACGCTCTGTAACTAGGGTCAGTTCTTTCGAAAACTGTTCGGTCACCTGTCCCATATTAGCACCTTACGATCACAAAGATCTCAGCAGGATTCCTTTTGCGTGGAATGTCTCAGCGTGCAATGATGGTAGGCACTGTCCTGTCTCTCAGAATTCTAAGACCATGTTCAAGGCTCACTCTCGGCTCGTACCCAAGAATCTTATGCGACTTTGTTAGGTCGCCGACAAATCTGCGAACTTCAAAGCTGTTCGATGCCCCATGTATGATCTTGGATCGCGAGCCTACTAGGCCGACGATCATGTTTGCGAGTTCGGAGACAGAGACGCCCCTTCCGGTCACGAAGTGGAAATCTTCGCCAAATATGCTGCCGTCTCCTTCAAGGCATGCCGGGGCAAGTTTCACTATTCCAGAAATAGTGTCATCGATGAACGTGAAATCCAGGATCTGCTCGCCGCCGTAGAGAGTGATGTCTTCGCCCCGGAGAGCCTTGTTCATGAATTTGGGTATGACTCTCTCCGGGAGATCCCTCTCGCTGCCATAAACATTCGAGAACCGCATTATTACATGGTTGACGGAGCGGTCGAGGCCGGATCTGTCTGAGTATGAGAGGCATGCTCTTTCGGCGCACAGCTTTGTTAGGCCGTAGACTGACTTTGGCCGCTTCGGATGGCCCTCATTCACGGGTAGGTAGAGGGGTTCTCCGTAGACTTCTCTGCTGGACGCTTCGAGGAGGACGGGTCTCGATTCAACCTTTGTACAAGCCTCGAGAACGTTAATCGTGCCTACTTGGTTTGTCAACCAGCAGTTGAAGGGATCCTCCTGGCCCCAGGCGACGCGTGAGACTGCTGCAAGATGGAAGACAGCATCCTTCCCATCAACAGCCTTCCTGACTATCTGATAGTCTCTGATGTCTCCTCGGATCTTTTCACAGTCCAGGAACCCAGTGTTCGCGTTGAATTTTAGATCGAGGAGTGAAACCGAATATCCTCTATCTAGAAGTTTTTCGGCGAGGTGGCTGCCGATGAACCCGTTTCCTCCCGTTATCAGAATCTTTGAGATTCTTTTTCACCCATTCACAGCCGATGCTACAGGCGGGACGTTGGGACCCGGGCACGACGCGCCATCCTGGGATATACCGGGTCGTCCCGAACTTTGGCGAAAACGTCGGTGTGAGTATTTCAGCATAGCGAATTCCGATGTTTAACAGTATAGCGATGTCTATCAAAAGTAATAGTTCCCAACACGGAAATCGCCAGATATAGCGGACAGGAAACAGCTTCCGATTCTTAGACTAGGAAGACTATTACACATTCAGGCTCGGAAATGAGCCCAGATCGGTATCTTCAGATCTTTCCCAATCCGCCCAATGCGGTTACTCGCAGAGGATGAGCAAAGTGTTGGAATCTGAGATTCGGATCCGCGAGACGGGGAAAGGAACGCGTCACTCAGACCCGAAACCGCGTGGGGCCTCGACGACGATATTCGGGAACGAGACCCGGAAACCATAACAGAAGACTCGATCCTGAAAACGCAAATTGAAACAGACAATGAGAACGCCTCCTCGATCTAATTCTTGGAAAAGTTCCCCTAATTTCCCCTACCCTGGGCCCCATCAAGATCTCGAGACATAGGCCACCCGGCTCTTGAAAGATGAAATACTCTATTCTACCCTCCCGGTTTCCGGGCCGGTAGTCCAGCCTGGTATGCATAATATGCACAGAACGGACGTCGCCCTCACACGGCGAAGGTCGTGGGTTCAAATCCCTCCCGGCCCACCACAAAAGAGATGAGAATAGATGAGCCCTGACTCAACGGTAGACTTGGTCCGCGCCACCGTCGCACTATTCATCATTGTTGACCCCATCGGACTCGTCCCCATCTTCTCCAACGTCACCGGCAACATGCCAGCCCCCGAACGAGCCAAAATGTACCGGGTCGTCATTTACACCGGCGCCAGCCTACTCACGATCTTCGCCCTCGTGGGCCAAGAGCTACTCGCCCTCTTCGGCATCAGCCTCCCAAGCTTCGAAATGGCCGGCGGACTACTACTCCTGTTACTCGCCCTCGACATACTCTTCCGAGGAGAAAGATTCGCCAAACCAGGGAGCCACGAAGACGTAGGAATCGTCCCCATCGCCTTCCCCCTACTCGTAGGACCCGGAGCCATCACAACGACAATGATCGCCCTAGGAGCCTACGGAATACTCGTCACACTAGGATCCGTCATCATCGTCATGCTACTCAGCTGGATCGTAATGAAACAAACCCCAAGAATCCACTCCCTACTGGGAAAAACCGGGTCCTCAGTCGTTGCTCAGGTGATGGCTGTCTTCATAGCAGCCATAGCAATACAATTCATAATAACAGGAATCCGGACCTACCCCTGACAGACGATAACGAGACTAGCTATAGTCGTTACATTGTGGCGAGTCCGAGCCGCTTTAATTGCTTGTACATGATGAAGACCACTAAGGCGATTATTGCAAAGTATATGATCTGAGAGATGAAATCGCCGTATAGAAACACTGAGGGTCTGCCTGAGACTGGAGAAGTAACAGTAGCATTCAGGGATGATAGGTTTCCAGTTGGCAGGATGAGACCAACGATGGGATTGATTATGTCTTTGACCAGTGAATTAACCACGGCGGACGAAGCGACTCCTATTACGAAGCCGATGGCGAGGCCGATAACTCCGAACGTCTGGAGAAAGTCTACGAATTCCTTGACGAAGCCTTTCTTCTTCTCGGTAGCCTTCTCCATCTTATCCATAGCTTGGCTTCTGAGTTCTCACTACTTATAACAGCTACAAAGAACCTCCAGCTCTAGGGTCCGGGAACCCAATCATCCGGCTTCTTTTTCCGCTCTTCATCATTGGAAGACTTCGGTTGTTTCCGTGCTTTGGCATCGGAAGCTCTGGTTTCCCAGCCCTCTTTGTCGACCACAACTTTGTCGGGCTTGGGCACTTTGGGAAGTCGAGATGATTTCCTACGTTCCTTGACCGCGTAAACGGCGAATACCAGAGCACCGATAGCGATAGCCAGAAAGGCAAAGGATACAGAAACACTGCCACAACTGACGATTAGGTTCTCTGAACAGTTATAGTGTCCCGAGAGAACATTTCCGTCTCCAATCTTACTTCCGATAGATTTGCCGTAAGCTGCCCGATGCCCGGCGAGCGAGTTCGTAGTCCATGAGCCGCCCAGAGATCTAAAGGCCGAGGCGGATCTTCCGAAACTGGAGCCCAAAGAGAGCGAGCCGGTCAGAGATCTCACCAATGACACTTGCTGCGCAGGATTCGAGACTGAACCGAGCGATGTGTTCAGGGCTATGGAACGCCCCTCGAATTGGGACGCTACTAGGCCTAGAGAATCAGATAGGGTCCTGAAGAGAGACGATCTCTCTGTGAAGCTTGAAGCTAAGCCGAGAGAGCTGGAAAGAGATCTGACCAGTGATAAATGCTCAGCAAAACTCGAAGCGGAACTAATTGTGCTGGTTAGTGACCTGTAGAGCGAGATCTGCTCAGTAAGATTCGAAGCTGGACCGATGCTACTGGTCACAGACCTGAACAGCGAAGTATGCTTGTTGAAGGCTGACGCCGAGCCTATCGAGACGCTCAGCGCAACGATGCGGCCCTTCAAGAAAGAGGATCCAACATTCATCGAATCACTTAACGACCTGAATAGTGCAGTATGCTCCGTAAAGCCTGAGGCAGACCCAACGGAAGCAACTAGTGTCAAAGCATGTCCCCTAAAGAATGATGACGTAACGCCAAGCGAATCGGTCAGAGATCTAAATATCGAACTGTGCTCAACAAAGCTCGATGCCGAACCTAGTGAAGAAGCTAGACTTCTAGCGAAACCCTTACTCGCAGAGCCGGAGATACCTTGACTACCGCTGAACGTTCTGAACAGCGACGACTTTTCGCCAAAGCTAGACACGGATCCCACTGAAGCGCTCAGGAAAATTGTGCGACCTCTGAAGAACGAAGACGCAAGACCTAACGAACCGGATAGAGACCTAAACAGCGAAGAATGTTCGACAAAGCTCGAGGAGAAGCTGAGCGAAGTTGCTGCTGACCTGAATAACGCGGTGTGCTCACTAAGACCTGAGACTGAGCCGATAGAGCCAGTTGGAGACCTGAAAATTGCAAGATGTTCTACGAAGCTCGAAGCTGAGCCTAACGTACCGGTTAGATACCTGAACAATGAATCGTGTTCGGCCAGGCTTGAACTTGATCCTATTGAAGCGGTCAACGTCACGGTTCGCCCTCTGAAGAAAGACGAACCCAGTCCTAGCGAATCGGACAGAGTTCTGAAGAGCGAGCTGCGTTCCGAAAGACTAGAAGCGGGCCCTATCGACGCACTCAGAGTTATGGAACGACCTCGCAGGAAAGAAGATGTGAGGCCCAGAGAACCAGTGAGAGATCTAAACAATGAACTGTGTTCAACGAAACCCGAGGCAGAGCTTAACGATGCGGTCAAAGTCCTGGCAAGACCCTTTGTCTCAGAGCTCGAAAGGGCAAGGGACCCAGTCAGAAACCTGAACAATGACGAATGCTCAGCAAGACTGGACATAGATCCGAGTGTGCTGGCGAATGACCTTAACAGAGAGGAGTGTTCAGCAAAGCTTGAGGCCGAGTTCATTGTGCCAGTCAAAGTTCTCAGGAACGAAAGTCGCTCCGCTACGCTCGAAGTTAACCCGAGAGCACCAGTCATCGATCTGAAGAGGGAAGACTTTTCGGTAAAGCCGGAGGTTGGACTGAGCGAGCCGCTGAGGGATCGAACCAGCGCGAGACGCTCTGCAAAGCTCGAAGCTGAACCCAACGTGCTACTTTGAGCTCGGAAGACCGCGGTATGTCTGGCAAAGTTCGAGGCTGAACCGATTGACGTGGTCAGGCTTACAGTGCGACCTCTGAAAAACGAAGATGCGAGACCAATAGTGCCGGATAGTGATCTGAAAACCGAGGTATGTTCGACAAAGCTAGTGGCTGAGCCTACCGAAGCCGTTAGGTTCACGGTTCTGCCTCTGAAGAAAGATGACGCGAATCCAAGCGAACCAGATAGTGATCTAAACACCGAGGAATGCTCGACAAGGTTTGATGCGGAGCCCATTGAAGACGTCAAGAACACAGCGCGGCCTCTGAGCATCAAACTTCCAAGACCCATAGAACCAGAGAATGCCTTGAAGAACGCAGATTTCTCTGAAAGACTTGAGACAAATCCCAGCGAGGCAGTGAAGCTCTTGACTAGGCCCTTCGTCTCAGAACTTGCAATTCCCAGCGTGCCAGTTAAACCCCTTGAGAAGGAGAAACGTTCGCTAACGCTGGATAGTGAAGCGAACGAACCGGAGAGAGATCTGGACCATGAAACGTGCTCCACGAACGCCGAGACCGAGCCCAAAGAACCGCTGAAAGACCTGAACAACGAGGAATGCTCTACGAAGCCTGTGGCAGTACCGATGGAGCTACTAATAGACCTGAACACTGAAGTGTGTTCAGCGAAACCTGAAGCCGAAGAGAGAGAGCTACTCAGAGATCTTAGTAGCGAAGTATGCTCCACAAAACTTGATGCAGAACCAATCGTTCCGGTAACCGACCGAAACAGGGAAGTATGCTCGGTAAAGCCTGAGGCAAAACCTACAGACGATGTCAGGGTTACAATACGGCTTCTCATCGTGGAGCCTGAAAGACCGAACGATCCGCTCGGTGATCTGAATAGTGCGGTGCGCTCTGCAAAACTTGAAGCGGAACCTAACGAAGTAGTGAAAGACTTGATCAGCGACGTCCGCTCGGCGAAGCTTGAACCAATGAGCAGTGAAACGCTCAAAGTCTTGAAGAGGCCTTTGGTCTCGGAGCTAGACTGAATCAGCGAGCCGCTTAGAGCTCTGAAAAGGGACGAGTGCTCGACAAAGCTCGACGCTATGCCAAAGGAGCCGCTAAGAGTGTGGGCAAGAGCCTTGGTCTCAGAGCCACCTAGATTTAGCGAGCCGGACAAGGATCTAGAGAGGGCGGTGTGCTCATCAAAGCTCGTAGCGGAACCCAACGAACCACCAAGTGATCTGAAGAGCGAAGCTTGCTCTCCAAAGGTTGTAGTTAGGCCCAAGGAGGCACTGAGAGATCTGAACAGGGAAGTATGCTCGGAAAAGCTCGAGGCAAACGCCCATGAACTGCTTAGAGACCTGAAAAAGGAAGTGTGCTCCACAAGGCCTGCCGCAGAACCCAATGAGCCAGTGATAGACCTAACCAAGGATGTGTGTTCAGCAACGCTTGAGCCTAGAGTCATCGATGTGGACAGAGTCTTGAAAAGCGCCTTAGTCTCAGAACCAGAAAGACTCAAGGAATCAGACAGAGATCTGAAGAGTGATGACATCCTAGCGGGGCCTGAGATAATGCCCACCGAACTAGTGAGCAACTTAGCAAGAGCTTTCGTCTGGGATCCGGCAACACTAAACGAGCCGGAAAGAGCCCTAAGCAGAGATGTTCTTTCAACAAATGCAGAGTTTTGAGTCACGGAGCCGGCAAAGCCTCTGAACAGCGAGCTGTGATCTATAAGATTAGACGCTAACGTCAACGAGCTTGAAAGTGTTCGAAGTAGGGAGTTCTTCTCTACGAGACTGGCGCCAAGACTAATTGAACCTGTAAGCGTTCGGAGCAAGTGGTCCTTCGCCCCGAGGCCTGAAGCCGTGGCAAGCGTGCCGGAAGGATTCAAAGTGCAGGATGTCGCAACCCCGCTTTGCAGCGTGCAGGAAATTGATGTAGTCTTGGCGGCTTGAGTTGAAGTGAACATCATTCGCATCGTTAACATGAGTGAACTCGTGAGTGTTCTAAGGACTGAGTTCTTCTCTCCTAAACTCAGGGTTCGAGTTAATGAGCTGCTGAGGGACTTGAAGAACGAGTTCTTCTCGGCAACGCTCGAGATTGAAGATAGGGAATCGGTGAAGGATCTAGCGAACCTCTTCGTCTCGGAAGAAGCCAGACCAATTGAATCAGAGAGTGACATGAGAAATGACTTGCCAGTAGCAAGAAATGACGTCCGAGTTAGAGAGCCGCTGAGACTCTCAGCGTAGTCCCATCCAGGAGTGATGACGTCTGAGGCTGTTGAGACGCTCGTCTCGGTCATGGTGTTCGTAGTTGCCGTAGCTGAGTACTGGACTACCACAAAATATTCGACGGCTAGATACTTGGTGGCCCAGCCGTTAATCTGACCGATGCCTGTGGCAAGGTACGTAGTCTTAGTCGTGGTGGTTGTGCCCATAATGTTTGTCCCTGTATCCCAGTTCTTCCAGATGTTAGTGCAGGAACCGAGACTGTTGTTGGCACACTGCCATGCGGTTACAAAGAGGAAACCTTTGGGCGCTCCATTTATGGAGCTCCAGCCGGTTGTCTCGTCAATCTGCCATGTGCCTGGCTGGATATCGTTCAGGTTTGGCTGGATGCCTGCACTGTTGTAGATCCATGCATACCCGCTAGGGGTCGAAGTGCTAGGGCTGGCCGTTGTTGTGGTTGATGGTACATCAGGGTCTATGGCAAAATATCTTGGAGCAGACTGGAATGCATCGCAAATTAGAACCCATCTGTTATTGTTAGTTCCAAACGGACAAGTCTCCGAAGATGCAGACGTATCCGTCTTATGCTCAACGGCGATGGTCGCTGCGGAAGCGACCGTTAGGTCGAGACTAAAGCCATTGCCCGCAGTCTCAGTGAATGAGTTGGAAGAACCCAACATTGCGATGACTAAATCGTTGGCATTCAAAGCCGTAACACCGGCCGTGATGACTGGTTGCGCCGCGCCACCGCTAGTCTTTGAAGCAGTAGCGGGATATCCCGTAGCTTTGTCCCAGACGGTGAAGGTTCCGGTCGGGTCTTCTGCACCGTTAATCGCGACAGCCTCGGCGCTTATCGCGGTTGGAATGCCAATAACAGTAAGTGTGATGGTGACAGACGATAGCGTGCTGGAAGCTACCCCGTGCCATTCTTCGATTATTACGGCACCTGCGCCAGGATTGAGTACTTGTCGCGCAGAGGAGTCAAACGTGATCCCTGGGGCTGACAGGCTTGACACTGAGAGAGAGATCGGATTTTCAACGACTCCTACAAGAATAGAATCAGGGTTCGAATTCGTGGAGAGTCCTGAAATTGTGAAGGTATTACCGGTTGTCCAGGTTCCTGTCTGCTTCGCGTTCACGTTCGAGTCTATGGCTGGGGCACTCCCGATACTGATGCTCTGGCTTGTCCCAGTGTCCGCCGCTCCGGAAGTCGTACTGAAGCCTTCACACTTGCCAGCGCAAGTTCCTACAGAAGAACTTCCCAGGTAGAGCGTGTGAACGTTGTTACTCGCATGACCAAGTGGCATACCGAAGGCCACTACGGCTGCAAGAATCACGACTGTAATCAGTGAAACTCTTCGCGCTTCGACTTCCCTCCTAAGAGAACTGGCTGACGGTCACGAAGCCCCGTGCGCGGCGATTGATGTTCCACCTCTATAGGACTTCCAGTCGATTCGAGTCCGATTATCAGGAAGCGGTGTAGTCGATGCGGGGCTCAAGGGGAACAGCTTTGTTTGCGTGTAAATTGCGCTGGAGTCTGCATACACATGTTGTAACAGGTGTGGCGTGATGCTCGGAACCAGACGGACAATGCAAAAGCTTAGTTTCTGAGAATCATGATCGGAAAAACCAGAGTCGCACCGAGGTCCTTTGGGACTAGGGTGGGTCTCAATATGTCCCTAGAATTTGGATTACTCGGAGATTGAAACATCCGAGTTGGGCCTTCGTCATTTGTCTATTGGGTCCGTGATGCGTTCTAAGTCCAGGTCCAGCTTATGGTCCATGTTATCTGTATCGTGTCTCCGATCTGGAGAGTGATGGCGCTGAAAGTCGCGGCGGCCAGATCAACTCTGTTGGCGTTGTTGTTGGTTGTTTGGTTGACGAGGCAGCTTTGAGCGACGGTCGTTGCAGCCGTATTGTCAGTGAAGGTGAGGACGACTGTCGAACTCTGCGGGGAGCTTCCTGAAATGTCCGTCACTACACCTGCAGCAGCTATGAATCCGTTGGCGGTAAGCTCTGCACCGTTCTGACCACCGGTACCTCCTGCGTTACCACAATCGCCACTAGATCCTGCGGCGTTTACGCCTGTAGACGATTGAGTGGCTAGAGGAGCCACGGTGTTTGCTGACATTGCAATGAAGTGGAAACTGCACGAAGCTGATACTGCGCAGAAGCCCTCGTTGTTGGAAGTAACCAACTTCTCGACGTACTGTGCACCGGTGTTGAAGAGTACATTGTGAGTTGACTGACATTGAGGAGCACCACCACCCGCAGGGAGGTAGCATTCCTGGAAGTTAGCGTTCAATACTTGATAGTAGTGCCGGTTGCCCCACGGGTTCCAATTCCCGGTAGCCACATAGCCGCCGAGGACGAAACTCGAGACAACCGCACAGGTCGCGATGAGAGCAATAATGCCTTTCTTTCTTGTCCATTCCACTTTGAGAAACTTCATTTCTGATCTCTCACCTCCGCCAAGGTCTCGCAATCCGATCGCAGAGAGCCACCTGAGCCCTTTCTTCTAGGCTGTGTTACCCAACCAGACCTTGGGCGGTATTGTTCCGAGAATGTAGAAGAATCGTTCTTGTGTTATGTTTGTCTGCTACTGATTTGTTGCAGCATCTTTCTTGCGCAAAGATTCTAGGATATCTCCGACCACGTCTTTGTTCGTCTTCGCGGGCTCGTCTTTCCCGGCGGATTCCTCCCATTCTTCCTTCTCGTCAGGTTTGGACCTGTGGGTTGGGGGTAATGAGTGTCGATCATGTTGACTCTTGACCAAACGCTTGGGCAATTTTGGAGGGAACCCGAACACGCTCAGGCTGACGAGAAACGCTTGGAGAACTAGAATGACTATTGTTGCGAAGGGAATGCCAATTTCTGAGGAGGCTGTAGATCCGGCGCCGGTGGCTCCACTTGTGGCGTCAACGTTGAGCGCTTTCTGGAAAACCGCTCCCGCGTAGACCAGTGCACTGGTGGTGACGATCGCCAGAGTTGACGCGAGCATTAGCCCTAATCTAAGTAATCTGTTGTGAACAACATCTCGAATTTCTTTGATGTCTATCAACTAGGCCTCACCCTCCTTCTTCTTAGGAGACTCCTCCCACTCTCTTTCTTTCGCAGAAGATAGATTCATTGCAAAACCTTTGCCCGCAGTTCCCGGGGGAATAGACAATGGGCCGACCGGCGAGGACCCCACTCCGACTGTGGGGTGCATTCTCTTGGAGAATTCTCTTAGAAAACCGAACGTGCTCACACTCGCGATGACCATTAGGAATGCGAGCGTCGATATCGCAGCAGGCGAGAAGGTTACATCCTTACTTCCTAGAAAGGACGATATGAATAGTGCTGAGACCATGAGGAATGGTACTGTCACCGCTGATGAGAAGGCTGATGCCACAGTTGCGCCTCGGCGTCCCACGAAAAGGTAGACGTTAGTGCCGACGACACATGAGAGCGCGAATCCTAGATAGACTATGCTAACCCAGAACCGAATTTGGTAGGTCGATGCCGGGCCGCTGACCATTCCAATGCTCAGAAGGAGCTGTGCAAATCCTAGTCCACCAAGTCCCTGGAAGATGTATTGCAGGCGTGATGGCAACTGACGATCTAGGAGTCCACTGAGTACGCTGAGGGCGAGGAAAATTTCGATTCCTAGCAGAGTGAAGAATTCCGGCACGAGTGCCACTTGTCCTCACTCCCCCCTTGTCGGGCGACTAGGGCTCCATTGATTTGGCGAATTTCTCTCGAATCGAATAGATTAGGCGCTGGCCTTTGTCCGAGTCTTCTATAGTGAGGTTGAGGACGCTCTTGTCGTCGATCTCTAAGAGCTGTGCGAGGTCTTTGGGAATCAGCAGATACTTGCTTCCTTTGATCTTTGTAGGTGTTAGCTGTATGACCAATCTCGATCTGCCAGCTAGAGGGTTGGACAGAACTAAGCGACGCAATACCATAACCCCGGCGTAACCTCGGGCTCCATCTCGTCGTCACAAGACCCGGATCCGAAAGTCAATTCAAACTCACTTGTTACATCAGAAAAAGACCACTCAGTTTCGATGCAAGGTCTTAGAGCCCTTAAATATGACGTACGTCATACTCAGATCGTAATCGAAAGAATGGCTAAAGAGTGGATATTGAACTGGAAGTGAATTCCCAACATGAGTCATAACGTGAGCCAGCTCGATATCAAAGACCTCCACGCCACGATCGATGGCAAAGAGATTCTCAAAGGGGTAGACTTCCAGGTCAAGCAGGGCGAGATTCACGCCGTTATGGGTCCTAACGGGTCGGGCAAGAGCACTCTCGCCTCAACTGTCATGGGACACCCAAAGTACATTGTTACTAAGGGCGACATTCTCTTCGACAACGAGAGTATTCTGAAGCTGGCGCCGGACGTAAGAGCTCGTAAGGGGTTGTTCCTAGCCTTTCAGTACCCTTACGAAGTGCCGGGCGTATCCCTGGCCACATTCCTCCGCACCGCTTACAACGCGGTCAGACAGGGTGGCAAGAAAGGCGACTTGGGACAAGAGATGCTTTCCGTCCTAGAGTTCAGAAAGCTCCTGAAAGAGAAGCTCAAACTATTGGATATGGACGAATCCTTTGCAACACGTTATCTGAACGAAGGATTTTCCGGCGGCGAGAAGAAGCGCTGCGAAATACTCCAATTAGCGATCCTCCAACCCAAGATTGCGGTCCTAGACGAGACAGATTCGGGACTGGACATTGACTCTGTCAAGATTGTGGCTGAAGGAGTAAACAAGCTGGTGGGACCCGAGATGGGTGTCATGATAATCACTCACTATCAACGGATTCTGCGATACATCAAACCAGACCACGTCCATATTCTCTTAGATGGTAGAATGGTCAAGTCGGGGGGTCCAGAATTGGCAGATGTGCTTGAAGAGAGGGGCTATGATTGGATAAAGAAAGAGAACTTGTAGAGGAATGAGGAACAGAAGCATTCAGGGTACCTTCAAGGTTAAAAAGGAGCTTAGGAACTAGGAGAGTAGAGAAGAATGGCAATAAGCATAACCGATAAGGCAGCAACCAAAGTCCAAGACTACCTGAAGCAGGTCAACGACCAGAACCTAGCCCTCCGCGTCTTCGTGAAGGCGGGAGGCTGCGCAGGCTACCAGTTCGGCCTCAAACTCGACAAAACCGGCGCTGCCGACGTTATCGAACACAGGAATGGAGTCAACATCGTAGCCGACGCCAAGAGCGCCGACCTTCTAGGAGACGCCGAGATCGACTATGTTGAGACTGAGATGGGAGGGGGCTTCAAGTTCAACTTCCCCGAGAGCTACCTGACCTGCGGATGCGGCCACAGCTTCGTACCTAAGGGCAAAGAACAAGCCACCGGTGCACGTAGTCCCGAAGAGCACCACCAGCACGTCTAAACCCCATCCAAGATTTCTCAGACAATATTCCTGTCCTCTCGGTCAGAGGACAATCCATGCAACGCCACGCCCAAGTCTACCCCACAAAGAGAACTAGCGGGTACGATGTTGAGCGTGTAAGAGCTGATTTCCCCATACTCAAGCGAGAAATCAACGGAAGACCACTAGTCTATCTCGACAACGCTGCAACTTCACAAAAACCAGTTCAGGTCATCGAAGCACTAGACAGGTTCTACAACCAGTACAACGCCAACGTCTACAGGGGCGTCTACCGGATAAGCGAAGAAGCGACAGTAGCCTACGAAGACGCCCGACGGAAAATCGCCCATCTCATCAACGCTAGGGACCCGTCCGAGATAATTTTCGTACGCGGAACAACTGAGGCCATCAACCTCGCAGCCCATTCCTGGGGACGATCAAACATCGGCCTCGGGGACAGTATCATGCTCACGGAGATGGAGCATCACAGCAACATTGTTCCATGGCAACAGCTGGCGCGTGAAAAAGGAGCCAGTCTCAAGTATGTCGGAATCTCGGAAGAGGGACAACTTCTCCGACAAGATGTTCATCAGCATCTAGAAGAAGGAAGAGTCAAGCTCTTCGCCGTAACTCATGTTTCCAACGTGCTCGGAACAATCAATCCCATTCGAGAACTAGCGCGCGAGGCCCACAAATACGGATGCAAGGTTCTGGTGGATGGAGCACAGTCCGTACCGCATATGCCGATTGATGTTCAGGATCTAGATTGCGACTTCCTCGCTTTCTCTGGCCACAAAATGTGTGGACCCACGGGGATAGGAGTGCTCTACGGAAAGCGAGAGCTTCTACAAACCATGGAGCCTTATCAGAGTGGGGGAGAAATGATTAGAGAAGTCCACCTCTACGAAGCGACGTTCAAAGACCCGCCCTTCAAGTTCGAAGCCGGAACCACCGACATTGCAGGGGCAATCGGGCTTGGAGCAGCAGTCGACTACCTTTCAAAACTGGATCTCCGGAATGTTAGGGATCACGACAGGGAAATAACAAAGTACGTACTCGAGGCATTGGGAAGAGTAAAGGGTTTGAAGGTGTACGGGCCTACGGACCCAGAGACTCGGGGAGGAGTCGTCAGTTTCAACCTTGCAGATGTTCATGCACACGACATGGCATCAATGCTGGATGAGGATGGAATAGCTGTCCGGTCAGGACACCATTGCGCTCAACCTCTGATGGAGAGGCTCGGAGTCGCCGCAACCACCCGAGCTAGCGTCTACCTATACAATACTGAAGATGAGATAGATCTTCTCGTCGGCTCTGTAGAGCGAGCAGGAAGAGTCTTCAAGATTTGAGTTCGGTCTATTCTGAGATCATACTCGATTATTATCGCCACCCTAGGAACAAGGGAACCCTAGATGACCCACAGATTAGCGCTAAGGACTCCAACCCTCTCTGCGGCGATATCATAGAGATGCAATTGGAGCTGGACAAGAACAGCAACGTTAGTGATGTTAGATTCAACGGGCAAGGATGCGCGATCAGCCAGGCCTCGGCGTCAATGCTGACGGAGCTTGTGAAAGGGAAGAAGCTCGACGAGGTGCGGAATATCTCTAAGGAAGAGATACTCTCCCTGATCGGTGGACAGCTGAGCGCGGTCAGACTAAAGTGCGCTTTGCTCTCATTGAAGGTTCTGAAGATCGGAGTCTACAGCTATCTCGGCGCGGCGAGCACTTCTAAAGAGGATCTCTCGGAACTCTAAAAGCTAATCTGAAACAGTTTTCGGTCATTGTTCATTGCGAAGTAAGTAAGATTCCTGTTACTTAGAATCAGTAGTGTCCGATGGATTCTTTTTCTGTTCCCTTAGCTGTTCTTGGACATTCTTGAAGAATTCGTTGTTCTCAACCTTTTTCGCTTCTGCGTGAATCGCTTCAAGGTCAACCTTCAACACTCTCCGCACCATTCTTCCACGTCTATAGACGATGAACGAACCGAGGATCGCCAATGCTGCTATCAGAACGATGACTATTATCCACAGATAGTTGAATGCCGAACTCGTCGGGGACGGCGGCTGCTGAGAAGGTGGAAGGGTGACAACTGTTGAAGTCGAGCCGTATCCTGAATTGCCATATGCGTCGGTTGCGTTAACTTGTATGAACCAAAGTCCCGTTGGAGAAGTGGAGTTAACTGTGTAGCTGCCGACCCACTTCCCGTGGGTCTGATCATAGGACAACAAGAGCGGGCTGCCTATCTGAACAGAGGAATAGTGCGTAGTAGCTATGACAGTTCCGCTGGTGAAGTCGTCTCCGCCCGGAGTTACTACGATCGCATTAATGACGATGATGCTGCCTGTCGTGTAAGTGCTGTTCGGCGTGCTAGATGAGACGGAAAGAACGGCACTTGAAACGGCGAAACCTCTGTTCACACTCGATGAAGGGCCTATGTTCCCATATCCGTCGTTGTAGCCTCTCACATCTATGCTTGCCACCCAGACCCCGGTGTCGCTGCTGAGGGGGATCTGGAAGGTTCCCTGGAATTGTCCAACCGAGGTCTTGTATGTCGCCGTTATGTCGTGCTCTGTGAGGCCATTAGGTTCGATTATCCTTATGACCGCCGAGCCTGTCTTGACTTGGGCTGTGTTGGGATAAGTTGGTGAGAAGCGAAAAGTCTCGGTCTGAGACCTTTGCAACGAGCTTTGACTTATCGTGAGTTGCGTGATTGTTACGTTAGCTGGATCGACGAGGAAGGTCTGGGTGTCAGGAAAACCGGTCTTAGGTGTTCCTGACCCGGTCAGTGCGACTGTGTAGTTTCCGAGAGGGACAGAGGGTGGAATACTGGTCCAAGCATAAGAGAGTACACCAAGTGAGTTGGCCAGTCTGGTTGTCGGGTAGCCGGGGGCATTACCTATCGGGGATCTTACCGAGATGGTGATGTTTTCGGCGCTCTTGTAGCCTTGAGCGATCATTGAGACTGTCTGCGTACGCTGATATTCCTCCGCGTCCGTGAGTCCTACTTGGAAGAGGCTTGTCGCAGCTTGCGTGGTAGGTGGTGGGCTAGATTGGCTGACTGTGATATTGTATTCTCCAACATGGGTGATGTTGGTGTTTCCGAAATCGGTGGGATAAGTCACGCTTGTTGTGAACGTCGATGGAACCGAGTTCACCGTCGAGGTAGTGGTCTGAATACCACCTGTTGGGTCGGTCACCACCCATGAGAATTGATAGTTGAACCCCGCAAGAGGAGTCGTCACGTTGAGGACGAAAGTGATACCCGGGCTGTTTGTCTCCAGTATTCTGGAGGCAGACTGCGAAAATGAGTATGTTTCACCGTAAGGGCCTGACGCGTGGACGGGGAAGCTCGCTAGGGAGATGAATAACGTCGTTACGGTCACTAAGAAAACGATCTTCTGCTTGGTTGGGAAAAACGACCTCTCCTAAGACGCTGTCCGTTTCATGCATAATTCGAAAGCAGACATCGCTTTCTGCTTCGAGATTGGGATGAGCTGTCGAGTTGACTAAAGGCTCGTGTTACTCGAAAAAGCTCCAGGGAGTAAGAAACTAGATGGTAGGAATACGATTATCTCTCACAGGGTAACGGGTCTTCGGCTCCCAAAATTACCCTCTAAATGGATTCTGTCTCTAGATACGATGATTTGACTTGCATTATTCCCTTCTCTCGCTTCAGTTCGCCCTCCAGACTCGCAATGTCTGGCACCTTCCCTCGGACCAGCAGGGCGCATAGACAGTGTGCGTCGTCGATGTGGGCGTGGAGTGAGGAGAGTATTGATTGTCTGTGATGATGAGACGTTTCCGTGATTGCCTCGTCAGTGCCTTTTGTTTCATGATCGTAGACCATGACGATCGACCCGACAACGTTTCCTTTCTTGACTCCCGCTTCGAAATCCGAGATGAAGGCTCGCATAGCTGCCTGCAAAGCCTTGGATCTGTCGGCGTACCCGCTCTGG
>Ga0209802_1000793_pt1 | contig 24261 bp, 20 predicted proteins | sample GraSoiAngelo_129_FD_185886 | JGI IMG/M metagenome (GOLD analysis project Ga0209802, IMG submission 185886) | Grasslands soil microbial communities from the Angelo Coastal Reserve, California, USA - 14_0927_12_40cm (SPAdes) (version 2) | ecosystem: Environmental > Terrestrial > Soil > Grasslands ... | reverse complement strand
GTGTGTGGTGAGTGGAAAGAAACTTCTCATTCGCTCGCAGGTTTCGATTTTCGTTTTGCTCGTTAGCCTGATTCTAGGGAACCCGGCGTTGGTTCACGGACAAGCCGTCAACGCGACGCTTTCCGGCAAAGTGGTTGATACATCCGGCGGAACGATTGGCAAGGCTACAGTAACGGTCACAAACAGCTCCACGGGCTTTTCCCGCTCGGTGCAGGCGTCGGACGCAGGCGAGTACACGATCCCTGCGCTGCCCGCGGGTGACTATACCGTCTCGGCGGTGTTCACCGGATTTGGCAAGCAAACGAAAGCCATCTCTCTTCAAGTTGGTCAAAGCGCCGATCTGGATTTCACTTTAACCCCCGGCAGTGTCGCGGAAAAAGTCGAAGTGGAGGCGACCTCGGAATTGATGGAGTCGACGCGCACACAGGTGAGCACGGTCATCCAGGAGCGCCAGATTGAAAACCTGCCCGTGAACGGCCGCGAATTCATTAATTTCGCGCTGCTCTCACCTGCGGTTCAAGTCGGGGATACGACCTCGGGCAGCACCGATGTGATCGTCGAACCGGTGACGAAACTCTCCTTTGCTGGCCAGAACATCCACTTCAATTTCATCGCCGTGGACGGCGCCGATGACGTTTCCACAGCTTCGGGCATCCAGCGAGGAACACCCCCGCAGGACTCGGTGCAGGAATTTCGCGTGATCAATACGGATTACAGCGCTGAGATGGGCCGGGCCGTGGGCGGCATTGTGAATATCATCACACGCAGCGGCACCAATGACTGGCACGGCACGCTCTACGAATACTTCCGCAACAACGAGCTGGACGCAAAGAGCATCCTGGCTGCGCCTGGCCTGAATACTCTCCGGCAGAACCAGTTTGGCGGGGCCATCGGCGGGCCGGTGAAGAAAGACAAGACCTTCATCTTCGGCAACTATGAGGGGCAGCGCCGGGGAGAGTCACCTTTCTATAATTCCGTGGTTCTGGCCAACATTGCCGCCATCAACAACGTGAAGACCACCGTGTTCGGCCTGCCTGCGGAGCCGGCGGGACTGAACGCGCTGCGTACGGGCGACTACGACAACGGCCTAGCCCGGCTCGATCACCACTTTTCGGATCACCAGTTGCTGATGGTGCGCTATTTCATCAACCACGCCACGCTGCTGAATCAGTCTCCGTTGAATGACGGGTTCGACCTGCCATCGGCGTTCAAAAATAACCGCATCAACGACCAGTCGCTGGCCGGCAGCCTGACCTCTATCTTTTCGTCGAACGTGGTGAACGAGCTGCGCGGGCAGTTCGCCCGCCGCAATTTCGACTTCAAGACGGCGACAACGCAACCGCACCTGGAAGTGGCCAACACGTTCACCGTGGGAGTGAATCGCGGCAACCCGGACTTCTACATCGAGAAGCGAAGCGAGGTCGCAGACAACGTCACCATCAACTTGGCGAAGAACACCATCAGTTTCGGGGGTGATACGAACTACGTGGTGACCACGGAGTCATTTCCGCTCTTTTATCCGTTCGAGGCAGATTTCGGCGGACTGGGAGCGGGTGCGCCACCGCGCCAGCCTGTCCCCACCCGTTCGTGATCTTTTTCGAGCGCTTCCAAGCCCCAGACTTCGCGGAGCCGACGCTGGCCAATTTCGCTCAGGTCTACAAGGGCGGGGCGATTCCCTCAAACATCCGAAATCAAGCCAAAGGGACGATGAACCATACCTACAACGGGCTATTTATTCAGGATAAATGGCGCGCGTCGAATAATCTAACAGTGAATTATGGCGTGCGCTGGGACTTTGAGACCTGGCCGGCGAATGCGCTGAACAACCAGTACAAGAATTTTGATCCGCGTCTGGGAGTGGCCTATAACGTAGGCGGCCCGTGGCACTTCGTAGTCCGCGCAGGGTCAGGCTTATTTCATGGGATCATCCCCTCTCCGCTGCTGGCCTGTCAGATCCCGTCGTGCGGGGGCGAAACTAACTTTCCGGGGCATCCGGAGTTGGACAATCTGAACAGCACGACGAAACTGTTTGCGTTTGCGAGCGGACCTGGCATCATGAATATGGCGCTAAACGATCTCTTGCAGAACGGGCAATATCCTGACGGAGCGCCGGCAGGGTTCTGCCCGTCGGGTTTTCTCGCCAGCTGCGGCTTTTTTGGGCCGTCCACCATCGTGCGCTTCGACAAGAACCATAAGAACCCTTACGGCGTACAATCCAGTCTCGCAATCGAATTCAACCCGCTCAAGGACACCACGGTCAGCGTCAGTTATCTGCGCGTCAAGGGCGTGCACCTGGGCAGCTTCTACAACATCAATCAGCCCAACCCCCAGGGACAGGTGTTTGTACACAGCTCTTCCGGCAGCACAGGATGCAAGAACGTATACTTCGCGATGCCCAATCTTGCCCCTGACCCGACCTGCGGCTCGACTTACTCTAATCCCTTTTTTGACGGTATCCCGGGTACGGCCTGCGAGTTGAACGGGATCACCTGTCCGGAAAACTACGCAGTGTATTTCGAGGCTACATCGCGCTGGAATTCCAATTGGAATGGGCTGCTGATCAATTTCAACAAGAGGTTTAGCCAAAACTTCAGCGCGCAGATCAGCTATACCTATGCGCACTCCATTGACGACGGGCCAAACCCCAGCTTCGTGCTCATCCCGCAGGACAGCGGGAATTTCGGCGCGGAGAAGGCCAATTCCGCAGATGACATCCGCCACCGCTTTGTGGCTAACGGTACGCTCGCGTCGCCCACGACGGGGAGCATGTGGTTGCGAGATTTTCAGCTCAGCACCATCATCACGCTGCAGTCCCCGGAGTTCTTCACCAAGTTTGCGGGCTTCGATGCCAACGGCGACATCTTCGGGAATAACGACCGCGTGGGGATCGAGGGCCGCGATACATTTCGCGCGAGAAACATCTACACTTTTGATCTGCGCGGCTCGCGCACGTTGCATTTCCGCGAGCACCAGTCGCTCCAGGTGATCGCTGAAGCTTTCAACCTCGCGAACCACGTCAACATCAAATACTTCAACACCGTGTACGGCTCGGCGGATTTTTGCAACGTGACGCCGGTGCCCGCGGCCTGCGGCTCTGGACCGTTCTTTACCGAAGGCTCGCCGAACCCGAATTACGGTACGCCACGCGCCGTGTTCAATCCGCGGCAGATTCAATTGGCACTGCGGTATAGCTGGTAGCTGTGCACGAGTAGCAGGTGGCGCGAATCGCCTTCAGTCCGCGGCCGATTCCATTGGCCGCGAAGCTCGACTTCTAGCGCACTCGAGGGGCTGAGTTTTGCTTGAGCAGCCCGGCCGGCGTAGTTTGTGGTGCCGGACAGGCTATTCTGTAACGAATGTTTGTCTGATCGAGGGTGCCAGGGCGGAAATGAATCGTTCCGTGTGACCGAACGAAACCAAGGAGCCAGATCCGAACATGCGATTCGGTATTTACGCGGAGATGCAGACGCCGCCAGGGAAATCCCATGCGGCCATGACCTGGGAGATTCTGCGTCAGATCGAGCACGCGGACCAGGTGGGTTTCGATGTCTACTCCGTAATTGATCATCATTTCTTTCAAAAATTTTCTATTTCCGCGAATCCGCTTGCGCTCTTTACTGCGGCCGCCCAGCGGACCGAACGAATCCGGTTCCGCGTCGCCCTCTTTACGCTGCCCCTGGAAAACCCCATGCGACTGGCGGGACAGATTGCAGAAGCCGATATCCTGACAAGAGGGCGGCTGGAATGCGGCTTGGGACGCGGGCATGCCTGGCTGTTCGACCCCTCCAATGTTCCACTCGAGGAGAGCCGGCCGCGTTATGACGAAGCGATTAACATTCTTGTGGGCAGTTGGACGAAGGATAGATTTTCGTACGACGGCCAGTTCTACAAAGTGAAAGACCTGACCGTGGTTCCCAGGCCCGTGCAAAAGCCGCATCCGCCGCTGTACACGGGCGGAACAAGCGATATCACCTACGATATGGCGGGGAAGCGCGGGTGGGGCATCTTTGTGCCGCCATTGCTTCCCTGGGGCGTCTTGGAGAAACCCCTCGCCATTTACAAGCAGGCTTGTGCGGAGCATGGGAACAAGCCGAACATCGTATACATCCGGCCCGTTTATCTAGATGACGACGAGAAGCAAATCCGAAAAGAAGTAGAGGGCGCCCTTCACAATTTTCTCGCCTACAACGCCTCGCCAGTGGACTCGTTGCAAAGCGAAACGGTTAAAGCCGAGCTGCGCGCCAAGGGCTATGGCTTCTATGCGAGCGGGGCGCTGGAATCTTTGACGAAGCTGACCTACGAAGAGATCGTGGAGCAGGAAATCGGCTTTATCGGCACACCCGAAAAAGTGATTCGCCAGGTGGGGAACTTGCAGGACAAGGGCGGAATTGGCGAGCTGGCCATCGTTTCGAATTTCGGCGGGCTGGAACACTGGAAATCGATCAAGACGCAGCAAATCTTTGCGGAACGCGTAATCCCTGCGTTCCGAGGAAAGGCTTCCTAATTTGGAGTTAGTGCTGTATTTGGACATAAACATTTCGACGGGGCTGGGTCTGATCGACTTGGCGCTCATCGAAAGTCACAAGTGCATTGGAGGCATCTGTGCAGGCCGGCGGTAACGCATTTGAGCCTCTGGGTGCACGGCGGCTACTCGCTCTTGGTGGCATCGGCCTCATCCTCGTAGGGATGCTGGTTGGCGACATTTTTGCGGTTTTCGTTCTGCATCAGAATGCGGCGAAGGTAGGTGCAAGCTTGTCGGCCGCCGCGCATGCGGCCGCGGCGGGAGATGCGAAGACCGTTCTTGCCAGCTTACAGTCCGTGGGGAATTTCCTCGAAAACCGTGGCACCAAAGTGGACACCCACGTTCATATGATTGCGTTTGGTTATTTGGCCTTACTGCTCGCGATCCTTCAACCCTGGGTCGGGTTTAGCGACAGCGCAAAAAAGAAGCTCGCCTGGATTTTTCTTTTCGGCGCGTGGCTGCTCCCCCTAAGCGTGTTTTTGATTCACTACGTCGGCTTGGCCTACAGCCCGCTTGAAGCCATCGGCTGGGCCAGCATTTTTGCGGATTTCGGCGGAGTGCTGGTGATCGTGGCCACGCTTGCGTACCTGCTAGGCATCGCGAAACGCACCCAGCAGGCGGCGGATCGCGCTCCGGTGCGGGACGGCGTACGGGGGGATCGAAGTGTCGCGGGACGCATTCTTCTTGCAGGCGGACTGGCGCTTGTTCTCCTGGGTTTCCTTCACGGCGCCTATTACGCGGCAATCGACCTTTATAAGCACGAGGCCCTCGACTATTCGGTCCTCTCTGAGATGAGCGCTGGGGCCGCCGCGAAGGACGTAGCCGCTGTGGATAGCGCTCTTGCGAAATATGGCCAATCAGGGGGCGAAAAAGCCGTGAACATCGCCGCTCATGCCCACGCCATCGAGTTCGGCTTGTTGGCCATCTTGCTGGCCTTTTTCCAGCCTTACGTCAGTCTGCGCGATTCCTGGAAGCGCCGGTGGGCCTGGGTGCTGCTCTTTGGCTCGCTGCTGCTTCCGGTTTTTGTGTTGCTCGAATTGAAACTGGGGCTTTTGGCCGGGGGGATCGCGGATGTGGCAGGTCTGCTGGTGATCATCGCGCTGCTTGCCATGTGGATCGGCATCCTGCGTTACACGGGTGAAATCGACGCTGGCGGGCGCCTCGCCGAAGGAGCGAATGGATGAGCACTGCGCGGCGCTTGCTTATTTTCGGGGGCATAGGCCTGGCACTGCTCGGAATGATTTACGGCCTATGGTACGCGGTTTTCGCAGAACACCAGGAACTCGACGGCATCGGCAAGTCTCTCGCGACGGGATTCAGCGCTGCTGGCGCACGCGATCCGCGAGCAGCGGAGGATGCACTGCAACAATACCGCGAACTGAAATACACATACGACCGGCACGTCGACGTGCACGGACACTGGATTGGTCTGGCGATGCTGTTGATGGTTCTGGGAATTGCGTTCGATCGCGTCGAGCTCACCGAACGGGTGAAATTGCTTCTCGCAGCCGGCCTCTTCCTCGGATCACTGCTTTTTCCGCTTGGGGTGCTGCTGCAGACCTTTAGCCACGGGGTCGCGCCGCGGGCCGTGGCCGTGGCCGGATCGGCGTTGGTCATCGTCTCGCTGGCGGGAATGACGATGGGCTTTGCGCGAGCACCACGGAGTGGATGAATTCTGCCGTCGCCTTGCTACACGGTTTCGGGAGCAATAAAATGACCGCGTCGGAATGGAACACCTGCACTCCTCAATTACAGCGCACTTCGAATCTGCGCCAAAGGAAGAGCGGAGTTTAACGTGTACGCAGCCGCATTTTCTTATCATCGTGCCGCGTCGCTGCAGGAAGCGGTAAAACTACTGCAAGACCTTGGCGATGACGCGCGCATCATCGCGGGAGGCCAGAGCTTGATCCCTTTGATGAAGATGCGCATGACACGCCCGGCCGCCCTCATCGACATCAACTTCATCCCCGGCTTGAGCGAGATTCAGAACTCCAAAGGGGAGTTGCGCTTCGGCGCCCTCGCGCGCCATGCTGATATTGAGGACTCTTCCGTGGCCTCCGCTATTCCGATTGTTCACGATTGCGCCACCGGGATTGCCGACGTGCAGGTTCGCAATCAGGGCACCATCGGGGGCTCACTGGCTGAAGCCGACCCCAGCGGCGATTGGGGCACGGCGCTGCTGGCGCTTGACACCACCGTGGTCTGCTTTGGCCCCGGCGGTCGGCATACGGTGCCGTTCGAAGCGTTTATCAAGGACGCGTACACCACGGTTCTCGCGCACGACGAAATCGTCACTGCCGTCCACGTGAAAATGCCTCCGAAAGGCAGCGGGGGCGCGCACCTTGCCTTCAAGCGCAGTGCGCCCGTGTACCCAACCGTGAGTGCGTCCGTGCAGCTCACTCTCGAAGACCACAACACGTGCAAGGATGTGCGCGTGATTCTCGGTTGCGTTGGCCTCACCGCTATCCGCGCCAAGGAAGCGGAAGCAGCCGTGCGGGGAAAGTCGCTCAGCGAGAAGAATATCCAGGCTGCCTCGGAAGCCGCTAGGGCTGCGGCGGAACCGCAGAGCGACATGCGCGGCTCGGCGGAGTACAAGCGCGCGTTGGTGGCGACTCTCGTCAAGCGAGCCATTGCCATCGCGGCACGCCGCGCGCGTGGTGAACACGCGGAAGCGGGACATGAATATGTCGGACGTTAAAAAAGTTCTTGTGCGGGTTCGCGTCAACGGAGAAGCACGCGAAGCGGAGGTCGAACCTCGCACGCTTCTGGTCGAGTTTCTCCGTGAACATCTCAACCTGACCGGTACGCATGTTGGTTGCGATACCACCTACTGCGGCGCTTGCACAGTGACTCTGAACGGCCGCACGGTGAAATCCTGCACGCTGTTTGCTCCGATGGCCAATGGGGCGGAAATCACTACGGTCGAAGGGCTTTCCAAAAACGGCAAGCTCCATCCCATTCAGGAAGCCTTCGCGGCGTGTCACGGCCTGCAATGCGGCTATTGCACGCCTGGTCTTTTGCTCTCCACCCTGCAACTCTTGAAAACAAATCCCAAGCCCAGCACCGAACAGATGCGCAAAGGCATTGCCGGGAACACCTGCCGCTGCACCGGTTATCAGAACATTTTCAAATCCATCCGCGCGGCGGCTGCGGAAATGGAGAAACGGTAAGCGATGGAGATCAAGCTGGCGGGCGATTTCACGGTGAAGAAGACTCCCAATGAGGTGTACAGCTTCCTCGTGGACCCCAACCGCTTTTGCCCGCTGCTTCCCGATTTTCAGAGCATGGAGATTCTGGATCCGAAGAATTTCCTGGTGAAATTGAGCGTGGGCGTTTCTCATATTCGAGGGACGGCCGCGCTCAAGATGACACTCGTGGATGAGCAGCGCCCCACGCAAGCGGTTTACGAAGGCAAAGGCGAAGTTCCCGGAGGCTCGGCCACCATCCGCGCTCAGTTTCAACTCGAAGAAGTTTCTGGCGGGCAAACGAAAGTAAAGTGGTCGGGCCAGTCGAGCGTGCTGGGGCGGGTGATTTCGCTCGCCGGCGGTTTGCTCGAACCGCTGGGAAAGAAAAATGTGCAGAAACTTATTGATGGGCTGAAGAAAGCCCTGGCCTAGAACCGAGAGAATTTGATGGCTAGCAAATCAGTCGCGAAGAAATTGAAGCGCAAAACATCGCGCGGCCCTTCCGCGAATGGGGCGCAGGCCGCGCCTGCAAAGTGGGTCGGCCAGCCCATCCGTCGCAAAGAAGAAAACCGCCTGGTGAGCGGGAGGGGCATCTTCGTCGACGACGAGAAGATGCCCGGCATGCTGCACATCAAGTTCGTGCGCTCTTCCTATCCCCACGCGAAAATCGCCCGCCTGGACGTTTCTCAAGCAGAAAAGTTTCCTGGGGTTGTTTGCACGCTGACCGGCGCGGAAATCAAGAAGCAAGTGCAGCCGTTCATCGAGATTGGCCCCGGCGGCGCGCAGAAAATCGCCGACTATCCCATGGCTGTCGGCAAAGTGGTCTTTCAGGGCGAACCTGTCGCGGCCGTCGTCGCGGAAACTCGGCTAGCGGCCGAAGACGCCGCCGAACTCGTCGAAGTCGATTACGAACCGCTCCAACCCGTGGTCACCGCGGAAAACGCCCTCAAGGACGAGAGCCTCCTGCATCCCGCCATGGGCACGAACCGCAATTGGCACGGCGTGTTTACATACGGCGACGTCGAGAAGGCCATGAAGCAGGCGGCCCATGCCGTGCACATCGGCCGCTTGCACTTCCACCGATTTTCCAGCACTCCGCTCGAATGCAACGTCATCATTGCTACGTGGGATCCTCGTTCCGGCGATATCGAGTACCACTGCAACAACACGTTCCCTTCTTTTGCCTCGCAGTTCCTCTCCCCGGCTCTCGGCGTGCGCATCGATCAGATTCACATGAAGAGTTTTGATATCGGCGGCGGCTTTGGCATCAAGATCACCAGCTATCCCTACATGGCCGTCTGTGCTCTTGCGTCGCGCAAGGCCAGGGGCCGCGCCGTGAAGTGGGTCGAAACCCGCATCGAGCACATGCAGGCCAGTGCCCACGGCAACGAACGCACCTTTCTGGATACGCGTGTCGCGCTGGACAAGAACGGGGTCGTTCTCGCCATCGATTCGAAACATGTCGATGACTGCGGCGCTTTTCCTCGCTACGAACCGCTCGGCTGCGTCATCTGGGCGCAGGTGCTCCCCGCAACCTACCGCGTGAAAAACATCCGCATCGATATGCATCAGGTGGTCACCAACAAGTGTCCGGTCGGTCCCAACCGCGGTTACTCCCGCATGCAGCACTTATGGTTTATGGAACGCATTCTGGATATCTGCGGGCAGACTCTCGGAATTCCCGCCGACGAGATGCGCCTCCGCAATTACATCCGCAAAAACGAGATGCCGTACAAAACGCCAAACGGCTGCGTGTACGACTCTGGTGACTACGCCAACATGCTTTCAACGGCGAAAAAGCTGATCGGCTGGGACGACTGGAAGAAAAAGCAAGCGGCGGCTCGCAAAGAAGGCCGTTGGATTGGCCTCGGCATCGGCTCGACTCTCGATTCCGGCACCAACAATTTCGGTCAGGCGCGCATCATCAATCCCGACGCTCCCTTCTCCGGCCAGTCCAAAGTTGGCATCGTCAAGCTGGACATCTACGGCGAGGTCGTCGTCAGCATGGGCTCGGTGCCTCAGGGACAAGGTCACGAAACGACCGCCGCCCAGGTCGTCGCCGACGCCCTCAGCATCACTCCCGATCTCGTCAACGTCCGCCCTGGCTTTGACACCGCGCACAACGCGTACACCGGTCACACTGGAACCTATGCCAGCCAGTTTGCCGTCACCGGTCTCACCGCCATTCACGGCGCTGCCATGAAACTCCGCAAGGAATTGAGCCGGCTCGCCGCTTGGAAACTGCAAGCAAAGGAAAAGGACCTGGAGTTCGGCGTTGGTGCGCAAGGCCCCGAAGTGCGTGTCAGCGGCACACAGAAATCCATCAACTATTGGGCGCTGGCAAACCTTGTCAACGTGAACAACGCCGGGATGCCGGAATCGCTTTGGGACATTACCCTGAACTGCCGCCACGTCTTTCACGCCAACTTTCAGATTCCCGATGTCAAGCGCAAGTACGGCAACCTCACTCTGACCTACGCCGCGCAAATCCACACGGCTGTTGTCGAGGTGGATCGGGAAACCTTCCAGCCAAAAATTCTCGCCTATGCCTGTGTGGATGACTGCGGCAAAGCCGTGAACCCGCGCATTGTCGAAGGCCAGGTCCACGGGGCCGCGGCCCACGGCATCGGCGCGGCTCTGCTCGAGGATTGCGCCTACGATTCGGATGGCAACCTGCTCACCGCGACGTTCAGCGATTACACGCCCATCACCGCCGTGAACATGCCGGAACTCCTGTATGCGCACACGGAATCGCCGTCACCGTTCACGCTCAACGGCGCCAAAGGCATGGGCGAAGGCGGCGCCGCTCCCGTGCACACGATTTGCTCGGCGCTTCAGGATGCGCTCTATTCGACCGGCGTCATTATCGATGATTCGCATAACACCGGCGATTCGCTCTTCCGCGCTGTGCAAAAAGCAGAGACCGGCGGATATGCCGGCATGGTACAGGTCGAACATCGCCGCCCCTCCCGGTAGCATGTTCGGGGCCATTGCCGCGATGTCAGGAAAGTCTAGACGTGAAGCGTGTTTGCATCATCGGATGCGGTTCCATCGGCAGCCTCTACGCCGCCCATCTGGCGCGCGTTGCCGAAGTCTGGGCCTTCGTGCGCCGCGGGGATCACGCGCGGGCGCTGAACGAACATGGCCTGCGCGTTTCCGGCACGCATGAGTTCCATGCTGATCTTCGCGCGACCAACGACCCGGCAAAGCTGCCCCAATTTGATTTCGGCATCGTTTCGTGTAAAGCCACGCAGACGCGCGAAGCTGTCACTCCTGTCGCTCACCTCTTCAAGAACGGCGCCGTGCTCTCATCGCAAAATGGACTTGGAAGCGAAGAAGTTATCGCCGGAATCGCGCAAACCTACGTCATGCGCGGGACGACCTTCATGAGCGGCACGCGCCTAACCGACACGCACGTGCGCTACGAACTGGACACCGCTACCTGGATGGGCCCGTTCGAACCGACAAACACGCCATTTTCATTGGTGCAGGAGGCTGCCGCACTCATCAATTCCTCGGGCCTCAAGGCCGTCGCGCTGGAAGACGCTCGTCCTGCGCAGTGGTCCAAGCTCATTTTCAATTCCTCAGTGAACGCCGTCGCGGCTCTCACGGAACTCCCGCACAGTTTTCACTATGCCGAAGAAGAAAAGTTCGGCGATCTCGGCCACCTGCTCCATGCCCTCATGGAGGAAGGCAAAAGGGTCGCTGAAGGCCTCGGCGTGAAGCTCTACGAGGATCCCTGGGAGATGAATAAAATCGGCGCGCAAACCGATCATCGTCCTTCGATGCTGTACGACATTCGCCACAAACTCGCGACCGAAGTCGATTTTCTTGGTGGGGCCATCGCTCGAGAAGCGCGCCGCGCCGGCATCCCCGCGCCACTCCACACCGCGCTTTATCGGCTGATCAAAGCCAAGGAAACCGCGTGGACGTACGAAGGCAAAGAAAAGGCGGTCGCCAAGTGAGCGCCAGCGCCATGCCCTACGCTCTGGATCAGGAAAAGTGGCAGCGCGTGCGCCAGATGATGGGGCGTCACAACCTCGAAGCCCTCGTCGCTCGCGCGCCCGACAACATCCTCTATCTGACAAATTACTGGACCATGAAGGGCTACGACCTGGTGATATTTCCGCGCGACGGCGATCCCACCCTTTTGGTCATCGAGCCGCAATTCCGCGAAGCGCAGCGCACGGCGTGGAACAAAGACGTTCGCTATTTTAAGTTCTACCATTCGAAAGATCCGCGCCCGCCGATGATCCGTGCGGTCGAAATGGCGGTGGATGTCCTTCGTGAGCGAAAACTCAATGGCCGCGTGGGCATCGAGCTTTCGCAAACTTCGCAAATCTGCGACCGCATGGTCGGTGAGCCCACGGTTTTCTGGCAGGGCTATTACGATGCTTTCCGCACGAGCTGCCGCGAAGTGGCCGACACCACGCCGCTGCTTGCGGAAACGCGCATGATCAAAACTTCCCAGGAAATCGAACGCATGCGCCTGGCCAATGAATTGGCGGCCATCGGCATGGAGTACGCCCGCAAGAATATCCGGCCCGGGATGAAAGAAAGCGAAGTGGCCGCGATGATTGAAGGCCACATCCATGCCGTTGGCGTCGGCTACCAAGGCAAAGTCGCCATGGCCCGCGCTTTCACTCTTGTCTGGTCGGGGAAGGGCATCGCCACGTTTACCGCCACCAGCGACCGCCCGGTGATTGAAAATGAACCGACACTCGTCGAGATCTGGGTCTGCGCCGATGGCTATTGGACCGATCTAACGAAAAATATTTGCCCGGGCCGCCTCACACCAGAGTACAACCGGCTGCTCGATCAACTGCTGAAGATCTTTGCAGAGGGTGTCTCCTGCGTTCGTGATGGCGCGCCCCTTGGGGATATCGACCGCGTCTTACGTAAGGGGATTGAAGCGGCCGGTTACCCCGGGCAGCCTTCGCATCCAGTAGCCCACGGCGTGGGCGCTCGCGCCCATGAGCCGCCGTACTCGCATCAGGCCGCGCCCGGCGCGATGCGTTCTGGAATGGTGCTGGCTATCGAGCCTGGTGTGTATTGGGAAGGCGGCGGCGGACTGCGCCTGGAAGACAATTTCTTAGTAACGCCTACTGGATGTGAGAAGCTTTGCTCGTATCCGGACGACTTTCGAGTGTGACGTCGAGACATGAAAGCCATCGTCGCAAGGGAGAAAACGAACGCAATGAATGAAGACTTGGCCAAAGCCATCCTGTCGCAGATTCGTGAAGACGAGCTTGTTTCGATGTGCTGCGACGTCGTCAACATCCCAAGCCCCACTGGCGAAGAACTAGAAATGGGCCGCTACATGCGCCAGGCTCTTGAAGAAACCGGCCTTTCCGTATCTTGGCAGGAGGTCGAGGAAGGCCGCGCCAACGTCGTCGGCCTCTGGGAAGGGACAGCTAATGGCAAAAGTCTCCTGTTCAACGGCCACATGGACACTTCCAACACCGGCCGCGAAGAATTTCTCACCGGCATCGGCTACAAGCCAAAAGCCATCATCAAGAACGGCTTCATCTATGGCCTTGGCATCTACAACATGAAGGGTGCGCTCGTTTGCAACACGCAAGCTGTGAAAGCCCTAAAGCGCGCTGGCGTGAAACTCGAAGGCGACGTACTCATTGCCGCCGTCGTCGGCGAAATCGAGAAAACGCAGTGGGGCGGCGAATTCGTTGGCAAAGAGTTCCGCGGCTACGGCGTGGGCACACACCACCTCGTCAATCACGGCGTTCTCCCTGATATGTGCATTCTCGGGGAGCCCACGGATCTGCACTTGGTCCTCGGCCATTACGGAACGGTTTGGGTCCGCCTCTCTGTTCACGGCCACTACGTGCACACGGGCTTTACTCGCGGCAAGCAGGACCAAAGCTCCGTCTTCCGCATGAAAGAAATTCTTCCCGCGATTTATGACTGGATCGCCGCGTGGGAAAAGAAAGCTGTCTACGATGGCCAGCCCGGTGTCGTCAATGTCGGCTGCATCCGTGGCGGCCATCCTTGGCGTGTCAGCCGTACCCCGGACCGCACCGACGTATTCCTCGACGTGCGTGTTCCTCCCGCCATGCCCCTCAAAGAAGTCCGCGTCTCCATCAAGCAACTCGTCCTCGATCTCCGCAAAAAACATCCGGATTACGGCGTCGAATACGAAACCTTCGTCTCTGTTCCCGGCGCAGAAATCTCCAAAGACCACCCTCTTGTCAAAACCATCGAGGCATGTCACCAGAGAATTCTTGGAACGCCTGCCAAACATTCCACCGTCGTGTGGGACTCCGACGCCTCGGTACTCACCCGCTTCGGCATCGAAACGCTCAACTATGGCCCATCGAGCGGTCCTCGCGACGCCGAAGGCGAAAAAGTGGCCATCGAAACGCTCCTCAACACCACGAAGATATATGCCCTGGCCGCCGCTGAAATTTGCGGAGCACACGAATAGAAGAGACCCATCATGCCCACCCAAAAAGAAATCGACCGCCGCTACTCGAATATCCGCGCGGCCATGGTCGACAACAACGTCGACGCGCTCATCGTTTGCGGCAACCAATATGCCGGCTTTGAAGGCGCTGTCCGTTACGTTTCAGGTTTCGAAATCGTTCACCGCTACGTCTACGTTTTGCTTCCGCTCTCCGGCGGGCCCACTTTGGTCTTTCCCCGCGAAGCCCGCTGGATCGGCGACAAAAAAGCGACCTGGGTTCGCGATCAGGTTTGGGCGGAAATTCCAGGCAAATGGCTGCGCGAAAAAATCGAGGAGAAAAGATGGAAGCGCGTCGCTGTGTATGGTTTGGACTTCATTATGGCCGTCCGCGACTACCGCGAACTGCACCAAAGCTCATTCGAACTCGTCCCTTTTGACTTTCCATTCGACATGGCCCGTGCGGTGAAGAGCGCCGAAGAGCTCGAGGGCGTCCGCGATGCCATGGACATTATCCTCGACGGCTTCCACGCGCTACTGCAATCCTATCAACCTGGAAAAAGCGAGGCCGAAATCATGGCTCCGGCTGTCGAACGTTTTTTTGCTCGCGGCGCTGGCCAGCGCATGATGAACATCGTCCTCAGCGGCACCGGCGGCGAAGCCGAAGCGCATTTCAAAGTTCCCTCGCTCCGCAAAGTCGCTCCCGATGACTTGCTGCTCTATTCGCTGGAAATCACCGGCGCAGCCGGCTACTGGGTGGAATTTTCCCGCGCTCTCATGCAAGGAAAGCCCAGCCCGCGCACCCGCGCCATGAGCGAAGTCTACCCCGAGGCCATGGAAGCCGCTCGCCTGAAAATGCACGACGGCACCCTTGCTTGCGAGGTCCACAAGGCCGCCACCGACGTCTTCAGCCGCGCCGGATTCGCTCTTGGCCATCTCACCGGCCATTCCATCGGCATGACCATGATCGAATATCCCGCGATCGGCGCAAACACACAGATTGAGCTCAAAGAAAACATGGTTTTCAGTTTTCATCCGCAGGTCGTTGACCAGGACGGCCAGGTCTGTCTCTACACGCAAGACACCTACCGCATCGGCAAAAAAGAAGGCGAATGCCTCGCCAGCGTCCCGTGGAAATTCTATTCCGGCGCGGAGGTTCTCAAGACTGCATGAGTGTGAAAGTCTGCATTGTCGGCTGCGGCGCTATCGGCAGCCTTTTCGCTGCGCACCTCGCGCGCCTCAAGGATGTCGAAGTCCACGCTTACGATGTCTCCAAAGACCATATGCGTGCCATCAACGAACGCGGGTTGCGCATCAGCGGCGCCGCCGACTTTACTACGCGTCTCCATGCCACTTCCGACGCCTCACAAATTCCCCTTTGCGATTTCGGCATCGTGGCCACCAAAAGCACTCACACGCGCCTTGCCATCGAGCAAGCAAAGCACCTCTTCGGCCCCTCCAGCGCCGTCTGCTCCGTCCAGAATGGAGTCGGCAACGAAGAAATCCTCGCCCACCACGTCAAATACGTCATTCGCGGTACCACGTTTCCCGCCGGCCATCTCATCGAACCCGGCCACGTTGGTTTCGACATTAGCGGCGACACCTGGATCGGTCCGTTCGAACCCACCAACACTCCTTTCGAATTCGTCGAAAAACTTTCCGCTCTCCTCAATCGCAGCGGCATGCATGTCATCCCGCTCAGAGACGCGCGCGGCGCGCAGTGGACCAAGCTCATCTTCAACGCCTCCACCAATCCCGTTGGCGCGCTCACTCTGCTGCACCACCGCGCTGCCACCCGCCTGGCGCCCACGGGCGCACTTTTCAACGCCCTCATCGCCGAGGGCGAAGCCGTCGCAAAAGCCCTCGGCATCCAGCTTCATGGCGATCCGCGCGCGCTCGTCGAAAAGGGCGCCAACGCTCCCGGCAAGCACAACGCCAGCATGTTGCAGGACGTGCTCGCCAAGCGCCAAACCGAAGTCGATTTTATGAACGGCGCGATTGTCGAATGGGGCGAAAAAAAAGGCGTCTCCACTCCTCTCAATCGCGCCATGTGGCAGTTGATCAAAGGACTCGAGCATTCCTGGACCGACCCCGCTTGAACACCAACCACACACATCCGGACACGATTCAACGGAACCTCATGACCTTGCCTTTCAAAATAGGCGTCTTGCAGTTGAGCATGGAGCCTCTCCACGAGACCGTGCACATGGCCCAAGCCTGCGACGCCGCCGGCTTCGATGTCTTCTGGCTCGCCGAAGCTTATCCCTGGTGGCGCAAGCACTCCATGGAAGCGCGCTCTTCCACTGCGGCCACCGCCATCATCGCGCGCGAAACTAGAAACATCGCCATCGGCTGGGGCATCATTTCGCCTTACACTCGCCATCCCGTCCAGATCGCCATGGAAGCCCGCATTCTTCAGGAAGCTGCCGGAGAGGGCCGCTTTCTCCTTGGTCTCGGCGCGTCTAAGATTTTCATGAAGGAAATCGGCGAGGGCGAAAAGGGCAGGGAAGTCGGTCCCGCCACGGTCATGCGCGAAAGCATCGAAATCATCAAGGCTATGCTCTCCGGCAACGAAGTCAAATACGAAGGCAAAGCTTTTCAGGCTTTCGCTCCCGCCCTCAAGCCCGACGCTCACGTTCCGCGCTGGCAGCCTCCGCTCTACATCGGCGCCACCGGCCCCGTCTTGCAGCGTCTGGCCGGTGCCATGACCCAGGGTTTGCTCACCGCCAGCATCACCACTCCCAAGTTTGCCGCCTACTCCCGCGGCATCATGGAAGAAGGCGCGAAGAAAGCTGGCCGCGACGGCGCGCAGCTCGATCTGGGCTGCGTGGTGGTCGGCAGCGTCGGCGAAGATCCCAAAACCGCGCGCGAAGGTGCGCGCGAAATGGCTGCCATGTACCTCGCCAACAAGGTGCAGAATATCAAGAGCTCAGCGGACAAGCTCCTCGAGTGCGCCGGGCTCACCATGGAAGAAATCCAGCCCATTGCCGGCGCTATGGAAAAAGGCGGCCGCAAAGCCGCGGCCCGCGCCGTGTCCGACACCATCCTCGACAAAGTTTGTCCTGTTGCCGGCTCACCGAAGCAGTGCATTGAAAAACTCGAGGAATATCGCGCCGCGGGCTGCACGCAAATGATGCTCGAACTTTGGGGCGACCACCGCCTTCAGCAGGCTCGCCTCTTCGGCGAAAAAGTCCTGCCCCACTTCCACAAAAAATAGATTCGCAGCGGTATCCTAAGCGAGCGCGAGTGGCCGCATGCCCGAATTGCCAGACATCGTCGTCTACATCGAAGCGCTTGAGCAGCGCATTCTCGGCCAATCGCTCGAAGGCATCCGCATCGTCAGTCCGTTTCTCCTGCGCACCGCGACTCCGCCCCTCAGTTCCGCGTCAGGCAAAAAAGTCCTCCGCCTGCGCCGCCTGGGAAAGCGCATTTGCATCGGCCTCGAGGACGACCTTTGGCTCGTCTTGCACCTGATGATTGCAGGCCGCCTGCACTGGCGCGCCCGCGGCGTCAAAGTTTCTCCGCCTCGTGGCCTCGCTGCCTTTGATTTTCCCGCCAGCTCTCTTCTCTGGACCGAAGCCGGCTCCCAAAAGCGCGCTTCTCTTCATCTCGTATCGGGAGAAGCTGGCCTTCTCGCTCTGGACCCCGGCGGCCTCGAAGTGCTCGACGCCCATCCGTCGCGCTTTGCCGCCGTTCTTCTCTCCGCGAACCACACGCTCAAGCGTGCCCTCACCGACCCAGGCCTCTTCAGCGGCATCGGCAACGCCTATTCCGATGAAATTTTGTTCGAAGCGAAACTTTCCCCGCTCGCGCTCACCCAGAAGCTCACCGTGCCGGAAATTCAGCGCCTCTTCGCCGCCACGCGCGCCAGCCTCACCCGCTGGACGGAGCGCCTGCGTGTCGAAGCCGCCGGAAAATTCCCCGAAAACGTCACTGCCTTTCGCGAAGGAATGGCCGTCCACGGCCGCTACAAACAGCCCTGCCTGCGCTGCCACACCAAAATCCAGCGCATCCGTTATGCCTCCAACGAAACCAACTACTGCCCCACGTGCCAGACCGGCGGAAAGCTCCTCGCCGACCGCGCCCTCTCGCGCCTTCTCCGCGAAGATTGGCCTCGTACCCTCGACGAGCTCGAACTCCTCACTCGCAAACACCCCTAGCGCATGGGCTTCGCTAGTCGCTGCCTCGGGTCTTGTGGCCGTTACGGTTTTTGCTTTTCCGCGGCTGGTTTCATCTCAGACGTCTTGGCAGCTGGTGCTTTCGCCTTCGAGGCCGCCGCAGCCATCATCGGCTTGGGGTGCCAAAATTCAGCCGAGGCTGAGGCAATCTCTTCCGGTGGATTGCTGAGTTCAGGTGAGAAGCGCAAGATCGCCGATTGCGTTTCCTCCACGGACTCGGCGTTCACCTTCTGGAATTTCTTCAACCCTTCCTCACCCAGAATTTGCAGCAGGGTGGGATTCTTGTCGAAGCCGCCCAGCGAACTTCGCAGCGCAGTGATGTAGAACGTTGCGCCTTTGCCTCCCTCGACCACCTGCGAAACGAACACCGGTTGTGCATCGGCCACTTTTTCCCCGGCCTCCTTGAATTCTTTCAAGAACGCTTCGAACTCCGGCACGTGGCCCGGACGAACATGCACCGCCGTCGTCCGTAGGACGCGCGATTCACCGATGAATTTTGCGTACGCAGCGGCGTCAGGTGGTACTTTCCGGCTCAGGTCCGGCCGCCGCCGGCGCAATTCCGTCCGCGACCACACCAGGCAATTCGCAAAGTCGCGCCCCATCTTCTCCGCTATATCCTTGCCGTAGGCTTTGTTCAATGCGGCCATGGCCGTCTCGTTGGCTTTATCGATGTCCGCGTAATCTTGGCGCGGGCTGGTGAACTGGTACACGTCGCCTTCGCCATACGCAGTCGCCATGGCGAGCCAGTGATCGCCGTTGAACTTTCGGTTTGCATCAATCCATTTTTTCGTCAGTGTTTGGAAGTCGGCCAGCTTCTCCGGCTTCACCTTCACGATAAATACGTCCAGATAGTCTCCCTGCGCATGTACGGCCATGGGCGCCGCTAAAGACACGGCGACCCCCAAGGCCCAAATGGCTTTCCTCAACATGACTGCCTCCTTCCTCTACGAAATACCAGGCGGGATTGACCCGGACGGTACACCCGCGCATCTACCCTGTCAAGCGTGCAGCCCGTTTAACGGGGAGCAAGCTTTCAGCGCTGCCACTTATGCACAGCCGTCCACAGCTTTCCACAAGCAAGCCATCAGAAATCACTTGCCAAGCCGAATCAGCAATTCTATTCTCACGCCCAGATTGAGCCGGGAAGCCTCAAAAACTTCTCGGCTCAATTGAAAGAGGGCGCAAAGGCTTCACGGCTGATGCGCCCTCGATTTTTTTGTCCCCGCCGATTGCTCCTCCCGTCTCCTGCCGCCTCGCGCCGTCTTGCTGCGTTATACTTGGAATAGCGATCGCAACACACTGCGGCGAGTGAGGTTGCGATCTCCCGGAGAAAAATGAACGGCAACCAGCTTTCTCCTCGCGGCACCATTCTGCTCGGAGCGCAGCTCGCCCTCGGGCTCATCCTTGGCGGATGGATCCTTGGTGCGCAAATCAAAGCCACGCGCCTCAGCGACCGCTATGTCACCGTCAAAGGCCTCGTCGAGCGCCAAGTTAAATCGGACCTCGCCATTTGGCCCATCAGCTATAAGCAAGCCGGCGACGATCTCGCCGCCGTCTATGCGCGTACCGAAGCCGATAAGAACACCGTCCTACAGTTCCTCGCGCAGCAAGGTATTCAGGGGTCCGAAATCGGGCTTGGCGTCGTTCGCGTCGTGGACACGCAGGCCAACGAATACGGCGGCGCCCAGCGCGCCCCGCATCGCTACATCATTGAGCAGGAAATCTCGGTGCGGACTCCACGTGTCGATCAGGTCGCGACCGCTGCCCAGAAAACCATGCAGCTGGTGCGGAAAGGCATCGTGCTCAGTACCAATCCAGGCCAGGGACAAGGGGTCGCCTACAAATTCACCGGCCTGAACTCCATCAAGCCCGACATGATCACCGAAGCCACTCGCAACGCCCGCGCTGCCGCCGATCGTTTCGCCGCGGATTCTGGCGCTAAGGTCGGCGGGATTCGCCAGGCCAATCAAGGTGTCTTCGCGATTCTCGCTGCAGATCAAGGCAGCGACACCAGCGAACCTGGCCAATTTGGTGGCGCAGAATCCGCCGCCGACTCCAGTCTCATGAAAACCGTCCGCATCGTCACCACTGTCGAGTACTACCTTGACAAATAGAGTGAAAGGCCTGTCGGAACGAGGTTGACACAAGCTTTCGGGCCTGACCGCTTTTGCACAGCCGTGCACAGCTTTCCACAGCGAAACATGTAGAAACCACTTGCAAAGCCGAAACAGCAATTCTATCCTCGCGCCAGATTGAGCCGGGAAGCCTCAAAAACTTCTCGGCTCAATTGAAAGAGGGCGCAAAGGCTTAACCGCCGATGCGCCCTCGATTTTTTTGGTCCCGCTGGCCCACCCACTGTCATTCCGAGCGGAACAGGCCGATTTTGTCTTGCCCTTTCGCTCCCGCGAAAGGGTGGGCCTGCGTAGTCGAGGAATCTCTCTTCGCCTTCCTGTCGTGCCCACCGTTTGACGTAGGAGCAGGCGCCCGTATGGCGGCTGGAGCGATTTTCGTCCTTGACAGGCCCCTTATGAATCTCTATACTTATTTTTGTTGAGTAGTGCGCCTCGCTTCCTGCGAGGCCTTTTCTTTATAAGGGCTTTGTAGGGGCGCGCTTCAGCGCGTCCCCGCGGTGCTTCCAGCTAGACCGTCCCGGCATTGTCATCCTGAAGGCCGCGCCTTCTGCGGCCTGAAGGATCTCAACTTAGCCTTCATCTCAAAGCATCTGTTCGTACCGCCGGCATCCTTGCCGGCTCTTTTTTTTAGCAAATCCCCAAATTCAACTCTTAGGAGAAAAACCATGCCATGTCTCAGTCCAAAGGACCGCGTGTCCCTATGCCGTTTCACCTTCACTGATGGCCGTTGCTGCCGCACCCCCCGCAGTAGCAGCCACCCGCATTTCTGCTACGATCACGCCCAAAAAGAAGCCCGCGCCTGCGCCGCCGAAACACTCGGCAAAGACCTCGCCTTCTTCTTTTCCGGCGACTACCTCTCGGCCAACGATCTCAGTACCGCCCTCGCACGCCTCATTCCCGCCGTCGTCCAGGGCCACGTCAAACCCCGCGCCGCCTCCACCATCGCCTATCTCCTACAAACTCTCGTCCAAGCCATCCGCATCTCTCAGGACGAATACATCAACGCCTTCGGCACCGACGGCTGGCGCAAAGCCATCCGCAGCTCGGTCAACGGCAATCTCGACTACCGCTTCCCACCCGACCCTGAACCCGGCCAGCCCGAATCATCCCAATGCCAGTCGGCGCAGCCGCAAGCTCAAGCCTCCACTCCGGCCTCAACTCCAGTCTCTGCTCCACAACCAACTACTCCCCAGACTGCCCCAGCTTCAGCCCCAGCCGGTTCCCCCACCAACCACACCACGCCACCCCCAGCCCTAGCCTTATCTCCTGCAGCCGAGCCCCCGGCACCTGCCAACCAAGCCGCACCACTCGCATCCCTGGCCGTATCGCCTGCAGCTGAGCCCCCGGCACCCACAAACCAAGCCCCAACAAGAGCATCTCAATCAAAAATTCTACCTCCGGCTACCCAATCTACTCCGCAATCCCAGCCCAACGCCCCCAATAGGGATCCCTACGCTGCGCATTTTGATTCCAACTACCGCCTCCGCGAATCGCCGAAACCCTTTTAGAATCAACACCTACAAACCTACCTCGCAACTGTTGATTCTAAATCACTTACGGTTACCGCTAAATCCTTTAGCTGCAACACTTACGAAAAACCCCAGGGGGAGGGGACAACGGATAACTGAGGATTGTCCGACTTTCTACGACCGCCACCTTAGCGTCACCGGCCCGTCCATCGGATGCACCATCGGCGTCCCGGTCCGCCGCGACTCGAGCAGATTCGCCTTCAGCGCAAAATACCATTTCGCTTGCCGGTCCGCGTCATCGATCAGCATCAGCCGCGGATTGTGCTTCAATCCTTCGGACTGCTGGATCATGGTCTGCTGGTCCTGCCGCAGAAACTTTTTTGCAAACGGTCGAAAGAGGAAAACCGGAAGCGGTAAGTTCCACGCCGCCACAAAATCAATCCGGCAAAGGTCGCGCTGCACCGGCGTCACCGTCGCGCGGCTGGAAAACCATAGCTTCCCGCTTTGATCGATCTCCGTGCGTAAGTTAGGCAAGACGAAATCAATCGTCGTGGTCACCGGCTCGCCCGTAAATTTCTTCAACAACTGGTAGGGGGCGCTGTTTGTGCTCGGCGTATGCGGACTCATGCGGAAACCGTTCGGGATGGGCTCGAACTGCTTGGTCTTCTCGTGAATGCTCGCGCGTTTCCGCCAGAACCACGAGTGATGCACAAACGGCCCGTGCGCCGGGTCCATCAATCCGATGATTCCGTGGTCAATGTGTGATGGCAGCTCGCACGAAAGATGCGTGATCTTGTACTTCTCGCTGAAGACCGCCAGCGCCGGCGCCGGCGAAATTTTCTCCGGCAGCCGCGAGTCTGGAGCATTCATGTACACCCAGACGTACCCGTCGCGCTCCTCGCAGGGATAATGCCCCGCGAAGATGCGCTCCACTTTCAGTTTATCTTGCGACGTCAGCGATGGAATTTCGACGCACTGGCCGCTGCACGCATCGAACCGCCATCCGTGGTAGCGACATTCGACGACCTCGCCCTCCAGGCGGCCGTACGATAGCGGCATTCCCCGGTGCGGGCATGCATCCCGCATCGCTAAAACTTTTCCTTCGGCGGTCCGTCCCAGAACGAGAGGCACTTCCAGCAACAGCGCCTTCCCGAGCTTCTGTCCGCGAATCTCCGCGCTTCGCGCCGCCGGATACCAGAAGTCCCACAGGAAGCCCGCATCCGCCTCGCGCTCACTCTCGCGCGATGCCTCCCGCGCTGCCTCGGTGCTCCTCTGCAGTAATGTTCGCACCGCTTCACTCATAGTCGTGGATGCATCGTAGTATACCGCTTCGCGCCAGAGCAACAGCGCCACAGGATGGTTTGGAGGGTGGATCAGTTCCCGATTGCCATGGACAACGGGACATTTGCGGCCTGAACCAGTAGAGTAGATGCATCGAGTATTCAATGGATTCGACAATTCACCTTTCGTTCCGATACTCAGAGCTAGACTACGTCCGAGCGATGCGCGCTCACTACGCTTCGCGCCTCAGACTTAAACTCGATGTCGCAGTAGCCGTGGTCACGACCCTGCTAGGTGTCTACTTGTGGCAGTCACGAGATTCACGCTTATGGGGCATCGGTCTAGTTTGCCTTTCGGCCGTATTAGTCCTGATGCTAGTCGCAACATTTGGCGTCATACCTAAGCTGATTTTCCGTCGTGAGCCTAAGTTTCGCGATGAATATTCACTTACGTTTTCACCAGAGGGCATTCATTTCCGCACAGCTCATATCAATTCCCAACTCCAATGGGCCATGTATAGTCGCGCACTCGTCGACCCTCACTCATTCATTCTCTATCACGGAACCCATTCATTTTCGGTAATTCCGAAGCGTGTTTTCGAAACTACCGAAAAGCTAGCTGCATTCGAGCAATTAGTTTCAGAAAAAATTCCAGAGATATCCAAGAAAAATTCATAGGCTCTGACTTGCTCACCGACATCGACGCACTTGGGTGTGCAACGCACAAATCGGAACCTCACACCGATCGGGATTTGCAAGAACTTGAAATCGGCGTTATTCTTAGGGCTGAGCAAAACGATGTACGCCGCGTTCTATTAGCTGACCCGCCTTCCGCTCCCTTTCGGGGAGCCTGCACTCCTCTGCAAACTGGAAACGCTTTTTCATCTAACTTCCTTTTCTCTTACTGAGATCCTGTGAACTGATCACTGAAAACTTTTGAGGTACTGCAATGGCCGTTCTTACACTGAATGAAAAATTGGACCAGCTTGGCGCCCGCTACGACGAGCTGACGCAGCAGCTTTCGACTTCGGAAGTGGCTTCCGATTCCGCGCGCTACCAGAAAGTCGCCAAGCAGCACGC
>Ga0209802_1000792_pt1 | contig 24271 bp, 23 predicted proteins | sample GraSoiAngelo_129_FD_185886 | JGI IMG/M metagenome (GOLD analysis project Ga0209802, IMG submission 185886) | Grasslands soil microbial communities from the Angelo Coastal Reserve, California, USA - 14_0927_12_40cm (SPAdes) (version 2) | ecosystem: Environmental > Terrestrial > Soil > Grasslands ... | reverse complement strand
AACACCGGATCTACACCGGTGACGTTCGTCGCAGTCTACATGACTAACATCCCATTGGTCGGCGTTCCATCGTGGCAACTCGCGTCTGGAAATCCAACCCAGTGTGGAAGTGGACAATCCGCGACATGCACGCTGCTTCCTATTGTGATTCCGGTGGGAGATATGGCTGAGATTACGATGGGCTGGACCGCGCCCTCGGGAGCGTTTCCACTACCATGGAATTACATCTACTTCATATTCGTCTCTTCACACCAGAACTATGTCGACGGATACCTCTATTTCCAGCAAGGGCTTGGAATGCCGCTCCAGTCTCGCCTAGAGCAGAGAATCTGTCCACCCTGCTACTAGCCCGATGAGTGAAACTTAGTCCACGCTAAGGGCTACAGTCTACTCAGGCACGCCCTTGCGACCACTCAACAAAGATTCGTGGAGACAGGCGCAGAATGTTCCACGATCTCGAATAAATCGTGGTCGTTCAGTTTTCGCGCAATTCTCTTTCTAGATACCGGCGTGGTTCTCCCATGCCTGACGGACTCATTACAAAAGCAATCCTCTTCGAGTCTTAGAAAATAGGAATCCGCAGGCCGTTCAGATTCGAACCAGACAAACCTGGAACAGGCCCTGATCACTAATCAGGGCGGGCGATTTGAGCTTGCGACTTTTCCGCGCTGACCTCTGCGCTTAATTCACTATCTCGAAAACGTCGGATCCATGCATTCTGTGCTCTGAAGTGTGAGATTCGTCCAGAGCAGTTTCAACTGGCGAGACTCCTCTCTTGAAAATCTCAAAAAGCAGTTGATCCTCGCGAGAGGGAGGTTTCAGTGCCCCTAACGCAATATCGGAGTCTGACTCTTCAGAAACTTCGATTCAAACGCTCTATGGCTATGAGCCGATTCTTCTAAAAATCTCAGGGGAAGCGGTTGTAACCAGAACTGGTTCAAATCCCATGGGGCTGGAAAGGTTCGGACTGTTTTTGGCTGAAATCCACAGCAGGATAGAGTAACCGAAAATTCCTCTCACTGGGGTAGCGTCGTCCAGAATCGTTGCAAGACCGCGTCCACAATGACCAACAGCCTTCCGCATCAGAATTGTTTCGTTTACTTTCACGTCGCTCTAAGTGATTATGTGAGGAAGAGACATGGAAATCAACGCGGGATGTGTTCCTGAGAATTCATGTTGCTCACGCGTAAGGCGTGAAAGCAAATCATGACGGAGCAGACTTCACGTGACTTCACATGACTCTTCAATCAGGGAGCGGAATTACCTACCTCTAGATACACGAATGCAGCTGTATGGCCGGGTCCGCGAGCTCTCCGGATTTGGTCTCAGCTACAGGCAAATACAAGAGGCTGTCTTACGGAATCGCCAAGTGCGACTGGCGAAGAGCACCATAAGTGTGTGGGTCAACGGACTCCACGGCCCAACAGGGAGACTTAACAGCTTTCGGCCAAACCCAACTCCCGAGCTTGCATACGTTATTGGTGTTATCCTCGGTGATGGAAATCTGAACATTCATGGATATAACGCTGAACTGATTCTGGCGGTAACTGACCATGACTTTGCAGAAGAGTTCAGCAGATGTCTTGCAAAGGTCCTCCACAGAGAAAGACCCTACAAAATTCGTTGGAGCGAGAGAAAGAATAGATGGGTAGTGCAGGGCTCAAGCATTCTCCTACACAAATTTCTCAATTGCGAATGGAGGAGTTTCAAAAAGTGTATTGAGCACTGCGACAGATGCCGGGGCGCATTTCTCCGAGCATTTTACGACAGCGAGGGATCGATCAGCCGAAAGCTCGTTGTCAGCAACACAAGAAGAGACCTGTTGCGCTACGTACAAAAGCTCCTCAAGGATGCAAACATTGAAACAACCTCGTTGCGCGTAGATACCAGTGCAGGCACTAGTCTGAAGGATCCCAGAACGGGGAGAATCTACCTGAGAAGGAAGGATTGTTTTCAATTCAGCGTCAGGATGCAAAGCATATCAAAGTTCGCAGAGTAGGTGGGGTTTTCAATTGAAAGAAAATCCAAGAGGCTTCGCGCAGCAACTCTCAGGGCGAATCAATGGTCATCTGTGGACTCTCTTCGATCCTCAGCTCTGTAGAAAGGACTAGAACTCGAGTGCGGACCAAGTCTTTCCGCGGGACCGGTGGGATTTGAACCCACGACCTTCGGGTCTCGCCGCAAGACGCGCCGGAGCCCGATGTCCTATCCTGGTTGTCCTCGCCAGCCATGAAGCTATCCGATTGCGATCTAGACTACGGTCCCTAGTTGAGGTGGAGATTTGTCGGAATAAAAACTAGTTTCACCTGCAAGATTCTGATAGGCGTCTGGAAGAATTCGCGTTGCAGATCGAGACTGTCGAGTGGACTCTAGGCTTTACGCCACGTTAATAACGCTGCACGGGAACTATCCTATTCCGTCATGGCTTCATCGCGGATGTCTCGAACCTTGTTCTGGAGCGGCCTCTGGATCTACTCGCTCGCAACGGGGTTAGCTAGTATGATTTTCATGGCATGGGCGTTCTATGTGGAAACTACTGGACGCGGCGCGCTATTCATCGAGCCCAATCGCGTATTGGCTGCTGGAGAACTCGCGACGGTCGCGACAGGAATGATAACACTTCTTGTCCTCTTCTTTAGGGGGCTCTCCCAGAAGGAAGAGGTTCCGATTGAATCTTCGCGGGAATAATGTTCTCTAGCACGGGTCCTAGTATCTTCGAGTATTTTCTGGAGATCGCGATTCTCACAACTCTATCCTTCAGATAGAGCTGAAGCCGGTTCCTCAGCAGCTGCACTTGCTCTAACTCCTCGTAGGGAAACTCAAGGTCGCCCCGGTCCATTGGGTAGAGAAGATTCTTCTTATTGATCTCGTCTCTCCGTCTCTGTGTCACAAATTCCTGCAACGAAAAAGCTGTGATGCCTCCCACTATGATACCGAATGGCCCTGCTAGAGCAGCTCCCAACAGAGCTAGGACTAAGGCCGTTGCGACTGTTATGTTTGCAGAGCTGAGCTTTCGTAAGACCAGCTTTTTTTCGGAAAACGCTGCAGCGTAGATGTTGGTTCTGATCACCGCCTTGTCAAGCGATAATCTCAAAGGGCCCAGGTGTGCGGCGGGAACGACTATACCTACTGCTTTTGGAGTGAGGATTCCGATGATAACGTTCAAGCCTCCGAGCGCGAAGCCAAAAAATGATGCGACAATTTCTGAGGAGAGAAGCAGAATGCTTACGGCAAGAATCAGTCCGCCCGCTATTAGAATATTGATTCGCAAAGTTCTCTTTTCCTTTAGCCCGCGTAGCCTGAGACTAGGGCAAATACTAACATCGAGAGAACTGCGAGGCTTATCAGAACATACTTTCCATCCCTTTTCTTGACAAAATAGACTGAGGATATTGCTACTCGAAACACTGGAGTGGCGATAAGAATGACGATCGCGAGATATATGAGGCCCGAATCGTTTCCCTGGAAAGCAGAGGCAAGCGCTCTAGCAATCCCCGGTCCGGCAGCAGAGACAATGTTATCGAATCCACCTGCCGCCCAGACGAAGAGCCCGACTAGGCTTAGTAGAACACTCGCCAAGACCCCGATACGCAACGAGTAGGAGACGAGTCTGTTGAGTTCCATTGTTCCCTACAAGACCACCGGCAGATTGAATCCTTTCAAGATCATCAACAAGGACATAGCGGCGAGCAGAATTCCGAACGCAACCTTCACTCGCGTTGGAGGAGTCACCTTCAGGACCCTAGTCCCAAGCAGTGCTCCTCCTGCCACTCCTATGATGAGTGGAGCGGCGAGTAACGGATGAACGTCTCCTCTCAGCAGATAAACAGAGGCGCTGGCTGCGGCCGTGACGCCGATAATGAAATTGCTGGTGGCTGACGCTACTTTGACAGGAACCTTACTAACGAGATTCATTGTTGGGACGTTGATGACCCCGCCGCCGACGCCGAGTAACCCCGAAACTATTCCCGCGAAGTATCCGATGAAGACTGTAAGTGGTGTCCTAGTGACTTCGTAACTTACTACTCGATTCAAGCTATGGTCCTCGTATTGGCTTCCTAGTGCAAGAATTCGAGACGTCCTGTCCGGTCTCACATCAGCAGGAAAGTCTATTCCTCTCGCTCTAATCATAACTATGGTGGCGTATAGCAGGACCAGTCCAAAGAGTACGAAAAGTACGGAGGCGGGTAGAAACACCGCGACGAAAGCTCCTGTAATGGCCCCAGCCACTGTGCCAATTTCCAGGAACATTCCGAGCCGAAGGTTCGTGAGGTGGTCCTGAACGTACGTCGCTGCTGACGCACTAGAGGTCGCTACAACAGACACGATGCTTGCCCCCACGGCAAGAGGTACCGGTACTCCTTCAACAAGAGTCAGAAAGGGAATAATCAGGACTCCCCCTCCCAAGCCAAAAAGGGCCCCTACGAACCCTGCAATGATCGAGACGAGGAGGATGACCAGAACGTCTACGGGTCCCAGCATTATCCCTCGAGGTACCTTCAAGATGGTGCTCTAGAGAGTTCTATTAAGAAGATTCTCACGCGAGAGGCTCTCTAACTAAGTCTGAAAGATATGATAGAGGCGCGAAAGGCTGCAAGAGGACCAGCGTCCGATCCCTTCGGCCGGTTCAAGGCCGAATGTGAGAATCTCCTCCGCGAGGCCTACTCGAACCTACAAAAATCTGACAAAAAACGATTTCCCGAGTTAGATCTTGCCCCGACCTTAGAGGACCCACCGAACCCGGATTTCGGCCACCTCGCAAGTTCCTTATCATTTGAGCTTGCCAGAGTACAGAAAACCAAGCCGATGGCCATAGCTCGAGAGATTGTCGACGAGCTGAACAAGACGAAGACACGCCATTTGGTCGAATCGGTTCAGGCTGCAGAACCCGGATACGTGAATTTCACAGCCAATATTGGGACCTTGGCTCAACTTACGCTCGACGCGATTCTTCAAGAAGGATCAACCTATGGGTTGTCGAAGACAGATCAGCCTCATCGTGTCATCGTGGAACATACAAGCGCTAACCCGGCAAGACCGATTCACATTGGAACTGCGAAGAACTCGATCTTTGGAGACACACTGGCCCGAATTCTAGATGCACGAGGCCATACTGTAAAGACCCATTTCTACATCGACGACACTGGACGACAAGTGGCGCAAATGGCCTATGGCTACAAGCTACTGGGGGAGCCCAAGCCTGATGGAAAGCCGGATGAGTTCTTCGGAAAAATATACTCCATAACTTCGACTCTCGTGGAGCTTGACGAGAACAAGAAGAGGCTGGCTCTGCTAAAAAGGACCAATGCCTCCGACATAGACATTGTAGCGGTTACCAAGGAACTCGATGAGTGGGTAGGTGTCGCGGCAGAACTTCAGAGCAAACATCCGGTCGAGTTCGATCTCCTTAGCGAGAAAGTCGGAAAGGACCCGGATCCTCAGAGGTCTATCAACGAGCTAATCAGAAAATACGAGAAGGCAGACCCAGAAACTCGAGCCTTGATCCGACGGGTCAGCCAGATGGTGCTTGCCGGGTTCGAAGAAACCCTTCGGAGAGCTCACATTCACTTTGACCAATGGGACTGGGAATCTGATATGCTTTGGACTGGAAGAGTCTCAGAACTACTCGACCGTCTCAAAGAGACCGGACTCGCCCATAACAAGGGTGGTGCCTGGGTCCTTGATGCTGGAAAGGCGGTAGATGATCTTGCACTTCGAGAAAAGTTGGGTCTCTCAAGGTCCTTCGAAGTGACCTCTCTAACCCTCACGCGATCGGATGGAACCACTCTCTATCCGACGAGGGACATTGCTTACAGCCTGTACAAGTTCGAGAAGGCTGATCGCGTCATAAATGTGATCGGGGTCGAACAGTCTCTTGCACAGCTTCAGGTCAAGGTGGCAATGTGGATCTTGGGATACAAGAAGGAAGCTATGAAATTCCTCCATTTCCCGATCGGTCTACTCACGCTTGAAGCACAGAGAATGTCGGCTCGGAGAGGGCGCTACGTCACGTTTGACCAGCTACTAGACGAGGCTCTGCTTCGCGCCACGGAAGAGGTGGACAAAAGGTCATCGGAGCTACCTGCTGAGGTGAAGCATCGTGTTGCCGAGAGCCTTTCCGTTTCAGCGGTCCGGTACGCTCTGCTCTCTGTCGAAGCCGTAAGGTCGACAAACTTCACCTGGGATCGGGCGCTGAACTTCGAAGCGAACAGTGCGCCTTTCATCAACTATGCCTACACCAGGGGACTCAGCATTCTCAAGAAACTCGGTTCAATCAAGAGACCTAGCTCCTTCAACAGGCTCACTGAACCCTCCGAGCGAAATCTGGTCCTTGCGCTCGCACGCTTTCCTGAGACTTTCACAAGATCCGCTGAGGAACTTAACCCGACGCTTCTCTGCTTTTACGCCAACGATCTGGCTCAGAGATTCCACGAGTTCTATGAAAAATCTGACATCTCACATCTACAGGATGAAGAATTGAAGCGGCAACGTGCAAAACTTGTCGAGGCAACTGGAACCGTTCTGAAATCCGCTGCAGGACTGCTTGGATTGATGCTCGCTGAGCGAATGTAAGGTCTAATGAAAGTCGAGGATTTTCTGGGCAATGGCGTTGCCCATGTCACTAGTCTTAGCTTTGCCTCCCAGATCGAAGGTTAGCACCTTGCCCTCCTCCAAAACTTTCATTGTGGCCCTTTCGAGCTTTGTTGCAGCTTCCGTTTCCCCTAGGAAATCCAGCATCATTCGCGAGGCTTCAATCATCGCGATTGGGTTTACCTTGTTTTGCCCGGTGTACTTCGGTGCGGACCCGCCAGCTGGCTCGAACATGCCGTAATGGTCTCCGATATTTCCGCCTGCAGCTACACCCAGCCCGCCGACTAGGGCCGCGGCCTCATCGGTGAGAATATCACCGTAGAGATTCGTTGCGACGACGATGTCGAAACTCTCTGGTCGTCGTATGAATTGCATTGTTGCGGCGTCCACGTGAATATCCTCTAGTTCAACCCCCGGATACATCTTACCGATGTTCAGCACGGCTTGCTTGAATATTCCGTCGGTTAGCTTCAGAATGTTTGCTTTGTGGACGAATGCAAGCTTCTTTCGTCGCTTCATTGCAAGATCGAATGCAAATTTCGCTATTCGTTCCGAGGCTTTTGTCGTGTTGATCTTGATTGCGACTCCTACTCCAGGAACAACTTCGAACTCCTTTCCGACGTAGAGATCCTCTGTGTTCTCACGGACCACGATCATGTCGATATTGGGTTTTAGAGAAGGAACGTTGGGAAGAGTACGAGCGGGTCGCATGTTGGCATATAGGTCGAACATAGAACGGAGGGTGACAGCGACGCTTCGAGGCGATCCAGGCTCTTCCGGAGTTGTCATGGGTCCTTTTAGGCAGGCGTTGGTCTTCTTGATCATCTCTACGGTCTTCGGGGGAAGATTCGTTCCATATTTGGTGATGACGTCGAATCCGGCCTCACCCTTCAACATCTCAAGCTTGAAATCAGCCACCTTCTGGACCGCGTTCAAGACCGTCAGCGTCGCTTCGACAACTTCGGGGCCGATGCCATCGCCCGGCAACAAAGCGATTTTGTGAATCTTGCTCGTCATCCGTGTATCGACGATCGCCTCGGCTTGAGGCGTTGAAAAAGGCTTTCCCGTCTACGGGAATTGTTTCTTGGTATTCCTTAATTATGGTTGATGTCAATGGCGTCCCGAAGTGTTATGATTCGCGCGCCGAAGGGTCTCGAGGGCGTCATTGTTGCTAGAACTTCTCTGACCAAGATCGACGGTCAAGCAGGACGACTAATCTACCGGGGCTACGACGTTACACAGTTGGCGGGACGTGTTTCCTACGAATCCGTGGCCCACCTGCTTTGGTACGGGCATCTGCCAATTAGGCAGGAGCTCTCTGACTTGGAAGCTCGTTTCTCGCGCGAACACGCCCTTCCGAAACAAGTCATAGGGTTTTTGAGGGGAGAGTCAAAAGTAGCCGAGCCTCTCTCGGCATTACAAACCTCCGTTTCCATCTTGGGAGGTCTGCAGGGCGGTGCTGAGTCTTCGATCATCGATTCAAGCATAGCTCTGACGGCCCGGATGCCAACAATCGTCGCTGCGTACCACCGCTTGAGAAAGGGCCAGGAGCCCGTCACACCTCAAGCTGGGATAGGGCACGCAGCGAACTATCTCCACATGCTGAACAACAAACAGGGCAAACCTGAGCACATACGCGCACTGGATTCATACTTTACACTCCTTGCAGATCACAGCCTTAACGCCTCAACCTTTGTGGCTCGAATCGCAGCGTCGACGCTAACCGATGTGCATTCCGCGGTTGTAGCCGCAATTTCTGCTTTGAAGGGTCCGCTGCATGGAGGCGCCCCTATCTATGTGTGGGAAATGCTGCAGTCGATTGGGACGCCAGAGAACGCAGAGAGTTGGCTACGAGATCGACTTCAGAAGCACGATAGAATCATGGGCTTTGGCCACAGGGTCTATCGGACGGAGGATCCCCGGTCAAGAGTCTTGAAGGAGCTTGCCCGACAGATAGTCGATCCCGCATTATTCAAGCTCGCTACTACAGTCGAAGACATCGCTCGAAGGCTACTCCGCGAGGAGCATCCGGAACGGCCCATTGATGTGAACGTCGAATTCTACTCGTCAGTTGTCTTAGATGCAGTCGGGATTCCACCTGAGCTCTTCACCTGCACTTTCGCTTGTGCCAGGACCGTAGGTTGGACGGCTCATATATTGGAGCAATTGCAGGATAATCGATTATTCCGTCCTGACGCAGAATACATTGGACCTGAGGGATTGACTCTTGAAGCCACAACTCCGGGCACTTCGGCCTAGTCTAAAGCTGGTCGGCAGAGTTCTCGCGTCCCAAGTAGGACGATGGGCCTAGTTGCGCTTTGCTGGAACCCATTGCTCGTTCTTCCAGCTCCAGGTAAGATGCTGGTTTGGGTCCGCCGCTTCGATCCGCGACTTCTTCTCGCTTATCGAGTCCACGACAAAGGACGCACCGCATCCGGCACACTCGGCTAACAACCTCATGTCGGATAGCTGTGTTATCTGAAACTCTCGCTTCTGACATTTCATGCAAGTGAACATGTCCTGTCAACGCCAAGCTCGGTGAGGTATGACATATGAAATTGATGCCGATTAAGAATTGAGAATACAGTTCGCGGTCAAATTGTACGCGTTATAAGGGTAAGCGAGAACGCTCCTCGCAGGGCCGGTAGTCGAGCCAGGACCAAGACGGCGGCCTGCGGAGCCGCAAATCGTGGGTTCGAATCCCACCCGGCCCGCCACCTTAGCCTGCTAGGCTGTGGCGAGAATCTCGGCCTTCTTCTGAATTACCTTTTCCATCTGGACAGCATCTTCACCATCGACATAGTAGCTGTATGCTACTCCGGTCTGGACGAAGCCATTCTTACGATATAGCTCCAGCGCAGCCTTGTTGCCTCTCCGGACTTCAAGTCTCATAGTTCCAGTTTGCATCTTTTCGATCAGATGATCTAGCAGCGCCTGTCCCACTCCCTTCCTTCTTGATTCGGGGATAACTCCGATCGAGACTAGATGTTCTTGGTCTGGCCATTTGTCGATCACTGCGTAGCCAACGATTCTGTCACCTATGACTGCGACCAGGAAAGTGTCAGGGTTTTCTTCCGCGAGTTGAGAGAGAAAGTATGAAGGAAAGGGATCTTTGAAGGAGAGTTGTTCTATTTCAGAGATCGCTCTGATATCCTGAGACTCGAATCGCCGAATTCGCACTTCTTGAGTTGCTAGCCCTTCCATCTTATTTGTTCGCCGTTCTCGCTGCCCCGGCGAGAGCTGAGGCTACGTTTTCTCTGCCCATTGCTAGTATGTAAGGGCCTAGCCTCGGACCGTGATCGGACCCAATCAGCACTCTGTAGAGCGTCTTGAAGAAGGGTCCGGGCTCAAGGTTATGCTTCTTTGCTATCGTAAATACAGAGTTCTGGAGATAGTCCTCATCTTCGCTCGCATTGATGATCCCTGCCAGCTCGAGAATTGCCTCGCGCTCTCTGTCCTCGACCCGCACGATACCGGTGGTTAAAGTTTCGATCTCTTTCGCCCAATTCATAGCCTTGTCCAACCGGTCCTGAAAGCGCTGATCGTTAGGGTCGACTTGATAGCCGTACCCAGCCAGCCTCTGGATGACGAATTCCTTCTCCTTGTCCTTAGGGGCTACTTTGACCAAATACACGAGCAGATTGTGAGGCACGTGAGCAGTTGGCGATCTCGGTGGTGAAAGATGCCAGACGTATTCGTACAATCCCCGCAACCTCGCCAGTTCCCTTGGGTCCTTCACCTCTTTGCGCCCGAAGTACACATCCTCTAGCTCATCGAGCTCGGCGATGTAGGTTGGAATATCCTTGACCCAAACCGCTCTAGACCCGACACTCCTCTTGTACATCAAGAGCAGCAAAGTTTGAGGTGGCGCGTACCGAAGCCAGAGCTGTGGAGCCAGCACGTTGCCGACCGACTTCGATACTTTCGCTCCGGTCTTGTCGAGAAAATGCTCGTAGCGGGTGTGGAACGGGGGAGTCTCACCGAGCACTTCCTCCATCACTCTATCGTTTGTCTTTACTGAGTCTATGAGTTCCTTGCCATACGCTTCATAGTTCACTTTCAGTGCGGACCAACGGGCCGCAAACTCTACTTTCCAGCTCAGCTTTCCCTTACCGGAAAACACATCAACTTCTCCCTGGTGCCCGCATCCTTTCAGCTTCTCTCCGCGAAGTTCCATCCCGTCGCAAGAGTATCTGACCACATGTCTATCCCGAACATATTCTAGTGCCTTGGTCGTGTATATCCTGCCGCAGTTCTCACAGATTGGAAAGTATGGGAGAACCTCAGTGTACTTCTCCTGTCCCAACGTCTCCTTGATTATTTCTCCAACCCTTGTCGCGCTGGCTAGGATCTTGTCGATCTGTGAGTTGAACAATCCCTCCCTGTAGGCGCGAGTTCCCGAGACACTCCTATACTGTATCCCCGTCCTGTCCAAAGCATCTAGCAATAGGCTGCTCATGTGACTCCCATAACTGTCGTGACAACCAAACGGATCAGGAATGCTCGACACTGGGAATCCGATGTATTTCGACAGCGACTTTGGGAGACCCGCGGGCACCTTCCTAAGTCCGTCCATGTCGTCTGAGAAGGCAATGAGTTCAGCCTTCCTTCCCACGCTCTCAAGTGCAAGTTTGATTCCGTACGCGCGAGCAGCGTCGCTATAGTTTCCGATGTGCGGGACCCCTGACGCCCCTAATCCGCTCTCCACTTTCAGAAGATCAACTTCCCGGCCGAGCTTCTGCTCTCTCTCAATAATCTCAGAAGCGACCTTGTCCAGCCAAGTGCCTCTGCCGATGATCTGTGGGGCCGCGAGCGCCAAGTGGGCTCATAGTTAGGCATCTCATTGATTCTTAAATAAGATCGCGAAGATCCCAACTTCCTTTGCCGAAACGGATTGAATTGGCCTGGGCCGCCGGATTCTTCGATGGGGAAGGGTCGATTAGCGTTGTTCAACGTCCTCACAGGGCCTATTGGTATCCACTAGTTCAGGTTGGAAACAAGGAAAGAACTCCCATCGAGCGATTTAGAGAAATTATCGGAACAGGTTTCATCTTCACTCGTCGTCAAGACAGATTCAACATGTGGATCGCTGCGTCCAAGAAAGCTGAACATGCACTAGTTCAAATCATACCCTACCTCGTCGTCAAGCGGAGGCAGGCACAGCTGGCGCTTCTTGCTAGGAAGTGCTACTCAGACGGAAGAAGAGAAATCGACCTAGTTCAAATTGGGCGTGAAATCAGGACCCTAAATTCGAAAAAGGGGCGAAGGCTTCCGATTCCGGATATTAGGGAATAGAGAACTTATCCTTTCGGATAGGAGCGGGAAGTAATCGCCGGAACACGATAAACCAAAGGATAAATTCCTCGGACGGGATTAGGTGTAAAGTGGCGCATGGTTGTCGGTGACGCTTGAAGGGTTCCGTCCCTCAAGCTATCTGACTAGCGAAACGGCTAGAATACTAGAAACAGTGGGAGACGGCAAAGCGATCGCCGCAGTCTCCGGGGGTGTTGACAGCACCGTCGCGGCGCTCGTCGCAAAACGAGCCCTTGGAGACCGATTGTTCCCTGTTTTCATAGACACTGGATTCTTGCGGGTGGGAGAGGCAGAGAGTGTCAAGACTAGACTCGGTGACTCCTCGTTAGGGTTGAAGGTCAAGCTCGTTAAGGCAGGCGGCCGCTTCTTGGAAGCTACAAAAGGCGAGACGAGTGCGGAGGAAAAGAGGAAGAAGTTTCGAGAGACTTTCTATCGGGTCTTGGGCGAAGAAGCGCAAAAGGACGGTTGTGATTTTATTGTTCAGGGAACTATCGCGCCGGACTGGATCGAGACTCAAGGGGGAATAAAGACCCAGCACAATATTCTCGAGCAAGTAGGAATTGATGCTCTATCCACCTATGGGTTCAGGGTGGTTGAGCCCATCTCAGAGCTTTACAAGGACCAGGTTCGGCTACTTGGACGGCATTTGGATGTTCCGAGGGACCTGTCGGAGCGACAACCCTTTCCAGGTCCAGGGCTTCTGGTAAGATGCATTGGAGCCATTTCCAAGAAGAAGCTAGATCTTCTCAAATCATCAACAAAGATTGTTGAGCAGAAACTTGGTCCGTTCAATTATGATCAGTACTTCGGCGGTGTTATAGAGAACGATTTCGTGAAGGACGCGGTTTACGACAGCTTGGAGGAGACGACTGCAGGAGCCCTGGGCCTTCCACCATCAGAGACTCGCGTTGACGTGTTCGAGGATCGGGTCACTGGGGTCAAGGGCGATACGAGAAGCTACGGCAGATTGGTGGGAATAAAGATCCAAGATGAGAGCAGAGAAACCTACGGGTGGCTTCCGGAGAAACTACGCCTTGCCCAGTCAGGCATTGTCGAGAAATTTGTAGACGTTACACGTGTGGCAGTTCTGGTAAAGGAGAAGAGAGGAGGACCGCCACTCTCTGTCATAGTTAGAGCTATCTCCACCCGTGACTTCATGACGGCGGCGGTAGCGCAAGTTCCCTGGAAGATCCTCAAAGATATTGCAGAATCGATCCTCAAAACTGGCGACTCGTCGCGCGTATACTATGATATTACTCCGAAGCCGCCGGCGACGATAGAGTTTGAGTGAACCTTGACGACTATCCCGGTTGTCTATGTCAGAGGTCAGTATAATCATCTGATCGCTAGGAGGCTCCAAGAATTGGGAGTCGATTCGCGCCTGATGCCTCCTTCAACTCCTGTTGAAAAGTTCGAAGCTATGAAGGCTGACGCGCTAGTTATGGGCGGTGGACCCCAGAGCGTGCGATCCCTCGACGCACTGAGCGAGGAGCTCAGGGATGTTTCGAACTTGATGACCAAGATCAAGCTCCCGATGCTCGGTATCTGCGTAACTCACCAGCTCATGGCGACAACGTTCGGGGGCAGCACGAATCTGGCTAAGAAGCCCGAATTCGGCCCTGTCGAGGTTTCAGTTTCAGATGAAGACACAATCTTGACCGGACTGAAGCCATCGTTTACAGCCTGGGAATCCCATAACGACGAAATAGTTTCGGCCCCACCCGGGTTCAAGGTTCTCGCAAGTTCAGCTAACTGTACTGTCCAAGCGATGAGGCATGAGAACAGGAACTTGTTCGGAGTGCAGTTTCACCCTGAAGTCTATCATACTCCTAAGGGGGCCAGTGTTTTCAAGAACTTTCTGAAGGTAGTAGATGATTACAAACGCGCATAGTGGAGTAACGTGTCGAGACGATCGTTGGCTTTGCTCTTGGTTCTGAGTCACACTATTTCAATAAGTTTGAGCGATGGGTAGCCTGAGTCGAATGCGAATTCGGCTCCATACACGTTCGTGAACGGTTTAACACCATAGATGGCCATCGTATCGTTGATACTCTCGATTTTGAGGTAATAATCCGCTGTTCTCAAGAATGCTTCCCTGATTTTATTCGGCTCTGATGTCACCGCGAGTGTGACCGCCCCCGCATCGCGTATGCTCGCTCCCAAATTTGTTAGGCTAGGAAGCATTAGGCTGTCGCCGTAGACTTGAACGAGCTTGTCAAGATCTATCGTGAGGACTATTGACGAAGAATATGTCTCTACCTCTTTCCATATTTTGCCAAAGAGCGTAAAGTCATCCAGTGGATTCCCTTTGAGCTGTACCCTCCACTCCTCTGGTGGGAGTTCTTGGTTGTATTCCATGATGCGGATTCTCTCGTTGAGGGCAGCTTCTCCGACAAGAGGCCTCAGGGACTCGGCGACGTTTTTCGAGCTGACTGTACTAAACGGGACGATGCAGGAGAATCCTCCTTGATTAACAAAATTTGCGTTGATGATTCTGAGGAGAAGCCGCACTCCCATGGTAGGGACGGTATTGTTTACGTCAATCAAGATCGAGGAGCCTTTTCTGATCCCACCTTTGAGCATGGTATCGAGGTCGCGACTCCCCGTTGAGAAGAAAGACTTCGTGTGGGGAACTGGGGAGAGGATGCTCTGCTTCGTGGAGGAATTGCCGTCGAATCTCGTGTTTGGCAGCAGGTTGAACTTGCCTTTGTCGAGAGAGAAGAGGGCACGATCTGCCTTGACTTTAAGGCCTCTAAGTTTGTTTACGGCGATCGTTCTCAACCTCCGGCCCTCGAGTTCCGAGGATGATAGTGTCACAATACCATCGACCAAGTTCGGGAGATCTCCAACGCGTCCCCCTTCGCTCACCAAGACTACTCCTACTCTACTGTCTTCTGGGTCTGATAGTACTGCTGATTCGATCATACGACGCCCATCTTCGCTCGTGTTCCTCAGGGCTCCCTCCCAACTGTCAATGACCATGAGACCCTTCAGCGTGGAACGTTTGATATTGAGAATTTTGTTGAAAACATCGTCAGCATCCGACACTCGTATTCCTTCGGCGTCCATTGAAGAATTGTCGGTCGAGGCTTTTGTTGAGAGCGGGTCGTGCATTTCATGGATCCAAGGAAAGTGCTTTCGAAGCTTTCTCGGAGAGGCACGACTGGGGACGTAGAGTCTGGTCGGGGGAATCTCGGATCCTCCCAGGCGAGTCGCCCGTACCCTTTGCAGAAGCTCGAGCGCAAGCGTCGTCTTCCCGGCGCCCGGAGGGCCTTGGATTAGAAGGACGTTTCCAGCTGATTCCAAGAATTTCGAAATGAGGTTGAGGATGTCATCGGTTCCAGACCGCTTAGCCGGAAGGGTCTCGCCTTCGTCGAATTGTTGAATCGGGCTAGTTTGATCCGGAGACCCATCCTTGATCATCGAGAATCAGGTAATTAGCTAGAGAGTATTCGCAGACAAGAATTCCGTAACCTAGAATGACATCTTGGGGTTAGACCAGAACCTACCCGGCTTGGACTAGCTATTGTCCAGTTCCGAGGAATCTAGACGAGTTCGATTCCAAGTCAACGAGAGATTCTCGGTCGAAAAGTGCCGCCCGGATCTTCTTTGCAAGCTCCTCGCTCGTTAGATTGAACAGAATCGGCCAGCCATCTTGAGCGTTAGTGATCGGATGGACGATGATTCCTTCGTCTTGAACCATCTTCATTTCGTCTTTCGCACTCCGATAGTTTGAGTCAGGGACGAGAAGGTCTGTAATCTTGACCTTCTCAGCCTTCAATATTCCGACGAGCTTCCCTGCTTCTCGGCCACGCCCGCCGAGGCCACCTACTGGTCCTACGTCCATTTTCACCCCTATCGTCCCGGTCATGACTTTTGACTGAATTATTGGAGTATTGGAGAGTTCAGAGATCAGCGCGTTAAGCATGGCGTAGCCAGCGCTCGGACCTGACACTCCTGCTCCTGGTGCTCCCTCTAGGATACTTCTGATCTGGAAGTGCACATGGTATTTGGAAAGGTCGACCCGGGTTCGGGACCAGAGCCATGACTTTACAGCTTCAACAGCATTCTCAGCACTTTCTATCACGGAGTGATCTGGGACGAATGTCTGTCCCATTATCATTGAGCTGGCCTGGCCCGTTACTGACACGTGTCTCTCGCCTGAATTGGCGGGCCGAACATTGCACTGAATGGTAAGAATTCCTCCCGAGCCCCGGTCACTCGTATAGAGACCGTAGGTAACACCGGACAGGGCTTGCGAGAGTATGAGTGCCTCTGCAATTTCTCGATGCTCCTTATCCTCTAGAGATTCGAGGCTGGAAATGGCCTTCTGGAAGTGGAATAGTCGTAGCTTGTAGTCGTCCTGGTTCACCTCTTCTCGTTTGAGCGTCGTTCCTTCCTGTTGATAGATCGCAAGGACTTCCTTCAGCCTGTCAAGATCCTCCTGATACTTCGTAGTGATGTTCTGGACTGCTGACTCTGAACCTCCTGCATCAGTGATGCCTCTGGCGGCGGCGATTTCGGACGCCCAGAGCCGGTGGGCTTCGGAGACTGTCTCTGCGACACCCCTCGGGCTGAGCACTCTTTGTCTCCGGAACATCTTCGTTATTTTAGCAGCGTCGACCTCGGGGTGAAGATACGGCTGCAGCTTCCTAAGATGGATCGCGACAACTTCATTCCATTCGGCATCGTTTAGCGGTGGGTGAATGTAGAAAATGTTCGGCTCAAACCTGTCCCTGGTAGCCTGATCAATAAGCTGCTCCTTGTTTGAAGTCGCAATGACCACTACTCTGTCTTCTGGCCGGAGCTCGCTTAGCTCCGCCTTTACCTGCGCCAGTATCTTGTTGCTGGAGGGATCTCCTCCCCAGAAGATAGCGTCAGCCTCGTCAAGGAGAAGGATGCACGGGCTCTTCTGTCGGACCATTGCGAAGAGGTCCTTGATCCGTTTCTCTGGATCTCCCATGTAGTTTGCACCACTCATCAGTTCGCCCCCTCGCACTTTGATGAATCCTACATTGTTCTCTGCAGCCGCCACCATCGCCAATAGCGTCTTTCCAGTCCCAGGGGGTCCGAGGAGGAAGAATCTCGGGTTAGATTGGTGGCCGAGTTCTCTCATTGACGGGTTGAAGGCGAGAGCGATGTGGTTGAGGACCTTATTCTTCACGTCATGGAGTCCTCCGAGATCTTCTCGACTGACTTTTGGCTTCATTACGTAGACCGCGTCAACGACTTCCTGCGATTTCTCCTGTTCAGAGTAGAGTTTCACGTTCCTAGCGGCTGCTGCAAAGTCCTCGATTCCTGCTGAGATCTTAGGCCGCTCTATGGTTCGGAGGTCGGTTCTCGATTCCCTGATCTTCTCTCTCAAAGGTGCCTCCTTTGATTTTCGGACTTCGCGGAAGATCTCTTGGATGTCGCTGGGCGTGAGAGAGGCTCGTCGTCTGATAGTTACCTCGCGCTCCATGAGATCGAGGAGGTCGTCAGCCTTGAGATTGACCCATCCTTCTCGTTTCAGGGAGTCGTTTACCACCGCCAGAAGCATCTCGCGTGTCACACCATCGTTCAAGCTCACTTTTGAGAGTCTTCGGCGAATGTCTTCCCGGATTTTCTCGTACGCGTTGGTCGCAACGATTACCATTGTCCGGGATTTTCCACTAACGATCTTGTCCAGCCAACGATTCAATTCATCCTGTATTCTGGTGTCCTCGATCTCAGCTCCTGTCTCTCCTCGGACCTTTCTGCCGAAGCTCTGGAACTCGTCGATGTAGACGACTGAAGGGACGGAGCTTGCGTAGTCGAGGAAGCGGCCTAGCTGTCGAGTGCTCTTGCCGTAGAATTCAGAGTAGACATCAGAACCCTTCAATATCACGGGGGTTACGAGGACTCCGCTCCTGTAGGCTTCCAGCAGCATCTCTCGGAGTGACACCATGGTGAGGAAGGTCTTGCCTGTTCCGCTGTCTCCCGCTAGACAGAGTGCCTTGGGGAGCTCCTCTTTACCGAAGTACTTGGTCAATGAGGGATGTCGGAGGACGTGGAGTCTGAAGGAGTCGAGCAGGAGGTTGAACTCTCTGTCTCGACCGATGAGGTTAGAGGGAGAGAACTTGTCCGGCGGGTATTCCCGGTCGAGACGTTCCTGGATCTTCCTGAATCGTCTGGGTGATACTCTTGCTTTGCTCCATCTGCCGTAGGACTTGTCGACTGATCGGAGTGGGATGAGGAAGACTCGTCTTAGCCATGGTCGCCGGTCCCACCAGGGCCTTACTGAGCCGAAGAGGAATTCGGAGAGTTGATCGTCGTTTGATGCTACCCGTCGCTGGTTCTTCAAATTCTAGTCCTCCATCATCGGCTTTAGGTCGAGGAACTTGTCTAGTCCCTCGCGGGCAAGGTAGATGATTAGTCCGAGTACGGCGACGAAGAAGAGTGAGAACAGGTCGACCAGGGGAAAGAGGTTGAGAGTGACGAAGAACAGATACTGAGCTGCTGTGATGATGACGGTCTCGCCCAGCATCAGGACGATGCTTATGATGAAACCTGCGAGTAGCGTTCTGAACACGACATCGATCCAGAGGTAGATCCTGTTTCCGCGGTCCAGAGGAGGCAAGTGGCCTTCGATTCTTCTCTTCTCATCCTCGAACTTTATCCACCGGTAGCCCACGAATGCGAACTGTGCGCCTAGCAACGTATAGAGCACCTTGATCCAGAGCGGAAAGGCGTTGCCGAACTGGCTGAACCAGCCGAAGAACGAGGACCAGCTGAGAGACGGGCCTTCGCCGTTGTTTGGCGCAGGCTGGAAGACAGCGAATATGGTAAGATTCAGGTCTCCTCCAGACACATAGTACGACGTGTACTCGCTGTTCGAGTTGCCTGCGGGATCATTGATGATGATCGCGGTCGTGTAGGTGCTCGGGTATGAGAGCAGAACGTTGAGAGTGTAGAGTTGTGTCGAGTTTGTTGTAAGCGTGAAGTTCTTGGCTGGATAGGTCCGGTTCGAGACTGTTGCGGCTGTGAGGTTGCCTCTTACTATGACTGACTTGATGGCTTGCTGGGTGGAGCTTATGATGAGCCTGTTTCCTGTGTAGAGATTCACGTTTTCTTGAGGGCTGGGAGCAGCCGCGTATCCGGAACTCGTGATTGAGGCTAGGATTACCAGAGCAAGGGCTACCAGTATCCATCTTCCTTTGTTCAACCATCCGATCACGCGTTTCTCTTGACCGTGAAACCTAGGCGGAACGCGCAGTCAAAGCACGTTGCTGACAATTTGAAGTTCGGGTGTAGACTAAGCTCCCGTAACTCTAGCGGAAATGATACGGTTACGCGAGCCATCGGGTTTTTAACCAGTCAAGATTGGTCGTAACTTCAAGTGTTTGCCGTGGCCTCGGGCACTACCACCTACAAGCGCATGTTTCTCCGCTGGGAGATCCTGCGAGGTTGGATGCCCGCAATCGTCTTCGCGGCGATCTCAGTCGGTATCGAACTACTCTACTTCAACTACATGGTGGGACGCGGAATGATGGATGAATCATTCAGTATCCCGCTCGGAGCGCTAAAGATCCCGCTCTCCATCGCACTATTCTTCTCCTTGGCAAATGCCATTGTCCTCCTCACGCTATGGATGAGCGTGTTCGAAAACACTGCATTCGTAATGGCGGGTCCCGATCGACGAGTACGCCGAATACTCTACCCGCTAAGAATGGTAAAAGCAGCGGCCATCGTCCTAACTCCGTTCACCATTGTTCTCTTCACCCCGTACATCGTCGAATCGAGCTGGTTCATCAGCGCAGTAGCCTCAGCCTCAAACTCAATTCCGTCGTTGAAAGAGACGGCGGTCAACTTCTACACATGGTCATTCGGCCTAGCAAGAATGGACTATTCGGCAAAATTCGTCGTGTCCCAGCTTTCAGCAGCCTTCTCTTCAACCGTGGTCTCGGGGCTGCTCCTCTGGAGAGTAAAAGGAACCAGGAATCTCCTCCTGGCTCTCAGAAGAAGGAAGTAAGCTAGCGAGATATTAGAATCTCGGCTATTCTGCTGAGGATGCTGAGCGAGTCCTCTTCCATGGCACTGAGCTGCGAATCGCTCGGCAGTTTGGCCACTCCCCTCCCATACGTGACGAGCTTGGTCTTAACGCCAGAATTCGCCAGAAGAGAGCGCGTGCGCAAAAGATCGTTGACGGCTGATGTGGTGACTAGTGGAATCGCGAGCACATCTGGTTTGAGACTCTTGACGTTTCGTACAACCTCTTCTGGAGACAGTTCTTCGCCTCCATCGAGCGCTGAGAATCCTCCCATCTCCAGCATTGTCAGGAGAAGGGTCTTGTCGAATCTGTGAGGGTCTCCGTGCAGAGACGTGACCATTACCTTGCCGGAGATTCTTCGCTGTTCCACCTTGAGTCCCGGCCTTATCGCGTTGAGGGCACTCTCTGCGGCGCGTTCGCAACTTTCAACTTGCTCGACCGTGTATCTCTCGACTTCATGTAGGTCTGCCACGATGTTCATTGTCTCGGAGATTGCGTCTACGATATCGTTTGTCTCTGATCTACCGCCGACGATTTCTGCGGCAATACGTGCTGATTCTTGATCCTCGCCTTTGAGGATCATCTCTGTCAGCCGCTTTGACGGTTCGTCAATCGTCGGATTCTCGTCAGTAGTCATAGAAGCCCTTCCCAGTCTTCCGGCCTAGTCTTCCCTCTTTAACCATCTTCTCGAGCAGAGGAGTCGGTTTGAAGCAGGCGCCGTACTCATTCTCAAGGACCTTGAGGGTCTGATAGACCACGTCGACGCCGATAAAATCGGACAGTTGCAGAGGACCCATCGGATGGTTCGTTCCAAGCATGAACGCCTTGTCAATATCGTCCTTCGATGCGACGCCTCCTTCGAGGAGTTTGATGCTCTCATTGAGAAACGGCATAAGTGCCTTGTTTACGATGAATCCGGTCTTGTCGAGCGATTGCACCACCGTCTTCCCGAGCGATTCAACAAATCCTCTGGCAATCTTGACTGTAGACTCGGATGTCTGATTTCCTTTGATCAGTTCGACCAGTTTCATTGTTGGCACTGGGTTGAAAAAGTGAAGTCCCAAGACTCGGTCCGGTCGATGAGTAGCACGGGCAAGACGTGTGATGCTTATCGAAGAAGTATTGGACGCTAGGATTGCTTCTTTTGGAGAGAACTTGTCGATTGTTGCAAACACCTTCTCCTTGATTATCGGATCTTCGAAGACAGCTTCGACTACTAGATTCGAGGACTTGCAGGCGGCCTCGAAGTCCAAAGTACCTCGAAGCCTCGTCTTCATTGTTGAGGTTTGATCTTTGGTTACGTGGCCGCGTGTGATGGCTCGCTGGACATATTCCTCGACCCGCTTCATTCCCGAGTCGAGAAGCTTCTGGTCCTGCTCGACAACGATGACATTGTGACCCGACGCGGCTGACACATATGCGATTCCGGACCCCATTGTTCCGGCCCCCACTACTACGACGTTCATCTCAAACCCGCTCCGACTCTCGTGCATCAACTGATAGAGGTTCTTGCGACCCTTTGTGCTGGTATGAAAGGTAGTTCCGATGAGAAGGGTGATACTCCTTCAAGAAAATCAGCTAATTGCTCAACTGAGAGCACAACAACCCCGTCTACCATCCGCGAGCGAGGCTCGAAAAGGGTGAGAATCATGGGCAAAGCGAGTACTCGTTCTCTCCCGAACTGTTCTCTTGTGGCCATTTGTTGGATAAGTGCTTGAACTGCCAGTTTTTGATGCTCCGCGGCGTTGCTGAGTTTTGATTCATAGCCTGGAGATTCCCAGTGTTTGCAGTCTATCGCGAGAATCATTTGACTCTTCTTTGCGATAACATCAATCTGCCACCGTCTAGAACCGCCCTTCACGATGATTCCCTTCTGGGTATCAAATCCCACGGCTTGTAGACACTCTTCGGTGAAGGCTTCGAACTCCTGCCAGGTCAAAGCCCTGGCCACTTGTTGAAGTGCTCCGTGCCTGACTGCCTCGAAGGCCAGCTTAAACCGAGCTAGGTTGGTAAGCCGCGCCCCCGAAAGGTCTTCTAAACGCAGCAGTGGGCCTAGAATTAGTGCGACTTGTTCGGTTGTGGTTCTTGCTTGATCAGCGATCTGACTGACGCTGAGCATTCCATCGCCTTTTGTGTGTTTCAGCGTCTCAACTATCACGCGGCCTACAAAGTACGAAGGCGCTTGCTGCCTTGCCTTATAGCGGTGAGTTTGCAAAGGTCAGCACGAGCATCGCAATTCCGAGAATGTAGAGAATTTTTCGTGAGTTGCTGACCGGGCTAACGTCATCAAGTGGTTCCACTCCTGCGAATCCTCTCCGGGAGAACGCCATCATTACTAGCACCAGGAGGGCGAATGCCCAGAACCCTGAAAGCAGAAGTAGGATCAGCCCCGCGAAGGTTGCGATCCTGTGTCCGCTGGGGCCGAAAACCGCTCTTGAGATATGACCACCATCCAGCTGCCACGCAGGCACGATATTGAGGAATGTCAGAAGCGCGCCGATCTGGGCGGCGAAGAAGAGTTGCTGGTCGAATATTACGTTGGGATTGATGTATCCGGTAAGGTTTGACAGCAGCACCAAGATCAGGGGCTGAGCTGGAAAGCTAACGTTGGATAGGCAGCTTCCGACTCCAAGCTGTGCACTACAGGCAGAATTCCAGGTGTTAAGAGAGGCCAGTTTCGCAGGTGTAAGTGCGGGTCCGAAGAGCATGCTTACAGCCCCCACGATCATGGTCACAACGAATCCCACAACAGGGCCGCTGAGGCCTAAGTCGAACAACTGATCCCTGTTGGCTGGTGGACCCTTTAGAGAAATGAGGGCCCCGAAGGTGCCGATGGGAGGTGGACCCGGGATGAAATATGGGAAGGTGGCGTCCAGTTTGTGGTATGTTGTGGCTGCCTTGTGTCCGAATTCGTGAAGACCGATTATGGCGAGCAGCCCAACGCCGAAGGTCGCCGCCTCGACATAGGAACTGGCCCCGGGTGAGACTATCTGATTGAATTGTGTCTGCAATGTCTGCGATCCCCCAAGTCCCCCCGTCCATAGGAAGTATCCTGCAACTGTTACTGTGACAACTGTAGCGAGGAAGAGTCCCAGGTTGATAGTCCGGCGGGAGGGTTTTATCAGGGGTTTCTGGAAAACTTTGATTGTCAACGTGTCTCCGGTCGCACGTATGGCTCCAAGCAGATTTTGGGTTCTGAGTTGTTCAACTACGTTCCTGAACTTCTCTCTCGTTGGTTCTGTCGAAACGAGAATTGTTGGAATCCCGTAAGGATCGAGGAACGCGTCCTTGACCTGGAATTGTGACGCGACTATCGATTTGACTGTCTCTAGTGATGGGCCTGTGTATGGGGCGAAGTTCGGTTCAGTGACTGGTTGGGATGATGGTTGCGGGGCGTCACTCATTCCTAGAAATCGCCGTTTTCTTCGCTCGCGAGTTCTTAGCGATTTAAACGTGTTGTCAACTTCAATCCCTAGGCGTGAATTCGACGACAAGATATTATAGGGTCAGAAGTTTTCTTCTAGGGCAGAGGCTTGTTGCTGGAGGCGCCCTATCTTCTTCGGCCTTTCAGGCCGGACGATCTTTCGGCAGTCGTCGAGATAAACAGGGTCTGTCTTCCGGAAAACTACAGTGCATACTTCTTCATGGAGGTCTACAAGAGCTGCCCTGAGGCCTTCATCGTCGCCGAGCGCGAGAACCGGGTAGTTGGGTACATCATGTGCAGGCTTGAGTTCGGCTTCTCCGACCTCCGACGATTCCGGATGGTGCGAAAGGGACACGTAGTGTCGGTAGCAGTGATGCCTGACTTTCGTAGAAGAGGAATCGGGAGAGAACTTGTGGTTTCTGCGATGAAAGCGCTAGAGTTGCATGGGGGAGAGGAATGCTTCTTGGAAGTCCGAACGGCTAATGATGAAGCCGTCAAGCTGTACAAGGACATGGGATTCGATACGGTTAGAACGGTTTCGCACTACTATCATGATGGGGCTGACGCTTTTCTGATGAGTGTCAGGCTACCCTACACGACCGCTTCGGGCGTTGCTTCGTAGAGACGTTCGGTCTACGAAGATCTCTTGGTTCTTTCGAATAGAGCAGAGCCGAGCAGTATTACGGCCGGCAAGTAGACTAGTGCGATGTTGAAAAGTAGTGTAAAGGGATTCATTCCCAACAGCGTCATTGTCAAGGCGAAAAGCGAGACTAGGAACATGATTGCAGTTGCTGCGTTCCAGGAATACGTCTCGTCTTTGTCGACTGGTTCCAAGTTCTAGTCTGACGCTAGGTGCGAACTTACGAGTCTTCTTTCTTTCCCCTGAGCTTTCTCTCTTCCTCAGGGTGGAGCAGCCACTTGAGCGGAATATTCTG
>Ga0209802_1000789_pt1 | contig 24422 bp, 21 predicted proteins | sample GraSoiAngelo_129_FD_185886 | JGI IMG/M metagenome (GOLD analysis project Ga0209802, IMG submission 185886) | Grasslands soil microbial communities from the Angelo Coastal Reserve, California, USA - 14_0927_12_40cm (SPAdes) (version 2) | ecosystem: Environmental > Terrestrial > Soil > Grasslands ... | reverse complement strand
ACCTGCTCGAGGGCGGCTATGCGCTGTCGGTGGCCATCACCGACCGGGAGGACCGCGTCACCTACGACCACTGGGACCGGCGCATCGAGCTGCACGTGCGCCAGGACCACCTGGCCGACAGCGGCCTGGTGCGGATGCCATCGGAGTGGTCAATCACCCCGTCCACCCCCTCCCCTGCCCCTCCCCGAGGGGAGGGGACGATAGGTGGTCGATGACCCCCGTTTCTCCTCCCCCCTTGCGGGGGAGGGTAGGGTGGGGGGTCTCGAAGCCATCAGATTTTCCTCGCGGCGTCCGTCCCATTAAGGGGGACGATCGCTGTGGGGGGGCGCCACTGAGAGGTCAGCGATGACCGCACCCTCGGTCGCCATCGTGGCCCTCAACTGGAACGGACGCGAGCACCTGGCCGACTGCCTGGCTTCCCTCGCGGCGCAGACGTATAGCGGCCCCTTCCAGGTGGTGCTGGCCGACAACGGGTCCACCGACGGCTCCGTCGACCTCGTGCGCGAGCGCTTTCCCTCCGTGCGGATCGTGCGTTCGAAGCGCAACCTGGGGTTCGCGGGCGGTAACAACCTGGCCGCCCGCCAGGTGGAGGCCGACGTGGTGGCCTTCGTCAACAACGACACCCGGGCCGAGCCGGCCTGGCTGGAGGAGCTGGTGGCCGTCCTGACCCAGGCCCCCGAGCTGGCCGCCGTCGGCGGCAAGATCGTCAACTGGGACGGATCCCGCCTCGACTTCGTGGGTGGCGGCGCGACCCTGACCGGCCTCGGGCTCCAGTTTGACCACGGCGAGGCGCGCAGCCCACACGACCACGAGCGCGACATCCTGTTTGCCTGTGGCGGATCGATGGCCATCTGGCGGAAGGTCTTCCTGGAGGTGGGCGGCTTCGACGAAGACTACTTCGCCTTCTACGAGGATGTGGACCTGGGCTGGCGGCTGTGGCTGGCCGGCTACCGGGTCCGCTACGCGCCGCGCTCGGTGGTCCACCACCGGCACCACGGGACCTCCAGCCGGATCGCGCCCGAGCGGCTGGCCGTACTCTACGAGCGCAATGCGCTATTCACCATCTTCAAGAACTACGACGACCGGCACCTGCAGGCCATCTGGCCCGCCGCCCTCCTGCTCACCGCCGAGAAAGCCACACTGCTGATCGATCCCGACCGCCGCGCGTTTGCGCTCGGGCCGTCGGCCGATGGGCCCGGCCCGGCAGCGGCGCCGCAGCTGGTAAAGAGCAAAGACATGTCCAAGGTGCAGGCCAGTCTTCGCCAGCGCGGATTAGCCGGAACGGCGCGGGCGGCCCTGCGCGCGGCCGGCCGCCGGATCCAGCCGCGCCTGGCTCGTCTCCGGCGATCCGCGGCCCGCGGGATCGGCGGGAACAGCTCGACCATCGGCGCGCCGGCCGTCGCGGTCAGCCGCTTGCTCGCCCTGGAAGAGGTGGGTCGCCGCATGCCCGAGCTGCTGGCCAAGCGGCGCGCGGTGCAAGCGATGCGAAAGCGATCCGATGAGGACATCCTGCCCCTGTTCGGGATGCCGCTCGAACCAGGCTTCCCGGCGGCGGGTTTCGTCGAGTACCACCGTACACTCGTGCGGGCCCTCGGACTCGACACACTGGTAAAGGAGGCCCGTGCACAAAGTCCTCTTCCTCACGCATGAGCCGCTGACCGAAGCCATCGCCGGACCCGGCATCCGCGTCTGGGAGCTGGCCCACGTGCTGGCCCGCCAGCAGCCAGTCACCATCGGCACGCCCAACCAGAGCCCGGTCCGCTCCGAGCATCTGGACATCCAGTGTTTTCGCGGCGGTGCCTTCCCGCGGCTGCTCGAAACCCACGACATCGTGATCGCGTTCGGCTTCCTGCTCCGGCAGCATCCCGTCATCGCCCGCCGGGCCGCCTTCCTGGTGATGGACATCTACGATCCGTTCCTGCTGGAGAACCTGCACATGCACGAAGGCCTGGGCGTCCGCGAACGGCTGGTGGTCCACCAGTACGACCTGGACGCCGTCCTGGAGCAGCTGGCCCGGGCCGACTTCTTTCTCTGCGCCAGCGAGCGGCAGCGTGACTACTGGCTGGGCGCGCTCTCCATGGCAAACCGCATCAACCCGTTCACCTACCAGCGGGACCCGGCGCTGCGCCGGCTGATCGATGTCGTCTCCTTCGGGGTCCCGACCGATCCGCCCCGGCCGACCCGCGGGGCCATCAAGGACGTCGTGCCGGGCATCGGGCGGGACGACGTGGTGGTGCTGTGGGGCGGCGGGATCTGGAACTGGTTCGATCCGTTGACTGCCATCCGGGCGGTCCACGCGCTACGTGCTCAGCGCCCGGCCGTGAAGCTGTACTTCATGGGCCTCCATCACCCGAATCCCCGGAACCCGGAGATGGTGATGGCCCAACGAGCGCTGGCCCTGGCCCGTGAGCTGGGCGCCCTGGACGAGCAGGTCTTCTTCCGCGACGGGTGGGTCCCGTATGCCGAGCGAGTGAACTACCTGGGCGACGCCGACATTGGGATCAGCCTCCACACCGAGCACGTCGAGACCCGGCTTGCCTACCGGACGCGCCTCCTCGACTACCTCTGGGCCGGCCTGCCGGTGGTGGCGACGGGTGGCGATGTGCTGTCCGATGAGATCAGCGCCAACGGCGCTGGCCTGGCGGTCCCCGAGGGCGGGCTGGACGCGGTCGTGGAGGCGCTCCGCGGCCTGGCCGCGGACCCAGATCGGCGCGCCAAGATGCGGGTGCGGTCCCGAGCCCTGGCCGATGCGCACACCTGGGAGCGGGCCGCCGAACCCCTGCTGGCCTACTGCCGGGACCCGTGGGTGGCGCCCGATTCGGAGATGCGCGGCCTCGTCCATCCCCGGGTGGGCGGGCGCAACTCCCTGCGCCGGGCCGTCGATGTGACGCGCACCGGGGGGCTGGCCCTGGCGGCGAAGAAAGTTCTGAGGCGGATGGAGCGGCTGCGCGAGCGGTGACGCCCGGACTCGTCTCCATCCTCGTCGTCAACTGGAATGGCGCCCGGCTGCTGGAGTCGTGCCTGGCCTCGGTGCATGCTCAGGACTACCAGCCCATCGAACTGATCGTCGTCGATAACGGATCCCTGGACGGCTCGGCCGAGATTGCCGCGAAAGACGAGGGCGTGCACCTGATCCGCAACGCCAACAACCTGGGCTTTGCGGTGGCGAACAACATCGGGATCGACGCCGCCCGCGGCGAGTTCGTGCTCCTGCTCAACTACGATGTACGACTCCGGCCGGACTACGTCCGGCTCCTGGTGGCCCGCCTGCAGCAGGACGCGGGCCTGGGTTCGGCGTCGGGTAAGTTGCTCCGGGCGGAGCCGCCGGACATCATCGATTCGGCCGGGCACGTGATGTATCGGAATGTCTGGCCCACCAACCGCGGCGAGGACGAGCCCGACGGACCGGCCTTCGACCTGCCGGGCGAGGTCTTTGGCGTCTGCGCCGCGGCCGGTCTGTACCGCTGCACGATGCTGGACGACATCCGGATCAACGGCGAGATCCTGGACGCGTCCTTCTTCGCCTACCTGGAGGACGTCGACCTCGATTGGCGTGCCCGGTCGCGGGGCTGGCGCAGCTGGTACGAGCCCGCCGCCGTGGCAACACATGCCCGCAGTGGCAGCGGGGCCTGGGGCTCGGCCAAGCTGCAGCGCCACATCCTTAAGAACCGGCTGCTGCTGATCGTCAAGAACGACGGTGGGCTGGGGATGCTGGCCCGCCTCCCGGGCATGGTCGCCTTCACCGGGGCCAAGGCCGTCCAGCTGCTCGTCACCCGGCCGGCGGCGTTGCTGGGTGCCGTGGATGCCGTGCGGCTCCTCCCTGCCACGCTGGCCAAGCGCCAGATCATCCAGCGCCGGCGTACGGTGTCGCGCCGCGAGATCGAGCGCTTCTTCGAGCCGTATCCCTACCTGCGCAAGGCGCGCCAGGGTCGCGTCCTGGGACGGCGGAGGCCATGGACCTCTCCGTCGTAATCGTCAACTACAACACCCGGGGCTTTCTCAAAGGCTGCCTGGATCATGTGCTTCCGGAGCTCGCTGGTCGCGACAGCGAAGTGTTCGTGGTGGACAACGGATCCAGCGATGGGAGCGCGGCCATGGTCCGTCGCGATTTCCCCGGCGTTACCCTGCTCGAGAATGGCGAGAACCTCGGGTTTGCCCGGGCCAACAACCGGGCCCTGCGCCACGCCCGTGGCCGGCACGTGCTGCTGCTGAACCCCGACACTGAGGTGGCCCCGGGCAGCATCGCGCGGCTGGAGCAGGCCCTCGACACACTCCCCAACGCGGTCGGGGCGGGGCCCAAGATCGTCCGGCCGGACGGCAGGCTGGACCTGGCCAGCCGCCGGACCTTCCCCTCGCCGGGGGTGGCACTGGCCCGGCTGGCGGGGCTCAGCCGGCTCTTTCCGCGTAGTCGCACGCTGGCCCGCTACAACCGGACCTACGACGACCCCGACCAACCGGGCGAGATCGATGCCGGGACGGCCGCCGCTCTGTGCTTTCGGCAGGATGCGCTGCAAGTGGTCGGATTCTTTGACGAAGACTTCTTCATGTATGGCGAGGATCTCGACCTCTGCTATCGGTTGCGTCAACGCGGCGGCCGCATCTACTACGTCCCCTCGGCGCTAGTGCTCCACTACAAGGGGGAGGCTAGCCGGCAGCAACCCCGGGCCATGCTCCGCGAGTTCCATCGCGCCATGTGGCTTTTCTACCGCAAGCACTACGCCTCGGGCTGGCGGGCAGCCCTCGCCCCGGCCGTCTGGCTGGGGATCCGGCTGCGGTACGGCCTGGTGCTTGGTCTCAATGCGGCCCGCGGCCGCCAGATCGTCAGCCCCTAACCCGCGATGCGCTTGCCCGAGTACGAGAAATCACCGTTCTAGGACTTCTTGCCCGTGGCGCGAGCATCCCTCCCGGCGAAAAGGTCTAGGGAAGGCTGATAGGCAAAAACGCGATTCCGTGGCTTCCCGGTGATTTCGCGCAAGAGGCCCATCTCAACGAAACGCTTAACGAGCCCATTGGCGTTGGCCAAAGAGAGCCCGCATATTTTTCGACCTTGGCAACGGGGACAACGGGATTGCAGTACAGGTTCTCCAGAAGCTTCAATGCCTTCTGGCTCGCCTTCATTCGGTCTCCGACTTGGCGATAATCAGTTCTGGGCTATTATCGTAAACCGCGCGTATCGATAATAAGGGGCATTCTGCGTCCCTTTACCGATAACTATTTGGCGGGCGGTGAATCGAACGGGTGTGGCCAAGGCGATTCGCTGAGAACTTTCTTGGAGTCCGTGCGTTTTATCGGTATGCGGTTTCGGATGGGCCTGCTCGTGGCTGCGCTCTTGGCGGTCGGCTGCGGCCCCATCAGCGGCAGGACCCACATCGATTACGTCGACTTCATTCGATCGGGTGGTCTGGACTACATGGCCGTCTGGGGCCCCGGCCGGGCGCTCACCGACGCTGACCTGGGGCCCGTCCAATTCCACGTCCGGACCATGCTGTCCGGCGCCGGGAAAGAGCCCAGCTACCAGCCGAAGGACGGCGACGCCGCGTTCGTGCCGAGCGGCACGCCCGTGTACGCGGTCCAAGGCTATGCCGCCACGTTCCGCCTGGCGGCGCATCATGACGGCCGTCTGGTCCTGTACGAGGTGAGCGACAACCCGCGAGCCAGGACCGGACGGGCCTTGCTCGACATCGGGGGCAAGGTGAGCACGATCGCCATGACCAGCACGACTGACGGACGGACCGTCCTCGGTCGGATTGTGGAGCCGACCCAGGTGGCGACGCTCGTGAATCTGGTCCTTGACGCTCCAGTCGATGACCAGCGCCACGGCGAGCTGGCCGGCTTCGTCTCGTTCGAGTTGCGGGACGGGACGGCCACCACGCAGACCTATTACCGCGATGTGCCCATGCTGGCGCGCGGGATCCTCGTTCCGCGTGACTTCGCCGCGGTCATGGACCAGTTGCTCGCCAATGGCCCCACCCCGACCCCAATTCCGGCGGCGGTGAACCTTAGCCACCGCTACGGTTTCGATCAGGCGATCCGCGTCTCGATCAAACGACAAGACCCGCCGATGGGAGTTCTTCAGGACCCGGCCGCCGTCCAGCGGTTTGCCGCGGCCCTTGATGTCGACCTGCCGACGATGCCCGCGCCCGCCCTGCCGTCCAACTACACCATCGTCATCTTCGAGTTCGCCGATCACTATGTGTCGCTGGCCTACGATCCGCCCGGCAATACTGTGACCGTGGTCGTTCCGGGCGACAATTTTGCGGTCCGTCCAACGCCACAGTTCACGGAGCTCGTGCGGTCGGCCCACTAGTCCAATGAGGCTGGTCGCAGCGGTACTGGTCGCCGGAGCAGTGAGCTTGGCCGCTTGCGGCGCCGTGCCGGCCGCCGGTTCGCCGCTCACCCCCGTTCAGCTGAAGTACCGCCTCGTGGAGCAGGTGGGGCCGATTGAGTATTGCGACCGCGATCAATACCCGCTGGCGCGGGAGGTCACCCCCGACTATGTCGACCAGCAGCTCGCCTATATCCGGGCCCACGACCCGCAGGTCTACCAGGCGATCCTTGACCATTACCAGCTGAGCGCGCCGACGACGGACCAGCAGAAGCTGCAGGTCTACCAGGATTACAAGGCGCTGGCCGCGCTCCAACTCCAGCCGGAGGGCGATCGCTACGACTTTTCCTACGGGGTCTCGCAGGGTGCCGACAAGGTGTCGATCCGAGTCACCGGCACCATCGACCGGCAGGCTTCGGTCACCATTCAGTCGCGCACCCCATTCCGGCTGATGTGCCCAATCTGCCTGGCGGCCTCCACCCTGATCGGTACCCCCGCTGGCCAGGTTCCGGTTACGAGTCTCCGTCCGGGTATGTCGGTGTGGACGCTGAATGCAGCCGGACACCGCCAGACCGGCGTCGTCCTGGAGGTGGGGAGCATACCCGCCCCGGCCGGCCATGAGGTGGTTCACCTCGTGCTCGCCGATGGGCGCCACGTCTGGGTCTCGCCGGGCCATCCCACCGCCGACGGCCGGCGGGTCGGCGACCTGGCGCCCGGGCAGCCGTTCGACGGCAGCCGCGTGCTCACGGTTGACCGAGTTCCTTACTCGGGGTCGACTTATGACCTGCTGCCGTCCGGTCCCACCGGCGCCTACTGGGCGGACGGCGTCCTGCTGGTCAGCACGCTGAAGGCGTGATCACCGGCAGGCTACACCGTCCGTTCCAGTGGCGGAGAGGGGTAGGTTAGGCTTTTTCGGCGGTGCGCTCTGCCATCTTGCCAAGATTCACCATCACGATGACCGCGATGATGGTGATGATGATGGCGTAGATGAAGAGTGAAATGATCTGGGCGCCGCTGCCAAAGATCTGCTTGACCAGGGCGGTGATGGCGCTGTTCCAAGCCAGCGCGGCAACCACGCCAAACGCGGCCGAGGCCAGGGCGATCATGGTCTGCAGGTAGACGGATCGGTTTTGCATGCGTGTCCCTCCTTTTTTGGAATCCGGTCTGCTCTCATTCTGAGTCGACAGCTCAACACAGCGCAAAAAAATGGGCACCTGGGTCTGGGGACAGGACGGACCGCCGCCGAGGAGTCTGCTAAGCGGCCCTGGGTGGCGCCGCGGCGTCGGGCAGCCCAGGGTCTCCAGCTGGCTCCACCACGGCGCGATAGCCAAGCAGTCGTCCGACGGGCGCCAGCGCCATCAGCAGGAGCTGGGCCAGGGTAGGCGGCCGAACCGGGTAGCTCTCGTTGAAATAGGCGGCCTGGAGAACGGCCCGCTGGAAGACGTTGCGGACGCCCGTCAGGCTGGTCTTGCCCTGCTGCGCCAGGGCGAAGTAGGACCGGAAGAACTCCTCGGTCTTGAGTGCCGGCGAAAACTCGATCAGCATCTGGGCTTCCGCCGGCCCGTCGTTCCAATAGTAGTGAGGGGTGCGGGCCGGGATCGTCAGGGTGTCACCCGGCTTGAGGGTGAAGCGCCGGCCGCCCACGCAGAAGCCTGGCGTCCCGCCCAGCACCTCGAAACGCGACTGCTGGATGCGGTGGATGTGCTCGGCGCCGACGACGCCTCCCGGCTCCATGCGCGTTTCGAACTGCACCGTCTCGCCGTGGGTGTCGGCGGCGTGCTTGAGAAACCGGATGCGCTCCCGGTTGACGGGGTTCCTGATCCAGGGACCCTCCACGCTGCCGAGAACGCGAGCCTGTGCGAGATCTTGCGGCCCGCCGCCGTTCACCGAGACCCCTCCCGGCCCTCCCGGCATGGGCGAGGGAGCGGTTCACCGAGACCCCCTCCCCGGGGAGGGAGACGGCGGTCCGCCGCTAGCGGCTATCGGTATCGACCTGGACCTGCGTGATGCGCGTGTCCCAGTTGGCGAGCGAGGAGCGTGTGCCGTTGCAACTCCCGAATGGGCTGGTCGGGGTTCCTTCGTAGGTCGCCAGGTCGCACGTCTGCCCGATGTACTCGGACGCGATCCACACGGTATTCCCATCGGCGACCGCCGCGCCGTAGTCTCCCCAGCGGGGGCGGGTGGTGCCGGGAGGGTTGCCATAGTACTTGTAATCGCTCAGCCCGTCCACGGGTCCGGCTCCTGCCGCAGCGATCTGGACGGTGCCCACCCCACGGTCGTCAATCGCCGCGAATCCGGCGCTGGGATAGTAGTCGGCGCCCGTCACGGTGAACGCCACGACGCCATGTCCGCTTTGGGTCACCCCGACGGCGGGATAGGTCAGGTTATTGTTGGCGAGCCCCAGGTAACCCAGGCGCGTCATGGCCGCCTGGACGGACCCGCCGTCGACGGACGGCCGGACGATGAACCACTCGATTCCCGCCTTGACTGTCCCACGTACACGGAGCGCGGTGTCCAGCGCGCCCCACAGCTCGCCGTTGGCGAATGTCACCGGCTGCATGCGGGTGTCATTGCTGTCGATGGAGGCCTCGGTTTCGGGCGCGAACGGATCCGGTTGTCGGTTGAGGAAGGTTGCGCAAGCCGTGTCGGTCAGGCAGGCCGCCAGCGGGACGTCTCCCGCCTTCTGATCCGATGCAGGCGGAAGCGCGTATTCGCCGACCTTGAGGACCGTGTGGGAGAGCTGCACCGAGGGGGTGGCGCTGTCGAGCGATGCCGTGTTGGTGAGCGCCCAGATCAGCAGCTGCCGCGATTCGCGCGGGCCAGTGGCCGTGCCATCACCGTGGGCCTCATCGGCGGCATTCGAGCTCATGAAGTATTCCGTGCCGTTGGCGGCCGTCTCATTCGCGCCGCCCGGGGCGGTGGCCGGCCAGATGGTGAACCCCGAGTTGCCGTTGTCGAGCCCGGCCGTGTCGATCTGGGTGACGGTGACGCTGCCGCCCGATGCCAGGGCCCGCTTGGAGAAGGCGTAGACCTGGGCTCCGTGGAATTCCATCCCAAAGAACGAATACTGGTTGGTCGTGACGTAGAGGCCATTGGCATCGGCGCCCAGGTGGGGGTAATCACCGAGGCAAGCGTTGGGATTCAAGGGTGCTTGCCGGGCGGGCCCAGTGCTGCACCCGTGATTGGGAGTGCCGGCGGTGCCGTCATCCTGGACCGGGAGGCGATAGACGGTCCAGGCTCCGCGGGGATCGGCGGTCTGGCTGATAGCCAGGTCCAGGTGATTCGGACCCTGGAAGTTGCCGGTTGTCGGGAAGACCTCCAGGGTAAGGGCGTCGAGAAACCAGCGCTGCGTGTCCTGGTCGAAGTAGCAGCTCGGATCGGTGACCACTGGCCCAAAACTCACCGGAGGTGCCCGACGGATGGCGGCCGGGTAGCCCAGAAACGTATTGAGATCCCCCACGCCGGTGAGCGGATTGCCTGAGGTGTCGAACACGCGAATCACAGAATTGATAACCTCCACCACAAAGCCCGAGCCGATGCACAGGCCCTGATCCGGGGGCTCAATCGAGAACTGGTTCCCTCGATTGGTCAGCCGCTGCTGGCGATGGTTCATGCCTTCAAAGCTGGTCAGCACCGTCAGCTGGGTGGCATTGTGGCCGCCCTTATCCTCACCACCGCCGCCGCCGCGGCCGGCGCCGCCCTGGTCTTGTGACCGGCTGCGGTTAGCGCCCTCGACGGACGGAGCCGCCGACGATCCATCGCTGCCCGTACCACTCTGGCCGAAAGCGATCTCCGGATCCGCTGGGTCCCCGCTGCCGTCTTCGCTCGACTGCATTGTGCTCACCATCTCGGGTGAGATCTGGCGGACCCCCGGATCATCCGCCGTTACCGGCGTCAGGCCGATGGCGCTGGCTGGGACTGCTAACAGGGCAGACAGCGTCACAAGCCTGTGCCTGAACAAGCCCCGCCCTCCTTGCTGTGGTGGCATGCCTTTAGGCTGCGACCGAGAGCCTAGCGGCGGTCCAGGCCGCCGTCAATGGGTAGAAACACCCAGACCGGAGATACCCGTAAACAGCCGAGCGAGGGATAGTTACCAGCGGAGTAGCGGCCGGACCGCTCTCCAGTAGGCGTGCAGAGTCACGCTCCCGACCGAAACTAGCGGGCTCTTGATTTCCTCGAAGTCAATCGACCCGACCCAGAAGCGGGTGAGCGCGCGGTCGCTGAGTTGGCGCAGGCGGTGCACAGCCCGCCGTTTCTGGCGTAGCGCCGGCAGACTGCGGAGCACATCCCCATATCCGCGCAGCTTGCCGCCCAGCCAGCCCTGTCGCAGCGCCAGCAGGCACACGCCCAGTTCCATTGCCAGCAACGCCGGGGCGACCAGCACCAAGGTCGGAAGCCGGTAATTCTTCAACAAGGTCATCAGCCGGTTGCGCTCCAGCAGGTAGTTCTTCTGCCCGGCGCGGCCGAACTGGTACTTGTGGAAGACCAGCGAGGAGGCCGCCAGCCGCAGGCTGCCGCCCATCAGGCGCAGCCGCCAGCTGAGGTCCACGTCCTCGTGGTACATGAAGTAGTCGTCGTCAAAGCCGCCTGCGTCCAGGTACAGCTGTCGGCGAATGGCGAAGGCCGCCCCGCTCAGGACGGGAATCTCGCCGGACCGGGCTTCGGCCAGCGGGCGCCGGTAGTCGTTGCACCAGCCGACGCCCAGGAAGTTGAGCGCCGTGGCCGACGTATTGATCAGCTCCGGCTCGGCGTACAGGAGGATCAACGACTGGACGGCGCTCAACGCCGGGTCGGCCTCCAGCGGTGCCATCAGGTTCTGCAGCCATTGGCGGTCGAACCGGGCATCGTTGTTGACGAAGGCCACTGCCTCCGAGGTCGCCGCCCGGGCGGCGAGGTTGCAGGCCGCGGCGAATCCAAGGTTGCGCGGCTGGACCAGCAGCCGCACGCCCGGGAACCGCTCGCGAATCAGCTCGGCTGAGCCGTCGGAGGACGCGTTGTCGATGACCAGGATTTCGTCGGCGGGCCGGCTCTGGGCGAGCAGCGACCCGAGGCACTCTTCGAGGTGGGCGCGCCCGTTGTAGGTGACGGTGACGACGCTGACGCGGAGTCGGTCAGCCGTCAGGATTCGGCGCGGGGTGTCTTCGACGCCTCCGGAACCTCCGCCAGCGCCAGATCGCGTACCAGGCGCTCGACCTGCCGGCGCAGCCGCTGCACCGTCACATAGTTTTGATAGGTGACGGCGCCCAGGACCAGCATGCCGACCACCACCACCAGGTCCAGCAAGCGAGCCACCCGGAAGGTGCGAGCCAGCGGTTGGAACAGCCCCGGCGCCAGGCTGACGACCACCAGCCCGGCCCAGATGATCTCCCAGAAGACAAAGCCGCCGAGGCCGAAATGGCGCCGCCGGAAGCCGACGTAGCTGAGGTACGCCATCGCCAGGGCGAAGGCGAAGGCGAGCAGCTGGACTGCCGGCGGCATCAGGCCCCCAGCCGCCAGCTCACGAGCTTGCGAAAGATCCTCACACCGTCACCGATCCCGGTGCCCTTGTAGTGGTCGAGGTAGATGGTGCGGATGGGGATGGTGTCCCACTGGATCCCGTGGCGCTTGGCCCGCACCAGCATCTCGCTGGCGAAGGCGTAGTCGGTGGATTCCCAGCAGATGGACGGCCAGGCCCAGGCCCAGAAGGCGCGGTAGGCGCATTGGGTATCCGGGTTGGCGATCCCGAACAGCGCCCGCGTGACCCGCGAGAGGAAGCGATTGCCGAAGATGAACAGCCACGGCATCGGCCGATGGAAGGCGCGCACTCCGGTGACCGCATCGGCTCCCCGCAGCAAGGTGTCGATCAGGCGAGGCAGGTCCTCGGGTGGATGCTGGCCATCGGCATCCATGTGGACCACGATGTCGGCGCCCAGCTTCAGCGCGGCTTCGGTGCCGGTCCGCAGTGCCGCACCGGCGCCCAGGTTGACGCGGTGGCGCACCACGATGGCGCCCGCCTGGCGGGCCACCGCGGCCGTCGCGTCGGTTGACCCGTCATCGACCACGATCACTCGACGCTCCCCGACCTCGGGCAGCAACCAGGGGATCGCGGTCAGGACACCACGCAGGCGCGGGGCTTCATGGTAGGCGGGGATCACGATCGCGATCAGGTATGGCATCGGTGGGCGCCAACTCCCGGGCCATTATAGGTGAGCCTTCCGGATCACTCCGATCGATGCCGATCAGCACCAGCATGTCCAGGCCAAGCATCAAGAACAAGGCGACGAGAACCAGGTCAGCCCGCAGCGGGAACCACGGAGGGGCGAGCGAGGCGACCCGGTCCGCATACAGCGGGGTCTTCAGCACGGCCGGCCCCCTGGCGCCATACAGGGTCTGCAGCGCCAGCGTCATGCCAGGTTGTTCCAGCATCGACGGCCGGCCGGTGCCGTTGGTGGGGAAGGCCCCCAATGTCAGCTGGCCGCCCAGGTCATCCACCCGCTGAATCGTCACGGTGACGCTGCCGGTGGCCTGCCGGCCCTCGACCTGCACAGTGTCGAATTCCAGGGGCTTGCTGGGCTCGAGCGGGTGGACCAGCTGAACGAGAGCAAGGCCGCCCTGATCGGTGATCAGGACGCGGATACGGGCGGGAAGGCGCCCCGTCAGTTGATAGGGAATGGCGATGCCGGACACCTGGTCCTGCTGCAGTGGCATATCCTGCGTCACCGTTTGCTGGGCGGCGAGCGGAAACGGCTGCAAGTGCCGGTAGTCGATCTCGTCCCGACCGCGCGCGGCCGTAACTGGGCGAGCCAGGGCCCAGACCAGGATCGCCAGCAGGGCCAGCGCCTCGACCGCAACGATGACGCGGCAGCGGGTCATCCGAACAGGGTCTCCAGCAGGACCATCAGGCTGAAGATGTTTAGCGCCAGCGCGGCGAGCGTGATGGCGGCCGCGCCCGCCCGTTCACACCTGCGAGGCAGCACGGCGACGAGTCCACCGACGATCACCACCGCCACCGCGGGCAGCAGCTCCAGGAACGATCGGCCCTGCAGGATGAAGGTGCCCGATTTCCGAAAGAGGAGCGCCTCCAGGCCGATCAGGAGTGCGCCGACGACCAGCACGCTGACCAAGGCCGACACCATGGCGGTCACCTCCGGCCGGCGACTCAGGGCGGCGCGGATCACGCCGGCGAGGGCCAGCAGGTAGACGGCGAAGATCACGGTAAAGGTCGGTGGCGGCAGGGCGGCCGAGACCCACACGAAGTGGCCCCAGGCGCTCACCACCAACAGCCAGTACAGGTGAGTGAACTGGTCATGGATCAACTCGTGGACATAGGCGCGGAGTCCAAGCGCGCGCGTGACCGGCTGGGCCACCTGGGGGACGGCCTGGCCCTGAAGGATCAGGTTGGCGACGATGCCCAGCACCACCACTCCGCCCAGGATCGCCGCGAAGACCGCGGCTCGGAGGAGGAGGGGTCGCCATGCGTGCTCCCGGCGGGTCAGCCAGAGCGGGATGAGGACCAGAGGAGCCAGGAAGGCCCCCTGGGGTTTGGCCAGGTAGGCGAGGCCAACCAGCGCCGCCATCCAGACCGTGTCCCCCAAGCCCATGCCGATCCGCAGCGCTCGAAAGAAGCGCCAGAAGAGGCCGCGCCGGCAGTGATCAGCAGGGCATCGTTGTTCACGATGGCGAATTGCTGGGAGGCCATCGGCTGTAGCGTGACCACGGCCGCCGCGGCGGCGGCCAGCACGCGACGGTGGTCCAACGCCCAGAAGCCGGCCAGGTAGGCGAACCCCGCGGCCGCCACCCCCAGCAGAACGCTCAGTAACCGAACCGCCTGCAGGCGCGTCTCTACCGGCGCGTTTCGCACCAGGTCGTAGAACGGGACGCCGGCTGCGTAGTACAGAGGGGAGTACCCGGCGCTCGAGCTGGTCGGAACCTCGGGGCGTTGCGTCACCGGCGTGTCCGGCTGGTCGCAGCGGGCCGGGTCCGGCCCAAAGGGTGGCTCCGCGAAGAAGGGCCCGTTCAGCCGAAACCCCATGTTGTGTTCCGAGCACTGGATGTCGGCCGGCACGTCGCGTCCGTCGTCGCGAGGGGCGGCGAAGTGGGGCACCCGGCCTTCGACCGCCAGCATCTGGACGTAGGCGAAGTGCGAAGGCTCATCCGGTCCGTACCAGGGCGGCAGCGCCAGCGTCCAGACCAGGCCCTTGACCAACGCCAGCGCCAGGATGGTGCCCGGCAAGAGCCAGGGAAGCCGCCCTTCTCCCACCCTCCCCAAGGAGGCAGGGACCTTAAGAGCGATGCGGGACGGCCACGATGACAAATTGATAGGCGAAGAATGAGGGCCGCAGGCGGGCGGCGGCGTGTGCCAGCCGGGAGACCGCCACCGGGGGGTTGAGCGGCACCGGGGCGCTCAAGTCAAAGGTGCGAATGGCAAACCGGCCCTCGGCCAGCGTGGACTGGATGGTGGCGCGCGTGAAAAAGCGCAGGTGCGTCCGGTCCAGGATGCCGCGCTCGGTGTAGTTCCAGCGTCCGGCCAGCAGACCCAGCCGCATGGCCCAGTTGGCGACATTGGGCACGGAGATCACGGCGTAGCCATCGGGGGCAAGCAGGGGTCGGAGCCGTCGCAGCGCGGCCGCCGGGTCACGCAGGTGCTCCAGGACGTCGGCCAGCAGCAGCACGTCGTACCCGGCGCCCAGCGGAGCCAGATCCATGCTCTCCACGTCGCCGATCACCACGCGCTCGCACCAGCGCTGCGCGGCCGCGCCGGCCGAGGCGTCGATCTCGACCCCCGTGATGCGGCAGCCGTTCCGCTGAAGCGCCTGGGACAGATAGCCGGTGGAACAGCCGATCTCCAGCACCCGCTTGTTCGGCCCGCAATAGCCGACGACCAGGCTGTGGGTTTTGTACGGATCCTCGCGAAGCGCCACATACGGGGCCGGTGCTGGCGCGGCCGAAGCCGGATTCGGAACCGTCATTCCCGCCGATGGTACCCGACCGCGCCCTAAGGGCGCGGTCGGGGTGTGTACACTGGTGCCTCCGTGATCAACAGGGGTCTTGCGGGTGGTGTCATGGTGGTGCTGGCTGCGGGTCTGCTCGCCGCCTGCGGGGCCGACCAGTCTCAGTCGAACGACTATCCAACCGCCGTTCCACTTCCAACGGCAACCACCACCACCCCAGCGCCGAGCTCACTGCCTATCGCCGGGCCGGAGGCGACCCCCATCCCGGATGGCAGCAGGATCATTCTCGACAGCCCCGATGCCGCGGCAGCCATCCAGAGCCCGGTCGAGGTCACGGGGACGGCCAGCGTGGATGGGGGCAACGTGGTGGCTGTGGTGCTCGATGCCGCCGACAATGAACTGGGGCGCGCCGCCACGACGGCCACGGCCGCGGCGCCGGCCTTCGGCCACTTCGACGTCAGCGTTACATTTTCCGGCGCCACCCCGGGCACGAAAGGCAAGATCAAGGTCTTCGGGGTGAATCCGCGGAACGGCTCGCCCACCTGGTTCTATTTCATCGTCGTTCGGTTCCCCTAGCCATCAGATTCTCCTCCCCCCGTTGCGGGGGAGGGTAGGGTGGGGAGTCTCGAAGCCGGGCCGGCTGGACGAGGATCGGCGCAGGCTACGAGCACGGCGGTTGGGCGCTTCTTTGCGCCGATCCGGTGCGAGGCTGGCATCACCTGCCGAGGCCGACACCGACCAAAGATGGTTACAACTGGTCATTGATGGGGAGCCACCCAATAGATACCGTACCTGCATGCGCAAACGGGTGAAGCCTGTTCTCGCCCTGGTCGCCTCGTTGGCCGCGGCCGGCCTTGTGCCTCAGGCTGCCGCGGCCAGGCCGGGGCACATCACCAGCGCCGCTCCGATGGGCATTGCGCGAGAGGTCCACACGGAGACCACGCTCATGAATGGCCAGGTCCTGGTGGTTGGCGGAAGTAGTGGAGGCCTTAATGGGGTCTCGTCCGCCGAGCTCTACGATCCCGCCGCCGATATGTGGCGTGCCACCGGGCGGATGGCGACCCCGAGGGCAGGACAGAGCGCGGTGCTGCTCGGCAACGGGAGGGTTCTGGTTGCCGGAGGGGAGGACAGCATCGGGTTTCATCTTTCCAGCGCAGAGCTGTTTGACCCCGCCACCGCGACCTGGCTGCCCGCCGGGAACATGTCGGTTGCCCGCATCGAGCCCCAGGCCGCGTTGCTTGCGGACGGCCGCGTGCTCGTCGCCGGCGGGTGCTGCGGCGGACCATCGAACGGGACATCTGCGCTGGCAGAGATCTACGACCCGAGTACGAACAGTTGGGCGGGCACGGGTAGCATGGCGACCGCCAGGCGCTTGTTCGCGTTGACCACGCTGGCCAACGCGAAGGTGCTGGCGAGCGGCGGCATGAATGACACCAGCCGTGCGCTGGCCAGCGCCGAAATCTTTGATCCCGCCACGGGCGCTTGGTCGCCGGCCGGGAGTATGTCGACGGCCCGCCGCCAGCACAGCGCGACCTTGCTGGGCGACGGGAGAGTGCTGGTCGCCGGGGGCGCGGATGGCGTGAACCTGGCGTCGCTTGCCAGTGCCGAGCTATTCGATCCTGCGACCGGCACATGGGCGGTCACCGATAGCATGCGGGCGGGGCGAAAGGTCCACACGGCGACCCTACTGCTCAATGGCGACGTCTTCGTGAGCGGTGGGCTCGACGATGCCGCGCCGAGCGCGGTCCTGGCCTCCGACGAGCTCTTCACCATCCACGACAGCTGGAAGAGGGCGGACGAGCTCGACTCACCCAGGCTGCTCGAGGCGGCGGCCTTGCTTCTGGATGGGAGGGTGCTCATCACGGGAGGACAGCTCCAGGACGGAACGACCCTCGCCACGACCGCGATATTTACCCCATAAAACGAGCAGGCGCCGTCGGGCGCCTGCTCGCAGCCTTGTGGGCGATCGGTGTTAGTTGTACCAGCCCACCACGTCCACCACAACATCGGTGGAGCCCGCGAAGTTGAAGATGTCGATGTTGCCGTTGGCGCCGAGCTTGACCACCACCAGGTTAGGTACCGTTTGGCCGGCCACGAAATTCAAGTCCGAGGCGAGCGGCTGGGTCGCCGCATCCGGCCAGAGCGTGAGGTAACTGCCGGCCGTGGCATTGGTCACGGTGACGTTGAGCACCACCGCCACCGGTGGCGCCGTCGCACTCATCGCCGGGATGCCGCTGACGCCGGCGATGGTGGCCGAGATGGTGTTGCTTCCGCCCATTGGGGAGAAGAAGCCACCCGTCCCAGCCCGAGTGTCGAGCACGCGCACCGGGGTCATCCCGGTGAAGCCGCTGCCGGTGGCCGCGGCATTGGTCCCATCGGTGAACCATCCGCCCACATCAGCCACCACATCGGCGGTCCCGGCGTAGTTGTAGAAACTCACCTGGCCGCCCGTCCCCACCTTGACGATCACCCGGTTGGGCACGGTCTGCCCCGCCACGAAGTTCAGGTTGGACACCACCGGGCGGGTGCCACTGGTTGGGAACACCGTCAGGTAGCCGGAGGCGGTGGGGTTGGTGACGGTCACGTTCAAGACCACGGCCGACACTCCGGTGGCGGGGACACCCTGCTGGCCCACGACCGTCAGGGTCAGGCTTTGCCCGGCGCCCAGCGGGGCGCTCGGCACGCCGCCGGTGCCGTCGCGCGTGTCCAGCACCCGCCCGGGGACGACCGGGTTGTACCAGCCGTCCGCGCTCGCGGTGGGCAGCGGGGCCGACGCATACCCGGCCACGTCGAAGATCACATCGCTCCACCCGCTCGCGTTGAAGATGGAGACCTGGCCGCCGGACCCAACGGCCACTTCCACCAGGTTGGGCACCGTTTGCCCGGTGACCCAGTTCAGGTTGGAGGCCAGGGGACGCGGTTGCCCGGCCGGGTAGAGGGTCAGGTAGCTGGCCGCCGTGGTGTCGGTGACGGTGACGTTGAGCACGACGGCGCTCACCCCCGTTGCCGGGACTCCGCCCTTCCCGGTAACCGGGAAGGTCAACGTCTGGCCGGGCCCCAGCGGCCCGGGCGTCACCGGGCCGGTGCCGTCTCGAGTATCCAGGATCCGCGCCGGCGCCACGGGATGGTACTGGCCTCTGATCGCCGGTAATGGCGTCGGGCTCGGCGAGGGCGACGGCGTCGGCGTGGTTGCGTTCAGGGTTGTCCAGGCGGCCGCGTTGCCGGCCTGGCCGGTGAGGTGATTGCCGAGGTAATCCCAGGCGAAGACCAGGTATCCGGTCATGCCGCTATTGGCCCAGTGACTGAATTGCTGAGTCAGCTCAGTCGCCGTTGGCCAGCGCCAGGTGTTGTCCTGGAAGTCCTGCATTACGGCCCACCACCGTGGCAGCTGCATGGACTGGATCACGGGGACGGCCCGGTCGATCATGGCCCAGTTGCAAGTCGCTTGCCCCAGGTCGCATGGGTAGATGTCGAAGCCGAGGATGTCGACGGTTCCCTTGAAAACTGACGTGGTCGGCGTCTGCGACCGATCGTTGAACTCGTCCGAGGTGGTGTAGCTCAGTCCACTCGGGTCGTGCTGGTGAATCAGGGCGGTCCGGGCGGAAAACTGGCTGGGAGCGCCGGGGCAGGTGAAGTGGTTGGGCTCGTCGCCAATCTGGTAGGCAAGGATATTCGGGTTTCCCTTCACGGAGTCCACCGTGGACGCCACCTGGCTGTCGCTGGAATCCCAGGCGCAGGTGCTGTTGTTGTACTGGCCAAGCCAGACCAGGCCCTTGAGCCCATTGGCGCCCAGCGTGTTCAGGGTGGTGGGGTCATTGCCGTCCGTGACGGCATTGAAGCCGGCCCCGGTCATCGCGCTGAAGTCCGTCGCGCCGAAACGGAACAGCCCCTTAGGGAAGAACCCGCCGGGACCGGGCAATGGCGATGGTGACGGCGATGCTGACGGCGAGGGCGAGGGCGAAGGCGTTGGCGTTGGAGTTGGTAATGGTCCGGTGCCGCCGAGGTTGAACGGCGCAGCCAGGTCAGTCGCGCTGGTGGCACCGTTCATCGGTGCAACACCCAGTACCTCGGCGTAGAGCCGGGACAGCGAGTAGTGGTCAGACGCTGCCGTAAAGACGGTACCGGCCGGCACGGTCGGGGAGGCCACCACGAAGGCCACGTCCTCGGTGGTCTCGCCCTCGTCGAAGGTAACCACGACGGCGAGGTGGCCGGACGTCCAGTCCGGGCCGGCGAAGACCACGGACAGCCAGCTCTTCAGCCACGCGTCCGCGGTCGAGAGAGCACAGCTGTGCGCGTTGTTGCAGTCATTCGGAACGACCATGCTGGCGTTGGGCAGTGCGCCGTTGTGGATGTCGGTGAACAGGCTCCCCGAGGTCGTCGTCCCCATGGGCAGGTCATTTTGCTGGCACTGGCTCGCCTCGGCGGGGAAGAAGAGCCACGGGTTGTGCCCATAGTCGGCACTCGCGGTGCAGGCCGGGTCCATATCCTCCTGGTAGATCCTGGCGGTCTTCCCGGCCGCGATGCCTTTGCCAAACACCGTGCCACCCGGCTGCGCGCACTCGGGCGGCGTGGGGTCGGCCAGGCCGCAGGTGGCATAGCCCTGCCCGGAAAGGATGGTGACGTAGTTGCCCTCCGACGGGTGCGTGACTCCCGTGTAGTTGGTGGCCTTGCCGTACTGCGCCGCCAACGACACCAGCGTCGGCATGCCCGCGTAGGCCACAGCCTGCGAGTTGTTCTCGAACATGAAGACCATGACCTTACTCAGCTGGGCTCCGGTGGCCGCATTCGGCAGGCTTGGTTTGCCCGCGGCGGCCAGGCCGACCACGGCTTGCGGACTGATGAAAAGGATGAAGCCAGCGACGACGACAAGAAGCGTGCGCGTACTGAGCGTCCTCGGCATGATCCCCACCCCCGGTGACTGAGGCTCTTGGCCTCTAAGTGTCCAACGCCCGGCGGCCTGTGTTCTTACGGTCCGTATTGCCGCCGACTTATGTGGATGACTAAACCGTAGCCGGGGCTTCACGAATCGCTTATCATCGCCACCGGCGCGTGGCATCGTCGCTGGCGAGTGATTTTGATCTCGTTTCCGTCGCGGCGATGACGAAGTTCGTCACCGATCGTTTCAAACAAGCAATTCGGCCTGATAACTGGCCGCCAGGCCTATGGGTAAAACTACCCACTTGCCATCTCGACCCCCTCTGATATAGTCGGCTGCGACGGGGGGCGGTCCTGTGGGCCGCTTCGTCGACCGTGGGAAGGAGGGGAACGGGGTGGGCCACTTCGGCCGGCGCACCGGTGTCGGTGTAGTCATCGGCGCCTTCGCCCTGTTTTTGCTGACTGCATCGGGGTGGCCCAACCAGCTCGCTCCCGTCATTCTCGGGGCACCAGACGGCGGATGGCCAAATCCGCTCGATCCAACCTTCATCCCGGACAACATCGACACGCTCCCAACGCCTTCGCCTACTCCCAGCCCAACTCCGACTCCAACTCCAGCCCCGGCTCCGGCGCCGATGCCAGATCCCAATGCCACTCCGGTTCCAAGCCCGGCTCCGGCGCCTACGCCGGATCCCAATGCCACTCCGGTTCCAACCCCAGCTCCGGCGCCCACGCCGGATCCCAATGCCACTCCGGTTCCAACCCCGGCTCCGGCGCCCACGCTGGATCCGGCGGCGAGCCCGACGGCCAGCCCGGCTCCGTCACCCACACCGGATCCCGCCGCCAGTCCCACGGCCACGGCGACTCCGGCACCCACGCCGGATCCGGCGGCGAGCCCGACGGCCAGCCCGGCTCCGTCACCCACGCCGGATCCCGCCGCCAGTCCCACGGCCACGGCGACTCCGGCACCCACGCCGGATCCCGCCGCCAGTCCCACGGCCACGGCGACTCCGGCACCCACGCCGGATCCCGCCGCCAGTCCCACGGCCACAGCGACTCCGGCACCCACACCGGATCCCGCCGCCAGTCCCACGGCCACGGCGACTCCGGCACCAGCACCCACGCCGGATCCCGCGGCCAGCCCGACAGCCAGCCCGGCTCCGGCCACGCCGGACCCCGCAGCCAGCCCGAGCCCAACCGCGACAATCCCTAGTCCGAGTCCGACGCCATGAGGCGGCTCTCCATCCAGCAAGGGTCTGCCCTGATTTGCAGACAGATAAGATGACCCAGCGGGCGGGGAGGTACCACAGAATTTTCCAGGCTGCCCTGGATCCGTCCCATGGTGATTGGGCAATCGCGGCTGGCCACAGGGGTGGCAAATGAAACTCCGGACCCCCAGTATCCGGGCGGCGGAGCAAATGGGCGCTCGCATCCGCACGGCTCGCCGCGAAATGGGCTTGAGCATGGCCGAACTGGCGGGCAAAGACTTCAGCCGGCCCTTCATCAACCAGATTGAGCTAGGGCGGGCTCGGCCCTCGATGGCCAGCCTGCGGGTCATCGCCGCGCGGCTGCAGCGCCCCATCGAGTGGTTTCTAGAGGATCCCGACACGTCCAGGGCAGCGGTTGAGCTCAGCCTCACGGAGGCCGAGATGCGGCTGCGCCGCGGCAACCCGGTCGAAGCCCGTTCCCTTCTGACCGAGTTGCTCGCGCGGCCGTATCTTCCGCCGCAAGCCCGGACCCGCGGCCACCTGCTGTTGGGTGAGGCTCACCTGCGTCTGGGCAATGTCCAGGAGGCCCTCCCGGTCCTGCAAAAAGCGATCAAAGCAAGCGAGGCCGGAAAGTGGATGCCCCTGTCCATCGAGCTCTACGACCGCATGGGGAGCGCCTATTACATGTTGCGCCGGCCTCCGGAAGCGGGACGCTGGTTCGACAAGGCCCTGGCGGCGTTCGAGGCATCCGGCCTGACGGAGCCGGTCCTGAAGGCCCGGATCCTGGGTCACCGGGCTAACCTCTACTATGTTGCGGGCCAGTGGCAAGAGGCGATCGCCCTCTACGAGACCGCCATTGAGGCAGCCGAGCACGTTCTCGACGTCCAGGGTCTGGCCGGCATCTACGAAGGGCTGGCGCGTTCATTCCGAAAGACTGGTGAGCTGGATCGCGCCCTGACCTACGCCCAGCGCAGCCTCCGGCTCTGGGAGGGCGCCCAGGATGTGCGGATGGCCGCCCAGCTGCGCGATGCAATGGGCAGCATCCTTCTCGAGCAGGGTCAGTACCAGGAGGCTGAGCGCCAGTACCTGGAGGGTGCCAGCCGGCTCAGGCTGGTCGGCGACAAGGAATTCCTGCCCCACCTGCTTGCCGGGGGAGCCGAAGCCGCACTGGAGCTAGGAAACCCCGAGCTGGCCAGCGACAGGGTGGAAACGGCTCGGTCTGCGGCCGGCGAGTCGAGCGATCCCGTGGCGCGGTTGGAAGTGGAGCGGGTGGCCGGACGCGTCGCCCATGCACTTGGTCGGGTAACCGAATCACGCGACCATTTCGAACAAGCCCTGGCGATTGCCGCAGCCGCACACAGCGCGGTCGACCAGGCCAACGTCGCCTATGACTACGCTCGAACCCTCGAGGCGCAAGGTAACCTGGGCCAGGCGGTCCTCCGGTATCGTGAGGCGTACGAACTCCGCCGGGCTGCCACCGCGAGCTAAGCTCGGCGAGTTTCGTTCCGGCCGTCTGACCCCGAAGCGGTTGTCCGCTCAGCCCGGATTCGGGCTTCGATGTAACTGGCAGGAATCTGCCGTAGACCCTAGTTAACACGTCAAGCACCCAGCACATAACGGACTCGGCCGGATCGAGGTGCAGCGGGTACTTACCCATGGTCAAGAATGGCCGTTCTTAAGCTCCGCAGGAGTCCTGGGACAAACAGTGCGAGGGCCACCTAGGTGTAAGCGCCGACGTCTGATCGATGCGTCGCCAGATTACAAATAGTGGCGGAGATGCTTCCTGCACGTTCAAAAAAGGGCCTTATGAACTTGACAGAGAGTGAACGGCTGCTACCTTTGTAGGACGCCGGGGACGGCGTGCGATGGACCAGGGAGACAAGCGAAGCACTTCTTTTCGCAGTTTCGGTGAACAGACCGTGGGGCTAGCAGAAGGCCACCGGGGGGGGATTTTGACGAAGACCGCCAGTGAGACCTCGGTTACGGCTGGGACCGTGGCCGCCGTATCCAAGCGGTACGAGACCCTGTGCGCCGCCCTGCTGCGCCGGGCCATGGACGGTGGGCTGGCAGAGGTCGCCTGGCTGGCCTGGTCGGACCAGGAGGCGGTGGTCATCCCTCGCCGCCACGAGGCGTCCAGGCTGACCTCCCTGGTCTCCGATTTTCCGAGGCCACCCGAGGACCCGCTGGTCGTGACCGAGGGGAGTGGTCCATGGGCAGAATGGTGCCGGCTCCGGAGTATTCCCTCCTGCGTCGTGGCTCCGATCGTGGAATCCGGTCAGGCAGTGGGCACCGTGGGCGCCATCGGCCTGGGGGCCGTGACGTTGGGGGAAGAGGATTTGGGGAAATTGAAGCTCGCTGCCTGGCTGGCGACGGAAGCGCGCCAATTCGACGGACGCGTCAGCGAGGTGACTTTGCGATTTAAGGAAGTCTCCCACATTCTGGACGCCGCATTACCGCTCCTCGGATCGACCCGCGAGAGATACCGAAACCTGGCGCGGGCGCTGGACAAGTCGCTCGACGGCAGCTACTGGCGGATCGCGTCCAAGGATGCCAAGGGGTGGTTAACCATCCATGCCTCGGCGGGCTACCGACCACCACCGCAGCCGAAGACCGGACCGAGCTGGCCCCTCGGGCACCTGCCCCGAGCGGCGGAGGCGTTGCGCACCAACCGCCCGGTGATCCTTGAATTCGATCGGATCGAGCTGCTTCAGGAGCCCGAACGGGACCTGCTGTTCACGCCGACGACACGGACCGGGATCATCTTGCCTTTCTCGGACGGAGCGCGGGGCAGAGGGGTGCTATTCGTCGGCGAGGAGCGGGGCCGCCGCGCCCGGCCTGCGTCGGCGGAAAGGGTTGCATTCCTGGAGTTCCTCGCATCCCGCATCGGGAAAGCCCTGGATGCGGATCGGTCCGTGCAGTACGAGATCCTCGCGGAGCGGCGGCGGCAGATGCTTCTCACAACCTTGGCCGAGCGGGACCACCTCGCCCGCGAGGTGCATGACGAAGTGGGCCAGTCGCTTACCGCCTTGCTCATGTGGCTGCGAACGGCGAAGAGCTCCGGCTACGCCGGACCCGCTGAGCTCG
>Ga0209802_1000788_pt1 | contig 24438 bp, 22 predicted proteins | sample GraSoiAngelo_129_FD_185886 | JGI IMG/M metagenome (GOLD analysis project Ga0209802, IMG submission 185886) | Grasslands soil microbial communities from the Angelo Coastal Reserve, California, USA - 14_0927_12_40cm (SPAdes) (version 2) | ecosystem: Environmental > Terrestrial > Soil > Grasslands ... | reverse complement strand
CTCTTTCAGGCCGTGTGACGTCTTACCGGTCATAGACCGGGCCCGCTGCCGTCCCCGGCGCATCACCACACCTGGGAGGCATGGCATGTACGTCCCCACCCTGCTCGAGTCCAAGCGGCGCGCCAACACGCGCAAGGTCCTCGGCGTCGGCTTCGTATCTCTCACGCTTCACACGGCGGTGATCGCCGGCGCCGTGTACGCGACCCTCCACGCCGGCCGGCCCGACAGCACCGTCAGGATGGACACGACGGTCGTGCTGCTCGCGCCGCAACGCGACCAGAAGCCCCCCGAGCAGCAGCCGACACAACTCGATGTCCCGCTCAAGGGCTTCCAGACGGTGGCCGTCGTGCCCGACGTCCCGACCACCATTCCCCCGGTTGACCTCACGCAGCACTTCGATCCCAAGGATTACTCCGGGACCGGGGTCGAGGGCGGCAAGGCGAACGGCCTCGTGCCGGGCGAGAACCAGGTATACGCCGAAGCGGTCGTCGAAGAGAAGCCGGCGCTCCTGTCCGGTCCGCCGCCGCTCTATCCCAATCTCCTGCGGCAGGCGGGCATCCAGGGTCGCGTGGTGCTCCGCGCGATCATCGACACCACCGGGCGAGCCGAGCCCAGCTCGGTGACCGTCGTCAAGAGCCCCAACCCCGGGTTCGACGAGCCCACGCGGCAATGGGCGCTCAAGGCCCTGTTTCGTCCCGCCCGGCTGCACGGTCGAGCCGTGCGCGCCTACGTCAACCTCCCGTTCGATTATTCACTGGGCTCGTAAGGACCTGCGGACCCATTTCCCTTCGGTCTTCGCCAGCTGCAGTGCGCGCGCCGCGTGCGCCAGCAGGACCTTGGGCTCGATGGGCGTGTAGCGAACGTTAGCGATGGCGTCGTAGCCGGCCCGTAGCTCGAATCCCGATTCCGCGCTGGCACGCCGCAGCCGCTCGGCGAGCTTGACTGCGCCCACGCCGTTCGTCCCGGGCGCCACCACGGCGAACTGCTCCAGCCCGACTTGTCCGATCGCATCAGAGTGACGCCCGCTCGCTCGCAGGACCGCCACGGCACGCGGCACCAGCTCCACGGTCGTCTGCGCACCCGTGCCTACGGCCTTCGGTCTCACCCCGAGCTCCGGCGCGAACGCCACGCACGACACTGCGGCGTTATGCCGGCCAGCTTGGAAGATGAGCTCCCGCGCGCGACGGATCAGCCCGTGCGACGTGTACAAGCCAGTCGTCCCGTCCACCAGCGTCTCCCGGTGCGCGCGCTCGGCCTCGACATGGGCGAGCACGTATTTGTCCAACGCGAGGACCAGATTGCTCGGGTTGGGGTGCTGGCGCAGGATCTCCCAGATCCCCGACCGAAGGGCAGCGAGATGATCTTTCCGTCCGGGGCGGCCCGCCATCAGAAGAAGGATCGGCGTGCTGGTACCGATCAGCGGATCGTCGCGCAGTGTGCGGCTCAAGTCGAGACTCGGCGGATGGGAGAGGCGGGCGTCGAGTAAGATCACCTCCGGTCGCTCGGTCCGCGCCCGCGCGACCACCGTGGCTCCGGAGAACTCGCGCAGAACCGAATAACCCTGTCGGCCCAGGTACAGCTCGAGGTTCCACAGGTCATGGTCTTGATCGCTGACGACGAGGATCCGCGGCGGACGAGCCCGGCGAGCGCGAGTTGACATACCTCCGGCGCATGGCGTCGCAAGACAGATGCCAGTTCGTCGTACGTCGGGCGTTCACTCGAGACGCCGGTCGAGTACCTCACTTTGGAGTGAGGCGGCCGCGCGACAGTGCGGCGGTGGGTGCACTAGGTTAGGGCGTCGCACCGACGCCCTGGGATCCCCTCTTCACGTAAACGACACGTGGGGACCTGCCCCAAGTTCGGCGAGGGCCACGCTTCTTGTCAGAATCGTGGCGCTGTTCGGCGGGACGAGGGCGCCGTTCGCCGCCGCGGCTGAATTACTGCCGCGCCGGCGGCCCGAGCTCGGACACGTGGGTGTGCGCGATCTTCCAGTCGCCTCCGTCTTTGGCGAGAACGAGCGTCAGGGCGAGAGCAGGGACATTCCCCACGTTGGCTGCCACGTCCTTGGGGACGCCGCTCGGCAGTACGGCCGTCCGATACCAGTAGAAGCTTGCCACCGCGACCGTTCCGTTGCCGTAGAACTTCACCAGACGGTCGCGGGCCTCCGTGAACCACTGGACGCCGGGCACCTGCTTGCGCTGCGCATCGATCTCGGCCTGCTGCGTGCGCATGTTCATGGCTTGGTCGGTTTGGCGGCCCTGCGCCTGCCCGATCCACACGCGGTCCGCCGTCATCAGCTTCGCCTGCGCCATCATGTCGCCGGCGTCTTCGGTCTGTCCGTACTGGTCGATCAACTTCTGGATGGCGTCGATGTCCGCTTTCCCTTGGGCGCGGAGTGGCGCCGCACTCCATAGCAGCGCGGCGAGCAGAGCGCCCGGGCGAGCGGCGCGTGCCAGGCAACGAGTCATAGTGGGGCCTCCTGTTGTGAGAGACGATGCAGTCTCCGCCGGCGGGCGAGGGTGGGGGGGGCGGGGGCGTCTCGGCATCGGAGGAGCGTCGACAGGAGGCGCTGGAGCGAAGGCGAGAAGGCCGCATGCCCGCACGCATCGGCCCGGCGGCCTCAACATGTCAGCCGCTGTCCCACGCTGCAACCCCCTTAGTTCCAGCCGCTTGAATTCCGCTTGAGGCGATCGGGCGATGCTCGAGTCATGAACACCGCGATCGCCGCAGCCGCGTCGCTGCTCGGCTACGCGTTTCTCTCGACCGTCGCCCTCGCGGTCCTGCCCCACGAGCCCGCCATCATCTGGTACGGCGCGCGCCTCGGCGTGTGGCCGACGGCCCTCGTCGCGACCGCCGGAACCGTGGTCGCGGCGCTCGTGGACCATCGGTTGTTCGTGCCCCTGATCCAACGGGCGGCGGCACGGCGCATGGGTATTCCCGGGCTGAAGCCCGGGCTCGGCGCGAGTGCGTCCTTAAGGACGCACCCAAGGCCGAGCGCGCCCTATCAGGGCGCGAATAAGCCGCAACGAATCTTCCGGCGCTGGCCGTTCGCCGTGATCGCCCTCTCGGGCCTCACGCCCCTGCCCTTCTTCCCGTTCAAGGTGCTCGCCTTCGCGACGGGCTACCCGATCGGCAGGTACGCGGGCGCCGTCGCGGCGCGCTCGCTGCCGCGCTACGCGCTGCTCGCGTGGCTCGGCGCCAGCGTGCGGCTCCCCGTCTGGCCGTACGCGGCGCTGTTCGCGCTGCTCCTCGTCCCCTCGCTCCGGATGATCTGGTGGCCCCGATCGACGCGCGCCGCGAGCTGACATTCTTTCTCGCGCGGCCGGAGCGGCGCCTGTTGCAGGCGATCGCCCGGCGGCTGCCCCAGGGGGTCACGTCCGATCACCTCACGGTCGTGGGCATGGTGGGAGCGTTGGGCTCCGGGGTGGCGTACGCGCTGTCGGTGCTGAGCCCCGCCTGGCTGTGGGCCGCGAACGCGCTACTCGTCGTCAACTGGTTCGGGGACTCACTCGACGGGACGGTCGCGCGGGTGCGCCGCGCCGAGCGAGCGCGCTACGGGTACTATCTGGATCACGTGGTGGACGCGTTCGCGACGGCCGCGATCGGCCTCGGTGTCGGACTCTCGCCCTATGTGGACCTGAGCGTCGCACTCGCCGGGATCATCGCGTATCTCATCCTCTCGATCAACGTGTATCTCGAGTCGGCGGTGTTCGGCGTGTTCCGGCTCGGGTACGGCTGGATCGGGCCGACCGAGGCGCGCATCGCGTTGGTGCTCGCGAACGTGCTGTTGGTGGCAGCGGGCACCGGGCCCGTGGTCGTGACCGTCGCGAACTGTACGGGGGCGGTGCTCGCGTTTGGAATGCTCGCGACGGTCATGGTGCGGATCGCGCGAAACCTGGCGGAGCTCGCAAGACTCGAGCCGCTCGCGCGACCGTTCGCTAGCCGAGGATCTCGCGCGCCTGCCGGAACACCCGGTACCACATCGCTCGCGTGAGCTTGCCGGTGTTGGTGTTTTGCCGGCTGGGATGGTAGGAGGCGATCACGACCGTCCCGTCGGGCAGGGTCGCCGCCCTCCCGTGGGCGAAGGGGGGACGCTCGCGCGGGGCGAGCCTCTCCCACCAGCCCGCCGCCTTGAGCCAGCTCTCGTGCGCCACCCGGCCGAGCGTCACGACCACCCGTACGCGGGAGAGCAGCCGCACCTCGCTCGCGAGATAGGGCCGGCAGCGCTCGAGCTCCCGGCGGGTCGGCTTGTTGCCGGGCGGGGCGCAGCGCGCGGCGGCGCTGATATAGCAATCGGTGAGGGTGAGACCGTCATCGCGCGACACGGCGGTCGGCTGGCTCGCGAAGCCGTAGCGGTACAGCGCCTCGTACAGCCAGTTGCCGCTCGAGTCGCCGGTGAACATGCGGCCGGTGCGGTTCGCGCCGTGGGCGGCGGGGGCGAGCCCGACGATCAGGAGACGGGCGCGCGGATCCCCGAAGCCCGGCACGGGCCTGCCCCAGTAGGTCCAGTCCCGGAATTCGCGCTTCTTGTCGCGCGCCACGCGGCGGCAGTAGGCGCGCAGTCGCGGGCAGCGCTGGCAGGCGATGATGGCGCGGTTGAGGGCGGCGGTCGAGTGCCACATCGCCGGAAAACTATGGCGCGCCCTTGCTCCGGGCACCGCGGCGGCGGATAATTCACCCCAGCGGGAGAGGTGGCCGAGTGGCTGAAGGCGGCGGTTTGCTAAACCGTTATAGGGCCTAAAAGCCCTATCGGGGGTTCGAATCCCCCCCTCTCCGTAAATCCAGGTGTCGGGTGCCAGGTGTCAGGTGCCAGAGACCGCGTTGAAATCCCTGACACCCGACACCTAACACCTGACACCGGCTTCATGTCCGTCCGCGTCCGCTTCGCTCCGTCCCCGACCGGCTACCTCCACGTCGGCGGCGCCCGCACCGCCCTCTTCAACTGGCTGTACGCACGCCACGAGGGCGGCAAGTTCCTGCTGCGCATCGAGGACACCGACAAGGAACGCTCCTCCGAGGAGCACACCCGCGTGATCCTCGACGGCCTCACCTGGCTGGGCCTCGACTGGGACGAAGAACTGGTGTTCCAGGGGGCCCGCATCAAGCGCCACCAGGAGACGGCCGACAGGCTGCTCGCCGAGGGCAAGGCCTACCTCGACGACGGAGCAATCCGGCTCACCGTCCCGCCGGGAGAGATCGCCTGGGACGACGCCGTCCACGGCCGCATCTCGTTTCAGGGCGCCGACATCAAGGACTTCGTGATCCTGCGGTCCGACCGCACGCCGCTGTACAACCTGGCGGTGGTGGTGGACGATCTCGACATGAAGATCACGCACGTGCTGCGCGGCGACGACCACATCTCGAACACGCCCAAGCAGATCGCGCTGTACCGCGCGCTCGGGGGGGGCGCCGCGCTGCCGGTGTTCGGCCACGTCCCGATGATCAACGGGCCCGACGGGAAGAAGCTCTCCAAGCGCCACGGCGCCACCGCCGTGGGCGACTACCAGCACATGGGGATCCTTCCCGCCGCGATGCGCAACTTCCTGGCGCTGCTCGGCTGGAGCCCCGGCGGCGACCGCGAGATCATGACGCTCGACGAGATGGTGCGGCTCTTCTCGTTCGCGGGCATCCAGCAGAAGAGCGCGATCTTCGACATGACAAAGCTCGAGTGGATGAACGGGCAGTATCTCTCCGCCACCTCGGCCGACGAACTGTACCCGCTCGTCGCGCCCCAGCTCGCGCAGCTGGGTCTCAACGGGCGGAAGGACGCCGTGCTGCGCGCGATCGCGGCGGTGAAGACCCGCTCGCGCACCACGCTCGACGTGGCGAAGCAGGTCGCCGTCCGGCTCGATACCAAGTTCGTGCGGCTCGACGAGAAGGCCGCGAAAGAGATGGGAAAGGATCCGGCGGGCTACAAGGCGTCGCTCGAGGCGAGCCTCGCTGTGCTCCGGGGCGTCGACTGGACACCCGAGATGCTGGAGCAGTGCCTGCGCCGGCTGGCGGAGCAGCGCGGCGTCGCGGCGGGCAAGATTTTCCAGCCGATCCGCATCGCCCTGACGGGCGGCACGGTGTCGGAGCCGGTGAACGAGCTGCTGTATGTCGTGGGGAAAGAGGCGGCGCTAAAGAGATTGGAGAGTGCAATTTCGGGAAGTACCCCGGGCTAAGAGCCCGGGCTCGTCCCCTCTCAGGGGACGACCTTCGCGGTATCTGCTTTCGCCCCCGTCGTATCCCCCCGGGCCCGCTTTTCCGCGTCGCGCTCCGCCTGCTTGCGCGCGCGCAGCTCGCGCACGTACTGCTTGAAGAACTGCAGCGTCTCGGTACGCCGCGCGGCCTGCATGAGGTCCTGCCGCATCTCGTCGAGTTGGCGCGCGCGCATCTGCTCGTCGTAATTGCCCTGGGGCAGGCTGATCGGAAGCAGGGCGAGCGCCGCGGTCGGGATCTTGATGCCCGCCACGTGGATGTACTGCGAGTCGATCCCGAACACCTGACCCGCCACCTCCTTTGTCCAGGTGGGCTTTTGGCGCCCGCGCTGCTCTTGATCGATCATCACGCTCAACGAGTCCACCATGGCGCGCAGCCGGCGCACCACCACGGTGTCCCGCTGCTCCGGCGGGGCGTACAGCGCGTCGGCGACCTCGGCGGGAAGGGCGGGACGGGGCAGCACCCATAACCGGCCGTCCCCCGGCTCGGGGAGATTCACGATGTGCGGGCCCACGGCGATGGGACTGGCGGCGAGGGTCGTATCGGGCTTGCCGACGGGCGACGGCACGGCCGGCGTGGTGTCCGGCACGGCGGCTTGCGGCAGCGGCCGCCCCATCCCGCCGCTCGGGCCTTTGCCGGGCCGCGTGCCCCCGTAGGGCGGCAACTCGAGTGGTTGCGGCGTCGTAGGCGGGATGATCAGGATCAGGCCCTGCGGGCGGTCGATGCGCCACGACGCGGTGATCGCGAGCGCGATCAGCGCGGCATGCAGCGCCGCGCTCGCGGCCCCGCCCCAACCCCAGCGGGGACGCCGTCCGCGAGCCAGGAGCCGCCGCAGCTCAAACAGTGGCGAGCACCTTTCCCAGCCGCTCCGCGGCCTCGACGAGCCGCGGCGGGCCGACCGTCAGCGCGATGCGAAAGAATCCCTCCCCACCGGCGCCGAACGCGCTCCCGGGAAGCGTCACCACCCCCGCGTCCTCGAGCGCGCGCCGCTGAAACACCGCCGATGGCACCCCCTCCGGCAGCGGGATCCAGATGTACATGGTGGCCTGCGGCGTCTCGGGCTCGAAGCCCTGCGAGCGCAGCACCGGCAGCATCGCGTCGCGGCGCTCCTTAAACCGCGCCACGTAGCCACGCGCGAGCGACTCGGCTTGCTGCAGCACCGCGGCGCCCGCCGCCTGCACCGCCAGGAACGCGCCCGTGTCCACGTAGTTCTTCACGCGCGCCAGCGCCGCGATCAGCTCGGGCCGCCCCACGGCCCAGCCGAGTCGCCACCCGGTCATGCAAAACGTCTTCGAGAGCGAGTGAAACTCGACCGCGACATCCCGCGCGCCGGCGATCTCGAAGATGCTCGGCGCCACGTAGTCGTCGAACGTGATCTCGCAGTATGGGTTGTCGTAAGCGATCACGAGGCCGTGGCGCCGGCAGAACGCCACCGTGCGCTCGAGGTACTCGCGCGTCGCCACGGCGGCGGTCGGGTTGTTCGGATAGTTGAGATACACGAGCCTGGCGCGGCGCAGCACGTCGGCCGGGATCTCGTCGAGTTCGAGCAGGAACGCGGTGCGCGGCGTGAGGGCATAGCGGTACGGCTCGCCGCCCGCGAGCACGGTGCCGCCCTCGTACACGGCGTAACCCGGCTCGGGCACGATCGCCACGTCACCCCGATCGACGAGCGCGGTCGCGAGGTGCGCGATGCCCTCTTTCGACCCGATCAACGGATGTAGCTCAGTGAAGGGATCGAAGCGCGCGCCGAAGCGCCGCTGCATGTAGGCCGCCGCGGCCTCGCGGAACGCCGGCAGGCCAAGCTGGAACGGGTAGCGACTCATCGCGGGGTCGCGCGCGGCGCGCGCCAACGTTTCCACCGCTACCTCGGGCGGCGGGAAGTCCGCGTCCCCGGCCCCCAGGTCGACGACGTCCACCCCTTGCGCCACCAGCCGCCGCTTGATGGCGGGGATCTCCGCCATGGGGTAGCTCGGGAGCGCGGACAACCGCTTGCTGAAGGTGGTCACGGGATTACCTGTATGATTTACGCGTGAGGCGCCGGGTTTGTAATAGCTTCGGCGCCGAGGCCATGCCGCGCAAAGAATTCCTCGCAGGCGCTCCGCACGTCGGCCCAGGACCCCACTGCCCGGCTCGCTCGCGGCAGACCTGCGAGCAGCATCGCCCCGTAGCGCTTTGTGACGACGCGGCGGTCGAGCAACACCACCGCCCCCGCGTCACTCTTGCTCCGGATCAGCCGGCCGAAGCCCTGCTTGAGCTTGAGCGCCGCGTTGGGAACGAGGTAGTGCGAGAAGCCGTCCAGGCCGCGCGCCTCGAGCCGCTCGAGCCGCGCCGCGGTGAGCGGCTCGCCCGGCACCCGGAACGGCAGCTTCGCGAGGATCAGTACGCGCAACGCCCGTCCCGGAACGTCCACCCCCTCCCAGAACGAATCGGTGCCCAACAGGATCCCCGAGCCCGCCTCGCGGAAGCGCCGCAGCAGGTGATCGCGCTGCCCTTCCCCCTGAACAAACAGCGGCCAGCGGCCGCCGATCGAGTCGCGCACCGCCTCCGCCGCGCGCTGCAGCGCGCCATGGCTCGTGAACAGCACGAACATGCCGCCGTCCGCCGCGTGCGCCAGCTCGACCAGCACGCGCGCCACCGCCCGGTCGTGACCGGCCTCGTCATCGCGCGGCTCGGGCAGATCGGTGGGGATGCCGAACAGGCATTGCGACGGAAAGTCGAAGGGCGACGCGTGGATCTCCCGGGCCTTCACGCGCGAGGGCGGCAGGTCGAGTCCCAGCCGCTCCTCTAAGAAGGAGAAGTCGCCGCCCGCGGCGAGCGTGGCGCTCGTGAGCACGACGGTCTCGACGCGATCGAACAAGTTCTCCTTGAGGATCGGCGCGAGGTCGAGCGGCACGGCGGCGAGGGACAGGTTCGCGACCTTGCGTCCGCGGCGCTCGAGCCAGCGCACCGCCGCAGGCCCGCCGGGCGGCGGCCGCAGCGCCGCCGTGAGTCCGGCGGCCACCGCGTCGAGCCGGCGCACGACGCCGCGCAGCTCGCCCAACAGCTGGGCGCGCCGCTCCGACGGATCGTCGAGCGCGAGCCGGTCCGCGATGGTCTCCACCCCGTCGCGCAGCCGCGCGAACGCGAGCAGCAGGTTGTCGAGCGCGACGCCCAGTCCCGCGGTCCAGACCGCATCGGCCGCGAAGTCGTCGCGCAATCGCAGTACGGGCGGCGACGTCGCGCCCGGCTCGGCCTCCAACCGGCGCGCCAGCAGCGCGAAGACTTCCTCCGCCCCACGTCGCGCTGCACCGAGCGCGTCCGCCAGGGACTGCTGCACCAGGTCGCGGCTCGCCGCGGAGAGCAGGTCGTCCCGGCCGAACAGCAGCGAGCGCAGGGTGGGCAGGAGCCCGCGGCCGTTCTTCTCGAGCCGCGACAGCAGACGGTCCACGCCGAGCCGGCTCACCTGGGCGCCAAGGTGCATCGCGGCGACGTCTTCCAGGTGATGCGCCTCGTCCAGCACCAGCCGCCGGTAGGGCGGCAGCACCGCCGCCTCCTGCCAGTTGTCCGACGCCATGCGCACGGCGAGATCGCTCGCGAGCAGGTGGTGGTTCACCACGACCACGTCCGCTTCGGCCGCGCGACGCCGCGCCTGAAACAAGAAGCAGCGCTCGAAGTGGGGGCACTTGAGCCGTGTGCACAGGTCCGACTCCGCCGCCACCGCGTCCCACAGCTCGGCGCTCGGCTCGTCTGGGAGATCGGCGAGCGAGCCGTCACTGGTCCGCGCCGCCCAGGCCGCAAGCCCGTTGAGCTCCGCCCGGCGCTCGTCCTCGAACAGCGAGCCCTCCGCCCCGCGCGCCTGCTCGAGACGCGACAGACAGACGTAGTTGCGCCAGCCCTTCAGGAGCGCGAAGCTCGGCGAATGCTCGGCGCTGCCGAGCGCGCGGCCGAGGATCGGCAGGTCCTTGCCGACGAGCTGCTCCTGCAGGTTGATGGTGTTGGTGGAGACCACGGTCCGCTCACCGTTCTCGCGCGCCCAGACGAGGGCCGGCACGAGATACGCGAAGGACTTCCCTACCCCGGTGCCGGCCTCGAGCAACCCCACGCCCCCGTCGTTGAAGAGATCGGCGACGTACGCGGCCATGTCGCGCTGGCTGGGCCGATCTTCGAAGCTGCCGAGCGCGCGGGCGACCGGCCCGCTGGGGGCGAGCAGGGCGGCGACATCGATGGGGTCGATCCGCGCAGTCGCCCGGGGCCGCGGGCACTCGACCACCACGTAGCAATCGGTGACCTCGTTGTCCACGATGGCGAAGCCGACGCCGCCGTCGTGCAGCCGGGCGGCGACGGCGAGATCGGCTCCCGACGGCTCGAGCACCCCGCTCGGGTGGTTGTGGAGCAGTATCTCGCCGCGCAGCGCGATCCCGGGGAGCGCGAGCACCGCGTCCACCGTCCCCCGCGCCACGACCCGCGCCTCGACGATCAGGCCGTTCGCGTCGGGGCGCGCCACGAAGGACACCTCCCGCCCGCGGGCCGCTGCGATCTCGGCGCGCACCAGCTCGCGGACGGCGGGCGCCAACCGCTCGGCGCTCACGTCTTGAGCTCGCGCTTCTTCGCGGCCGGAAACAGCACGTTGTTGAGGATCAGGCGGTAGCCCGGCGAATGCGGGTGGAGCGACAGGTCGGTCGGCGGGTCCCCGATCTGGTGCTGCTGATCTTCCGGATCGTGCCCGCCGAAGAACGTCCACGTCCCCTTGCCGTGGTCGCCATGGATGTACTTGACCCAGGGCGCCCCTTCCTCGTCAGCCAGCACCAGGTCGCTCGGCTTCAGCCGATCGCGCACGAACGACGTCGTGAGTCCGTAGAAATCCGGAATCACCTGGCGGTGGCTCTGCACCAGCATCGTGGGCACGGGGTCGATCTTGGCGCTGAAGTTGAACAGCTTGAACGCGCCGAGCGGCTGGCGGCGCGCGCCCGCGTTCACCTGGTGGCCGTCGATGTCGGAGAAGCTCGCGATCTGCGGGTTGGGCTCGACGTGCGCCCCGGCGAACGCCAGCGCCTTGGTCCAGTCGAGCTTCCTGTCCGCCTGCGGGTCCATTGGCGTGCCGTCCGCGAACGCGGCGGCGATGTCCACGCGCTCCGCCGCGAGCGCCAGGTCGAGGGTCTCGGTCGCGGTGCACATGGCGAATAGGAACCCCCCATTCTCCACGAAGTCGCGGATCTTCCGCGCCACGGCCTTCTTCAGGTCCGGCACGGTTTCGAAGCCGAGCCGCCGGGCCGCGTCGCCGTTGAAGCGCACCATCTCGGCGAGCCAGGGCGCGCCCGCATAGATCAAATAAAACTTGGAGTACTGGCCGGTGAAGTCCTCGTGATGCAGGTGCAGCCAGTCGTAGCTCGGCAGTTTCCCCGCCACCACCTCGAAGTCCCACACCTTCTCGAACGGGATGCCCGCGTACTGCAGCGCCATCGTGACCGCGTCGTCCCAGGGGGGAGCGTTGGGCGGCACGTACACGGCCACCTTGGGCGCCTTCTCGAGCGGCACGGCGTCCATGTTGTTCGCCTCGATCTCGCCCCGGATCGCCGCCACCTGGGCGTCGTCCACCGCCTCGAAGCGCACCCCGGCGAGCGTCGCATCGCGCCGGATCGCCGACCCGTCCGGCACGAGGAACGACCCGCCGCGGTAGTTGAGCAGCCACTCGGCCTTGAGGCCCGCCTGCACGACACGGTAGGTGACGCCGTACGCTTTGAGATGATCGGACTGGGCGTCGTCCATTGGAATCAGTACTTGGGCGGTTAGGCGGTTAGACGGATAGAGATGCAGCAGGTCGGCACCAACCGCCCAACCGCCTAACCGGCTAACCGCCTGCAGAAATTCTCTCCGCCTCACGACTTGGGAATCGCCCCTTTCGCGCGCTCGAGCTCGCGGCGCGCCTCCGGCACGACCGCGCTCCCCGGATAACTGAGGATCAGGTGCTCGAGGTGCTGGATCGCCTCGCCGCTCCGCTGGTCGCGTTCGAGCAGGCGCGCCCACTCGAGCTCCGCGGCGGGCGCCGCCGCGCCGTCGCCACCCGTCCGGACGACCTCGTCGAACAGCGCGACGGCTGTCCGGCGCTGGTCCGCGTCCAGGCGCGCCGCGACGCGGCCAGCCAGCAACAGCACATCCGGCCGCCCTCCCGTGCCCCCCCGCCCCGCTTCCAGTCGCCCGGCCGCAAGCCGCAGGGCCTCGACCGCGCGCACCGAGTCGCCTCGGGCGAGCGTCAGCAGGGCCGCGCCCAGCTCGGGGAACGACTCGGCGGGGGGAACCTGTTGCAGCAACGCCAGCATGGCGCTCCGCTCGGTGGCATCGCGCCGGTCCCCGGCGTAGGGTCCCGCCGCCTTGAACAGCTGCTGCGCCTCGCGCACCTGACCGCGATACAGCGCGATCCAGCCCCGCTGCGCCAGCGCGTCGACGCTCGAATCGCGCGCAAGGGCGCGGGTGGCGCGATCGAGGTCGCCCCGCGTCACCCACGCCGCCGCGAGCCGGAGCCGCAGCGCGGCGCCGTCTTCCACCGTGAGGCGACTCTCGGCGTCGAGCCGCCGTCCCGCTTCGTCGAGCTGCCCTCCGTCGATCGCCGCTTCGATCACCGCGCGCTGCGCGAGCGCCTGCGCCTCGGCGGGCGCCGCCGAGTCCCGCGCGACCGCCTCGAGCACGTCACGTGCCGCGGCACGGTCGCCGGCCTCAAGGAACGCGCGCGCCGCGTCCGCCCGCGCGCGCACGGCGACGGGCTCCGGGACCATCTCGGCGAATCGGGCGAGCGCGAGCGCCCGCACCCGGCGCGCGGTCGGCGTGTTCGACGCCGCCGCGAGATCGGCGAAGCGCCGCAGCGCGTACGCCGCGTCGGCCGAGGGTGTCGCCACGCTGGGGGCGAACACGTCCCACGCGCGCTGGGGTTGACCCCACGCCAGCAACACCTCACCCGCAAGCCGGCGCGCGAGCGGGAGGGGCGGCGGGTCGCCGCCGGTGAGGACGCTCGCGACGCGCTCCCGCTGGGCCTCGGGAGCCTCCGCCAAGTCGCTCGCGGCATTGGGGAGCTGCGCCGGCGACTCCGTGAGGGCGGCCGCCCATTCGCGCGCCGCGCTCTCCCAGTCTCCGCTGCGCTCGTGCAGCTCGGCGAGCTCGACGGCGAACGCGGCGGGGCGACCGACGGCGCGCCGGCCCAGCACCAGGACCGCGCGCGCCGCGTCGTGGTGGTGGTAATCCTCGAGCGCGATCGCCCACTCGCGGTACGGAGCCTCGTCGCGCGGGGCCTCGGCCGCCCAGGCGAGCGCCACGGCCCGCGCGCTGTCGGTCTCGGTCAGCGCCACAAAGGTCCGGAGCAGTACGCCCCGCAGCGCGGCGCGCTGCGAGCCGGCGGCCGCGGCGCGCCGCGCCACCGGTAGCAGCTCCTCGAGCCGGTTCAAGGGCGGCAGGACGCGCTCGAGGCCGAGCAGCGCCCCCAGGTTCGTCGGGTCGGCGCGCAGCGTCGCGAAGTACAGGCTCGCCGCTCGATCGTACTGGCCGGCGCGCTCGAGCTCGACCCCCTGACCGATGGCCTGGGCGGGGAGGGACCGAAGGGGCATCACTAGCAACAACAGGGCGAGTCCGGGTATTCCCAGGCTGAAGCCTGGGCTCGGCTCGACGCTGCTCAGAAGGGCATTGCCCTCGGACTCAGTGGGGCTGCGGCGCATTCAATCTCCGGAAGTACTCGAGCACGAGCCGCCGCTGCTCGGGCGTGAGCCCCACGAGCTCTTCCCACCCGGGGTAGCGGAGCTTCGGTCCCGCGCCGGTGGCGCCCGGCTTCAACACCGCGGGAACGTGCACGCTGTCGCCGGTCGCGGCGCGACTCACGCGCTCCTGTTTTTCGTCGGGCTCTTCGCCCTGGAGGGTGCGGCCCGCGTCCAGCAGCCGGCGGTACAGCCGCTCCTGGCGCTGAATCGTCTGTTTATCGAGGCGTCCCGCCTCGAGCTGGCGCGCCAGCTCGCGCGCTTCCTGCGCGAGCGCCGCGGCCGCGGGACTCGTCCCCTCCGCCTTGAGACGCTCGAGCTGCTCGGCGAGGGCACGCTGGCGGGCGGCGAGGGCGCGCAGCTGCTCGAGCACCGCCTGCCCGCTCGGACCGATCAGCGGCAGCAGGCCCTGCGCCTGGCCGTTCACGCCCTGCTGATCGCGCGCCAGCCGCGCCAGCTGCTCCACCGCCTCGGCGAAGCCGCTCCCCGATTGCGCGCCGCTCACTTGGCTGCGGCTGCGAGCCAGCGCGAGCGCGGTGGCGTTCAACGCGTCCACCGCTTGCTCCGCGAGCGACGCCGCCTCTCCCGGATTGACATCGGCTTCTTCGAGCTGCGCCTGTGCCGCCGCCATCTGCCGCTTGGCGAAGCCGAGCGCCGCTTCGAGCTGGGGGGAAACGAGCGCGTGCCTCCCGGCGGCCTCGCGCACCTGGCGGCCCACGGCGTCGGTGCCTTCCTCGGCCGACGCCTGCTGCGAGCGGGTCGCCGCGCTTGCGTCACCGCGGCGCAGCGCCTCGGCCACCCGCTCCTCGCGCTCCGCCAGCGCCGCCGTCTCGGACAGCGCGCGGTCTAGGGCCGCGAGCGTTTCCTCGCGCCACCGCTGGGCGAGCGAGTCCCGCTCGCCACGCAGCTGGTCGGGCAAGTCCGTGAGCTGTTGTTCGGCCTGCTGACCCGCCTGCTGCGCGTCGCCCGCCTGCCGCTCGTCCGCCGCGCGCGCGGCGCGCCGCATGGCGGAGCGCGCGTCGCGTGCAGCCTGTGCGGGCCGGGCAAGCGAAGAGCGCGCCGGCGGGACGGGGGCCCCGAGGTCCTTCGCGACTTGGTCGATCCCCGTCGCGAGCGACTCGGCGCGCTCCGCCAGGGCGTCCTGGCGGCGGGCGGCGGTGCTGTCGGGCCGCGGCGCGTCGTCGCGGTTCCACTCGCCTTGCTGGCGCTTCAGGTCTTCCGCGTCCGCGGCGAGCGAGGCGAGCGCCCCCTCCACCGCCGCGCGGTGGAACAGCTCCTGGCTGCGCTCCAGCTCGGCCTTGAGCTGCTGCTGCGCCTCGGCGAGCCGCTCGAGCGCCTGGCGTGTGGCCTCGGGATCGAGTTTCGCCAGCGCCTCCTGGAGCTCGCGCAGCCGCTGCTCGAGCTCCGGGGTGACCGCGCGCTGCAGCAGGTCTTGCACCTCCCGCAGCCGTGCCTGGAACGCGGTGTCGTCGATCCCCGCCGCCCGGGCGGCGCGCGCGATCTCCTCGACCGCGCGCGACAGCTGCTCGACGCGCTGTTGCAACGCCGCCTGCTCGCGCGCCACCGCCTGGGCGCGCTCCGTCGCTTGGAAGGGGAGCGTGCCCTCGTGCCCGCTCTCCCCCGCGGGAGGGCGCCGCGGCGCCGCCGGGTCGCGTGAGCGCTGCTCCGCGAGATCGCCGGTGCGCGCGCCCAGCTCGCGCTGCGCCTCCGCGAGCGAGTCACCCGCCGCCGTCAGCGCCGCCGTCGCCTGGCGCGTCGCCGCGCGCAACTCCTCCAGGCTCGGCAGCCGCAGCGCGAGCTCGGCGCTGCGACCGATGTGTGGCGTGGGAGCGTTGTCCCACGCGTCGACCCGGAGCCGCAGCGTGTCGCCCGGCAGCAGGCCGCGCCGGCGGGCGTCGAGCTCTCCCTGCACGATCGCGCGGTCGCCCACCCCGCTCACGTCGAGCGACTCCCGCACCACCTGCCCCAGCTTCCCCGTCTGGCTCACGCGCCAGCTGACCACTTCGAGTCGGGTCAACCCGTGATCGTCTCGCGCGTCCACCACGAGCGGTTGACGCAGCGACAACGGCAGCATCGTGTCGCGCCCCGGGATCGGCACCGTGACCACCGGTGCCGAGTCGGACACCACACGCAGCCGCAGCTCCGGCACCTCTCCTTCGAGCGGACCGCCGTCCGCCGTCCCGACCTCGAGCACCCAGGTTCCCGATGCCGTCGGCGCGAGCCGGCCGGAAAAGTCGCTGCCCGCGACGGCGAGCCGGACGCGCTGTTCACCGCGTCGCCACACCGCACCCGCGAGGGGCACGCTCGCCCTCCCGCTCGTCAGGATGGCGCTGCCTTCGGGCAGCGGGATGGTGTCCGGGCCAGGGACGAGCGGCTCGTCGGGGCGCACGAGGTAGGCGGGATAGCGCGCGACGAGCTCCAGTCCCGCGACGAACGCGGGCAAGGCGACCGTGACCTTGCGCTCGCCGCTCCGCCGACCGCCGCTCGTCGCGTGCAGGTAGAGATCGGCTTCCAGTGGCCCGAGGCGCCGCATGGCGCGGCCCAGCGAATCGAGCGCGACGGGCACCGGGCGCCACGGCTCCCCCGGCCCGCGCGTCCACAGGACCGCGCGCGCTCCCGCAGGAACCTCAACGGTGGCGGTGACCGTGTCGCCGCGTCGCACGGTGGCGCGGTCGACCCAGAGACGCACGGGCGCTCGGGCGTCGGCCAGGGCGCGGAGTGGATGCCAGAACGCCGCCGCCCGCGCACCCCCCGGCGCCGCCGCCACGAACAGCGCTGCGCCGAGCGCGGCCGCGCCCGCGCCCGCGCCGAGCGACGCCCGCGTGCCCCGCCACAGCAGCCGGCCCACGGCGGGCGCGGCGCGCTCCACCAGCGCGGCAGCCCGGCGGTCCGCGAGCCCCAGCAGGTCCGCGCTCGCCCCCGCCGCCCGCGCGGGGGGCCCGAGCAGCCCGACGACGCTGCCGGGGCGGATCCCCGCCACCGCCTCGACCAGGCGTGCCACGGCGGGCGCCGCCGCCCGAAGGCGCGCCCGGCGGGCGAGCCACGCCGCAACGCCCGCGGCCGCCGCGATCGACAGCCACGACGCGACCACCGCGGCCACGCTCGGCGCGAGCGCAACTCCCGCCGCCGCACTGCCAAAGGCGACGCCCGCGCTCGTGAGCAGCACCGCTCCGGCGCGGGCGCGCGCGTGCGGCAGCCCGAGCCGCCGCAGCCGGGCCGCGGTGTCGGTCACCGCGTCGTGCTCACGGCGTAGGTGAAGAGGTTCACGCCCATGCGCAGCGCCGCCTCGCGCAGGTTCGGAGGCAAATGGTTGACATCGGGGTCCTCCCACCCGTCGTTCAGGTCCGCTTGGTAGTCATAGTACACCACCAAGCGGTTCCCGAGAAAGATACCGAGGCCCTGCGCCGGCAGCCCGTCGTGCTCCTCGATCTTGGGGGTCCCCTGCGGCAGATCGTAAACCACGTGGTAGATGGGGTGGCTCAGGGGCACCTCCACCAGGGGATGGTCCGGGAAGACGCGCGCGATCTCGCGCCGGAACGACTTGTCCATGCCGTAATCGTCGTCGGCGTGCAGGAACCCGCCCTGCTCGAGCCAGCGACGCAGGATGCGCACCTCGTCGTCCGAGAGGCGCACGTTGCCATGCCCCGTGACGTAGAGGTACGGGACATCCCACAGCTCCGGCCCCGTGAGCGTCACCACGCGCTCCCGCTCGGCGACGGGCAGCGCGGTGCGCTGGCGAATCGCGGCGAGGAGGTTGGGGAGCGCAGAGGGACCCGCGTACCAATCGCCGCCGCCATCGTAATGCAATCGACCGATGGTGAGCGGGGCGAGCTTGTGGGCGGTTAGGCGGTTAGGCGGATAGGCGGTAAGAGATACCGCCAGGACCCCACTAACCGCCCAACCGCCTAACCGCCTAACCGACCGTTTCGCTCTCACAGGTCGTTCACGAGCCGATACGCCGTATTGGGAGTAATCCCCGTCTCCGCCGCCAGCTGGTCCGCCACGTCGCGGCGCGTCAGGCCCTGCGCCAGCAGCGCGCGGGCGCGCGCCTCCGGATTGAGGGAGGGGGACCGCTGCTCCTCCCGCCCGCGCTTGCCGGTCCCCGCGACCAGGACGGTGACTTCGCCGCGCGGCGCGGCTGCGGCATAGTAACCGGACAGCTCGTCCAAGGTCCCGGTGCGCGTTTCCTCGAACAGCTTGGTCAGCTCGCGCGCCACGGCGGCGCGGCGCTCGCCGCCGCACGCCGTCGCGAGGTCCTCCAGCAGCGCCACCACGCGGAGCGGCGCTTCGAACAGCACCACGGTCCACTCGCTGTGCGCGACCAGGTCGAGCAGCCGGCGGCGCTCGCCGCCCTTGCGCGGCAGGAAGCCGAGGAACAGGTAACGGTCGGCGGCGAGCCCCGAGACGGAGAGGGCCGCGGCCACCGCCGTCGGGCCGGGGACCGTCACGACGTTCACGTCGCGGGCACGCGCTGCGGCGACCAGCTCCGCCCCCGGGTCGCTGACCGCGGGCGTGCCCGCGTCGGTCACGAGCGCCACGTCCTTGCCCGTGCCCAGCAGATGGAGAATGCGGCGCAGCGCGGCCGCGCTCGAGTGGGCGTGAAAGCTCAGCAGCTCGGCGCGCGCCCCGGCGTGCGCCAGCAGCGGCTTCGTGTGGCGGGTGTCCTCGGCCACGACGACGGCGACCTGCCGCAACGTGGCGGCCGCGCGGGGCGAGAGGTCGTCGAGGTTGCCGAGCGGTGTGGCGACGACGTACAGGGTCCCGGCCATCTCACCACGACACCTGCCAGGGGAGGCGTCCGTAGAAGCCGGAGGACTGCAGCACGTAGCGGTGCTCGCGCGTCGCCTCGCGCAGGATCTTGGGCGCGGTCCCCGGCATCATCACCTCCACGCCCTCGAGCAGCTGCAGCGACCAATCGGTGAGCGCGTTGGACAGCTCTTCCGGCCGCACTACCGCGTCCGGCGTCTCGGCGCCGCGCGGCACGGCGAGGACGGCGATCGCCTTGTGCCCTTCCATAATACCGGCGCTCACCTTCTGCGCGCGCCGCTTCGCTTCGCCGGGAAACTCCTTCTCCACCTCGTCCACGATGCGCCAATACAGCTCGCGGTACGTGTTGATGAGCGCGTGCGGCGCCTGCTGCGGCAACTCGGCGGCCGGCGGGAAGACCGTCGCCGTGACCGCGGGCGGCTGCCCGTCGGCCCCCCGATTGAACAGCGACTCGAGGAACTTGGGGACCGGCATGTCCTCCGGCTTGTCGCACAGGTACCCGCCCCCGAAGCGCCCGTCCGCGAAACGGAGATACGAGACGCGCCCGTTCGAGATCAGCTCCAGCACGCCGCTGGTCTGCTCCTGCGCCAGCGCCGGGAAGAAGTCGCCGGGGTTGGCGGCGTCCACGAACCGCATCTCGACGGTACTGGCGCAGGATTGGTACATCCACGCCAGCTGCTCCATCGGAGCGGCCGAGTAGGCGAGCTCGCCCCGCTCCACTTCGGCACGCATGCGCTTCAGCGCGTCCGATATGGTGACGACCTGGCGCCCGCTGGTGTGCAGCGACGCCGCGTTCACCGCCTCACCCTTGCGGAAGAACAGCAGGAGGCACTCGTCGGGGAGGTAAGCCGTGATGTAGCCGTCCACCCGGCCGTCACGGTCGCGCTTGGCCCACGCGAGCAGGTTGTCGAGGTGGATGAACGCGAGCCGCGTGCGATGAATCAGCCGGCTCACCTGCGGGAACGTCAAGTCCGCGAGGCGAACCGGCGAGTTCATCAGGCGAGCGGTGCTCGCGCGCATGGTCCTCCGGGGAGGATGCTACGACAGGTGCTGTTGGATCTTCTGCTCGAACACCGGCTTCGGGTACGCGCCCACCAGGGTGTCCACGTGCCGGCCGTCCTTAAAGAATAGAATACTCGGAATCGAGCGCACGTTGAAGCGCATCGCCGTCTTCTGGTTCGCGTCCACGTCCAACTTGGTCACCTTGAGCTGGCCCTCATATTCGCCCGCCAGCTGTTCCAGGATGGGCGCCACCATGTGGCACGGACCGCACCAGGTGGCCCAGAAGTCCACGATGGTGAGCCCGCGATGCTGCTCGACTTCCTGTCCGAAGGTGGCGTCGGTGACCGCCACCGGATGACTGTTGACTGCCATGACCTCTCCACTCCCTCGGGTGCAATCGTTATGTTGACGGGCGATATGGCGGATTCACACGCCCGCGTCGCCCACGTCGGTATCGCCGTTCCGTCGATCGCCGCCGCCGTCGCGTTCTACCGCGACGTCTTCGGCCTCGAGCCGGGACGTGCCGAAACGGCCGACGGCGCCACGATCGTCGGGCTCGCCTTCGGCGACGTCCAAGTCGAGCTCCTCGAGCCGCGCGACCCGCACGGCCCGGTAGCGAAGTTTCTCGCCAGGCGCGGGCCGGGGATCCATCACATCTGTTACCGCGTGCGGGACCTCGATCGGGCGCTCGAGCGCTGTCGGGCGGCGGGCTATCGCCTCGTCGACGACGTGCCGCGCCGCGGGGCCGGTGGTCGGCGCATCGCGTTCGTGCATCCCAAGGCGACGGCCGGGATCCTCTTGGAGCTGACCGAGTAGCAAACGCCCGCCGTGACGCGAACGTTCCCCCCCCTCCCTCAGCGTTTGCAGGCGTCCGCCGGGTTGGGGAGGCTCGCGAGATCTACCGCGTTCACGAGCCAGGCGCCGTTCCGCGCGTGCACCAGCACGATCGGGAACACGACCGTGCACGAGTTGGGACGCTGCAGCTCGACGCGGAACTGCTGCATCCGGTTCTCGCCGGTCACGGCGGTCGGGCCCTCGAGCACGCGATAGCCGACATGATTGAGGTAGATCTGGAACACGGTGAGCCGTTTCTTCAGGTCGTCGGGCTTCATCCAGCCGGCGGCCGGCCCGCGCTCGCTGCCCCAGAGATCGCCCATGCGGTCGAGGTCCTTTGCCTTCACGGCCGTCATGAATTGCTCGAGCGCCTGCTGGGGCGACTGCGGCGCGGGCGTCTGCGGGCCCCCCCCCGCGCACGCGAGGAGGCCCAACGCGACGAGCACGGCCGGTCGTGGTCTCACGGGCGAAACCCTCGAGTGTGGGCGGGGTGACCCGAAGGTAAGACGGCATGCGGCTCTACGTCAACATTGATCACGTCGCGACGCTGCGTGAGGCGCGTCGGACCGACGAGCCAGACCCGGTGCGCGCCGCCGAGGCCGCCGAGCGGGGCGGCGCGGACGGCATTACGGTGCACCTGCGCGAGGACCGGCGGCACATCCAGGATGCCGACGTGCACGCGCTCCGGTCGTCGGTGCGCACCGTCTTGAACCTCGAGCTCGGTGCGGCGCCCGAGATCGTTGCGATCGCGCGCCGCCTGAAGCCGTTCCAGGCGACGGTCGTCCCGGAGCGCCGCCAGGAGATCACGACGGAAGGCGGTCTCGCCCTGCAGGGCGCCAACCGCAAGGTTGCGGACGCGATCCGGCGACTGACGGACGCCGCCATCCGCGTGAGCCTGTTCATCGACCCCGACCCGCGGACCATCGATCGCGCCGCCGAGCTGGGCGTGCCCGCCGTCGAGCTGCACACCGGCCGGTACGCGCACACGTGGCGGCGTAGCGACGTGGCGCTGCGCGCGCTGGCGCGCGCCGCCGCCCACGCGCGGGCGCGCGGGCTCGCCGTGCACGCCGGTCACGGCCTCACCTATGACAACGTCCAGGCCGTCGCCCGCATCCGCGAGATCGAGGAGCTCAACATCGGGCACTCCATCGTTTCCAACGCGGTATTCTGGGGGCTGGAGGAGGCGGTGCGGCGCATGCGGCAACTGGTCGATGAGGCAAGGGCGCAGGCCCTTTGTTAGCTTGAAGTCGCCATGACCGGTCCCTCGAAGCCCCTCGGCATGTCCGACTTCTTCGCCCTCGAGGCGGGGGAGTATCTCGAGCGCCTGGACGGCCTGCTCGCGAAGGGCGAGAGTCCGAGCGCCGACGAGCTCGTGCGGCTGGCGCGCGCGCTGCGCGGCAGCGCCCTGATGGCGAACCAGCCCGCGATCGCGCGCGCGGCGGCGGGACTGGAGGCGCTGGGCCGCGCGGTGCGCGAAGGGCGTCGCGCCTGGGACGCCGCCACGCGACACCTCGCCGTGCGCGGCGTGGACGACCTGAAGGTCTTCGTGCGCCGCGCCGCGAGCTGGACCGACGCCGACACCGCGAAGGCCGAAGGCCTGGCCCACGAGCTCGAGCAGCAGGCGGGCCGCCCCTCCGCGCAGGTGCGGGCGGTCGAGGCCCTCGGGCTCGACGCGGGCGCCCGCGCGTTCGTGGCGCGCGAGGGAGCCGCGATCGCGAGCGCGCTCGACCGCGCCGCGCAGACGCTGCGCGGCAACCCCCTGGCACACGACCCGCTGCAGCAGGTGCTGCGCGCGCTCCAGCCGCTGCGGGGCCTGGCCGCCGTGAACGACCTGCCGCCCCTCCCCGACCTGCTCGAGGGCATCGAGCGCGCCATCGCGGAGCTGTCGCGCTCGGGGCTCGAGCCGCCGGCCAACGTGGCGGAGCTGTTCCAGGCGGCGGCTACGGCGATCGCCCGCTCCGCGCGCGACGTCGCCGAGCGGGGGCGCCCCGATCCGGACGGACCCGAGTTCCGGAGGTTCGCCGACCTGCTCGTCAAGTTCATCGAGAGCGAGCCCGACGTCGTCTCCGTCGGCGCGCTCTACTACAGCGACTCCGGCCCGCACATCGTGTCGCGTGGCGTGCCCGTGGCGCGCCCGTCGACGTTGGGCCGGCTCGAGCTCGTGAGCCACGGCGAGCACTTGCGCCAGGCCGCGGACTCGCTCGAACGGGCCCCCTCCGCCACGCAGCGCGAGCTGCGCGCGCACACCCTCGGCACCACGTTCCGCGCGCTCGCGAACGCGGGCGGCGGCGTGCTCGCGGACCGCGTCGCCCAGTTCGCCATCGCCGCGCGCGAGGCCGTGGCCTCGGGGCTGGCCGTCAACAACCCGGCCGGGTTCGCCGCCGAGCTGCGCCGCGTCGGCGACCTGCTGGCGCGCTCCAGCGCGGGCGACGAAGAGGCAATGGCCGCCGAGCTCGACGGCCTGATCGCGCGCTCCAGCCTGGGGCGCCCCCGCCCGTGGTTCCCATCGAGTCCCTCGCCCCCGCCCCGCCCCCCCGGCCCCGAGCGCGGGGCGCCGCCGAAGAAGCGGTGCCCGAGTCGGCCGACCTCGTGGGGTCCTGGGCGGTGTACCAGCGCCTCGTGCTGGGCGGCGTGGGCCCGGCGTCGCTCGAGGAGCTGATCGCCGCAGCGGCCCAGGTGCCGACGCGGCCCCGCGCGCCGTCGCTCGACACCGCCCGGCCCGCCCCCCGGTATGCCCCTCCCGGCGCGGGGGCCGAACTGCCCGTCGTCGACGTTCGCCTCCTGCTGTATCGCGGCGAGCGCGCGTTGCAACGCGCGCAGGAGCTGCGTGAAGCTGCCAAGCTGGCTTCGGGGGAAACGCTCCGGGCGCTCGTCGAAGAGGTCTGCGACCTCGTTGCCCTCGCCGTCGAGCCCCCCCCCAACTCCTAGCGGTCCAGCGTCGCGCTGGGCGTGGGTCGTGGGGCTCGTGGTCACGCTCGGGCTCCTCGCCTGGGCGCTGCACGGTGTCGATGCGCACGAGCTCGTGGGGCACCTGCGGCATGCCAATCTCTGGCTCATGCTGGCGACGATAGCGCTCGCGACGCTGACATTCCCGCTCCGCGCGCTCCGCTGGCGGCTGATCCTGCGCGATGTCGGGGGCAGCCGCTTTCCCCTGTTGCCGCTGTGGCACGCCACGGCGATCGGGTTCATGGCCAACAACCTGCTCCCCGTGCGCGCCGGCGAGTTCGCCCGGGCCTACGCCGCGAAGCAGGCGCTGCCGGTGCGCTTCACGACCGCCCTGGCGTCGGTGGGCGTGGAGCGCGTGTTCGACGGACTGATGCTCGTCGGGCTCCTCGCGGTGGCGCTGGCCGCGCCGTCGTTCCCGCACGCCGCCACCATCGGCGGCACCTCGCTCGCGGCGATCGCCCGGGGCGGCGCGGCGCTATTCGGGGCGGTGCTCGTCATTGCACTGCTCGTGGTGCACCGCCCTGCCCCCTGGCTCGCGCTGCTGCGGCGCGTCGCCCACGCGCTGCTCCCGGGGCGCCTCGCCGACCGGGTCACGCATGTGGCCGAGGGCCTCGTGGCCGGGCTCGAGGTGCTGAAGAGTCCGGGCCGGTTCGTCGGCGTCGTGGCGTGGTCGCTGCTGCTGTGGCTCGTGAACGGCGCGTCGTTCGCGATCTGCTTCCAAGCGTTCGGTCTGCCGGTGCCTGCGGAAGGCGCGCTGCTGTTGCAGGGGATCATCGGGTTCGGCGTCGCCCTGCCGTCGTCGCCAGGGTTCGTCGGCGTGTTCGAAGCCGCGACGCGGGCCACGCTCGCGGTGTACGGCATCGGCGCGACTCGAGCGGTGAGCTACGCAGTAGGCTACCACCTCACGACGTTCGTCCCCATCACCCTGCTCGGACTGTATTCGCTGTCGCGCATGCGCCTGCACCTGGCCGAG
>Ga0209802_1000787_pt1 | contig 24449 bp, 23 predicted proteins | sample GraSoiAngelo_129_FD_185886 | JGI IMG/M metagenome (GOLD analysis project Ga0209802, IMG submission 185886) | Grasslands soil microbial communities from the Angelo Coastal Reserve, California, USA - 14_0927_12_40cm (SPAdes) (version 2) | ecosystem: Environmental > Terrestrial > Soil > Grasslands ... | reverse complement strand
AAGTGGCGATGGCGATGCGCGCTCGTCAAGCCCGCGGTCCCAGCTCTCGCGTGCATCGGTCATTCGGACCCCGCCTCCAGATGACTCGTGTCATTGACTCCCGACACCACGAATCGGCCGTTGCGCCTTTCGATGACCGAGATCGATGCGTTCTCGATTCGAAATGGAAACAGCCCGTGATTCGGCCGGCCCACGACTCGATGCAGCGCGACCTGGATCACGCCGCCATGCGTGACGACGAGGACGTCGCCGTGCTCGTGGCGCGCGAGAATCGAATCCAGCTCAGCGTTGACCCTCGACTCGAACGGCACGGCGCCCTCGCCGCCGGGGACCACGTCCCAGCTCGGCTCCTCCATCCACCTCGCCCACGCTTCGGGGAAGCGCTGTGCGAGCTCTTCGGTGTTCAAGCCTTCCCAGTCGCCGAGGTAGATCTCGCGAAGGCCGGCTCTGGGGAACGGCGAGGAGCCGGTCGCCTCGCCGATCAGCTGGGCAGTCTGCTCGGCGCGCTCGAGGTCGCTGGTGTAGAAGCCGGCGAACCGGTGATGGGCCAGCCTCCGCCCCACCTGACGGGCCTGCCGGCGACCCTGTTCCGACAACGGGGGGTCGAGCTGCCCCTGGATTCGGTGTTCGCGGTTCCACGTCGATTGGCCGTGACGGACCAGCAACAATCGCGCGGGCGAAGGTTCGGAGGGGAGTGGAAGGTCTGGGGGCTCCGGGCGCGCGGATCCGATCTTGATATCTATACTAACTTCTCTTAGACCACCGATCGGTGTTGGGCCGATCTCGGGAGACGCATTTGCAGTCACACGGCACGCTCGCCGAAATCCCTCTTCGCTCGCTTCTGGAATCCGCCCAGGGCGAGAGGTCGACAGGTACCCTTACCCTTCGCAATGGCAACGGTGAGTCGACCGCGCTGTACTTTCTGTTCGGCCATCTCTTCCATGCTGAGGGCAACGGGAAGGCGGGCGACGACGCTGTCGTCAATGCGCTCGCCTGGACGAAGGGCGAGTTCGAGTTCGACGCCAAGGCGAAGCTGCCTGCAGACGAAACGGTCAAGGCCGGCATCCCCGAGCTCGTTCACGCGGCTGAGGCTGCGCCCAAAGACGCTCCGGCCCAGCCTGCACCTCCGCCCGCAGCCGAAGCCCAGCCTGAGCACCGAGACCAACCCGTATCGGAGAAGAAGGTTGACGCACCCCAGCCGAGACGAGGCGTGAAGCACAGACCACAGCCCAAGCATGGGCGCGAACCGATTCCGGTCCCGGCCGGACAGGTGATCTATGACTCGTTGAAGACCTCGTTCGTCGATTTCCCGCGCTTGATAACGACGCTGGAGAAAGAGGGCTACACCGGCTACGTCCGCCTCCTCACCGACGATGCAGCAGGCCTCATCCTCTTCCGAGAAGGCTCGGCACTCGAGTGTATGTACGACGGCGTTGGCGAGGCGCAGGGTCTTGTGCTCGGGAAGCAAGCGCTGCATCAGTTCAACGAAGACGTCACCGGCGGCCACGGCGTCCTCGACGTCGTCGGCCTTTCGCCCGAGCTCATCGATGGTCTCTACGAGCTCACCGTCTCCAAGCCCATGTACACCGAGCTCTACGCAGGCTGGGTGGACATGAAAGCGCTACTCAAGTTCTTGAGTGACCGCAAGCTGAGCGGGAGCGTGATGATCCGCGCCGGTGCCGGAACAGGCGTGATCATCCTTTCCGAGGGCGAGCTAGCGGGCGCGTACACGAGCGAGTCTCGCGACATCTCGGACAAGCCCGACCGCGCGCTTGCGCTTTGCGACGACCCCAATGCGATGATCGAGGTCAAGTCCGCGGACGCCACCAAGCATCCGCCGCTCGACGTCGACGAGGTCGTGTCGGGACAGAGGGCGGTGGCAGTGCGCAACCCGGCGCCAGCGCCGCCACCGGCCGCCGCGCCAGTGCAGCCCGCACCCGCGGCGCAGCAGCCACCGACGCAACAGTTTCCTGCCATCGCGACTCCGCCGCCGATGCAGACGCAGCCTCCCGTGCAGGCGCCGACGGCGACCTACCCCACGTTCCCGACACCGCAGTCCCCATCGGTCGCGCCGACCACACCGCCCGGCTCCGCCGGTGGTCCCCAGCTCGACTGGGGTTCGATCGTCGCCGAGTTGCAGGCCATGGCCGAGGACTCGCTGGGAAACCGCGCGCGAAAGGTCAAGGACATACTCGGCGCGGCTGATCCGTCGCTGCCCGGCATCGAAGGCGCGATCGACCAGGTGCCGAGCATCTCACTTCTGTTCGTCGACTCCTCGCGGCTCGAGCAGCTCGCGCAGGAGATGAGGGCGCGGCTCAAGTCACACCTCTAGTCGACGAGTGAAGTCGGCATCGATCGCCGCCGCGCTGCTCGTCCTCAGTGCGCTCACATCGTGCGGAGGCAGCCCGCCACAGATCGTCGATTACTCGCCAGAGCGTGGCGCGATCGACGTTTCGACCGCGGCCCCAATCCTGATCACGTTCGATCACGACGTGGACAAGAGCTCCGTCGAGAGCAGGCTGTCACTGCTGCCGGCAACCGGTGGCAACGTGGTGTGGCTGGGGCCGCGTTCGCTCGAGTACAAACACGCGACTCTGCAGCCCAGCAAGATCTATGAGGTGCTCCTGCTTGCGGGCTACAAGGACCTCACGGGCAACGCATATGCGCTTCGCCACCACTGGACGTTCACTACAGAGCGACCGCCCAATATCGCCTCATCGACACCCGCGAACAACGAGGTCGATGTGGATCCCGCGTCATATCTCGGCATCGATTTCACGCGTGAGATGGATGCCACGACGCTGGCAAGCGCGATCACCATCGAACCATCCGTGCCCTTTTCCGTCCGTCTCGATCCCACGGACGCGAAGCGAGCCGTCGTGGCGACAGACTCGCTCCTCGACCCCTCCACGACCTACTCCGTCGACGTGAGCATTGCCGCGCTCGACGCGCACGGCAATCAGCTGAATCGGAACCAGAGCTTCGTCTTCACCACCGGACCGTCGCGGCCTCTGCGCCATTGGGTCGCGTTCGCGACCGCTCTCGCGGACGGCTCCTCCGGAGGCGTGTGGATCGTCAACGAGTCCGGCTTCCCCCGCCGCGTTTTCGATGGACCATCGGTGCACGCGTTCAGCTGGTCGCCCGAAGGCTCGAGTCTTTTGATCCAGGGCGACGCGCTGAGCTGGTCCGCGTTCACACCCGGCGTCGGCTCGACGCAGCTCCCTTTCAAAGCCGTATGGGCGGCCGCGCTCGCGTCTGGGCTCGGGTACGTGTACATCGACACCAGCGGCACGCTCCACCGGCTGTCGGTCGACGGTGCGGACGAGGTCATCGCCACCAACGTTTCGGACGCAGCCAGCGCACCAAACGGCTTGCGGGTCGCGTACGTGCGGTCCTCCGGCTCGGTGTCGACCGTATGGGGTTACGACGTCGGCTTGCGGTCGCGATACGAGCTCGTTGTGGAAACCGGACCGCTGAGCGACCTCAGCTGGTCGCCTGCCGGCAACCGGATCGCCTACCTTCGTGAGGATCCAGGAGGCATCGCTCTGCGTGTGCGCGGCTTCACGGGGCAGGCGGCGACGACGACGGTCGCGACCGGAGACATAGGCCATCCCACCTGGTTACCCGACTCGACCCATCTTGTTTTCTCGGCGGGCGTCACAACCTCAAGCGGCCAGCAGCGAAAGGCGTTTCTCGTGAATACGATTGCCCCGCCGGCCGCCTTGACCGCAGCCCTGGCGATCCCTTCATCTCCCATCGACGTGGCGGACCCAGTCCCTTCGCCCGACGGCCACCAGATCGCCTTTGTCAGCCAGAACCAGGTGTGGATGATGAATGCGGATGGGACGAGGCCGACGGCGCTGACGCGGTTCGACAGCGCGTCGTTTCCCTACTCCTGTCTGACTCCAGCCTGGACGCGACTCTAGTCGCGTCCGATATTCAGCTGGTCGCGACTTTGAGCGTTGTCGATCGCGTCGTCGAATAAAGCCTCGAGACGGTCAGCCGTGCGCGTCCACGAGAACCGCTGCGCGAGCATGCTGGCCCGGCGACCCATCTGCTGCGCGAGCTCATGATCCGCGAGCAGCCGGCCGATGCGATCGGCGTACTCAGCGGGATCGTCGCCGTCGATGAGGTAGCCGCTGACCCCGTCGCGCACCACCGAGCGCAGTCCGGGGACGTCTGAGGCGACGACCGGGCAGCCACAGGCCTGCGCCTCCAATCCCACGAGCCCGAAGGACTCGCTGTAAGAAGGCATCACGCACACGTCGGCGGCGGAGTAGAAGTACGGCAGCTCGTGATGCGCCACCGAACCCAGGAAGTCGACGCGATCCCGCACCCCGAGCGTTGATGCGATCGCCTTCAGGCGCTCCTTCTCACTTTCGTCGCCATCGCGGCTGTCCTCGCCCAGAACCACCAGGCGCAGATCTGGATTTGCGCGGTCGCTGAGCAGCGACAGGGCGCGGATCGCGATGTCGACACCCTTCAGTCGTTCCAGCCGGCCCACGAAAAGGACGAGCGGCCCACCAAATCCGATCTTCCGCCGCGCCTCGGCCCGATCGAGGGGCCGGAAGGTTGCGAGGTCGACTCCAGGCGGGACGATGAAAACGCGATCCGCGTTCGCGCCATAAGCGTTGACCAGCTCCTCGCCTTCGTCAGGTGTCGAAACGATGAGCAGGTCGGCCTGTTGCGCGATCTCACTCTCGACACGGATCCGGGCCGCGGGCTCAGGACGCGCGCCACTGGCAAGGTGCTGATTCTTGACCAGGCCCAGAGTGTGCGCGACGTGCGCCCAGCCGGCGGCCAGCTGCGGCCTCAGAAGGCAAGCGACCTCTCCTGAAAGCCAGTAGTGGGAAAACAGGAGGTCGTACTGGATTCCCTCGCGTGCTGCGAACGAGGCGACCCTGGAGGCGAACGCCGGCACCTGGTTGAGGAGGGAGTACTTGTCGAGTCCCATGCCAGCCGGCAGGTAGACCACCCGAGAGAGGGGCGCCAGCGCCTCGATCGCGGGATCGTCGGGCGACTGCAGCCGCGTGAACACGTCCGTGGCGATGCCCCGGTCGCTGAAGGCGCTGCAGACCTCACGCACGTAGACGTTGAGGCCGCCGTTGGCGTTTTGGCCCAGGGATGCGGTCGGGGAGGTATGCATGGCAATGACCGCGATTCGCCGTCGCGAGCTGCGGTCGAGGGTCAATCGGGACTGATCAGCCACGGTATGCCGATCTCGCGTCGAGCCAGCGCCTCGAGACGCAGCAAAACCCGGAACGTGAGACCGGCGAACAACAGCCCATACCGCCTTAAAACGTACGCGGTTCCCGGGTATTCCCGCTCAAGGGGCGCCAACCCCATCCGGTTATCATTTTTCCGGCATGCACCTCGTCAAGGGGTTCAAAGTCTCCGCCCTGGTCGCCATCGCGGTCCCGGCCGTGCTCGCGCTCACCGCGATCACCACCCTGGCGGACGCTTCGCCTGCCAACACCGCCCTGCCGGGCGACCCCACCCGAGGCGCCACGCTTTACCTGCAGAACTGCACCAGCTGCCACGGTGTGAACCTGGAAGGGGGCATCGGCGCGGTGCTCAATCCGATCGACAAGCTCCCCGGGGTGGCCAATCCGCTCGACGCCAACTTCCTCATCGACATCATCACGAACGGCCGCAAGCCTCAACCGGGTGACCCCAAGCAGATTGCGATGCCGCCGCTAGGCGGCAACCCCAACCTGACCGCCCAGGACGTCAAAGACATGGCCGCTTACATCATCCAGCAGAACCAGCTCGGCGCCGGGAACGCGCCGCTGGCGCCTAACGAGCTGGCCAAGCGAACCATGACCTGGGTCGGCATCGGCATCATCGGCATGCTTTTCATCACGTACCTGCTGGCCCAGTACAACATGCGGTGGATCGCTCGCCGAGCAGCGGCGCGGCACAAGAAGTAGGCGCCCGGCCGGCGGAAGCAAGCCCTCGTCCCGCGGCGCCACCCATCCCGACGCCGAAGGGCGGCGCACCCAGGGTTCTGATCCTTTTCAGCGACACCGGTGGCGGCCATCGAGCAGCCGCGCGGGCACTGACCGACGCCTTGAAGCTGCTCGATCGCACCTCCGTGGTGACGGTGGCCGATCCGCTCATCTCGCAAGGCCCCACCGTCGTGCGGCGGCTCGCGTCGCTTTATTCGCCCATGATCCAACGGTCGCGAGTGGCCTGGGGTGCCGTGTATCACTCGAGCAACACCAAGGCGACCTTTGCGGCCATCCGCGCTGTCTTCGGGCCCGGCGTGCGCAAGGCGATCGCGGACCTTCTTCACGAGCATGACCCCGATGTCGTGCTCTCGGTGCATCCACTGCTGAACCAGGTCGCGCACCAGGCCATCCAGAAAAGCGGGCGCCCGCGCGCGCTGATGACGGTGATCACCGACCTTGTCGATTTCCACCGAGGCTGGACCTTCAGCAAGGCCGACCTGGTCGTGGCGCCGACGGAACTCGCACGCAAAGTTGCGCTCCGCCGCCGCGTGCCCGCGGATCGCGTCAAGCTGCTCGGGCTGCCGGTCGACCTTCGCTTCCGTCCTCCAGCGCCAGGCGAGCAGCGCGCGCTGCGCCGGCGATATGGTCTCGACGAGACCCGATTCACGGTCCTGGTCATGGGCGGCGCCGCCGGGGTGGGCAACCTGGTCAAGCAAGTCCGCGTCCTCGGTTGGGAGCCGCACCAGTGGCAGGTAGTCGCGGTTTGCGGTCGCAATGAGAAGCTCCGGCGACGTCTCGCGCGCGTGCGCTTCGCGACCCCGACCCTGATCCTCGGCTTCGTCGATTTCATGCCCGAGCTGATGCGGGCGAGCGACGTCATCGTCACCAAGGCCGGCCCTGGTGCGATCGCTGAAGCCCTCGCGACCGGCGTCCCGGTGCTGATCACCGGCTTCCTACCCGGACAGGAATCACCGAACGTGGACTTCGTCGTCGAGGCGGGCTTTGGCGCCTTCACCCCCAAAGAAGAAGACTTGCTCGACGAGGTGCGGGTGCTCGCCGAAGGTGGGCCTACATGGCAAGAGATGTCACGCAAGGCCGCCGAGCTGGCGCACCCCTACGCTTCTTCCGACATCGCGCGCGAATGCCTGCTCCTGGCAGCGCGCTACAGGGCTTCCGCGCACACTAGACGGTAGGGACACAGGCGGCATCGCCGCCGATCGGGGCGTGCGTCGAAGCGTCCGGATCGCACACCTTCGGCCGCCTCCATCCCCTGCTGCGTCGCGACGGCCAGCAGCGGACCCGTGCGATCGACGCGGACCGATTCGCCTGAGGCCAGGTAAACCATCTCGAGCTCGATGGGATCGAGCTTCAGCGCAGAGGCCGCGCCCAGCGCGTACAACGCCACCTGAAGGTCGCGGCGGCCGCGGGTCACTGGCCGGCCCGACTTGTAGTCGATGATGCGCCAGCCGTCAGCCGTGCGGTCGATGCGGTCGATCACGCCGTTGAGCATCCAGCCGTCGACGGCGATGGTGAACGCCTGCTCGAGGTACTCAGGCTCGGCGTTCAGGCCGCCTTGTTTGCGATATGCCTCCAGCTGCGCTGCGCCATTGCGCTCGAAGGTCGGCGCTCGACGCGCATCGGGAAAGGCGGTTTCCTTCCAGACCTCGCGATGCGTCGAGCGCAGCATCGGCGCAGTGATGTCGGCGCCGCCCCGCCTCGCCTCTCCGGCGCGCCGCAGCGTCTCGTGCAGAATCGCGCCCTGGACGGCCTCGGCGGTCTGGACCGCGGGCAGGCGCTGCACGTGGCGATACCAATACTGCCGTGGGCAATCGAGATACATGGCAATGCTGGAGTAGGAAAGCACTAGATCCCCCTCTCCCCTCCGGGGCGATGGTTGGGGAGCGGGGCGTGGGCTGGCGGGGAAGTCTCGCTGGGCAATGGTGCGCCCGCCGGCCGCCTTAACCTCCTCCAGAAATCTCGAATCCCGCCACCTCCGCCCCCCTTCGTAATGCGACGAGCGGGTGAGATAGAGAAGGCGATGTGCGCGCGTCATGGCGACGTAAAGAAGGCGGCGCTCTTCGGCGACCACGTCCTCCTTTCCGCGCACGAGGGGTTCCAGCACCGCCGCCGGCAGCTCGAACCTCGGTGACCGCCCCGACTGCGGCAGCCTGCCCTCGACAAGACCCGGCACGAAGACGGCTTCGAACTCAAGCCCTTTGGCCTGGTGGATGGTCATGACCTGGATCGCGTCGCCGACACCCTCCACCTCGGCCGGGCGCTCGTCTTCCTGAGATAGAAGGATGAGGTCGAGGCGGCGCATGTATGCCTCGAGCGAACGGTCGACCGAGGTTTCGCAGAACTCCGCCATCAGCTCGGCAAATCGACTCACGTTGGCGACGGCTTGTGCGCTCGCGCCGTCGAGGTAGCGCGTGCCCTGCATGAGCTCGAAGAAGAGGTCACGAACGTCAAGGACGGCGGATTGAGCATGTAGCTCGGCCAGCAGACCCGCGAAAGCCGACGCCGGTTCCCATTTCATCATGGCCTCAAGCGGAGGCAACTCCATGCGGTCGCGAAGCGTTGAGAGCGCCGGATCCGGATCCAGGCACAGCGGGGGACGGGTGAGGGCGCGCGCCAGGGCCACCAGGTCGTTCGGGTCTCTCAAGACTCGCAGGAGCGCGATCACATCTTTGATCTCGGGGCGATCGTAGAAACCGTGGCCGCCGCTCACGACGTGCGGCGTTCCGTGCGCTGACAGTGCTTCTGCGATCGGCCGCGCGATGGCGTTCGTGCGGCACAGGACCGCGATCGAGCCGGGGGCCAACCCAGATGCGATCAGGCGCTTCGCCTCGAGCGCGATTGCGTCCGCCTCGGAGGATCCGTCCGGGCACGCCCACACCTCGACTCTTTCACCCGAAAGGCTCGACCGCAGAAGCTTGGGCAGACGTTCGGCGTTGTTGCCGATTAGCGCGGACGCCGCCGCCACGATGCGACGCGAGCTGCGGTGGTTCCGTCCGAGCGTGACCGTGTGCGTCGCGGGAAAAGCGGCCATGAACCGCTCGAGGCTCGCACGCGAAGCGCCTCTGAATCGATAGATGCTCTGGTCGTCGTCGCCGACCACGAAGGGTTGGGCCCCGCCGGCGATCAGCTCGACGAGGCGCTCCTGAGCCAGGTTCAGGTCCTGGTATTCGTCGACGAGCACGTGCGGGTAGCGGTTGCGATACGCCTCGAGCAGCGCCGGTCGCTCGGCGAACATCTTCACCGCCAGCGTCAGCAAATCTTCGAAATCCAGCAGCCTTTCCTTGCGGCATCTGCGCGCGTAAGCGCGAAACAGCCGGACGCACGCTCGCATGAGCTCTGCCTTTTCGCGGTCCTCAGCATCCTTCGCCCAGGCTTCGAGCCGCTCGAGCGGAACCAGCTCTTGCTTGAGCCGCTCGAGCATCTGCAGCGCCGGCGCCACCAGGTCGTCCGGCCGATCGTCGCCCGTCAACGCAAGGTCGCCCAGCTCCCACATCAGCTCGCGAGCGAGGATCCAGCGGTCGGCTCCGGTGACGATCCGGAAGCCCACGGGCACGCCGATCGACCGTCCATCGGCTCGCAGCCACGCGAGGGCAATGGCATGAAACGTTCCTACCGCCGGCGCGCTCGCGCCGATGAGCTCCTCGATTCGCTCGCGCATCTCGGCCGCGGCGCGGTCGGTGAAGGTCATGACGAGGATCGAGCTGGGCGACACGCCACCCATAACCAACCGGCGGAACCGCTCGGCGATCACCGCGGTCTTGCCGGTGCCCGCACCCGCGACCACACGCACGGGCCAGCGGCCGATGGTCGCTGCCGCACGTTGTTCCGCGTCGAGCCGGATCACTCGACCGCCGAGGAACGCCCGATCCTCACCCGAAGCGTCCGCACCCGCCGGCCGAGCTGCATGCCGTTGAGGCGCTCCACGATGACCTCGGTATCCAGCCGCAGTTGGTGGGCCAGCGCAGGGCTGGACGTGGTGATCAGGAGGGTCCCGGATTTGAGCTCGACCTCATCGCACAACCGGGCCGGTTCGGAGCCGATCACGGCGCGGAACGCGGCCGCCACCTGCGTCCCGAGCAGCCGCCCTCCGCCGGGCTGCTTGCGCAGGACGCGAGGGAGGATATTGCCCACCTTATCCACAGGGCTTGACCTGTCCGGCCTCAACGCTCCAGACGGTCGCGCCGGCGATCAAATCCGGAGGAAACGGGCCCACGTCGACCGATGTGATCACGACCTGGCCGCCGCTTCCGACGTGGCGCAGAAGCGCCCCGCGCCGCTCGAGGTCGAGCTCCGAGAGCACATCGTCCAGCAAGAGCACGGGCCGCTCGCCCGTGCGCCTGGCGACCAGCTCGGCCTCGGCCAGTTTCAGGCTGACCACGGCGGTGCGCTGCTGGCCCTGCGAGCCGTAGCCGCGCGCGTCGCGGCCGCCGAGCAGCACACGCAGGTCGTCCCGGTGCGGACCGACGCTGGTGACGCCCCGGCGCAGGTCTTCCGCGAGCGAGTTATGCACAGCCTGCCCCAGGTCATCCGGCGGGCGCAAGTATTCGATCTCGAGGTGCTCTCCGCCCCCGATCTCCGAGTGGCACCGGGCAGCCGCGGGCGCCAGCTCGCGCACGGCCGACGCCCTTGCTCGCACGACTTCCGACCCCACCCGCACCAGCTCCGCGTCCCAGATCTCGAGGGCGCCCGTCTGCTCCTCGCCGGCGGAGATTCTTTTGAGCAGGCTGTTCCTCTGCTCGAGGATCCGCCGCAGACCGGAGAGAGCTCGGGCGTATCCCGGCTCGACCTGCACGAGGAGCTGGTTGAGGAACCGACGGCGCTGGTCCGGACCAGCTTTGATCAGCCCGAGGTCGTCGGGCCAGAAGAGCGTGACCCGGAAGTGGCCGGGGAGGTCGAACGCCCTCTTCCTGGCGCCGTCGACCTCGATGGTGCGGCGCGCACGATCTCCTTCCACGTTGAGAGCGATGGTCAGCTCCATCCGGCGGCCGGCGCTCTCGACGTCGGCCTCGATGCGAGATGCAGGTGCAATCGGGCCGACCAGCTCGAGCTCGCGGCGCGCACGCGGCGAGGCAGAGAGGGCCAGCATCGCGACGGCCTCGAGCATGTTCGTCTTGCCCTGGCCGTTGGCGCCGACGAACACATTGACCCCGGGCTCCATCGAGATGTCGAGGTGGGCGTAGTTGCGGTGATTCCTGAGCTGGAGGCGCCGGAGCAGCAACGAAACCTAGGACATGGCCACCCGCACGGGCATGATCACGTAGAGGTAGTGCTCCTTGCCCGGCGGTCGGAGCAGGCCGGGGCTGAGGGGTCCGTCGAACAGCAGCTCGACCTCGTTCTCGCCGAGAACGCCCAACGCATCCAGGACGTATCGGGCGTTGAACGCGATCTGAATGTCGGAGCCCTCGACATCGGCCGCCATCTCCGCCCTGCTGTCGCCGACCTCGTTGGTGGTCGCGGACAGGACCAGCGAGCCCGGTTGCGCTTTGACCCGGATCACGTTCGCGCTGTCCCGGGCGAACAATGAGACGGCCCGCACGGTCTGTGTCAGCTCCGCAGTGGAGACCTTGACCGTGGTTGAGCTCTTACTGGGGATAACCTGTGCATAGTTGGGATACTTTCCGTCGATCAGGCGGGAGGTCAGCTCGGAGCTCCCAGCTTTGAAGAAGATCTGGTTGCGAGCTTTGGAGATGATCACCTCCACTCGGCCGGGCTCACCTTTCAGCACCCTCGAGAGCTCAGCCAGCGCACGCGCCGGCACGATCAGGCTCGCCTCGAGGTCGCCGGCCCCGGCCACACCCAGCTTGCTCACGGCAAGGCGATGGCCATCTGTGGCCGCCAGCGTCAGGCCGCCGCCATGAACCTGGACGAGCACTCCGGTGAGCACCGGGCGCGCCTCGTCTGTGGAGGCAGCCATCTGGGTCTGCTCGACAGCCGTCACCAGGTCGTCGAGCGCAACCTCGATGCGATCGCCCTCGTCGGGCCGCGGTCCCGGCGGAAATTCCTCGGCTTCGATGCACTTGATGTGGGTGTCGAAGCGCGCGCAGCGCAGGTTCAGCGATTGCGTCGCTCCGTCGAGTGTCATCTCGAGATCCTGGTCTGGGAGTGTGCTCACGAAATCGGTCAGCAGGCGCGCCGGCGCGGTGGTGCTGCCTTCCATCGATACTTCGGCGGGCACGAGCTTCCGGATGCCAATCTCGAGGTTGGTCGCCGTCAGCGCGAGGCCTTCCGAGGTGGTCTCGATCAGGATGTTGTTGAGGATGGGCAGGGTGGTGCGGCTCGAGATTGCGCGTGAGACGATCTGCAGTGCCTGGCCTAGAACTGCCGGCCTGCACGTCACTTTCATCTGAGCTTCGATAGCTTTGGCTTTCAAGACAGTTGTCCCCCGTACATAGTGTTTCTCTTAATAGAGAAGTCTCGTAGTCCATAACAGTAAGCGCTGTGCAGAGTGTGGATGTCGAGAGTCTTTACAGATCGCGGGGAGTGGGGGATAAGCTCGGGATAAGCTCGGTCCGGGGCGGCGCGACCTGTTACTCCGCTGGGGACGAATCGCCCTCGGTTCGAATCTCCGACGTTTCTCCCGCCCCATCCGGCACAACCTGTGGACAGCCGCATCCCTCTCCTCATCACTGTGCGTAAAGACGCTCTCTGATCGCCTGTACCTCGTACCTCAACCTCTCGTCTTCCTTAAGCTCGTTAGCGATCTTCTCGATGGAGTGAAGTGCGGTCGTGTGATCGCGGCCTCCGAAGGCCTTGCCGATGGCGGGCAGCGAAGATGGAGTCTCTTCGCGGACGAGGAACATCGCTACCTGTCGTGGAAAGACGATGTGCTTGTCCCGCCGCTTGCCCTTCATGTCGTCGAGGGTGACGTTGTAGTAGTCGGCGACCAAGGCCTGTATGCGCTCGACGTTGATGGGCTTGCGAGTGCCGGCGGGAATGATGTCGGCGAGGAGACGTGCCGCCTCCTCTGCGTCGACCGGACGCTGGTGGACTGCTGCAAACGCTTGCACCCGGGTGAGCGCGCCTTCCAGCTCACGGATGTTGCGCTGCACCTTGTGGGCGATGAAGCTCAAAACATCTTCCGGCACGAGGCTGCTGTTGTCGCCGAGCTTCGAGTGGAGGATGGCGAGGCGGGTCTCGAAGTCGGGGGACTGGATGTCCGCGATCAATCCCCATTCGAAACGCGACCGCAGCCTGTCCTCGAGAGTCGGGATCTCTTTTGGCGGGCGGTCCGACGATATGACGATTTGCTTGTTGATCTCATGGAGCGCGTTGAAGGTGTGGAAGAACTCTTCCTTAGTCCGGTCTTTGCCGGCGAGGAACTGGACGTCGTCGATGAGCAGCACGTCGACGGTGCGGTACTTGTGGCGGAACTCACCCATGCGCGCGGTGGCGATCGAGCTGATCACCTCGTTGGTGAACTGCTCGGAAGTGAGATAGACGACGCGCTTGCGCGGAAAGCGGTCGTGGACCTCGTGACCGATTGCGTGCATCAAATGGGTCTTGCCGAGACCTACGCCTCCATACAGGAAGAGCGGGTTGTAGCTGTCACCGGGAGCTTCAGCGACCGCTTTGGCGGCCGCGTGAGCGAACTGCGAGTTGTGCCCGACCACGAATGATGAGAACTTGAACCGGGCATTCAGCTCAGACGGGGTGATGATCGGAGCATCGGGTGTTGCGTCGACGCCATTCTCGTGGCCGTTGTCGCCGTTGGGGACGAGATCGCCGTCGGCGTTGACCAGCTGCGGGCGATGGCCGGTCGGGGAGATCACGAAGTCGATGTTGACCTCTGATCCGGTAACCGCCTGGAGTGTTTCCTGGATGAGCCCTGAGAAGCGGTCCTCGAGCCAGTCTTTGGCCAGCTTGCTGGGGACGCCGATGCGGAACGTGCCGCCATCAGCGGAGACGACCGACGTGTTCTTCAGCCACATGTCGTAGGTCCGCTTGGCGAGTTGGAACCGGAGCTCCTCCTGCACCTGCGACCAGATCTGGTCCTGGTTCACGTCACGAATTCCCTTGCGCCGGCGGGCCAGTCTCACTGCCGGCTCGCGCCATAAATGGCTGGGGGCAAAAGGCCGCCGCCTTTTGCAAATGCTGTGGACAACCTGGGGTCAAAAACACCGGCCATCTCCTCCTGCTCCCTCGCCCGCGAGGCAAACCTTGTATTGCGTGCCCGCGAGCACAGGTTCAATCGAAGCTCCACCATCTCGAGCTCCGTCGCCTTGGCGCCTGTGGAAAAGAACGGACCGGATTTCCACAGGTTGGCGGCGCCGACCTGTTCGAAATCCCACATCCGGTCTGATCCGAAACCTGGAAGCGGTATTGTGACGTTAGGCTAGCGGTGACTGGGATGGTGGGTGAGTGCGTTTAGCGCGACCTGTACTGGATTGGTTCTGCTGCAGGGACCCTGTCTGCTTCCGGGCGGGGATTGTAACAAAGGCTCGGGTGGGCCGCAAGGCATTGCGCCCGATGGATGAGGTGATAGAAGCGGTATCACGGTTGTGAGAGCCGCCGTCGGCTACACTACCGCGGTTCCATCAGGCTCCAGCCACGGGGGATCCCTCCATCAAGCGAACCTATCAACCCAAGAAGCGCTACCGCCGCCGGGTGCACGGCTTCCTTCGCCGCATGGCCTCGCGGGGCGGCGCCCGAGTGGTGCAAAACCGCCGTCGGAAGGGGCGCCAGCGCCTCACTCCGTAAGCGGGACGTTTCGGCGTTGAAGCGGCGTTTTCGGCTTCGCCGGCAGTCAGATTTCCAGGCGGTGATCGCGGGCAAGCGCGTGTTCACGGGGCGCGCACTCGTCGCTTTTGCCGTTCCCACCACTGCCGCTCAGAGTCGCGTCGGAGTCACCGTGAGCCGGAACGTCAAGAGCTCCGTCAACCGGAATCGGGCTCGCCGGCGGCTCCGCGAGGTTGCGCGCGACCGGTTGCTTGGCCCTGATTCGCCGCTCCAGGGAGTGGGAATACGATATGACGTGGTTCTGATCGCTCGCCCCGCCGCGCTCGAGCTGCCTTTTGCAGACCTCCAGGATGACGTGGACCAGGCCGCGCTCAGGCTCTCCAGGTTGAATTCATGACGGCGGTCCTGCTGGCAATGATCCGCGGCTATCAGATGACGTTCTCGAAGATCCTTCCCCCTTCGTGTCGCTACTACCCGTCCTGTTCCCACTACACATACGAGGCGGTGGAGAGGTACGGCTGGCTCCGGGGCGGCTGGATGGGCGCCGTGCGCATCGCGCGGTGCCATCCATTTGCCAAGGGCGGCTACGATCCTGTTCCTTGATCACTCGTTTACTGGGGGAAGACTGACATCTACCTGAGCTCCGCCTTCGGCGGCATCTTCGATATCTTCCTGCCCCTCAACCGTCTGTGGGTGACGCTCGTCGAGCAGCCGCTCGCCTCGTTCCTCCTCTATCTGTTCACGCACCTTTCGGCGGTTCCGATCATCAGCTCGATCGGCGCGTACGGCGTTGCGATCATCATCCTGACGGTCCTGATCCGTCTGGCCCTGTCGCCGTTGACGCAGTTCCAGCTGGTGACGCAGCGCAAGACGATGGTCGAGCAGCGCAAGCTCGCGCCCCAGGTAGGGGAGCTGCGCAAGAAATACAAGAAAGATCCGCAGAAGCTGAACGCGGAGATGATGAAGCTCTACCAGGAGCACGGCGTCAACCCGCTCGGAGGCCTGGTCGGCTGCCTGCCGCTCGTCGTCCAGATCCCAATCCTGACGGCCCTTTACTACGTGTTTCAGGGTTTCGCGAAGGCCGGCCATCCACCGCAGCCGTTCCTGTTCGTGCCCAACCTCAACGACATCCCGATGCAGCACACGCTGTTCACCGGCCTGCCGATCCCCTCACCTGAGTTCCTGATCTTTCCGCTGTTTGCGGCGATCACCACGTTCGTGCAGTCGAAGATGCTGCAGCAGCCGCCGCCGGTCAACCCGACCGAGCAGGAGCTCCAGACCCAGCAGATGCAGCGGACCATGGTCTGGCTGTCGCCGCTGATGATCGGCTACTTCGCCCTGCAGGTTCCCGCCGGCCTGGGGCTGTACTGGTTTGTGGGGAACCTGGTCAGTATCATTCAGCAGTACTTCGTGGTCGGTTGGGGAAACCTGTTTCCGAAGCGGGGTGGAGGGGGGCCGGCGCAGACGGTCGCGATCAAAGGCGGGGGCGGTCCGAAAGATCGCGGACCCAGGCCGAGCCTGAAGCCCGCGCCGCAGAACGGACCGAGGCCCAGGAGGCCGAAAAAGTGAGCAAAGTCGTGGGGGCAGTCCGATGAAGTCAGCAGAAGGCCGCGGCCGAACCCTCGACGAAGCCGTCGACGCGGCTTTGATCGAGCTTGGCGAAAGCCGCCGGAACGTGGACGTGCGGGTCATCAGCGAAGGACCCGAGGAGACAGTCGTCGAGGTCAGCGTCATCGATCACACGGCGCCGTCTCTGGGTGTCGGGGCGCCCACCAACGGCAAGGCGGACGTCGCGCGCTCGCTGGTCGAAGGATTGCTGAAGCACATGGGCGTTCGGGCTCAGGTCACCGTGCGCACCGGCACGGATCCGATCACTCTCGACATCAGCGGCCGCGACCTGGGCGCGTTGATCGGCTGGCGGGGCGAGACGCTGCGTGCATTGCAGTCGGTGACGAACGTAATGCTCGGCAGGCATCTGGCCGAGGGCGAGCGCGTGATCGTCGACGTCGAGCGCTACCGACAGCGTCGTGAGCACACCGTGCGCGAGATCGCGCTGCGGGCCGCCAGACAGGTGAAGATGACGGGCGACGCCATCACCCTCGATGCCATGCAGGCATTCGAAAGGCGCGCGATTCACCTCGCCCTGCAGGACGATCCAGACGTCGGCAGCTCGAGCATCGGCGAAGAGCCGGACCGCCGGGTGGTGGTCGGACCGCGCAAGCCAGCGGGTAGCTGATCCAATGCCCGGCCGGGCCGCGGCTGAGCGGGTCCGGAAGGCGATCGCGTTGGTGAACGCAGTCGCGGACGGCGCGGGTGACGAGGACATCACACCGACGGAAATCGCTGAAGCGATCCGGGACTGTCTAGAGCTGCGCGAGATCGAGCAGGGATCGAACGTGCGCAAGTACCTGGGTGAGGCGCTCGACGCGGTATCCGACGGAATGCCCGCGGATTTCGTAGCGATGACCCTCTACGCCGCGCTTGGCGCGCTCGGGGAGAGTAGCTGACACTCCACCGAGTTCACGAGCTGGCGGGCGGGGCGAAACTGGTAGCCGCGGCGATGCCCGAACGTCTATCGGCGAGCATTGTCTTCATGTTTGGCGGCGGTTCGAGGCTTGAGGACGAGCGCTACGCGGGCGTGTCGCATTTTATCGAGCACCTTTTCTTCAAAGGCACCCAGAGAAGGCCGACGTCGAAGGAGATCGCCGATGCCATCGAAGGTGTCGGCGGCTTCGTCAACGCTTCCACCGACAAAGAGCTGACCGCCTACTGGACGAGAGTGCCTGCCGAGCATGTAGAACTCGGCCTTGATGTGCTCACCGACATCGTTTCCAACTCCAAGCTCGCGCCGGCGGACGTCGAGCGCGAGCGGATGGTGATCCTTGAGGAGCTGCGCATGTACCAGGACCAGCCGCAAGAGTTCGTCCAAAACCTGTTCGACGAGATCATGTGGCCGGATCATCCGCTGGGGCGCGATATCGCCGGCACCGAGCAGTCGGTCGCACGACTGACCCGGGACGACATCCTCGAGTACGCGAGCGCGCATTACCGGCTGCCGAACCTGGTCATCGGCGCGGCGGGGGCGTTCGATGAAGGCGACGTGGTAGCGATGGTCGGTTCGCGATTGACGCTGCCGGCCGACCCCGATGGGCTTCTGGCGCCGTCGTTGCCGGCGCCACTGCTCGAGCCACGAGTGCTCATGCGACGGCGGCGGACGGAGCAAGCGCACATTTGCCTGGGTGTTCGCGCGTTGAGCTATCTGCACCCCGACCGATTTGCGCTCGATCTGTTGAACACCGTGCTCGGTGAGGGGATGAGCTCGCGGCTGTTCCTGAACATCCGCGAACGACTCGGGCTGGCGTACGACGTGCACAGTTTCACGCAAAAGCATCGCGACACCGGCCTCCTCGGCGTGTACCTGGGTGTCGATCCTAAGAACGCGGTCGCGGCCGTCAATGCCGTGATCGCGGAGATGAACGCTCTATGCGATCACGAGCTCAACGAGGAAGAGCTCGGGCGGGCGAAAGAATTCACGAAGGGCCGCCTGCGGCTCGAGCTCGAGAGCACGAACGGGGTCTCGTTCTGGCTCGCATACCAGGAGCTGCTGATTGGATCGATCAAGACGATCGAGGAGGAGGTGGCGCTGGTGGACGCCATCACCGCAGCGGAGGTGCGGCGCGTCGCCAATGAGGTGTTGAGGACGCCGATGCAGATGGCGGTGATCGGCCCCTTCGCCAAGGATGCCTCGTTCAGGGCCGCGGTTGGCGCTTAGCGGCTGCTCTCGTACTCAGCCCACGGCGGCGGAGCCGCTCTGCACCGTGGGCACCTGGGAGTAGATATTGCCGAAATGGTCGACGGGCCAGATGCGGAACCAGGCGCGTCCGTCGATGCGGTCGCGGCCTATGGGTCCGAAGATGCGCGAGTCCTGCGATCGGTTGCGGTTGTCCCCCATGACGAAGTACTGATCCTGCGCCATGATGCAGCCGTCAAGGTTGCCACATTGATCCCATGAGGTGTTCGCGGTCCAGGCCTCGGGCAGGTACGGCTCCACAAGTCGATGGCCGTTGATGTAGACGATCGAATCTCGGATCAGGAGGCGCTCGCCGGGAAGCGCGATGATGCGCTTGATGAAGTCCTTGGAGTTGTCGGTGGGCGGACGCAGGATGATGATGTCGCCGCGCTGTGGAGCGTGTAGGCGGTAGTCGATCTTGTCCGCGATCAGGTAATCGTTGTTGTCGAGCGTCGCGAACATCGACAGGCCCTCGACGTGCACCGTTTGCACCGCGAAGCTGATGCCGAAGTAAAGGATGACCGCGAGCACGATGACCTCGGCAAGCTCGCGTAGGATCGAGCCGGTCGCTGTGCGTGGTTGATTCGCCGCGACTGCGGGCTGTTGGGGGGCGGCCATTGAGTTTTAGGAGACGAGCTTAGCGCAGACCCGTTCCAGCTCTTCCTGACTTGAGTACCGGAGCTCTACCGTCCCTCGTTTGAGACTGCCGGTGATCTTGACCGGGACACCAAGCTGCGACTCGGCCGCGGCGGCCAAGCGACGAAGTTCCGATGGAGCGCCGCTGCGCGGGACACGGCGCGGCTTGTAGGTCCTCACCCAGTTCTCGGTCTGGCGCACAGAAAGTCTCTTCGCGATCACGACCTTGAGTCCATGCTCCTGGGCAGCCTGGCTTTCCAACGCGATCAGGGCGCGGGCGTGGCCGGCGGTGATGGCGCCGGCGGCGACCGAGGATTGCACTGCTGCGCAGCCGCCGAGCAGGCGTAGAGATTGGGTTACAGAGACGCGATGCTTTCCAATCCGCTGCGCGACCTCGTCATGAGTGAGGCTGAACTCTTCGGTGAGGCGTTTGAGCCCGCGAGCTTCTTCGATCGGGTCGAGGTCGGCACGCTGGAGGTTCTCGATCAAGCCGAGCACCAGCTGCGCGTCGTTGCCGGTGTCGCTGCGCACGACCGCAGGCACCGAGTTGAGGCCCGCGAGCCGAGCGGCACGCCATCGTCTCTCTCCCGCGATCAGCTCGTAGCCGTCGATGCTCCTGCGGACGAGGAGCGGCTGCAGCACGCCGTGCTGGCGTATCGATTCGGCCAGCTCGCCCAATGGCTCGGCGTCGAAGCGCGAGCGGACCTGCTGATGCGAGGGGCGGATCTGGTCGACCGCAATCATCTGCGGCACCATCGCCTCACCCTCACGCGACATCGGGATGAGCGCGTTGAGTCCGCGGCCGAGACCGCGCAATGGTGATGGGCTCATCGTTCCAACAGCTCCTTTGCCAGGGCGCGATATGCGGCCGCGCCCCGCGATGATGGGTCGTACTGGATTACTGACTTGCCGTGACTCGGTGCCTCGCTGATCCGGACGTTGCGGGGGATGAGCGTCTTCAGCACGTGTGTGGGATGCGAGCGCCGGACCTCTTCGAGAACGTCCCACGAAAGCGTGGTGCGCCCATCGAATTGGGTCATCAAAATTCCGGCAACCTCGAGCCTTGGATTGAGGCGCGAGCGCACGAGTTGATGCGTGTAGAGGAGATGCCTCAATCCTTCGAGGGCGAAGTATTCGCACTGGGTAGGGATGAGCATGCTGGTCGCGGCGGTGAGGGCGTTGAGAGTGAGCAGCCCGAGGGATGGTGGGCAGTCGATGATCACGCACTCGATTGCATCGGGCACCGATGCGATCGCCTTGCTCAGACGGGTCTCGCGTTCGTCGAGCGATGCGAGCTCGATCTCGGCGCCGGCGAGATCGATGTGCGAGGGCACGAGGCTCAGCAGAGGCACTGCGGTCTCCACCATCACTTCGTCCACCGAGGCATCGCCGGCGAGGAGCTGGTAGATGGTGCCGCGCACTCGCGCCGGATCGAGTCCGAGGCCGGAGGTGGAGTTGGCCTGGGGGTCGAGATCGATGAGCAACACGGGATGGCCGAGCTCCGCCAGCGCGGCGCTGAGGTTGATGGCGGTGGTCGTCTTGCCGACGCCCCCCTTCTGGTTGACGACGGCGAGGACGGTTGTCCGGGTGGTAGCCAACATCTTGGGGTCAGAGCGAACTACCGCTCCTATATCTGGGGCCATTCAGCGGAATTGTAGCCTTAGGGGTCGGTGGCTGACTACCGGGTCTGTTAAGGCCCGCGATCGCCCGACCCCACCCTTTGGGGGCCCTCCCTGTCCCGGTGCGGCCCCTCCCCCGCCTCGCACCTTACCGGCCAACCTAGATGTTCGATCTGACTCCTGCAACCCAGCCTGTTAAGACCACATTGATCACGGATTCGTCGCCGCTGGGGTGCGGCCGCGGTAAGACCACAGCGCCAACGCGGTCAAGGCGAGGAGCGCCAGCTCGACTGCGATGGCAAATCCCAGAAGCTGGCTTGCAATGCCGATGCTGACAACGAGGTTGTACGCCGCGTGCGTGACGATCGTCGTGGTCGTGTTCGTGTACTTGCGGATCACACCCAGGCCGAGTGCGAGCACGAACACCGCGAATGTGTCGAACGAGATGCTGTACTGGGTGTGGATCGAGGTGAAGAGGAGCGCCGTCACCACCAGCCCGAGTCGCGGCTGAAGTGCACCGCGAAACAGGATCTCTTCGCAGATCGCGGGCAGCACGGCGATGGCGGCAATCCCGGCGGGAGCGCCCAGCCCGCCGAATACGTGCCGGGTTGTGATGTCGACGTTGTGCGCGATATCAGGCGTCAATGCGTGGCTCAAAAAATCGATCCCCTGGCCGAACGCGAAGAAGACACCGGCGGCTGCCAGTGCCAGCGCGATCTGCCACCAGGCCGGTTTGACCACGCCCAGGCGAGCAGTGGCTTGAGTGGCGTCCCTCCGGATGTAGAGACCGACGCCAGTCGCGGCGATGATGAGGAACGGGACCTCCTGCGCGAAAAGATCGAGGACGGTCAACGGTGGTTGCGATCTGTCGGCGGCGAGAACGTCCGTAAAGGCGACGAGCGAGACCTGAGAGCCAAACAGGATCACGGCCAGAACCAACGCGAGCCCATGGACAGGGTTGTCGGGGTCGAGGTTGAGGGTGCGTGCGACGCGCTCGCGCATCGGGTGAGAGGTCAACACCGCCGCGACGATCGCCGTGATCATGATGCCGGCACCAATCGCCGAAGCCGAGGCTCCGGTCGCGGGAGGGCCGAGGATGCCGGCGAAATAGACAGCGCCAAATAGAAAAGTCGCGCCGGAGGTCAGGCCGGCAAGGATGCCGGTGGCTTGACTTGCCCACGAGCGGCTCACCGCCGCGTTGGCGGTGACTATCAACGGCAGCGGCAGGAGTAGCGAGACGAACGCGCCCGCGGCGTCGAGGGTCAGGGCGCGATCAGCCTGGCTTGTTAGTCGATGGAGTCAGGGCCGGAGCGGTGGTTGGCCCGGGAGCCGCCGGCCTAGAGGTAGTGGCCTCCAGGATTGGCTTGAAAAGCTCGATCGGGATCGGGAGCACGATCGTGGTGTTCTTCTCGGTGCCAATCTCGACCAGAGTCTGGAGGAAGCGGAGCTGAAGGGCGCCTTGCTGGGTCGAGATGATCTGGGCCGCGTTGGCCAGCGTCTGCGAGGCCTGAAACTCTCCATCCGCGTTGATGATCTTGGCGCGCTTTTCCCGCTCTGCCTCCGCCTGCTTTGCCATCGCCCTCTGCATGGTCGAGGGCAGCTCGACGTCCTTGATTTCAACTACAGCGACCTTGATTCCCCAGGGCTCGGTTTGCTCGTCGATGATCTTCTGCAGGTTCTGATTGATCTTCTCGCGGTTGGCCAGCAGGTCGTCCAGCGTGGCCTGTCCCAACGCGGCGCGCAGCGTCGTCTGCGCAATCTGCGAAGTGGCGTTGATGTAGTTGAGGACCTGCGTCACGGCTCTCTGGGCATCGACGACCTGGAAATAGATAACCGCATTCACTTTTGCAGTCACGTTGTCGTTGGTGATCACCTCTTGCGGGGGGACCTCCAACGTGATGACGCGCAGGTCGATCTTGACGAGCCGGTCGACTCCGAACGGAATGATGAAAAACAGGCCGGGCCCCTTCAGCGCGATCAGCCGGCCGAGGCGAAAGACAACGCCGCGTTCGTATTCGTTGGCAATGCGCAGGCTCGAGAACGCGATGATGAGCGCCAGCACGACGACCACACCAACGACAACCAGCGTGGTGATGTCCATTACGCGTCCTCCTTCTTCTGACCGGTGTCGCCGGCCTCCACCTGCAGCTGCAGACCCTTCCGACCCACCACGCGCACTGGTGTCCCCTGGTGAATGGGACCGTTCGCCGCGACGGCTTTCCACAGCGCGCCGCGGACAAAGACTAGTCCTTCCGGGGCGAGCTCCTCGCGGGCCTCACCCTTTGCGCCCAGCAGTGCCTCGGATCCGGTAGTGACGGGACGCCGGCGCGCGATCCATACCTTGCGAATGAAGAAGACGAAGAATCCAGCCGTCACAGCGGCCGCGATGATGGCCGCGAGTGGATTGACGCCGAGCCCGATGGGGCCGGTATTGATGAGAAACGCCATCCCCAATAGCAGCGCGACGACTCCGCCGGCGCTGAGTATGCCATGCGTATTGGCGTTGATATCGGCGATGAAAAGAACCAGCGCCAGCAGCAACAGCAGAGCTCCCGCGAGGTTCACAGGGAGGTTGGCCAGGGAGACGATGGCGAGAACGGCGGCGATTCCGCCGACGACGCCAGGGAGGATCGCGCCAGGTGTAGAGAGCTCAGTGATAATGCCGTAGGCCGCCAGCAGGATCAGAAGCGCGGCGACAGTTGGATCGATAAGAGCGTTCAAGAAGACCATCCAGAACGGCATCGGAAAGTCTTGAATTTGAGCGCCGGTTGTGTGGAGCGTCAAACTACCACTTGGCCTGGGAACGACCTTGCTGTCAACCGCGGTCAGCAGAGAGGACGGATCCGGAGACTCCAGGTCGGCGACGTGGAGCTGGACGGCCTGCTCGGCGTTGACGTTCACGCTGTTGCGCACCGCATCCTCGGCCCAATCCGCATTGCGTCCGTGCATCGACGCAAGGTTGCGAACCCTGGTCACCGCGTCGTTGAGCACCTTCTTGCCGAGGTCTCCGCTGATATCTGCGCCGGTGGCCTGGATTGGATGCGCCGAGCCGATGTTGGTGCCCGGCGCCATCGCCAGGACATCGGCCGCCTGGGCGACGAAGAGCCCGGCAGACGCGGCGCGCGCACCGCTCGGGTAAACGAAGGCGATGACCGGGACCTTCGAGTTCAGCAGGCTGGTGACAATGTCGTCCATCGAAGTCGAGATGCCGCCGGGTGTATTGATCACCACCAGCAGGGCGTCGGCGTGGTCGGCCTCAGCGCGCGAAACGGAGGCTGAGATATAGGCGGCCATGATGTTGTTGATGTCGCCGTTGAGATCGGCCTGCTCGACGTGAGGCGTCGCGGTGGCACTCGAAGTCGACGGCAAGACGGCGATCGCAAGGGCAGCCACCCCTGCTCCCAGCAAGTGGCGGATGCGCATGTTTTGAGCATAGGCCGCTCGTTGGCCAGTGGTGTAAAACGTGGAACATTCGCCTGCCGGGCCTCGGTCGGGAGGGCTTTCCGGCACGTCGTAGAATCGCCAGGATGGCTTTCTCACCGCGCCGACCCGAGCGCCCGACCGACGAAGGCCAGGCCGAAGCTGAGCTGAGTGCCCTGCTTAGCAGCGCTCGTTCCGCGGGAGGCCTGACCCCCGGCGACGAGGCAAGGCTGCTCCAGCGTGCCGGCCTGGGTGATCGCGCCAGCCAGGACCGGCTCGTGGCGGCGCACCTGGAACGCGTTGTGCGCCTGGCGGCGACGCGAGGTGAGCACGGTCTGT
>Ga0209802_1000786_pt1 | contig 24452 bp, 22 predicted proteins | sample GraSoiAngelo_129_FD_185886 | JGI IMG/M metagenome (GOLD analysis project Ga0209802, IMG submission 185886) | Grasslands soil microbial communities from the Angelo Coastal Reserve, California, USA - 14_0927_12_40cm (SPAdes) (version 2) | ecosystem: Environmental > Terrestrial > Soil > Grasslands ... | reverse complement strand
TACAGAGGAGGATGTGATGGAGAGGGATCGCACACGGCGCCCGCTCTTCGAGCTCGACGAGGTGCCGCAGGCGGCGAAGATCAAGGTCATCGGCCTCGGCGGTGGCGGCAGCAACGCGGTGAGCCGGATGATGGCGGCCGAGTTTACCGGGGTCGAGTTCATCGTCGCCAACACGGACGTCCAGGCGCTCTACGCTTCGCCCGCGCCCGTGAAGCTCCAGATCGGCGCGAAGCTCACGCAGGGGCTTGGCGCGGGCTCGAACCCCGACATCGGCCGGCAGGCGGCCCAGGAGGACCCGGACCAGATCACGCGGCTCCTCCAGGGCGGCGACATGGTCTTCATCACCGCGGGGCTCGGCGGCGGCACGGGGACCGGCGCGGCGCCCGTCGTCGCATCGCTCGCCAAGGACCTCGGGATCCTCGCCGTGGCCGTGGTGACGAAGCCGTTCGCTTTCGAGGGCCGGCGACGGATGGCTCAGGCGGAGGCGGGGCTCGAGGCGCTGCGCGACGTGGTGGACACGCTCATCACGATCCCGAACCAGCGGCTGCTGGCGGTCGTGGACCGGGGCACGCCGCTGATCGAGGCGTTCCGCGTCGCCGATGGTGTTCTCCAGCAAGCCGTCCAGGGCATCTCCGACCTGATCCTCGTGCCCGGGCTTGTGAACCTCGACTTCGCCGACGTGCGCACGATCATGTCGGGGATGGGCATGGCGATGATGGGCACCGGCACGGGCCGGGGCGAGCACCGCACGCTCGACGCGGCTCAGAAGGCGGTGGCGAGCCCGCTTCTGGACGACACGTCCATCGAGGGCGCGCGCGGGATCCTGATCAACTTCACCGGCGGGCCCGACCTCGCGATCCACGAGGTGGAGGAGGCGGCGCGCATCGTCCAGGAGGCCGCCCACGACGACGCGAACATCATCTTCGGCGCGGTCATCGACCCGCACATGACCGACGAGGTCCGGATGACCGTGATCGCGACCGGGTTCGCCGAGAAGCGAGAGACCGTCGGCATCGGCGGTAAAGTCGTGGACCTCCCGCGCGCGTCGCGCTCGAGCGCCGCGGGGGTGGGGGGCTGGCGCCGGCGCCCCGGGGAGCTGCGCGCCGAGAGCGACGACAGGCTCGCCGAGGGCGACCTGGACGTCCCGGCGTTCCTCCGGCGACAAGCCGACTGACGCCGGCGAGCGGCGGGGGCGCGTCCGCTTGTTCGGAATGACACTCACCGCGGACCCACCCCCGCCGGCTCGCCAGCCGCCGGCGTATCTCACGTTCGCCTCGCTCACGGCCCTCGGACTCCCGAACGCGACCACGACGCGCCACTGCCCGGGCGTCGCGTCGTTCGCCGAGCCGATCTCTGCCGCCAACCCGGTCTCGCCCTTCAACGCCGACGCGATCCGGACGCTGAGGGTGGCCGGCCTCGACCTCACCCGCGTGAGCTACGCCAAGCAGGTCCACGGCGCCGAGGTGGCGCGCGCTCCCGCGGGGGGAGGCTTCGCCGGCGCCGCGGACATTCTCGTGACCGTCGAGCGGCACGCGCCGCTCGCGATCTTCACGGCCGACTGCCTCGCGATCGTCCTCTATGACCCCGAGGTGCCTGCTCTCGCCGCGGCGCACGTCGGCTGGCGGGGCACGGTGCGCGGCGTCGCCCAGGCCGCGGTCGCCGCGCTCGGGCGGCTCGGCGCCCGCCCCGAACGACTCTACGCGGCCATCGCGCCCTCGATCGGCCCGTGCTGCTACGAGGTGGACGAGCCGGTGACCAGCGAGCTCGCCCGGGCCTACCCGGGCCGCTGGGAGGCGTGGGTGACTCCCCGGCAGGCCGGCCGGGTGATGCTGGACCTCTGGACCGCCAACGAGGCCCTGCTTCGGGAGGCGGGCGTCGATCCGCCGCGCGTCGAGAACCCGCGGCTCTGCACCGCCTGTCACCTGGAGATGCTCTACTCGTACCGACGGGGCCACCGGGGTCGGCTGGCCACGCTCGCCGCGCTACCGTAGAATCGCGGTGCGGCCATGCAGGACATCCGGGCCAGTCTGGAGCGTGTGCGCGAGCGGATCGCCCGTGCCGCCGCGCGCGCGGGGCGCCGGGCGGAGGACGTGCTCCTGATCGGTGTCTCGAAGGCCGTGGAGCCCGTGCGCATCCGCGAGGCGGTCGCCGCGGGCGTTCCGGCCCTCGGCGAGAACCGGGTCCAAGAGGCGCGCGCGAAGATCGCCGAGCTCGGGCGGGCGGTGCCGTGGCACCTCGTCGGGCAGCTTCAGACGAACAAGGCCAAGGACGCCGTCGAGCTCTTCGACTTGATCCACTCGGTGGACCGCCCGGAGCTCGCGCGGGAGCTGGACAAGCGGGCGCGGCAGGGGGGCCGGCCGGTCGAGGCGCTTGTGCAGGTGAACGTGGCCGGCGAGGCGTCGAAGGGTGGCGTGGCGCCCGAGGGGCTCGGCGATCTGCTGGACGCCGTGACGAAGCTCGACCACGTCAGAGTTCGTGGGCTGATGGTGATCCCGCCCGAGGCCCGGGACCCGGCTGACGCGCGCGTCTGGTTCCGGACGCTCGCGAAGCTCCGCGAGCGCCACGGGCTCCGGGAGCTCTCGATGGGGATGAGCGGCGACTTTGAGGTGGCGATCGAGGAGGGGGCGACGATGGTTCGCGTCGGGACGGCGATCTTCGGGCCGCGCCCCGCCGCCCCCCTAAAGGAGCCACGCGAGCGATGACGATCAAAGGCCAGAAGATCGGGTTCGTCGGCGCTGGGAACATGGGCGAGGCGATGATCAAGGGGCTCCTGACGGCGAACCTCGTGCCGCCCGAGGCCGTCTACGCGACCGACGTGCGCCTCGAGCGCCTCAAGGAGATCGACCGACAATACGGCATCCGGATCGCCGCCGACAACCCGGAGCTGGTCCGCCACGTGGACGTCGTCATCATGGCGGTGAAGCCGCAGATCATCGAGCCCGTGCTGAAGGAGATCGCTCACGCGCTGACGCGGCAAAAACTGCTGATCTCCATCGCCGCTGGCGTGACCACCGCGAAGCTCCGCACGGTCCTCGGCAAAGAGGCGCGGCTGATCCGCGTGATGCCGAACACCCCGGCGCTCGTGCTCGCGGGCGTCACTGCGATCGCCAAGGCGGAAGGCCTGGAACCGGGCGACCTCGACACCGCGCGCGAGATCTTCAGCGCCGTCGGCCGCGTGGTCGTGCTGGAGGAGGGGCTGCTGGACGCGGTGACCGGGCTCTCGGGCTCCGGCCCCGCCTACGTCGCGCTCGTGATCGAGTCGCTCGCCGACGGCGGGGTGAAGATGGGGCTCGACCGGATCACGGCGATGACGCTCGCGACCCAGACGGTGCTCGGCGCCGCCAAGCTCCTGCTCGAGACGGGCCTCCACCCTGGCGCGCTGAAGGACATGGTCAGCTCGCCCGGGGGGACCTCCATCGCGGGCATCGCGGCGCTGGAGGAGGGCGGGATCCGCACGACGTTCATCACGGCGGTCGAGCGCGCCACGCAGCGTTCCCGAGAGCTCGGGATGCTAAGATGAGGGCGTGTTCGTCCTGGGCAACTTCGTCTACACGCTGGCCAACCTCATCGAGCTGGTGCTCAACGCGTACCTCATCATCGTGATCGCCCGCGCCGTGCTCTCGTGGGTGAACCCGGATCCCGACAACCCGATCGTGCGCTTCATTCACCGCGTGACTGAGCCGGTGCTGCGCCCGATCCGCGACCGACTCCCGACGGTCGCGATGGGACTCGACCTGTCGCCGATGGTCGTCCTGCTCGCGATCTACTTTCTCAAGTCGTTCCTGGTCGGCTCGCTCCACGATCTCGCCGCGAGCCTCAGGTAGCGAGTCGGAGGTCCCGATGCGTATCAGTCCCCTCGACATCCGGCAGCAGCAGTTCACGGTCAAGATGTTGCGCGGCTTCGACCCCCACGAGGTGGACGCCTTCCTCGACGACGTCGCCGAGGACTACGAGGCGGTGCTGAGGGAAAACGCGCTCCTGAAAGAGCAGCTCATCACGCTCGAGGAGCGGTCGCGCGGCGTTGCCGACCGCGAGAAGGCGATCCAGGACACCCTCGTCGCGACTCAGCGGCTCGGCGATGAGATGAAGGCCGCGGCCCGGCGCGAGGCGGAGCTCCACATGCGGGAGGCCGAGCTGCACGGCGAGAAGGTCCTGGAGGGCGCGCGCAGCGAGGAAGCGAAGATCCGGAGCGAGATTCAAACGCTCCGGCGCATGCGTCGCCAGCTCGTCGAGGACCTGCGCTCGACGCTCGAGAGTTACTATCGCATGATGGCGGCCGAGTTCGGTGAGGACGCCGGCGAGCCGAAGGCCTGAGGGCGCCCTCCTGCACCTCCGCGTGCAGCCGCGCGCCTCGCGTGACGAGATCCTCGGCTGGCAGGACGGCGTCCTGCGCGTGCGCGTGGCGGCGCCGCCCGTCGAGGGCGAGGCCAACGCGGCGGTGGTCGCGCTCGTGGCCCGCGCCCTTCGTATCGCCCCATCGACCGTCAGGGTCGTGCGCGGGAAGCGCGGCCGAGACAAGCTCGTGCGACTCACCGGCCTGGGTGACGACGAGGCGCAGAGCCGGCTCGCGTCTCTCCCAGGCTACCCGCGGCTGACGACGACCTCGCGGTCCCCGCAATGACCGTCTCGCCGGTCTGGTGGGCCCACGACCGGCTGATGCTGCTGGACCAGCGGCTCCTGCCCACCCAGGAGCTCGAGCGAGCCTACACCCGCTGGGAGGATGTTGCCGACGCGATCCGGACGCTCGTCGTGCGCGGCGCGCCGGCGATCGGCGTCGCGGCCGCCTTCGGCGTGGCGCTCGCCGCGCGCCAGAGCCCGGCAACGACGTTCGACGCGCTCCTCGCGGACCTGGAGACGGCGATGAAAGGCTTGGCGGCGACGCGGCCGACAGCCGCCAATCTCTTCTGGGCGCTCGAGCGAATGAAGCGCGGGGCGCTCGAGTCGCGCGGCGTGCCGCTCGATCAGGTGAGGACCGGGCTCCTCGCCGAAGCGCAGGCGATCCGCGACGAGGACATCGCGGCGAACCAGGCGATGGGCGCCCTCGGCGCCGCGCTCGTCCCCCCGAACGCCCGCATCCTCACGCACTGCAACGCCGGGGCTCTGGCGACCGCCGGCTTCGGGACGGCGCTCGGCGTGATCCGAGCGGCCCACGCCCAGGGCAAGGTCGGCCGCGTGTGGGTGGACGAGACGCGGCCCGTCATGCAGGGCTCGCGGCTCACGGCCTGGGAATGCGTGCGTGAGGGGATTCCGCACACGCTGATCGCCGACGTCGTGGCCGCCTCGCTCATGGCGCGCGGCGAGGTGGACCTGATCGTCACCGGCGCCGACCGGATCGCCGCCAACGGCGACACGGCGAACAAAATCGGCACGTACTCGCTCGCGGTGCTCGCCCGCCACCACCGCGTGCCGTTCTACGTGGCCGCGCCGTTCTCGACGATCGACCCCGCGCTCCCGTCGGGCGAGCACATCCCGATCGAGGAGCGCGATCCCGCCGAGGTCCGCCGCGTGGGCGGCCAGCAGACGGCGCCCGCCGAGTCGCCGGTGTTCAATCCCGCGTTCGACGTGACGTCGGCCGCGCTCATCACGGCGATCATCACCGAGCGCGGCGTCTTCCGCCCCCCGTACCACTTCGCTTAGCCGTTCGGGGGCGCCGCAGCACCCGACGCTCGGGGAGGTCGAGCCGTGAGAGTCGCCCGCGAGTACCACGACCGGACGGCGCACTCGCCGTATTCGGTCCGCGCCAGCACCCACTCGCTCGACTGGGACGTCAAGCCCTTCCCCTTCAAGGTCTACACGGACCTGCCCCCGCTCGCGCTGCCTCGGGACATCGACCCGCTCGCGGTCGATGCGCTCGCCGCCCTCGCTGCTGGTCCCTCGGGAGGTGTCGAGCGCGTCACGCTGGACGACCTCGCCACGCTCCTCTACTACGCGGCGGGGGTGACCAAGAAGCAGACCTACCCCGGCGGCGGCGAGGTCCTCTTCCGCGCGGCCCCGTCGACGGGCGCCCTCTACCAGACCGAGGTCTACGTCGCGGCGGGTCGGATCGAGGGGCTCGAGCCCGGGCTGTACCACTTTTCCCCGGGCGACTTCGCGCTGCGGCGCCTCCGCGCGGGGGACGTGCGGGCACCGCTCGCCCACGCGGCCGCCGACGAGGCGCTCGCCCGCCGCGCCGCGACGATCATCCTCACCGCCATCTACTGGCGGAACACGTGGAAGTATCAAGCGCGTGGCTACCGCCACCTCTTCTGGGACTCCGGAACCTTGCTCGCGCACCTCCTGGCGGTGGGTGGCGCGCTCGGGCTCGCGCCGCGTCTCGACACCGGCTTCGTCGATGCCGACATCAACCGCGCGCTCGGCGTGGACGCCGAGCGCGAAGCCGCGCTGGAGCTGGTGACGCTCGGGCCCCAGGGCGCGCCCGCCGCGCCCGTGGCCGCGCTCGAAGACCTTCGCCACCCATATGTGCCGCTGTCGTCGTCCGAAGTCGATTACCCTTTGCTCCGCGAGATCCACCGCGCCTCGATGCTGCACACGCCAGACGACGTGCGCGCGTGGCGGGAAGCCGGACGTGGGCTCGGGGGGCGCCCTCCGAGACCCGTGTCTCCCCGAGCCCTCGTTCCGTTGCCGGCGGCGCGCGAGGCATCGGGGCGGAGCCTCGGGGAGACGATTCAGCGACGGGGGTCGACGAGGCAGTTCGGTCTTGTCCCGTTGAGCGCGGTCGAGCTGGCGACGGCGCTCTGGAGCGCGACCCGCTCCGTCGACGCCGACGTCCCCACGGGGCTCGTGGACCTCTATCTGATCGTCAACGCCGTGGACGGGGTCGAGCCGGGCGCGTACCACTACCGTCCTGAGGCGCACGCGCTCGAGCTCCTGAAGGCGGGCCGCTATCGGAACGAGTCGGCGTATCTCTGCCTCGAGCAGCCACTCGGCGGCGACGCGGCGGCGGTGATCTACTTTCTCGCGCCGCTCGACCGGATCCTTCCCGCGTTCGGCAACCGCGGCTACCGGCTCGCCAACCTCGAGGCCGGGATCGCCGGCGGGCGTGCCTACCTCGCCGCCTACGCGCAGGGCTTCGGCGCCTCGGGTCTCACCTTCTATGACGGCCACGTCGTCGAGTTTTTCTCGCCGCACGCGGCGGGCAAGGACGCCATCTTCGTCGTAGCACTCGGGCGCGCGGCCGGGAGTGGACGTGTTACCATCGGAACGACACCGACCCTCTCAAGGAGGCCGTCCGGATGAAGAAGTATCAGTTGATGGCGCCGGGCCCGACGCCCGTCCCGAGCGAGGTCCTCCTCGCGATGGCGCAGCCGATGATCCACCACCGGACGCCACAGTACGAGGCGCTCTTCATCGAGGTCCGAAGCGGACTCAAGAGGCTCTTTCAGACGGAGGCAGACGTCCTCCCGCTCGCCTGCTCCGGCACCGGCGCGATGGAAGCGGCAGTCGTCAACACGCTCTCCGCCGGGGACAGCGTCGCGGTGATCCGGGCAGGGAAATTCGGCGACCGCTGGGTCGAGATCTGCAAGGCCTACGGGGTCAACGTCGTCGAGCTGGCGGCGCCCTTCGGCCACTCGGTCCCCGCCGCGCGCGTGGCCGAGACCCTCCGGGCCCACACGGCCGTGAAGGCGGTCCTGACCCAGCACAGCGAGTCGTCCACCGGCGTGCTCCACGATGTCCGTGGCTACGCGGCGGTGACGCGCGGGACGGACACGATCCTGATCGTGGACGCGGTGTCGAGCCTCGGGATCGCCGACCTCCCGATGGACGCCTGGGGCGTGGACCTCGTCGTCTCCGGCTCGCAGAAGGGGCTCATGCTTCCGCCGGGCGTCGCCTTCTGCGCGCTCGGTGAGAAGGCGTGGGCGAAGGCGAAGACCTCGACGCTGCCGAAGTACTATCTGAACCTCGCCGAGGAGCGGAAGGCGGTCGTCAAGAACGAGGCGCACTTCACGCCTGCGGTGAGCATCATCGTCGGGCTCCGCGAAGTGCTCCGGATGATCGAGACGGAAGGGCTCGCGAACGTGTTCAAACGCCACGACCGGCTGGCGCGTGCCACGCGCGCGGGCGTCGAGGCGCTGGGGCTCGAGCTGTTTGCGAAGGCGACGCCGAGCCCGGCGCTCACGGCCGTGGCGGCCCCGAAGGGCGTCGACAGCGAGACGATCGTCGCCGCCTACTCGAAGGCGCACAACATCACGATCGCCGGCGGGCAGGGCGAGATGAAAGGCAAGGTCTTCCGGCTCGGCCACATGGGCTACGCCGCGGAGTTCGACGTGGTCATCGCGCTGTCCGCCCTCGAGCAGGTGCTCGCCGAGCTGGGCCAGCCGGTCGACTTCGGCTCGAGCGTCCGCGCCGCGCAGAAGATCTTCGCCGAGAAGTCGTGAAGCGGGTCCTCGTCACTGACGGCCTGGACGCCGTCGGCGTCGACGCGCTCCGCAAGCACGGGCTCGAGGTCGATGTCGCCGCGACGCTCCCGGAGCCGGCGCTCGTCGCGCGCATCGGCGAGTACGAGGGCCTGATCGTCCGCAGCGCCACCAAGGTCACGCGCGCCGTGCTGGCGGCGGGCCAGAAGCTCGAGGTCGTCGGCCGCGCGGGCGCGGGCGTGGACACGATCGACGTGGACGCCGCGACCGAGCGCGGCGTGATCGTGATGAACGCGCCAGGCGGCAACACGACCGCCGTCGCCGAGCACACCATGGCGCTGCTCCTGGCGCTCGCGCGGCGCGTTCCCGCGGCCGACGCCGCGCTCAAGGGCGGCCGCTGGGAAAAGAGCCGGCTCCAGGGCGTCGAGCTCTTCGGCAAGGTGCTGGGCGTTGTGGGGCTCGGACGCATCGGTTCCGAGGTCGCGCGGCGCGCGCTCGGCTTCCGCATGCACGTCATCGCCTACGACCCCTATCTGACGCGGGAAGCGGCCGAGCGCCACAGTGTCGAGGCCGTCGAGCTGGATGAGCTCCTCGCCCGCTCGGACTTCATCACGATCCACGTGCCGCTGACGGGAGACACGCGTCACCTGCTCGGCGAGGACGAGCTCGCCCGCGTCAAGCCCGGCGTCCGGATCATCAACTGTGCCCGTGGCGGCATCGTGGACGAGCGGGCGCTCGCCGCCGCGATTCGCGCAACGCGCGTGGCGGGAGCGGCGCTCGACGTCTTCGAGCAGGAGCCGCCGCCCGCCGACCACCCGCTGCTCGGGCTCGAGCAGGTGATCGTCACGCCGCACCTGGGCGCCGCGACGGACGAGGCCCAAACGGCCGTGGCGCTCGCGATCGCCGCGCAGGTGGCCGACGCGCTCCTGCACGGGGTCGTCGTCAACGCGGTGAATCTCCCGTCGATCGACGCGGAGACGTCCCGCGAGCAGGCACCGTGGTACGGGCTCGCCGAGAAGATGGGACGCTTCCTCGCGCAGATGGCCGAGGGGCGGATGCAGGAGGCGCGCCTCACGTATTCCGGCGAGATCGCCGGGCGCTCGATCCCGACGCTCACACTCGCGCTCGTCCGCGGCCTCCTCGGTGCGATCCTCTCTGAGCGCGTCACCGACGTGAACGCGCTGCCGATCGCGAAGTCACGCGGGCTCAAGATCACGGAGACCTCCACGACGGAGGCCGAGGACTACGCGAGCCTCGTCGCGGCCGAGCTCGTGACCGACCGGGGGATCGCGTCGGTCGCGGGGACGGTCTTCTTCAAGCGCGAGGCGCGCTTTGTGCGGGTCGACGGCTTTCCGCTCGAGGCGCTGCCGCAAGGCTGGATGCTCGTCTTCGCCAACCTCGATGTCCCCGGCGTCATCGGCCGCATCGGGACGCTCTGCGGCCGGGACGGTATCAACATCGCCGGCATGCAGCTCGGCCGCGAGCGGCGGGGCGGTCGCGCGGTCTCCATCCTGAACCTCGACGACCCCATGCCCCCCGCGGCGCTCGACGAGATCCGGGCGATGCCCGACATCGTCTTCGCCAAGCTCGTCAAGCTCTAGGGAGCCTGTCGGAGTATCGGGGAGCGCCAACGGCTGAGCATGGGTGCTCCGAGCGTTGGGGGGCCATGTCGGGGCCCCCCATTCCCGCCAGTTCGGAGTCGTCCTGCCCGACGAACCGTCCGCCTGATCGCGCGCCGATTCGCGGTAGAATGGCAGGTTGTGAGGAAGCTCAGGCTCTTCGTCGTACGGCATGGGGAGACCGCGTGGTCGCGCGAGCGGAGGTTCGCCGGCGCCCGAGACGTCCCGCTCACCCCGGAGGGTCTCCGCCAGTGCGAGGCGGTGGCCCGCACGCTGGCGTCCCAGGGCGTGGCCGCGGTCTACGCGAGCCCGCTCGAGCGGGCTCGCGCCTCCGCGGAGGTGATCGCCAAGCCCCACCGGCTCACGGTCGAGATCGAGCCGGCGTTCCGCGAGATGGCGTTGGGCGAGTGGGAGGGGCTGACGCGCGAGGAGGTCGCCGCGCGTTTCCCCGCCGACTACGAGCGCTGGTGCACGGCGCCGCACCTCTTGCACCTCGCGGGAGGGGAGACCCTCGGCGAGGTCGCGGTGCGCGTGACGGCCGGCGTGCGCGAGCTCCAGGAAGCTCACGCGGGGGAGACCATCGTGCTCGTGAGCCACGCGATCGTGATCCGGCTCATCGTGCTCGACGCGCTGGGCCTCGGCCACGAGCGCCTCTGGACCGTGGACGCCACGCCCGCGGGGATCACCGAGATCGAGTACGAGCCTGGCTGGGCGACGGTACATCGGATGAACACGCTCGCCCACCTCGAGGCGGTCGAGCGATGAGGCCGCTACACCCGCAGCTCCCGAAGGGCGCGCGCGTCTACCTGCCGGATGAGGCGGCACGCAAGCGCCACGTGGAGGCGCGGCTGCTCGACGTCTTCACGCGGTGGGGCTACCGCGAGATCGTCACCTCCACGTTCGAGTACGCGGATGTGCTCGCGATGGGTACCGACGAGGGCGTCCAGGAGAACATGTTCAAGCTCGTGGACCGCGAGACCGGCCGGATGCTCGCGCTCCGCGCCGACATCACGCCGCAGATCGCCCGGATCGTGGCGACGCGGCTCCGGGACGAGCCCAAGCCCATCCGCCTCGGGTACGTGACCAACGTGTTCCGCTACGACGAGCCGCAGGTATCGCACTACCGCGAGTTCTACCAGGCGGGCGTCGAGCTGATCGGGCTCGAGAAGCCGGAGGCCGAGGTCGAGATCATCGCGATGGCGATCGAGGGGCTGCGCGCGCTCGGGCTCGAGCGCTTCCAGATCGACCTCGGACACCCCGACTTCTTCCGCGGGCTCTGCGAGGAGACGGGCGCAGAGCCGGCGCGCGTGCGCGAGCTCCGGGCGGCGCTCGCGCGCAAGGATGCCTCCGCGCTCGAGCGGCTCGTGAGCGACTCGACACCCGACGCGCACGTGCGTGAGGCGCTGCTGGCGCTGCCCACGCTCTTCGGCCACGAGGCCGTGCTCGACCGCGCCGCGGGCCTCGCGCGCAACAAGCGGTCGGCGAAGGCTCTCGCGAACCTCGCGGAGGTGTACCGGCTCCTCACGATCTACGGGCTCGCCGACGTGGTCCTGCTCGACCTCGGGGAGGTGCGGGGCTTCGACTACTACTCCGGGACCTACTTCGAAGCGTACGTGTCGGGCTTCGGCGCGTCGGTTGCCGCCGGTGGGCGGTACGATCACATGCTGGCGCGCTTCGGCTACGACTGCGCGGCGGTCGGCTTCGCCTTCGACGTGGCCCGTGTCCTCTCCGTGATGGAGACGCAGGGCGTCGCCGTCGAGCTGCCCGGGCCCGACTTCTTCATCATCGACTTCACACGGGACAAGACCGCGGCGCTGTCCCTCGCGCGGCGGCTGCGCGATCTCGGCGCGTCGGTCGCGCGTGACATCATCAGTCGCGCGCTCGAAGAGTCGGTCGCCTACGCGCGCGCGCGGCACGTGCGCCACGTCCTGATCGTCGGGAGCCCGCTCACGGGCTCGCATCAACTGTTGGCGATGGACCTCGCGGACGGGTCCGAGCGCGTCCTGGCGGTCGCGGAGCTCCTGGCGGAGCCGGGACGCTTCTTCACGGAGATTGGCCATGCCTAACATCGTGGTCGTCGGCACGCAGTGGGGCGACGAAGGGAAGGGGAAGGTCGTCGACGTCATCACGCCGCACGTGGACGTGGTCGTCCGCTACCAGGGCGGCAACAACGCGGGCCACACCGTCGTCGTCGGACGGGAGAAGTACGTGCTCCAGTCGATCCCGTCGGGCATCCTGCATCGCGGCCGCCGCTGCGTCGTCGGCTGCGGCGTCGTCGTCAATCCCGGCGCGCTCATCGAGGAGATGGAGGCGCTCGTCCGCCGAGGCGTGGTGCTGGACGGCAACCTCTTCATCTCGAAGAATGCGCACCTGATCATGCCCTACCATCCGGCGCTCGACCGCGCCTCCGAGGCCAAGCTGGGGTCACGCCGCATCGGGACCACCGGCAGGGGCGTCGGGCCCGCATACGTGGACAAGGCGGCGCGCGTCGGGATCCGCGTGGGCGACCTCCTCAACGAGCGGCTCTTTCGCGAGAAGCTCGAGATGAACGTGGCCCAGAAGAACCGGCTGCTGCGCGAGATCTACGACGCGCCGACTTTTTCAGTGGCGGAGATCCTCGACCAGTATCTGCGCTATGCGGGCTGGCTCGCGCCGTACGTCACGGACACGGCGCTCCTGTTGACGCGCTGGATCGAGAGCGGCTACAGCGTGCTCTTCGAGGGCGCCCAGGGGACGATGCTCGACATCGACCACGGGACCTATCCCTTCATCACGTCGTCCTCGACGACGGCGGGCGGCGCCGCGACGGGCACGGGCGTGCCGCCGACGCGCATCCACGGCGTGCTGGGCGTCGCCAAGGCGTACACGACCCGTGTCGGCGGCGGCCCGTTCCCGGCCGAGATGTCGGGCAAGATCGCCGAGCATGTCCAGGCGCGCGGCAACGAGTACGGCTCGGTGACGGGGCGGCCGCGGCGCTGCGGCTGGTTCGACGCGATGGTGCTGCGGTATGCGGTGCGCGTCAACGGCCTCGACACGGTGGCCCTCACCAAGCTCGACGTCCTCGACCAGTGCGCGGCGATCAAGATCTGCACCGCCTACCGCTACCAGGGCGGGATCCTCACGGACTTTCCCGAGGACGAAACGGTCGTCGCCGAGGCCGAGCCCGTCTACGAGGAGATCGAAGGCTGGCTCGCGACGACGAGCGGCGCCAAGAACGAGGTCGATCTGCCGGCGAAGGCGCGCCGCTACCTCGAGCGGCTCGAGGAGCTGATCGGCGTGCCCTTCTGCCTGATCTCGACCGGCGCGCAGCGCGACGAGACGATCCTGTGCGAGACCTCGCCGCTGCTCCGCTGGTTCCCCTCGGTCCGCTCGAGCGTGCTCTAGCATGGCGCGGCCACCGATCTACCGGCTACTCTTCGTCGTCGGGCGCGAGCGCCAGCCGCTCTACGACTCACTCCGGCGCACGTTCGACGGCGACGACACCGTCCAGGTCGTTCTCGACCGCCGCGTCGGGGAGCGCCGCCGGCAGGAGTCCACCCCGCGTGCGGGCGAGCGCCGCCGGAGCGAGCGCCGTGCCCAGCGCGACAGCGACGCGCTGCTCCGCGCGCGGGGCTATACGCTCGTCGACGTCGTGACCTTCCAGAGCCCGCCCGCCGGCACCCCCGAGCCCGCCCCTGAGCGGAAAGCGGTAGAATCTGACCAGCGTCCGCGGGTCTGAGACGAGCCGTTAGCTCAGTCGGTAGAGCACCTGACTTTTAATCAGGGGGTCCAGGGTTCGAATCCCTGACGGCTCACCACGAAACCGCCACGTTACGCGACGCTCTGCCGGTGCGGGCTCGCCTTGGTGTGGCCTGAGTGCGACCTAGCCATCGAGCAGCCCACAACAATTCCGCAGTGCGCTCGCTACGGCTCGTAAAAAAAAGAAAGCGGCGGATCCGCGGGCCCGCCGCTTTCTCGAGAGTGGGTCTTTTGTCTCTACCGCTTCGCTAGCTAGGTAGTCTCGGTAGATTAGCCACGGTTAACGCAACCTCCCCCGCGATCGATCATCAAGGTCCGCTGCGTACTCCGTGAACGCCCTCTCTCCCCTAGGCCTAACTCCCAGGTTGCGCGCATAGTGCTGCTCCCCTTTCGTCTTGTCAAGGCCTAAGTGCTCACGCCTCATGTCCACATTTCCACAGTTGTCCACGTCCAAGAAAGAGCACGGTCTCACGCGGTCTCGCGGCGGCGTCGCCCAAAACGACCGGTCTGTCCATGCTCTGCAAGAAGCCCGGCTAAATCCCCTTGTTTCTACGGGCCAGCATGAGTCCCAGGCGCCGTATACCCGCATGGGTATGCGACCGAACGAATCCTTGACGGCGAGCTCACTTGGTTCGCTAAGAACTGTACGCGTCGCTCAAGAGGACATTCGCGGACAGCGACAGCATTGACGTCAACATCGTCAGAGAATCGATTGCCCTCACACTTTATGCGTTGCTAACAATGTGACGTCTGATGAAATCGCGTACCGCCGCAGCGACCTCCTTCGGGTGCTCCAGCAGGAGCATGTGGCTGCCGCCCTTGATCTCTTGCACTTCGCGGTTGGGCAATCCGTTCGAGAGATCCGCAGTTCCTTCTGCTGAGGTCACTATGCTCTCGGCCCCTCGAAGGACGAACGTCGGCGTCGCGATGTTTGGCAGAATGGACCGAAGGTCACCTGGCTCCCACGTCCCGTACGTGGCGGGATCTAGCTTCATACGCCAACCGCCATCGACTCGGCGGAGTCCTTCGATCACGAAGGACCGGAGCCGCTCATCAGGGATGGTGGGATCGATGCGGCGACGAGCGGGTCGAGATCCACCCAGACAAAGGCGTTGAGCATGGCTGCGGGAATCGACGCCCGCGTGTTCGTGATGAAGCGCGCCGCCGCGAGCGCACCCGCAGCGTGGGCGAGGATGGCGTATGGGCTGTGCACCAGACTCGCGACGACCTGCGCAAGATCGGCAGCGTGGTGCTCGGGATTCTATGCCGGCGGCGACACGTGCTCACTATCGCCGTGGCCGCGGAGGTCGAGGAGCACGCAGCGAAAGTCGCGAAGCTCCCTCCGCGGATTCGAGGGTGGTCGGCTCGAGATTCTCTGTCCAACATTTCCTAGAAGTACCAGCCGCCGGCTGCCTGTTCGCCGATTCCTCGACGAGTGTCAGCAAGTGTCGCATTTCGCATCGGCCGTGACGCATTTTGCATCGATTTAAGACGCCGCCCGCGGCGGTGGGGCGCGTCCGTCTCTACTTTCGGTCCGGCGACCTTGCCTTTTGCCACACGGGGTTTTGGACAGCCGTCGCAGGCGGTCGAGCGTGCGACTCTGCCTGGCATCCGATTTGCTGTTCTGGCCCGCCGCACTCAAGTCGCGAACGGAAGGAGCTTGAATGACCGCATGTAGACGCGGTGCGTACCGCGCTCCAATCCAATACGTGAAGGTATCCCAACCGAAGGAGTAACCGATGGACGATCGACTCCAGCGCGTGCGCGAGCAGATCGACCGAGAGGTTTCTCGACGTCATGCCAACCGCGTCCTCCACGGGCACCCGTCGCCCCTGTTCTGGCTCGATCAGGACATTCGCGTCGAGACGGTCATGGAGCACCGACGTACCACACGTCTCGTCTTTCCGACCCGGCTGAGCCTGTACGTCGCGACGCCTTACTGTCTTCCGACCAAGCCTGATCGATGCGGCTTCTGCCTCTTCCCGAGCGAGATCTACCGGAACCAGGAGCAGCTCGACGTGTACCTTCGCTATCTCGGCCGCGAAGGCGAGATGTACAGCCGCTTCTTCGAGGAAGACCGACCGACCAGCGTGTATTTCGGCGGAGGGACTTCGAACCTCTACAAGGCCAGACAATACGATCAGTTGCTCGCGATCGTTCGCCGGATGTTCCCGAGACTCCCGCCCGGGACGGAGATAACTCTCGAAGGAGTTCCCCAGCTCTTCACGAAAGAAAAGCTCGTCGCGATGAGGAACGCTGGAATCACTCGGATCAGCATCGGGGCCCAGCAGCTCGCCGACGAGATGATCAAGATGAGCGGGCGAAAGCAGAAGGGCTCCCAGGTGCTCCAAGCGATAGCCTGGTGCCACGAACTCGGGTTAGGGAGCAGCGTCGACCTTATCTTTGGCTGGCCACGCCAGACCGTCGAAGGAATGCTCAAGGACCTCGACACTGTCGTGCAGGCCGGCGTCGGCCACATCACCCACTATGAGCTGAACGTGGCCGGCCGGACGGACTTCGCCCGGAACCGCCGGCCGGAGCTCCCATCGACCGACCAGAACGTCGCAATGTACCGCGCGTCCGCGGAATTCCTCGAGAACCACGGGTACGCACAGGTGACGACGTTCGACTGGGAGAAGACGGAGGCCGACACGCTTCGCTACGAGGACCACTGGTACCGACGCTTCGCGCATGATGACGGGGCGGCAATCGTCGCCACCGAGACCTGGGCCTGGGGCTTCGCCGGCGTCTCTGTCTTCCCGGGGACTCCTGGTCTACCCGGGTGGAGCTACATGAATTGCAGGCGTGTCGAAGAGTACTTCGCCCGCATCGACCAGGGGCGGTTTCCCGTCGAGCGCGGCTTCCACTACACGGAAAAAGACCTGCGCCTCATGATTCTCTTCCAGATGCTCCAGTGCCTCCGTGTTGACCTGCAGCTCTACGAGAAGCTCTTCGGCATGAACCTCGTCGATGAGTACCGCGACATCTGGCCGGCGCTTCAGGAGCGGGGATGGGTGGAGGTCTCGGAGCGCCAGCTCACCCTCGTCGGTGACGGCGTGTTCTATACACCATTGATTCAGGGCCTGCTCGCCGCCGAGCGGCTGGAAGAGCTGCGGAAGGTCAAGTTCTCGAACCGGGCGAACATCGGGGCTGAATTGGATCGGACTCAGGAGGTAGCCTAGATGCCAGTCGAACAGGGAGCGCTGGGGTCGGAGACGGGTGTACGCGAAAGAGGGCGCATGAAACCAGCCGGCGTTCACGTCAGGACCGATGACGGAGTGGAGCTGGCGCTTCACCGGGTTTCCGGGGCGGTTTGGCAGGGGTGTCCCGTCTTACTGACGCATGGCACCTTCTCGAACGGGCAGGTCTGCGCGGGGCTGGCCGGATTCCTCGCCGACCACGGGTTCGATTGCTGGGTGCTGGAGCTGCGAGGTCACGGCCAGAGCGAACGAGGCCACGTCAACGCAGACTTCGAGCGGTTCGCCATGTTCGACGTCCCGGCCGGCTTTCAGGCGGTCCTTCGGGCCACGGGAAAGGAGCAAGTCTTCCTCGTGGCCCACAGCGGCGGCGGCCTCGTGTTCGTGATGTACCTGGCGCGAAATCCGGAGGCCAGGGAACGGGTGCGCGGACTGGTCACGCTGGCGAGCCAGGCGACCGAAGCGGGCGCGACGCTACGAGGACGGGCGAACGCGACACGGATCATGCTGATCAACAACCTCGCCGGCCCGGCGCGCCGCCGCCTGCTGGGCTTCGGGCCGGAGGACGAGTTCCGCGGGGTCGTGAACCAGTGGTTCCGCTGGAACTGGCGTCGTCGCTGGCTGGGTAACGACGGCTTTGATTATCTGGAGGCGGCGAAGGGCATCACCGTTCCCACGCTCTGGTTCGCGGGCACCGCTGATCGCTACATCGCTCCCGTCCGTGGCTGCCGCCGAATCTACGAGGCCCTCGGGAGCAGTGACAAGGAGTTCGTGGAGTGCGGGAAAGCCTCCGGCTTCTCCGAGGACTACGACCACACACGTATCATCGCGAGCCGACCTGCACGACATGAGATCTGGCCATGGATCCTGCGGTGGCTCCTCCAACGTGACTAACGCGTCGGTCGGTACCACGCGAACGATATCCGGCGTGGGAGTTTCCGCCCTCGCTCCGCCGCCGGCGCTCGTCGAGACCGCGCACGCGTTTCGCGCGCTGTTCGATGCGGATGTCGTGTGGCTGGCGGTGCGTGAATCGCGAGCCCGCTCGGCCGTGATCCGGTACGCCGAGGGCGCTCGGGACCGTCACGGACTTGGCGTTCGAGTCACCCCCGGGATCGGCGTCGGTGGCACCGTCCTTCTCTCCAGCCGACCGTGGTCCGGGCGCACGTCGGCCGAGGAAGGACTGAGTCCTTCCGAACGGGCCCTGCTGCTCGCCGAGAGGATCGAGGCGGCGCTCGTTCTCCCTCTTTTGAGCGGCGCGGGCACCACCGGCCTGGAAGCCCTGGTCTACGTCGGAAGTCGACAGTCCCGGATCTTTCAGGACGGCGCGATCGAGCAGGGGCTTCGCCTCGGCGTTCGGCTGGCTCGCCGGGTCCGCAACGCGCAGCGGCTCAACGAGGCGACGCGGCGATGGAGTCTTGTCGCCCACCATGGAGTCGACCGCGGGATACAGATGCCCCATCACATCGATGACGTCGCTCATGCCATCGCGGCGGATGCCCGACGCTTGCTGCGGAGCGGGACGGCCATCGTCTTCCTCGTCGACCGACTGTCGAGGGCACTTCACTCGGTCGCCGTCGACGGGGTGGATCCTCCCGCGATTCGACGCGGGCAGGTCTTGCCGCCAGGGTTCGGCGCGGCTGGGCGCGCCATCGATACGCGCATGCCGTTCGTGACCACCGATTACGCCGCGTCCCCGGTACGGATCTCCGACATGTTCGCCGACGCAATGAAGACATGGACTCCGGTTGCAGCCCTCTCCGTGCCGCTCCTGTTCGAAACCGAGGCGATCGGAGCGATCACTCTCGCTCGGGCATCCGACCGACCCTACTCCGACGACGACATTCAACAAGCCGAGATCATCGCGACCGAAGCCACCCCGCTGTTGATGCGTGCGCGCGCAGAGGCGGAGAGCCGGCAGCGCCAGCACGGTGCGGCAGAGATGTCCAGGCTTGCTGAGATGCTGACGAAGACCCGGGATGTCTCCGTCGTCTGCGAACGGCTCGTGCACAGCGTGATTCCACTGGTTGACGGCTGGGATTGCACGGTGTGGGCGAACCCCGACCACCTGATCATCGCCTCTTCCCGAGGCGCGCCGGTCGTTCGGCAGGAGCTCCCGGGACGGTTTTCAAGCCTTGTCCGAAAGGTGGCCTTCGAGGCGGTGACCTTCTGGACTCCGGATCTCACCAACGACCCCCGCTTGCCCCACTGGAGTGAGGGGCATAGATCTCACGAGACCGTGCAGGACCGAGCCGTGCTGGCGGTCCCGCTGCCTTCCGAAGCTGGCGTCATCGCGACATTGGCCGTCACCGGGATGACGGGCCGAGTCTTCTCAGAGGCCGACATCGAGCTTGCCCAGGGCCTGGCCGATCTCGCTGCCCTCGCGATGGCCAATGCGCGCGCATATCACGACGTGCAGCTCTCGAAGGCCGCGGTGTTGCGACACGAGAAGCTCGTTCTCGCGGGCCGACTGGCGGCCGGGCTCGCGCATGAACTACGGAATCCTCTCCAGAACGCAGTCGGCTTCATCGCCGAGATGAGAGAAGCGGCAGCCGCCCCAGAAGCGCTCACGTCTGGCTTCGAAGAGTTCCCCTCACTTCTCAAGCACGCCCACTCCGAGCTTCGCCGAGCCGCCAACATCGTCGATCGTCTCCTCGACTACGTTCGCGAGCGGAAACCGGCGTTCGAGTCCGTCGACGTACCGCAGGTCGTCGCCGAGGCGGTGGCGCTGGTGTCGAGCGCGGCGGCCACGAGCGGAAAACGGCTCACGGTGTGGCCTGTGGACGTCCCCCTCCGCGTCCAGGCGGACGCGGTGATGCTCAAGCAGGTTGTGCTCAACATCCTGAGCAATGCGCTGGACGCCCTCGAAGGGCCGGGCAGCATCGACATCACCGCGCGCCTTGAGCCTGACGTGGCCAGTCCGGGACGCGTGATCGTGACCGTCCAGGACACTGGACGTGGGATCCCACCGGAGAACCTCCCCAATGTCTTCGACCTCTTCTACACCACGAAGGAGGTCGGCAAGGGCGTCGGACTCGGGCTGGCGATCTGTCAGGCCATGGTTGAACAGCAGGGAGGCACGATCACGATCACGAGCCCGGGAGCGGGCCAGGGGACGACGGTCACCTTCGAGCTGCCGGCAGAGCGATGAACGAACATCACCGGTCTCCCTCGAACGGCCGTCCGATGACAGTTCTCGTCGTGGACGATGACGCCGCGTTCCGCCTCGTCATGCAAAGGCGCCTGACCGGCGCGTGTCACCAGGTCGAGTGCTTGCCGCGCGGAGAGGCCGCGCTCGACCGTCTCGCCGAGCGCTCCTTCGACGTCGTCCTGCTCGATATCCGGATGCCGGGCTTGGGGGGGCTCGAGACGCTCAAGCGCATCCGTGAAGCCGACTGGCCGTGTGAGGTCGTGATCCTCACTGGCCAACCCGACTACGACGACTGCGTCGCTGCCATGAAATACGGCGCGTTCCACTACCTCTGCAAACCGACGGAGCCTGCGCTCATCGAGGAAACCCTGCGCCGCGCGGTCGATCACCTGCGCTTGCGGCGTGAGAATGTGGCCCTGCGGCGCATGCTGGCCCCGGTTGGAATGTCGGACTTCGTGGGCGAGAGTCCGACGATCCGCGCCGTGCTCGAGACGACCCAGCAGATCGCATCTGCGGACGGGAGGGTCGTCATCCTCGGCGAATCCGGGACGGGCAAGGGTTTGCTTGCACGCACGATCCATTCGTTGAGCGGCCGCTGCGCCAAGCCGTTCGTCGATCTCCACTGCGGGGCAGTGGCGGATCAGCTCCTGGAGAGCGAGCTTTTCGGGCACGAGCGAGGCGCGTTCACCGGGGCGGTGGGCGAGAAGCCCGGGCTTTTCGAGCTGGCCGACGGCGGCACGCTGTTCCTCGACGAGTTCGCCGAGATGTCGCCGGAGATGCAGTCGAAGCTCCTCAAGGTGCTGGATCATGGCGAGCTGCGCCGGGTCGGTGGGGTGAGAACGATCACGGTAGACGTCCGCGTCATCGTGGCCACCAACCGCGATGTCGACGATCTGGTGCGGGCAGGTCGGCTCCGACAAGACCTGCTGCACCGGGTCGACGTCATCCGCATCACGCTGCCTCCGCTGCGCGAGCGACCCGAAGATATCCCACGTTTCGTGACGCACTTTCTGAGCCTGCTGCAGCGCCGCGGGCTCGGTGAGAAGAAGGTGACTCCTCAGGCGATGCGGGTTCTCCAGGGCTACGCGTGGCCCGGAAACGTCCGCGAACTCGCGAATACCATCGAGCGGTTGATGATCCTCTCGCCGGGGTCCACGATCGACGTGGAGGATTTGCCGGAAAACCTCCTGTTCCGCAAGCCGCTGGCCGCGGTGACGGACGAGAGATCCCTCTCACTCGCCGAAATGGAGCGTCGCCACATCCTCCGCGTCATCGAGACGGCGGGTGGCAATTTGACCGCCGCAGCGAGGAGGCTGGGCATGAACCGTGGGACCCTCCACCGCAAGATGCAACGGTGGCAGGGACAGGCGGCCCGCGTGGGTGCGCATGAGCAGCGTTCTTATTGATCGACCGTCGCGCGTTTGAAGTGACCGCTGCTTGCCGTAGATTGCATACTGGGCGCTGCACTTTGCCGCGCTCGCCGCCCCCCACGTCCTCGACACGCGCTCCCAATTGGTCGAATTGGTCCGTACTTAGCTTTTACTTCGCGCCGTGGCACGACATTTGGAGTGCGAGGCGCTTCGAGCGAGTCGAGTGATGAAGGATTTGAACCCGTACGTCGAGGCTCGGCGCGAATGGAACGATCGCTATCTCGATCTGGTCCAGGCGCGTCGCTGGTGGCAGATCGCGGCGGTCGCGGAGCTGGCGCTGGCGGGCGTGCTGGGCGGCGGTCTCGTGGCGCTGGGCCTGCAGCACAAGACGGTCCCGTACGTCGTCGAGGTCGACGCCCTCGGCGCGGCACTCGCGGTGAAGCCCGTGGAGGCCGCGGGGCGCCCGACGGACGAACGGATCGTGCGCTACCAGCTCGCCGCGTTCATTCGCGGCACACGCGGAGTGATGACTGACCGCGTTGCGATGAAGCGAGGTCTCGATCAGGTCTATGCATACGCGCGGGGCTCCGCGCGGGCATTCCTCGATGACCACTACCGGGCGAACAACCCCTTCGAGATTGCGAAGACGTACACGGTCCTCCCGGCCGTCACCAGCCTTCTTCAGCTCTCCGAACGATCGTGGCAGGTGCGCTGGAACGAGGAGCAGAGAGGCCTCGACGGCACGCTGCTCGGCAGGAGCAACTGGGAGGCCGTGCTGAAGGTGGAGACGGTGCCGCCCGCCACGGCCGACGCCATCCAGATGAACCCCTTCGGGCTGTACGTGAGGGAGATCCGATGGACCAAGCAGCTTTGAGCCAGACTGCTTCCGGCGCCGCGGCTCGGGCCGCCCTGGGGGCCGCCCTCGCGTTGCTCGCCGGCTGCGCCACGCAGCCGGCGCCGACGGCTCCGCTCGATGAGGATCTCGTCCGGGCCACGGCGGTACCGGAGAAGACCGAGCTTCAGCCGCTTCCGGCGGCCGGTGAGCTCGTCCATCCGGACGACCCGCAGGTCCAGGCGGCGATGCGCGCCTGGAAGTCGGGCCAGTCGGCACCGATCATTCGGACGACGGAGTTCATCCAGTATCCGTACGGGCTCACGGAGGTCATCGTCACCTGCGAGCCCCTCCGTGTGTGCGACGTCGAGCTTGACGTCGGCGAGGAGATCCAGAACGTTTCTATCGGGGACTCGAGCCGTTGGCTCGTGCATCCGGCCTTCAGCGGCGCTCGGGAGACCCTCACTCCGCACGTCATGATCAAGCCGACGGAGTACGGGATCGTGACCAACGCCATCATCACGACGAACCGCCGGACGTATTATCTCGGCCTCGTCTCCAGGGTCAAAGGGGACCCGGGGTACGTGAGGCGCGTGAAGTTCTACTACCCGCTCGATCTCGTCGAGCAGACGAACGGGACGTTCCGCGCGAAGGCAGTGCTCTCGCGCCGGGCTCCGGATCCAACCGTGGCCCGGGGCCCGCGGCTCACGCCGGACCGGCTCGCGTTCGGCTACGAGATCGTTGGAGGGCAGGGACTCCCGTGGCGGCCTCTGCGCGTCTTCGACGACGGCCAGCACGTCTATATCCAGATGCCGGCCGCGCTCCAGGCGAGCGAGGCGCCGGCCCTCTTGGTGCAGAGCCGCGGGGAGTCGGCTCTCGTGAACTACCGGGTTCGGCTCCCGTACTACGTGGTGGACCGGCTCTTCGACACCGCGGTGTTGATCGTCGGCGTGGGTGGTCAGCAGGATCGCGTGACGATCCGCCGGAAGGCCGACGGGCAATGACCCCGCCGCGAGACGACCCCGAGCTCCGCGGACCCGCCCAGCTCGCGCCGCCGCGCGTGCCGGTGGTGCGGCTCAATCGCCGCGTGCTCTACGTCGTCGGCGCCGTCCTCGTTCTCGTGTTCGTCGCCGGACTCGTCGCGCTACAGGCCCAGAGCTCGCGGCTCGCGCACGACGGCGACTCGGCTCGGGCCTCGCAGCTCCCGCCGGCCGGTGAGCGCTGGTTCGACAAGGTTCCGGATCGTGAGCCGAGCGTTCAGTTGGCGGCCGGCACACCTGCCAAGATCCTTAGTGACACCGGACTCGAGCCCGAGCGACTGGAGCGCGGGCTGCGCTCTGCCATGGCCGCGCCCATCGGGGCGACGGCCTTCGAGGCGCGGTTCTCGACCGCCGGGGGCAGCAGTTTGGGGCGATCGGTGACCGGCATCGAGGCCGCTCCAGCGACCGCGGGGTCGATCGTGCCGGCGGCGCTGGCGGCGGCCAAAGCGGTCGCGGCGGGCCTGCCGGGGGCGCCCGGTCCAGCCGCGCCAGCGATGGACCGCCCCGAGGTTCTCCCCGCGAGCCTTCGCGATCCGACGAGCCCCTACGAGGTGAAGGCCGGGACCATCATTCCCGCGGTGCTTCTGACGGGGGTCAACTCGGATCTCCCGGGGCAGCTGATCGCGCAGGTCCGCGAGTCCGTGTTCGACACCGAGACCGGCCAGCATCTCCTGATCCCGCAGGGTGCACGGCTGATCGGTCTCTACGACCATCGGGCGGTCTACGGCCAAGAGCGCGTCCTCATCACGTGGAAGCGCGTGATCTTCCCGAACGCGACAAGTCTGAGCCTGAAGGACGGCATGCCCGGCACGGACGCGGCCGGGGCCGCTGGCTTCCAGGACGAGGTGAACCACCACCTGCTCCGCGTGTTCGGCGGCGCCCTCCTCCTCTCTGTCATCAGTGCCGGCGTGCAGCTGAGCCAGATCCCGGATTTCGGCCGGGGCTTCGGTGGGCCCACCGCCGGCAACGTCCTTGGCGCTGCCGTGGGGCAGGAGTTGGGCCAGGTCTCGTCGGAACTGATCCGCCGTGGCATGAGTATCGCCCCCACGATCGAGATCCGGCCAGGCTACGCGTTCAACGTCATGGTGACCCAGGACCTCGTGTTCCCCGGGCCCTACGACGACACGGCGCATCGATGAAGCTCGAGCCGGTCG